>Ga0172377_10000021_pt1 | contig 117914 bp, 101 predicted proteins | sample Pumphouse3metaG_FD_119749 | JGI IMG/M metagenome (GOLD analysis project Ga0172377, IMG submission 119749) | Leachate microbial communities from a municipal landfill in Southern Ontario, Canada - Pumphouse #3 metaG | ecosystem: Engineered > Solid waste > Landfill > Unclassified | place...
AGATGCTAGTTTTTTCATTGGGATCTCCTTAGATAAATATATGTATTAATTATAAGCTGTTTTTTATCATTTGCAACCTTTAACTTTGATATCTTTCTTAATGGAAACTGCCTTGGAGAATGCAAAATTAGCCAAAATTAAAGAAGTATGCCTTTATTTTCATAGACAACAATTAATTGTAAGGGGACCGATTGGATTTGTTGCATGGGAATTTTATGTACAGACAATGGTAAATTATTATTGATAAGGATACATGAAATACCATGATGATGTGTTACTAACAATGTGATAGATAGATGGTTAGAAATGAAAAAAGTCGCTGTTAAACAACGACTCTTCTACATGGAGGTAAGGGGAATTGAACCCCTGACCTTTTGAATGCCATTCAAACGCTCTAGCCAACTGAGCTACACCCCCAAAACGCACTGCCTAGCATACCTGTAGAATCTAGTTTAGTCAATATTCACTTGTCCAATTAAAACCCCTTATTGAAATCCAATCCAAATACTGTCGCCCTCTACTATTATCTATTCAGCTTCTTTATGAATCTTTGAGCAATGGGTCATGCTTTCACCTACTGGAGCATGGATGTGTTTGATATTAGAGGTGTTATTTAGATAACATAATCAATATATAATTAACAAATTGTATAATTAGTAACTAAATGTATCAAACCTATTGCATAAGAGGGTCGAAACAGGATAGATTCACCACAATCCCCTTTTCATTGGGATTGAATGTATGAGGTCTATAGATGGAAAAGATTAAGGTTGCGGTTATTGGAGCTACTGGTGCAGTTGGGCAAGTGTTCATGTGGATGCTTGCGGATCATCCATGGTTTGAGGTCGCGTATATCACAGCTTCGGCGGCAAGGGTGAACCAAGAGTATGCAAGTACGGTCCATTGGTTGTTACCGTTTGAAATGCCTACTTCAATCAGGCATACGATCATCAGTGAATTCAATGCTGACACTATGAAAAGCAAAGGGGTGAAAATTGTCTTTTCAGCACTACCGGCTGAAGTTGCAGCCGAGGCTGAACCGCACCTAAGGGATTTGGGATTCTATATTTTCTCAAATGCATCGGCGATGCGCTATGACAAGAATGTTCCGATTCTCATCCCTGAGACTAATTTATCCACTCTTGATTTGATTACGGATCAAGGATATCCCGAAAATGGATTCGTAGTTACGAACTCCAACTGCGTGACAGCAGGATTGGCAATGGCCATCGCTCCGCTCAAGAAGTACGGGATCAAGGAAATATCGGTCTGTTCATACCAAGCGGTCAGCGGAGCAGGATACCCGGGATTATCTTCATTCGATATTACCGACAACGTCATTCCATATATCGCCAAGGAAGAAGAAAAGATAGAAAAAGAAATTAAGAAAATCCTTTCGATTGATCCTATCGTGTACTCCTATTGTGTACGGGTGCCAGTCATGTTCGGGCATTTGGAGGCTGTATGGCTTACACTGGAACAAGACGTTACCACTGATATGATTTTACAAGATTGGGAAAATTTCACTGATTGTAACGAACTTCCCTCAACCCCGGAACGACCAGTCGTGTATAATCATACGAACGCATTCCCGCAGGCAAAATCAGCGTGGTGGGGGACTCCGCATGGCATGGAGGTCTATACCGGAAGGTTAAAGAAGAAAGACGGACGAATAGGATTCATCTTACTCGTCAATAATCTAGTGAAAGGCTCGGCAGGCGGTTCAATCCAGAACGCAGAGGCTTTCGTCACTCGATTCGGATTAATCAAACAAGAATCAAGGCAATAGGGAAACAACGGTAAGGCAATCGCGCACTTCAACCAAGAACCGTTTTCCTGTCTGTTCTAATTCCCAACTACCTCTTCGAGGGCAGTTGTCGCATGATAATCCCAACGAGTCATACCTGAAACAGCTTCGGCTGATAAACAGAGGCATGTTGAAATCTTTGCCCACCGGACTGGCTGTTTCTCGATATTCAGTCAGTTCGGTCGCCGGGTGCTCTACCCATCGGTATAACCCAACGAGATTAGGAAGTCGTTCAACTAATATGTCAACAGCCAAACTATTGGACATGTAGAGATATACATCTGCAAAACATGGGATATCAGGGTTATTTTCAGCCCATTTGATGTGGGCAACATTATTAAGCCCAAGGCGGAGATTGGTTTTGCCATAAGCGGAAGATAGGTCTTTCACAAGTTTGTTCAAAGATTGAACAAACAGCTCTTCTTCAAACATGACCGGTTGTAATGGAATGTACAGTTTATTGTCTACCATTGAAATATAATCCAGAATATTTAGACCGTGCTCAGATGCAACAAGAGCTTTGACTATGTCTACCCATATGATTCCCCGTTCGCCAGGGGGAATGATCATCGTTCGGGCAGGTAGTTGTTCCCATGGTGTGTGACCGGTAGTTTTAGTTGTGCGGGGCGGCTGGACCGAACACCATCGATCGTATAATTGATCGATATGCGCGTACCACTGACGTCTGATTTGTTTCAATTGTGACAATGGTAAAAAGACATGCTCAAACGTTCCATTATTGGTATGTCTGACTGAAAGCGTGCCCAAGGTGAATAAAGATGAGCCCGAAGATGCGAAGATTTTTAATACGTTATCGATGGTATTCTGTGGTGTGTTTGCGATTCCGATGTCGATTTGATATCGTTGTGTTATTGAAGGATCGAAAAATGTTGAACTGTGCAGTTCAATAATATTGTTTCCGATGAGGCACTCGATATCCATCGGTTCCCGATATGGTGTAAGGGCCTTTTCTGAAATAAGTGGGATTTCTTGGTCGTGTTTGGAAATCATATATATCGGTGTGCCAGGTTCAATATCCACAGATTCTGGCAATAAGATATATACATGAGAAAGATGTTGTGAATCGGTAAGTGATTTCCCATGCACATCCCACAGCTTGCCAAGACCAAATTTGACAGGTGTGTCTATTCCTGAAGATTCAGCTTTTCTGATGAGCAGCCCGTCATGAAGGGCAATGGGGCCGTACAAACGGAGCTTAGCAACCATCTCGGTTCGATTTGTACGAGTTTCCTCAATCTCACCGATCGCTATTCCGGTATGGGAAGGGTAGGAAACAGTTGATAACCGCGGACCTCTCCTACTATCTGATTTATTTGTTCTTCCGTATGATGAAAGCCATCCGGCCGAACGCTCTCTTGAAAAAATGATGTGTGCTTCTTTTCTCGCCTGTTCAATGGCGGAGCTATCATTTCTCCTGTCTAAAAGTAATCTGTAATACCGCGTAACAGCACCCACATATGCGGGGCTTTTCATGCGTCCTTCGATCTTGAGGGAATTAATACCTATCTGATCTAAAGTTCTTACCGCAGTACCGATATCGAGATCGGTCATCGAGAAATAATTACCAGACTTACTAGTGTCAGTACGGGTAAACCAGGTCCGGCAGATTTGCGCACATTCACCTTTATTCGCACTACGTCCGACGAGAATGTCAGATGCCATGCAAAGGCCTGAGAATCCATAACAGAGAGCTCCATGGATAAACACCTTCAGTTCAATATCCGGGCATGCCGTACGAATCGCTGCAATTTCATCGATGGTCAATTCCCTGGAAAGTACAACCCTGCTAAACCCGAGGGAAGCCATTGATTGCACTCCCGAAACAGTATGGACAGCGAGTTGGGTCGATCCGTGTAATAAAAGGCGATCAAGATATTGGGTTTTAATCATCTTGGCGATTCCCAAATCTTGGACAATCACGCCATCTGGTTCATACAGAGCAAGGCGACGAAGCATCGATTCTACTTGTGGCATCTCATGATCAGTTGCCAAGGTGTTTACCGTCACATAGAATTTTTGGTTCTTAGTCAACGAGGTTTTTAATCTTCCGATATCCTCGAATGAGAAATTCGTAGCTCCCTTTCGAGCCGAAAAACTCTGTAATCCGAGGTAGACCGCATCAGCTCCGTTTTCGAAGGCTACAAGTGCACTTTGAAGCGATCCTGCGGGAAGAGCGAGTTCAATCATCGACATACCTATTCAACGTTTCCCTCATTAGCTAACTTTAACTGTTGCAATATTTCTTTATGTCGTTTCTCAGTTAGCGGATAGAGAAACATGGGGATTATTGCCAACGTGCAGCTCACAAACGGAAACAAAGCAATGAGAGAATGGATTCCCAGCAAAGCACTATGACTTTGTTGGAACTGTCCGACATAAGCAGCCGGAGGAGCGACATACCCGGTTGCTGCCAATGTGAGTCCGATGAACCAGGCTGTCAACGCACTGGAAAGCTTCACCATGAATGTTTGGGTTGAAAAGATTATTCCTTCAGAACGTTTTCCGGTTTGAGCTTCTGCATACTCGATTGTATCGGCTAACATCGACGTTTGCATCACCAATGGAGAAGCCATTCCAATCGAACTCACACAGCTCCAGATCATCGCGATCACGAGATTGTTCCACCCGGAAATGAAGAATCCAAGCGAACCCAATGCGAAGATTGCGTTGAACAGGATGTACGTGTATTTCTTACCGATTTTTTTGGCTAGCATCGGTGTAAATGCAATTCCGAGAAGGATGAAAGGAATGTTGATCGCAGCAACCAGCGTATTATAATTTTCATTGCCCAGATTATATTTTGCATAGTAAATCAATGTTGATAATTTTGCATTGGTTGCGGCATTCACGAATAATCCTGAAAGAATCAGTAATAACAAGGGTTTGTTTTTTGTAAATGTGATAATGATGTCTTTGGACGAAGGTCGTTGATCATCGTTACTAACCGTAACACGCTCTTTTACCAAATAGAAGGTAATTGCAAAACACACGACCGTTATGATGCCATAAAATAATGCAGTGTACTGGAATCCGCGATCCGGCCGAGCTGCGTTTCCGCCGGCGATTGTTCTGAACAGTTGGATGAGTGGCCATGTACCGATCGTGGCGATGGCAACGGCGACCGTTGCAATAAACCTAGGATATACCACGACACTGTTACGCTCGGTGGTATCCGCAGTGATTGCACTCGACATCGCCCAATACGGTACGTCACTGGCGGTATATATCATGTCAAACAGGATGAAGGTGATATATGCCCATATCAGTTTGCCTGCAGGAGACAACTCAGGGGCCGAGAAACACATAATCAGGACTGGAACGAATAATATTGGGGTAAATAGAATCCATGGCCGGAATTTTCCCCATCTGGAGCGTGTCCTATCAACAAAAATTCCCATGATCGGATCGTTGATGCCATCCCATATCCTGGTGATCAACAACAGTGTGCCCGCAGCTGCCGGAAGGATTCCAAAGATATCCGTATAGAAAAAAAGGATGTAATTGGAAAACAAATAAAAAGCAAAATTTTGACCAAAACAGCCAATACCGTACGCAAACTTCTCTTTTGTTGAAACCTTGGCCGTTGCACTAACTACTGCATCTGCCATCAATAGGCCTCCTGCTTGACTGCAATGGATACGCAAAATTTGAACGATATCGGCTCAGTGTATCATGAAGTCACGATGCGGTCAAACAAGAGCCTTTTCAGTTTATGCCTTGCATGTAATTTTTACTTTCTTTATAATTTAATCGTACTATTGATATCTCGCAAGGGAGGTCTCACATGGCTAGCCAAATGCGAAAGGTACTTCAAGGAACGGTAATTTACGAACAGGGTAAAGACGGGGATACGTTTGGATATCTTGTGAGCGGTAAAGTCGGTCTGTTCCTAAATTTCGGAGAACCTGACCAATTCGCCTTGGATGAAATGGGTCCCGGCGAAGGTTTCGGTGAAATGGGAATGCTCAATGGTAGAAAAAGAGCTGTTACCGCAGTTGCCTTAGAGGATTCTGAAATAATTGAGATCTCTGAATCTGATATACATCAATTCGTAACAGAGCACCCTGAGGCAGCCGTTAGGTTGTTACAAGCGATGAGCAGGCGCTTGCAAGGTGCTACGGATGAAATAGTGCTTGCCCACCGAACCATCAAGGAATTGATTGAAGAGTTGGGAGATCATCCTGTTCGTAAAGAGAGTCTTAGAGCAAGATTGAAACGTTATGCTTCCTTTTTCTTTGAAATTCCCTCTGACATTCCTCCGGAAGTCTATATGGACTATTACTCAAGAATTAATCATCACTAAATTGTACTACCTATTAAGAACATAAGCTGTTTTTATTGCCAAAACTCCAAAAAAACAGTATCTTACTGCAATGCCAAAGATAACACATGCAATATGTGCTATGTGGATAAGGAGCAATTAATGAAATTACAAGACCTGAAGCACGCAGGATTGCGCAAATGGGTAACAGAAGTCGCTGAACTTACGAAACCGGAAGCAATCGTCATTTGTGATGGTAGTGAAGCACACTACAGACAGCTGATGGATGAAATGATCGCAAGTGGATTGGCAACTCCCCTCAATCCCGATAAAAAACCTGGATGTGTCAACTTCTTGTCTGATGTTTCCGATGTGGCCCGAGTTGAAAACAGAACCTACATTTCCTCGGCTAAGCAAGAGGATGCCGGTCCTACCAACAACTGGATCGATCCAGTTGGACTTAAAAAGACTCTTAATGGATTATATGACGGCAGTATGAAAGGTCGTACCATGTACGTGATTCCGTTCTCAATGGGTCCGATCGGATCAAATATTGCAAAAATCGGAGTCGAGATTACCGATAGTGCTTACGTTGTGACCAACATGATGATCATGACCAGAGTCGGGACCAAAGTCCTCGACGTGCTTGGAAATGATGGATACTATGTCCCGTGTCTCCACAGTGTCGGTAAACCTTTGGCCGAAGGTGAGTCTGATCATGGGAAATGGCCATGCGCACCGATTGAAAAGAAATATATCGCCCACTTCCCTGAAACCAGAGAAATCTGGTCATACGGTTCGGGGTACGGTGGTAATGCGTTGTTAGGTAAAAAATGTTTGGCATTACGCATTGCGAGCGTTATCGCACGTGATGAAGGGTGGCTTGCCGAACATATGCTGATTCTTAAGATTTCCAATCCTGAAGGTGTCGTAAAGTATGTCACCGCCGCATTCCCTTCTGCTTGTGGAAAGACAAACCTCGCCATGCTCGTTCCCACGATTCCCGGTTGGAAAGTTGAGACAATCGGAGATGATATCGCATGGATGAAGTTTGGGAAAGACGGTCGCCTCTATGCTATTAATCCCGAAGCCGGATTCTTTGGTGTTGCTCCAGGAACTTCTAAAGACTCTAACCCCAATGCACTCATCGCCGCTTCGAAGAATACCATCTTTACCAATGTTGGTCTTACTGAAGATAAGGATATATGGTGGGAAGGAATTGGGTATGATGCTCCCGGCAAGTTGACTGACTGGACTGGAAACGAATGGGTACAGAACAAAGCAGATAAGAGCCAGAAGCCGGCTGCCCACCCTAACGCGCGGTTTACCGCCCCGGCAGCACAATGCCCGAGCATTGCACCAGAATGGGAAGATCCGAATGGAGTTCCCGTCGATGCGATTCTCTTTGGTGGTCGAAGACCGCATACCATTCCTCTTGTTCATCAGGCACGTGATTGGAACCATGGCGTGTTCCTTGGTTCGATAGTCGGTTCTGAGATTACGGCAGCGGCATTGGACCTCAAAGTCGGTACGGTCAGACGAGATCCGTTTGCGATGCTTCCATTCTGTGGATACCACATGGGAGAATACTTTAAACATTGGATCAAGATCGGAACAAGAACCACTGTAGATAAGCTGCCCAAGATTTTCTATGTGAACTGGTTCCGAAAGACTGATGATGGCAAATGGTTGTGGCCAGGATACGGCGAAAATAGTCGTGTCCTCAAATGGGTGTTCGAAGCCTGTGCCGGAACGGCAAAGTCTGTCGACACTCCGATTGGAATCATGCCGACTATTGACGCCATAGACCGTCCCGAAGGTGTAAGCGAGGCTGATATGGCTGAATTGCTCAAGGTTGATCGTGAAGGATGGCTGAAGGAAGTAGAAGATGTCCGAGCGAATCATTACCCGAAATTCGGTGAACATCTTCCAAAAGAACTATCACACATGCTCGACGTTCTGGAGTCGAATTTGAAGGATTGCTGTGGTGGAAAGTGCTGTTGCTAACGCTTAGCCTAGAACGATAAAACATCCGTCCGGTATCATGCCGGACGGACTTTTTTGCTTTCATGTCGTGTGTTTTGTTATCTCGGAACGCTACTACAATTCGATCTTTCCCTGATGGATGGCATCTATCCCTGCAAGTAAGGCCCCTAGCGTATCACAAATCGGAGTGGGGATATTCAATACACGCCCGAGTTGAGAAGCCTTTAGGCAAAACCATTGATTTTCACTCATCCGCTTGGCTTCGACATCCTGTAACATTGAAGTCTTCCCTGACGGCTCAAGCGACGCAAATACCTTCTGGTAATGTTCAATATACTGTTCATCCAATCCTTTGATTCCACTCGCATGCGCTAAAGCGATCACTTCTCTTTGGGCACCGATGATTAATGTCCTTATCGATGTAATGGTTGCACATTGTCCATACGTTGCCCTCGTGATGGCACTGATTGAGTTAATGCTTACGTTTACCATGAATTTCGCCCACATCTCCAGATGAATATCTTTAGGTATGTTATTTTTGATGTGGGATTGGTCGAATAATTTCTGGATAGCACATATTCTTGGTGATAATACATTATCATTTTCCCCGAAAACGATGATCCCTTCATTTGAAAAATATATGCGGTTTTTATCACGCGTAGCATCAAGTGCCGTCGTGAATCCGTACAATACGTTTTGCGCTGAAAATCTCTGTGTCAACAACGCTTCGCTGTCCAGTCCGTTGAGCAGGGAAAGCACCATCGTAGATTCGCCGATATGCGATGCGATGGCATCGATCGCTTTTTCAAGGTGCATGTTCTTTGTGGCGATGAGTACCAGGTCAGCACAAGTACAACGTTCTTCCGGCGTTACATAATTGAAATGGATTTGATTGCCGTTCAGGAATATCTTGTCAGCTTCGTACCGTTCTTTTCGATGCTTGTCCACCACCACCCTGACGTGTTGATATCCTAGATATTCACTCAGTCGCCAAGCATAGATTGCCCCTACGGCACCAAGGCCGATTACCGAGACCTCAGAGATAGTCATCATATGTTCCTCGAAGTCGCTAACAATTCTACCAACCGTACCGCAGTAGTCAGTTGCGAAATGGCTATCGATTCACTCTTTGTGTGTGCTTTCTCATAACCAAGGCCTATTACCCCGATTTCAACCGATTTACCCCGAAGAATATTCGCATCGCTTCCTCCGCCGGTATTGATTTCAAAATAATTGACACCTAATTCCTTACAGGCTTTTTGCATGGAATCAAGGATTGGATTATCTTTATCCAATTGATATCCCGGATAGCTTTCTTCAACGTCGAATTGAAATTCTCCGCCAATCGTGTCAATCGCGTGTTGGCAACATTTCCGAATGTGATCTATGTGATGCAACGCTTTGCTTTGTCGTGCGCTGCGGACTTCAACTTCTGCCATCACGCGATCACAAACGATATTGGTATTTGTTCCGCCATGGATCGTTCCGATATTTGCCGTGGTTTCTTCATCAATACGAAGCAGGTGCATGGAATCGATTGCCTTTGCAGCAATGGATATGGCACTGATTCCCGTTTCGGGAGCAAGACCGGCATGAGCATTTTTCCCTTCGAATACAATCGTCACCTTATATTTGAACGGAGCTTTCACGATTACCGAACCCACCGGGGCACTGGAATCAAGCGTATAGCCTCTTTTAACAGCTCCCAAGCGATCGATTTCTACTTGTTTAGCCCCTTTTAGACCGGTCTCTTCAGAGACAGTGAAGAGTATCTTGATGGTCGGATGGGAAAGATTGTTATCTTGAATGAGTTCCAAAACAGTGAGGACCACAGCTATGCCTGCCTTATCATCTGCTCCCAATGCACTGGTCCCATCGCTTTTGATCATGCCGTTCTCGATTATTGGACGGACTTCGATTGCTAATGGAACCGTATCCATGTGAGCGTTGAGTGCGATAGCTTCTTCATCGACCCTGTCGTTACTGGCTTCTAGAATGGCATAGATGTTCCCTGCAAAATCCGTGGACACCAAACAGTGTAGCTGTTGTAATCTTGTTTCAAGATAGTTGGCGATTTGCGACTCTTTGCCTGAAGGAGAGTCTATTGAAACCAGTAGTAAAAACTGTTCGAGTACCTGATGAGATGAACATTTGTCCATAACGAGACCTCCAACGATCATATGTAGTGAGCATACCATCGATACTCGTCGTGGGACAACTGTGTCTCTACTGGACTTTTACCGACTTGTTTCGTATGGTGATACCATCACGCTGATGGGTAAAAAGGTTATGGGGGAGATTATTACTTATTCACCAGAAGAATCTCAAGTCCTTGAAGACTGCATTAGAATTCTAAGGTTGGCAGATTCTCCTTTGGCTGAGGTTGTCGTTTCCAGAAGTCACGATTTACAGGCACTTGCCCAGATAGTGAGTCGAACACCCTCTCCCGTACGAGATCTTTTTAACAGTTCTTCCCAGAGAAATCTAGAAAGCCTTACGGAGAAAATGGTCAATCAGGGATTTGACCAAGTCGTTAATCTTCCGGTCAAAGCGGTGTTAGGACATGGTTTCACCGTCAGCAAGCTTCATCTTTTCGGACTTTTGGGAAAATTGACGATCAGTGAACCTTTGTTGGCTGATTATCGTTACGAAGTCGAAAACCTCTACAATGATATTTTGTTCACGCTCATGGCTGAAGATCTTTACTCGAGCATATTGTCAAATAGCACTGAGTCGGACCCATGGGTACACAGGGCAGCCAAAGAATTGGTTGACATGTGGGATTTCAGGACAAGCAGTGAAAAAGAGACCTTTGCACCATACATCAGAGACTTATGGAGAGCCCGTCATACATTGGTTCCCGTGTTGGGGACGTTAATGGGGACCATGGAGTTGATGCGATTAAGTTCATCACTTCCTCATGTTTGGTTGGCATATTTGCAACTGCCCGATGAAGATTTGAGTATGAATTACGCTCTGGAAGAATTTCTATTTGATTTAAGTTATGAGCAGATATCAACATTGCGTTCCTATATGAATTCCCATAAGATTGCCAGCGTTGACAGGACGATGGCAGTTTCTATCCTCAAGAGTCTGAATCCAAATGTAATCATTGACAATGACAATCAGAAAGACAGATTCTCAGGTATGCTTTTGTATCATTCATTTCTTAAAAGACAACGAAATGCCCGCAACAGACGATGCGCATCCCAAAATGGTCCTGCAAAGACACTCGAAGAGTATTTCGTTACCTATCTTCTTACCATTGAACCGTAAAATTCAATTAATGCAACTTTATGCAACAAATCAGAATAATTTTAAGGTTTTTACATAATCATACAGTAAAAATGCATCTTCCCTCTATACAGATATCTTATGCTCTGATATGCTTTCGCGGAAAGCCTACCATTAAGTAAAGGAGACGACTTCGTATGAAGCAAAATTCGGACATCTACATGCCTTCCGACAAACCACCTTTGTCAAAATGGATCCCTTTAAGTTTCCAACATGTTTTCGCCATGTTCGGTGCTACCGTTCTTGTTCCTATCCTTACCGGATTGAGTGTCTCCTCAGCATTGTTCACTGCTGGTACGGGAACATTGATTTACATCTTGATTACTGGAGCAAAGGTTCCTGCATTCCTTGGATCTTCGTTCGCATTCATTCCCGCTTTAATATCGATCTCCCAAGCCTATGGGGTGCCTTATGCTATGGGAGGGGCGGTTGCTGCCGGTATTTTCTATGTGATTGTCGCAACAATTATTAAATCAACCGGAACCGGATGGCTGAAGAAGGCCCTTCCACCGGTAGTCATCGGTTCGGTAATCATCGTCATTGGGTTGAATTTAGCTCCGACAGCCATGAATATGGCAATGAAAACCAATGGAGGTAACGGAGATTATAGCTTGGTATTACTGTCAATTGCGTTGTTTACCCTTTTAATCACCGTTGTTTCAAATATTTTCTTAAAAGGATTTTTCAATACGATACCCATCCTGATCGGGTTGGTTTCTGGATATCTGTTCACTCTCATCATGGGCAGTATCGTTCCGGCTTACAAATTGATTGACTTCAGTGCAGTGAATGCAGCACCGTGGTTTGGTCTTCCGACATTCAAATTACCCAAATTCAACTGGGTTCCTATGCTCACGTTCGTGATTGTCTCATTGGCAACTATCTGCGAACATCTCGGAGATACGATGACGATTAGTAAAGTCGTCGGCCAAGATTTTTATGTCAACCCGGGCTTGCATCGGACAATCGCCGGAGACGGTGTCGCCACTGCTTGGGCAGCATTGTGGGGCGGTCCTCCCAACACGACATATGGAGAGAACATCGGTGTGATGGCCATCACCCGTGTGTACAGCGTATGGGTGATCGGCGGAGCCGCGGTTATTGCAACTATTCTTTCATTCTTCCCGAAATTTGGAGCTCTTATCCAGACAATCCCGACACCGGTTATCGGTGGGATTTCGATGCTGTTGTTCGGTATCATCGCTTCAAGCGGTTTAAGAAACCTTGTTGAAAGCGGGGTTGATTATCAGAACAAGCGTAACCTTACTATCTCTTCGGTAATTCTGGTTATCGGTATCGGAGGAGGTTTGGTTGCTTTTTCGATGGGCCAAGGCCTTGATTTCCAACTCGGTGGCGTTGCGCTGGCAACCGTTGTAGGAATCATCCTTAATCTGGCAATCCCAAAAACAGTCGGGTAAATAGTGAAGGGCAGGCTTAAAAACCTGCCCATTTGTTTGTTTAGATGTTACGATAGATATATGCATCCATACACATATATAGAATCAGATATTTCATTGCAGGAAGTTCTGCAATCATGGAACAGCACAGGTATCAACACGATTGCTATGGATTTTGAAGGCGAATTCAATCTCCATATCTACGGAGAACATCTTTGTCTGATTCAGGTATTTGATAAGCATTCCTTTTATATAGTTGATCCGTTTAAAGTAAGTAAAGATGCTTTGAAAGAGTTTCTCGAATCTCAATGGCTCGAAAAAATCATGTTCGATTGTTCCAGCGACGCCGCATTGGTACGCAAACAATACCAAATTCATCTGGCAAACGTATACGATGTCAGGGTCACTGCAACAATCCTCGGTTATAACGGGAATCTTTCTTTACTGAAAAGCCAATGCCTCGGAACCGATCCTGTGAAAGGTAAAAAGAAACATCAGATGTCTAATTGGCTAGTCCGTCCGTTACCTGGGGAAATGATCGAATATGCACTGGAAGATGTTGAAGATTTATTTACAATAAGAGAGGTGCTAGATAGGCAAGTTCAATCTAGAAAATTGGAGAAACAAGTGACCTCAGCCCAAAAGAGGATCGCAGTTGGAAAAGGTCCCGATCTTCCCGGGTATAAGAAATTACCGGGGTATCGAAGTCTATCCAAAGATCAAAAAATTTATGTGCGTTGGTTTTTTGAAAGTCGGGACATGTTGGCTAAACGAATGAATGTTCCGGCTGTTAAGATTCTTGAAAAATCAAGAATTATCGAGATGGCTAAACAAGCTCCGTTAGATTCACAACAACTGAATGCCTATGCATACCATAAGGATAAATCGGTCCAAGACAATCTGGTGGCCCTTATGACTGTTGCCAATGAAGGAGCTTGCAAAGAAATTACTCACAAATCCGCTTTGCCCCAATTGGTTTGACTTTATCAAATACCCCCTTTAGTATGATGAACAGAGGAGGTGGCTATGAAAAACTATCAAGCGAATGATACGCGGTATTCCACCATGACATATCGAAAATGTGGGACTAGCGGACTCAAGCTCCCTGAGTTGTCGCTGGGGATGTGGCTTAATTTCGGATCTGAAGCGCAAGATGATGTTTGCAGGGAAATTCTTCTTACCGCATTTGATAATGGAATAACCCATTTCGATTTGGCCAATAATTACGGACCTCCTCCAGGAGCCGCTGAAATAAGATTTGGTCAGTTATTTAGAAATGATTTATACAATCATAGGGATGAATTGGTAATCTCTTCAAAAGCAGGATATTCGATGTGGGCAGGTCCTTACGGGGAATGGGGAAGCAGAAAACACATCATCGCTTCTTGTGATCAGAGCCTTAAGAGGATGTCTCTGGAATATGTCGATATTTTCTATCATCATCGCCCTGATCCGAATACTCCGATCGCCGAAACGATGGGGGCATTAGCACATTTGGTGTCTTCCGGAAAGGCCTTGTATGTTGGAATATCCAATTATCATCCTACTGAGGCTATCAAAGCGATTCAAATTTTAAGAGAACTGGGATGTCCGTTCGTGTTGGATCAGGTTCGTTATTCTATGCTGGATCGATGGGTAGAACGTGAAGCACTTGTCGACAGCATCTATCCTCTTGGGATGGGAGTGATTTGTTTCTCCCCGCTGGCACAGGGATTGTTAACTAATAAGTATTTGAACGGAACTGTTCCCGAAGGCTCACGACCGACTCACACTCAATTTCTCAGAAAAGAACAGATTACACCAGAGGTGGTGAACACACTGCGGCAATTGGATGCGATTGCAGAATCGAGAGGCCAAACGCTATCACAAATGGCAATTTCGTGGCTGTTGAAGGATGAAAGAATCTCATCGGTACTTATCGGCGCGAGTTCCAAAGAACAATTGATTGAGAACCTGAAAGCTCTGGAAAACCGTGAGAGCTTCAATGATGGGCAACTTCAGGAAATTGATAGGTTGACATTGCAATAGGTTTGTCTTATTTCCTATAAAAAGTATGTTCCAACGGCAGCGAAGTCCTGAATTTTCCGTCAAATCGATAATAGGCGTTTTGGACAGCGGGAGCAGAAGGAATCGTAGCCAATTCACCAATTCCTTTTGCCCCGAAAACTTCTGGATTAGGTACTCCGCTATTGACAAATATTGCTTCAATCGGAGGGACATCAGTCGCTTTTAGTAAACCCAATGTCCCGTAGCGAACTTTTGGATATCCCTCTTCGATCGGAAATTGTTCCGTAAGAGCATAGCCTAGACCCATCGCCACTCCACCTTCCAATTGGCCTTCGACAGCTGTCGGGTTGACCAAAGTTCCCACGTCACACGCTGCGCTCACCGACTCTACTTTTCCATTGTCGTCCAAAATAACCACCTGAGCTAAAAAGCTATAGGCAACATGACTTTTCGGATAAGGTTTTTTCGATCCCATCGGGTCGGTTATCCCTACATATTCACCGTAATATTCCTTACCTTCCAATGTTGATAGTAAATGATTGTTTGCACAAAGTTCCTCATATAAATCAAGAGCGGCCTTTCGAGTCGCCTCTCCCGTGAATACTGTCTGGCGTGATGCTGTACTAGTACCGGAATCTGGAGTTCTTATGGTATCTGGTGTCTCACAAACTATCAAATCAGCATCGATCTTAGTCGTTTGACATACAATTTGCGTGCATACCGTTGCCAACCCTTGTCCCATGCAGGCGGCGGAGGTTCTGACGTGGATCTTTCCCTTTTCCACAGAAAGAATGCAACGTCCAACATCCGGCACGCCAACACCGAGTCCGCAATTTTTATAGCCGCAAGCGATTCCTGAACGCGGATGTTTTTCATATGCTGTTTTTACAGCCAGCAGGCATTTGTCCAAGGCGAAACTGTTATCTCCAATCTGCCCGTTAGGAAGTACTTGGCCAGGCCTGATCGCATTTCGATAACGAATCTCCCAACCAGAAATGCCAACTAACTCAGCCAGTGCATTGATACTGCTCTCTATCGCAAAACATGTTTGAGTTACACCGAACCCTCTAAAAGCACCACAAGGAACATTGTTTGTATACACAGCGGTTCCTTCAATATCTATGTTCTGATAGTTATAAGGGCCGGCCGCATGAGTGCACGCTCGTTGCAATACAGGTTGCCCTAACGATGCGTATGCACCGGTATCTGCAATAATACGTGATCGCATGGCCGTGAGATATCCATTCTTGTCACAACTGACGGTTACGGTCATCTCCATCGGATGCCGTTTTGGGTGGATGTTTATACTCTCCTGACGAGAAAACCTCACTTTCACCGGTAATTGTGTATGCCACGCCATCAGAGCCGCATGATGTTGCACACTCATATCTTCTTTGCCGCCAAACCCGCCACCGACCAACATTGACCTACAATGAATCTTCTCATGATTGATTTGTAGCATGTTGGCAATTTCGCGTTGCTCGTCAAAGATTGATTGGCTGGCAGTGTAGACAAGCAGACCATCATGTTCAGGCATTGCAATGGCACATTCGGGTTCCATGAATGCATGCTCCGTATGATCGGTATGATAAGTTTTCGTAACCTTGTATGCTGCTTCGGAAAAAGCCTTTTCGACATCCCCGCGTTGAAGACGCTCAACAGCGAGGATATTGCCTTGTTCATGGATATGGGGGGCATCAGGTTGCATGGCACGAGTAGTGGTCGTGATGCTTTCCAGCACGGTATAACGCACCTCAATCAATGCCAGTACTTCATCGAGGCATTCTTTTGAACGTGTCGCCACCAATGCTATCGCATCCCCAATATACCTAGTGACGCCAGTTATCGGAATAAGCACATCCCAATCTTGTTTGATATGTCCGATCTTGTTATTGGGAACATCTTCTGCTGTTAGGATTCGTACTACATCGGGATGCGAAAGTGCTTTTGAAAGATCGATCGAATCAACTCGCGCACGTGGATACGCACTTCTCAATGCCTTTGCATATATCATGTGCGGTATCTCAAGATCATCAACATAAAGACCTTTCCCCAATGCTTTTTCAATAGCATCGACCCGGACAAATCTCGATGAAAGGGTAGCCTCGGTCCTTGATGGTACAATGGGTTTGTTATCTCTGAAATAAACAGATGCCATCATGATTGCTTTCTCAATCTTTACATAGCCGGTACAGCGACAAATATTATGTTTGATCGCTTTGCGTATCTGATCGGGAGACGGATTGTTGTTCATGTCGAGCAACGCTTTGGCAGACATGATCATTCCTGGAGTGCAATACCCGCATTGGACAGCTCCGGCGACTGCGAAGCAATGCGAATATACTTGTTGTTCTCGTTCTGTGAGTCCTTCGATCGTGATGATGGAAGCGCCTTTTAATGAACTGGTCCTTTTAGTGCAAGCTTTGACAGCCTTACCGTTGATGATAACCGTACACGTACCGCAAGCTCCTTCGCTACATCCGTCCTTTGTTCCTTTGAGATGTAGCTCATCCCGTAAAAATCTCAGTAGCTTGCAATCCTTATCTGTCTCAACCACGCGGTTGTTAACCTTGAACGAGTACACAAGAGGCCTCCTCATCAGCACAAACTCCACACAATCCATAGATAATAGGTCATTCTAAAACCAAAATCAGGATTTAAATACTGTAAATGATTAGCCGCTTAGTATTTGTATCTTGCATATCGCAGAATTCTCGTTGGAGATCCTGTACATACGAGCCCGACACAACTGACTGTGATACTATCATCAGTCTCAATTTTTTACTGCTCTGCCAGATTTGTCAACCTCATTATCTGACTAGCTGTTGCATTTTGATGCAATAAAGGAGACAATCGATTTCAGGAAGGTACAAATTGATAGCCCGTTTCAAGACGACAACTTGTGATATTTTGTCGTTTAGACTAGCGTCCCATCATTTGGCCATGCGAGTTCACACAAGCAAGCTCGTACAAGTATGCTCTGCAACCGGATTCAAAAACCCTACACCGATGGCAATTCTTCCAGCTCTGAACGCACGTGTCGAAGGTTGTACCGTCAACAGGGTGGGCCAGGCATTGCTTCGTGAAAAATCTCTCATGCAACAGTTAAGCCTTCGTCAAATAATACGAATCATTCCCAGACATGATGTCGCTGTGTTCACTAGGGCTCTGATTCCCTATGATGAGGAAGAATTGCTCTATCATATCAGACAAGCGATGAACATGATTGTCGCGCTCGACGTGGAAGCGTTCACCTTACTGAAGATGATGGAAACTACCATCACTTTGGTCCTTTCGGGAAAAGAGCTGACAAAAGAAGAATTAGTCCGTGCTCTGGCGCTTGCGATGCAAGATCTTTTGACTAATGCACAAAAAGAAATATGGAGATGGCCGTCTGAGTTGGTCGGAAGAGAAACGTTAGGCGAATCGCTACTCCGTCTGTTGCTTCCAGTCTTTTCATTAAAAGGATTTCTTTGCGTAATGCCATTGAAAGGAAATGCCCAGAATCGAACGATCCGCTTGACCCATGAGTTCTTTGGGAAATTATTCCCTGGTTTTGATGATGTATCGGATGCGAACGCCTCTGAAGAACTCGTGAAACGATACCTGCACTGTTATGGTCCTGCGACTGAGGAAAGTTTCGCGCGTTGGGCCGGAGTGTCTGATCGACAAGCTCAGCGTATGTGGGAACCTCTGCTCGAAACATTGGCCGAAGTCCAATGGAATGACTTTAGCGGGTGGATGCTTCAAGAAGATGTCGAACAATTGGGACATTCTTTTGTAACTGATAACCTGCATTTGCTCGGACCGCATGATCCTTGGCTTCAGCATGACAATAGGAATCTATTGTTGGATGGGAAACAGTTGTTCCGTTATTTTTTCAAATCGACAGGCCCTCCTCCGGGGATGGTATTGTTCGATGGTAAATGTGTAGCCGGATGGCATCAAAGAAGACAGGGTAATAAATTGTATGTGACAATTGAAGATATAGGGCTTCCGCTCGGACGAGTGGCTGTCTCAGAAATAGAACATGAAATATGGCGTTTGGCGACTGCGATGCACCTTCGTTCCGGAGGCTTCAGCCTTAAACATGTATAAGCACATTCCTGATATGTTTTTCCCGATTCACACTACTGTTTTAAAGAATTTGTTCCACTTTGTTTCTTCAAGTAATTGATAATTTAGTATTGACATATGCCTTGTTAGGACCTAACATACGAACAACCATACATAATGATACAAATGGTATTGTAATGGTTGATAATCGCGAGGTCACACTGTCTGGTAAGCCAGATTGAACAACACCGGGGAGGAACATGAACAAGTATACGCCAGCAGACAAAAAGACGATGTATTTCATTGGAGTAACTACGAAAAAATCTTCAATCATGAAGGTGTTTCCGCGGTGGATGGATTATTTTGGAATTGATGCCCAGATTAAAGGTATCGATTTTATTCCCCATGATGAAGCTGAAAAATATCGTGAAGCGGTATCCTTCATCAAACATGATCCGCTTTCATTAGGAGCATTGGTCACGACACATAAGATCGATTGCTACAGGGCTTGCCGCGATTTGTTCGAGGGCTCTGGCGAATATGCCCAATTATTGGGAGAAGCAAGTTCTATCAGCAAACGGGGAACTGAGCTCTGGGCACATGCGAAAGATCCGATAACCAGCGGGCTGGCTCTCGAAGCGTTCATGCCCAACGGGTATTGGACGAATACCGATGCCAACATGTTGCTTCTTGGAGCTGGTGGCAGTTCATTAGCCTTGACGCTCTATCTGGTCAACAAGGCGAAACACAGCGATGATGTGCCGAAAAAGATTGTTGTCACCAATAGAAGCGAAGGAAGGCTGAAAGAGATGCAACATATCCACAGCATGCTCAAACTTCCGTTCACCATCGAATATCACCATTGTCCTACGCCCTCTGATAATGATGTTTTGGTAAATTCATTGCCTGAAGGATCATTGGTTATCAATGCTACAGGATTGGGAAAGGATGGACCGGGATCCCCGGTTACTGATGCTGCGATATTTCCGAAAAACGGTTATGCATGGGAGTTTAACTACCGTGGAGAGTTAGTCTTCATGGATCAAGCCAGAGCTCAGCAAAAGGCAAGAAACCTTACAATTGAGGATGGGTGGGTGTATTTCATCCATGGCTGGACCCGTGTCATAGCTGAAGTGTTCCATATTGATATTCCGACCGAAGGCCCGGAATTCGATACCATTAGTCAGATAGCAAAAGAAACTAGATAAAGCATCAACAAGGAGAGTACCATATGAGATCCAAAGTAGTGTCATTCGATCTAAACACAGGAAAAGCACCGATTGCCGACGCATCACCGCTCAAACGGCCGTTATCGGGATTGAAGGAAATATTCTATGATCAGGAAGCTGTAAAAAGCATATTGGCTAAGCAAGACCCCATGGTATATGAATTCTATGATCTTCATATGCCTGAACGTGAGGGAGACCTCGCTTTTGGTACAAGCATGGTGTATCCGGGTAAGGTCGGTGATGAATATTATATGACAAAAGGGCATTTCCACACCCTCATCGATACAGCTGAGGTGTACTATTGTCTAAAAGGATACGGGATGATGATGATGGAAAGTCCCGAGGGAGAGATTGAGTACCAGGAGATGCGTCCGGGCCAAGCCGTCTATGTTCCGGGACGTTATGCTCACCGAAGCATAAATCTTTCTGATACTGAAACACTTATCACCTTCTTTGTATTCCGCGCCGACGCCGGTCATAATTACGGGACTATTGAGGAAAAAGGCTTCCGCAAACTGGTCGTCGCCAGTAATAATGGATATGCATTGATTGATAATCCGCATTGGGTAGGATAATAACCGAAGGATACAGTATGAAAACGTCAAAGGGATGTATCTTGATTACACCCCGTTCATTGTCTAAGGAAGGTCATCCCGCACTGCTCGCCCTTGAAGAGGCTGGATTTACGATCCGGATTCCTTGGCCGGGGAAACAACCGGATGAACAGCAGTTGCTTGAAGAATTGCCATCTTGCGTTGGATATTTGGCAGGAGTCGAACCGATTTCCGAGAAAGTGCTCGTTGCAGCAAAAAATCTGAAGATAATAAGTAGAAATGGAGTTGGTATCGATAATATCGATTTGAAAGCTGCCCAGCGTTTGAATATCGCGGTCATTGGGACTCCGGGTGCAAATTCACAAAGCGTCGCAGAACTCGCATTGACATTGATGCTAGACACACTTCGCTCGGTTTCTTGGAGCAACAAAACACTTAAGCAAGGATCATGGTCGAGGAAGATAGGTAGTGAAATCCAGGGCAAGGTATTGGGAATTGTCGGTTGTGGTAACATCGGACAACGATTGGCAAGGATGGCTATCGGTATCGGGATGAATGTTATCGGTTACGATATCTATCAGAATGAAGATCTAAGGCAGACTTCCGGATTCACTTATGTTCAGCTTGACTATCTGTTATCCAATTCGGATGTGATTTCTCTTCATTGCCCTCCGGGTGAAAAACCTCTGCTTGATAAAGATGTACTGGATACAGTTCGTAAGGGCGTAGCCATTATTAACACGGCTAGAGCTGCCTTGATTGACCGCGCTTCGATGGTCAAGGCACTTGACGCTGGATTGGTGGGTTCGTATGCAACGGATGTATTTGAAAAAGAACCTGTCGAGCTTGACGAACTCTATTCACATGAGAAAGTGATTCTCACTCCCCATATCGGTGGATTTACCAAAGAAAGTGTCGAACGTTCTACTGTTGCCGCTGTCAACAATATTGTAAGATACTTTGAAGAGAACAACTGAAAACCCGAAAGGAGATAGTGCGATGGAAAAGAGTCTTGTACAGGTAATTGAAGAGACAAAATTAGTTCCTGTCATTAAATTGATGAAAGTTGAAGATGCCCTGCCGCTTGTGGATGCCCTGCTGTTGGGAGGGCTGCCGGTCGCTGAGATTACATTTAGGACAAGTGCGGCTCCGGCATCGATTGAAACCGTGAGGAAAAACCGTCCCGATGTGTTAGTGGGAGCGGGCACAGTATTGAGTATCGAACAAGCTCAAAAGGCAATCGACTCAGGAGCCTCTTTCGTCGTCTCTCCCGGATTTAATCCGAAGGTCGTAGATTATTGCATCGATAAGAAGATCCCGGTGTTTCCTGGAGTGACATCTCCTACTGAAGTAGAGATGGGAAGGGATCGAGGCTTGAAAGTATTGAAATTCTTCCCTGCTGAAGCTGCCGGTGGAGTAGAGATGCTCAAGGCGTTGAGTGCAGTATATGACAATAGGTTCATGCCGACCGGAGGTATTTCCGAAAAGAATCTTGCTACCTATCTTGCGCTGAAGAATGTGTTGGCCTGTGGTGGTTCGTGGATGGTAAAACCAGAACTCATAGAAGCTGGAAAATTTAACGAGATTACCGAAATAACCAGAAAGGCTGTCGCCTTGGTCAAAAGCCTATAAACATGAGACAACTGACTTGTTCCATTCGAGACGAACAGACCGCGAGATGGATTGAAAGTTTTCCTTCGTCGCAATCGGTTGAGATCATGTGGATGGGACAAGCAGGGTTCCTCATCAAATCAGGATCAATGTTTATCGGGATAGATCTCTATCTGTCAGATACCCTCGCTGAGAAATATCAAGGAACTCTATTTCCACATACCAGGATGATGGACCCTCCGTGCGGTCCCTCTCAGTTGAAACACCTTGATGTATTATTGAGTACCCATGGCCATACAGATCACATGGATATGGGTACGCTTCAACCGATCTACGCCGAGCCTTCTCATAACATGCCATTATTCATCTGTCCTAGGGCAGAAGTGGTAAAAGCTCATCAACGTCATGTTCCACTCGAGAAAATTGTTGGAATCAACAACAAAGAGACATATGCAATCACAAAATCTTCCGATTCCAAAGTCATTATTACTGCAATTCCTGCGGCACACGAAGAACTAAAGACGGATGCTTGGGGCAATTACCTTTATCTGGGATATGTCATTGAAATTGGAAACGTGCGTATCTTCCACAGCGGTGATGGAATTCCGTATGTCGACTTGGTCGGATTGTTGAAAACACTGGAAGTCGATATTGCCCTTTTACCCGTGAATGGTCGTGATGCGTATCGTTCTTCCCATGGAGTTCCAGGAAATTTTACCATAGATGAAGCTATACGGATCAGTACCGAAGCATCCATTCCGATGTTGATCGTCCATCATGTTGGGTTATTTGATTTCAACACCGTTGCGGTTGAAGAACTCGAATATGCAATCAAACATTCAGACAATCAAAAATTGAAAATCTGCATACCGACTATCGATACGGTCTATTCGATATCGTTTGTTTCCGCCTGAACGGTTCATACTCTCACGGTCCATACTCTCACACGTATTGATTCTAGAAAAATCTTGTGGGTCACCAATGGTGATGGTATACTGGAAAAGGATATTTTATTTAATTCATTATATTATAAATAAAAATGTTTTTATATTATTTCTATATTCACAACTGATTGGAGGGACACGATGAAAAAATTAACTGCCGGGGTGTTCGGTTTCGGCGATGTTGCCGTTGAGTATGTGAAAGCTATCAATAACAATATGCATGGACAAGTTGTCGCGATTGTTGGGCATGATGTTGAAAGAACAAAGACACGGGTCGCTCAGTTAGGCTTTGATGTTGAAGTTTTGGCAACATTCGAGCAACTGGTTGAGAGAAATGATATAGACGTCATTGTAATCACGAGTCCTCACTTTTTACATGCGAAAGAGACAATGATGGCAGCAAAGGCTGGAAAGCACATTGTATGCGAGAAGCCGATTGGAATGAATATCAAGGAAGTGAACGAAGTCTATAACGTTGTCAAAGCTTCAAAGGTTAAATTTCAATGTGGGATGGTACTTCGTTGGAATCCCTATATCCAGACACTCAAGCAAATGATTGACACGGAAGTGTTTGGTCAGATTTTCTACATGGAATTTGATTATTTTCATAAACTAAGTAGTTCGTGGAATGGTTTTACATGGGGGGGCCAGAAAGTAAGTGGTGGCCCATCAGCATCATTGGTTGCGGGTATTCATGCAGTGGACTTGATGCGTTATCTCGGAGGTGAAGTCGAGCACGTCTTTGCCAATGGTACTTGGGGACATCGTGATGATTTTGAATATGCTCCCACTTATGTAGCGTCGGTACAGTTTGCGAATGGAGCAGTGGGTAAAACAGGTTGTAGTTTTGCAATCGAATCGCCGTATTTGGTCAATTCAATGATTCATGGATCGAAGGGTTCTGTTGTACAGGATAGGTTCTATTTCAAGGAAGCGTTCCCTGGACAAACAGGATGGCAGAAGTTTGAAACCATCATGCCCGATAGTGGTGCGGTAAGCCATCATCCGTTTAGATTCCTTATTGATGATTTCTTTGATGCAATCATCCAAGATCGGCCATCAATGAATAACATCGATGAGACCTTTAAAACACACGAACTTTGTATGGCAATCGATCATTCAATTGCAACAAGTGAAAAAGTAGGGTTGCCTTTCTTGAAATAGAAGCCGGATGAGCCTATGCTCCATGGATCTGAATGTATTGATGTATGAGACGAATATGATCCAAAGAGTATCCCGGTTCTAGATGGCATTTAATCTCCATAGGGCCTCTGGCATTCTCATCAACGGTGGTTGTTATCCAATCGATACATTCTTCCGTTTTCGAACCTTCCAATAGTATTTCTACCGGAGGGGCTACTTCTATGAGGAACTTCGATCCCAATGTTTGACGAATCCGTTGCACCGACGTGTTGGATCCCACATCCAGAGAGCAGAGATTCCCGATAGAGGTAAGTGAGGCGAGCAGGTGATCGGAGAATCCGCAAGAATGTACTCTTAACGGCCATTTCTGCCCAAATACTTCAATATAACGTTGGGCAAACTCCTTGAATGCCTCTAAAGAGACTAAACATCCCGAACACTCTCCGATATGCACAGAAGTAACCGTCATATCACTCATTGAAGCATAATGCTGAATAAGTGCCATGTAAGCATTTGATATCCAAGATAGAATAATGTGGGCCAGTTGGGGGTTGTCATACATCATGAGGAAAAAGTCTTCACCGACTAGTTTATGTCCGGTAGTCAATATTCCATGTATGGTGGCTCTTCCAGACAAATCCCAAAAAAACGGGGGAATGCGTATGATCGATGTATCACTTTTAGCTGATACAAGTTGATTGTTGAACTTCTTTACAATCGGATTTTCAAGAAGAAAGTCGATCGAAGGTAATTCTGCCGCAGATTTGATATGTTTCAATGGACTACGATCTATATCGGCATCAGCTGCTTCAGGGAAAATAAAATTAGCTCCTAATATCTTGCCAAGTATCAGATTTGGCTGAATAGCTCCAATTCTTAAAAAATTAGGTCGCACATGATCTTTTTGGACTAGGTTGGATTCAAAATTGTAGATTGGCAGATCTTTGAATGTGTCTAGCAAGTACTGATCGATCAGTAGGTCAGCCTTTCGTCTGTGATATGGGTCAAAATAATACGATTCAGTAAATGAAAACCCACCGAAATCATGAAGCCACCCTTTAGAAATGCTCACTTGGAATGGTATCATGCGACTGTTCTCCTATAAAATGTTCATTGTCAACGATATCCGATGTTCTTAATTAAGTACAGAAAAAACCAGGCTACCTTAACGATAGCCCGGTGACGAACACAATACGCATTACATTATGACTTCAGCTGATCCAAGATATCCATCGGAAGCTCATTTACCATCGCGTTGTTCGGATTGAAGAGCTTGTTTCCATCAACTATCCGGCCGATTTGAGCACCATCTTCCACTGCGGCATGCAAGTTTCTTGGTTTGATCGCATCTCCGGCACGAACCACTGGAACATTGGCAGCGACCAATTGGTCAAACAATTCGGTATTGGGTTTTACCCAACAGGAGACGACATGATCGCATGCGATTGTTTGTTTCTCGAAATCTTTATTGATGATTACGATTTCACCATCTCTGATCTCATCGATCGTGCTACTTTCAATAACGGTAACAGGATGCTTGTAAGGTTTGGATTCCAGGGCTTCTGCATCGGTTTGTTTGAATCGCTTACGGAACACATACATATGGATGACTTCCACATTGGACGCAAATTCCTTTTGATCGGTGATGACCGTTACTTTTTTACCTATTGACGCAAGATGCACCACCGTATCGACCGCTGGATAGTGTTCACCCCAGACCACAACATTTTCACCGGTTAACTTCACTGGTTTGCGACCGTCTCTTGGGTGATGTTCACAGGCGACCTTAGGACATGCCATCACAGATTCCATCGAAAGGACGGCATCTGTGTTTCCGTGAACTGACGGGACATAGGAAGAGGCTCCAGTGGCATTGACCACCAAATCGTAGTCCTTCAACTCATCGACGGTTGGCGTCGATTTCAATCTCACATCGACTTTCAGTCGTACGATCTGATGTCTAATCCAGTCAGCATACCATTTCATCTTCTCTTTTCCCGGAGTTACGCAACAACCAAGGATAGCTCCGCCGAGTTCTCCGGTCTTTTCAAATATTGTTGCCTTGTGCCCTCGGGTGACAGCATAACGTGCGGCTTCCATCCCGGCTGGCCCTCCCCCGACAATTGCGATGTTCAATGGAACTTCAGCAGGTTTGATATGCGAGAAATCAGCATTACCGCACTCAGGATTGATTGCACAGGAAATTTCTTTCTTTGCCATCATGGATTCTTGCCAGCAACCGGTAAGACAAGAGATGCACTTCCTGATTTCCTCAATCTTGCCATACTTTGTCTTGATCGGCCAATACGGGTCAGCCAACAACTGACGAGACAATCCCACCATGTCTGTTTTCCCCTGAGCGATAATGTCATTGCAGTACCCAGGATCTCTAAGCGTATGGCTGATGATAACCGGAATTGTGACTTCTTTCTTAATTGCTTCAGAAGCAAATACCGTCCACCCTTCGGGGTAGGGCATCGGATCAAATCCGGCTCCGGGACTTTCCTGAATACATTGGCTGATATCAAGAGCTGCAACGCCAGCGGCTTCAAAACGCTTGGCGACCTCGATGGATTCAGGTAATTCCCTACCACCAGGAACCCATTCATCAGACGAGAATCTGACCAATATAGGATAATCATTGCCGCACTTTTTCTGGATACTTGCGATAATTGCCAACGGGAAGCGCATCCTGTTTTCAAAACTTCCACCGAAACGGTCATTTCTGGCATTAAGATACGGACTCATGAATTGTGAGATCAAATATCCATGTGCCGCATGCAACTCAACTGCATCAAATCCCGCTTGCTTTAATCTCCAAGCTGCCTCACCGAACTCTTCAACGATTTGTATTACTTCATCAGTGGTAAGTACGTGAACTGTCTTTTTTGATTCGTCAGCATTGGCATACACAATTGCCCTGCTCTGAGACCATGGTAACGACACAGCTTGGTCGGTGGCTGCAAGTTTTCCTTCTCTTGGAAGAGCTGCCTGTCTGCCGGGGTGTTGAAGCTGTACGGCACAGATCGCCCCGTACTGATGCATTGCTTTTGCAAATCTGGCGAATCCCGGGATGTATTTATCATCATCGATAACAAGGTTGGCCACAGTGGAGCGTCCGGTTTTTCCATTGGGAGAAGTAGCTCCCACAATAATTAATCCTGTCCCGCCTTTTGCCAGAGTTTGGTGATGATGGATATCCCTGCTGCTCACAGATCCATCGATGTGAGATGAACTGGTATCTGTCGGAACGTGACAGATCCGGTTAGGCACTACCAGATTACCAATTTTAATTGGTTTGAAAAGATGCGAATAATCAGACATAGCAACCTCCTAAAAACATACCCTCTATTTAATTTACGTATATCTAACGCGTGTTATCGCGGGCATATCAAACAGACTATCCAGTTCCACAACATATTTCTGTAGCAGATTTATAAGCTATTATTTTGGATTATAAGGTCAAATTGTATCTATGTCCAGACAAATATTTTTAATTAGTATCTTCTTAAGATGGAAAAAATACTAACTCGATAAAATTGGATTTATTTCTTCACGGATCGGAGCAGAGCCTATGCATTACTTAGATTCAATTACATATTGGGAAGCTATGGACAAGCATGATATCGATTAGTTGCATTTTTTTCAATAACAATCTATAAACACATAAAATAGACTTAATTTCATTTATAGTTTAGATGTGTCTGGATTGATATAACGGCATCTGTTTTACTTCGCACGCAAGCATCTTATATATAAGTAATCAATTATATATATGGTCATTATCTTAAAATATATATTAAGAAGCATATAAAATAGTAGAGTCCAAAATTGGCAAAAAATTTGTATGGACATAGATACAATGAGCATGTATAATTTAATTTAGTAATCTCAAACCATAGACCGAAGGGAGGTTCTGTATGAGAAAAAGAGTCGGAGTATTCGCGATTGTGATGATCATCTGTATGTTCGTCACACTACTTCCTGTTGCTGCTCAGGGGGGAGCTGAAAAGAAGGAGCAATTGACCATTGGTGTCGTTATTCCTTACCAGATCGGTTGGTTCGCAGCATTCCATCAGGGATTCTCTGTTGTTGCTGAGAATGAGAATGTGAAGCTTGTCTGGCAATTCCATGAATATTCACCGGACAAGGAAACCACTGCAATTCAAAACTTGATCACCATGGGAGTCGATGCGATTAACGTAACATCGGCAACTCCGGAAAGTGCCGAGTATTCTTGCCGCTTGGCAAATGAAGCTGGCATTCCTATCCAGGTGACAGAAAGCGGAGTCGCTCCGGGAGCCGGGAAGCCGTTTGCCGACATCGACTTCAACTGGTATGAAACCTATCAACAAGTTGCCAAGGAATTACGAGCAGCGGAATCTGGTGACCTCAATGTATTGTTTCTCCAGGGCTTCCTCGGATCTCCACCTGTAATGCAGGGTATCAAGGGATTTGAAGATGCAGTGGCTGTGACCCCAGGATTGAGTCTTGCTGCTCCTCCGCAAGATGGACAGTATGCTACCGAACCTTCCTTGAACATCACCAAGGGTATGGTCCAGGGTGGATTGAAGTTTAACGTAGCGATCGGTGCATCCCAGGAAATCACAGAAGGTATAATTCAGGGTTTGAAAGAAGAAAAAGTAAATCTTGATGATGTAGTCATTATCTCTGTCAACGGTGGACCGCAGGACGTAGTGAATCTCCAAGACGGTGAGATTGATTACTGTGTAAGTCAGCCGGTTGGTTTGCATGGAATGATTTGTGCCCAGAACCTCATTAATAGTATGACTGGCCGCACATACCAGACCAAAACGTATTCACCAATCGTATGGACAACCCGAGATAACTGGAAAGAACAGTTGATTCCTTGGGAAATGGATGCTTCTTGGCTTCCGTTGGTAGATGAATTTGTAAGAACCGGTAAATACAACGCCAGTCTCCGCCCGTAATTAATCGAGATTAATCGAGTGCTAGCTAAAGTTGTGTTGTAGATGAAAAGTCGTTAGGGACTCCCTAATCTGGAGTCCCTAACTATGTCAAACGAATCTCAACACGTTGGGTAAGGAGGTTTAATAAGTGGATTCGAAACCTATCCTACAAGCAATGCAGATATGTAAGAGATACCCCGGAGTTCAAGCTTTGGATGGCGTGGATTTTGAACTTAAGAAGGGTGAAATCCATGCATTGGTCGGACAGAACGGTGCAGGCAAGTCAACATTGGTTGAGATAATTGCCGGGTCCATACCGTTTGATTCTGGTGAGATTTTTATCGATGGCGAGAAATGTATGAATCTTGATCCCTCAAAAGCCATTGAATTTGGTGTGCAAACTGTTCACCAAGAAAACCAATTAGTAGAAGAAATCAGCGTTGCAGAAAATATTTTTCTGTATAATCTTCCAAGAACCAAATATGGATTTGTCAACCTTTCGCATTGTATCCAAGAAGCAGATAAGTTATTAGAGACGTTAGGGATTGAAGTTAAATCAGGAGAAAAAGTCAGTGAACTGACATTTGTCGAGAAAAAACTGATCAGTATCGCGAAAGCGTTCTCACATCAAGCGAAAATCCTGATCCTTGATGAGCCGACAGCATCTCTTGATGAAAGTGGTAAGAAAGTACTTTTTGACCTAATCAAACGCTATTCGAAGCTAGGTTTGAGTACAATCTATATTTCTCACCACCTCAATGAAATCTTTGAAATCTGTGAACGTGTTACAGTCTTCAAAGATGGCAAATTGGTAAGTACCAAATATATTGCAGACACCGATATCCATTCTGTTGTGCATGAGATGATAGGCAAATCTTCTGATAAGCTATATTCTCGTAGTAAACGGAAATCAGTAGATACTATCAAGGAATCAATATTGCAGTTTAACGGGTTTAGTCGCCAGAATGTCGTTCGTGATGTGTCTTTTTCAATTCATGCCGGTGAAATTTACGGGCTTGCCGGTTTGGTAGGCTCTGGTAGGACTGAACTGGCCAATTTGATTTTTGGAATTGATAAAAAAGAATCTGGGACGATATTGCTTGATGGTCAGGATATAACCCCGAATCATCCGTTTGATGCAATCAAGAAAGGATTCGGTTTTCTTACCGAAGATCGTAAAGATTCAGGATTGGTCTTGATGCATCCGATTAAAGATAACATTTCGTTGGTTGATTTGGTAAAAAAGGGGCAAGCTCCCAGTTTCTTGAATTTGAAGAAGGAAACCCTAGATACTCAAGAAATGTCAAAGAGCTTGGATGTAAAGACTCCGACCATTCTCCAGAGAGTGGTGAATCTAAGCGGTGGAAACCAACAAAAGGTAGTATTGGCCAAGTGGCTGTTCGCGAAATCCAATATCATAATTTTCGATGAGCCTACGGTCGGTATTGATGTTGGTAGTAAGAGTGAAATATACAAACTCATCAATACGCTTGCTGCGGAAGGAAAGTTCATTATCATCATTTCTTCGGATAATCCTGAACTGGTTTCTGTTTGTGATCGTGTTGGAATCATGCGATTCGGGCAATTGGTTAAAGAACTCGAAGGAGACCAGATCTCCGAAGAACAAATCTTGAAGTATACGCTGGGTGTCAATGAGGCACAGGCACAGGGGCTATGAATATGGAGAAGTTAGCTAAAGGTAAACGCAAGATAACATTGAATCAGTCACTTTTATTGGTCTTTGTTATCATCGGTTTGATAATAATTGCCACTATAGTGAATCCAAGATTCATCAGAGTCGGTAACTTGGTAAATATTCTGCAGCAGATTTCCGTGTTGGGAATCATTGCCAGTGGTGTCGGGATGCTACTGATAGCCGGACAAATCGACATCTCGGTTGGATCGCAAGTTTCCCTGATGGGAATAATCATGGCTCTCATCATTGAAAAGAGTACGAAAATTCCTCCTACTGCTGCAAATGCATGGATGAGTGCATGGGCAGAGCCGTTTGCTGTCATAGTCACCATCCTGCTCGGTGCTTTCCTCGGGTTATTCACCGGCTTTGTTGTCATAAAATCAAAAGCAAGTTCATTTATCGTTACCCTGGCTCTTGGCTCAGTATACAAAGGAATTGCATTGTTAATCAGTAAAGGAGCTTCGTTCTCTCTCTTCGGAAATTTTGAATTATTGGGAAGAGGTCAATTATTTAACGGGATGCCGGTATCAATCTTATTTCTCGTTTTGGTGGTAGCCCTAACATATGTGCTTTTAAAATATACTCGGTATGGGCGATTCCTATATTCAATCGGTGGCAATAGGAAAGCTGCGTTTGTGTCCGGTATCAATACCACCATGGTTACTATGCGTGGTTTCATCACAGTGGGATTGTTGAATGCCTTGGCGGCTTTGATATTGATTTCTCGGGTGGGAACTGCGTTGGCAACCACCGCCGATGCCTATTCGCTCGATGCCTTGGCAGCCATTGTCGTAGGTGGCGTTTCAATCACCGGGGGGAAGGGCACTGCGATGAGTGTCTTCCTTGGCGTACTTCTCATCGGTCTGGTTGGAAACGCGTTGGTGGTTATGAACATCAATCCGTATCTCAGAGGAGTTGCCATCGGCGCGATTATCATCATATCGGTTACATTCGGCGAAATGTCTGAAACTAAACGATAATATAACTATTCAAAAGGAGTCTTGATTATGAGTAACTTGGAAACTATCAGTTTATTGAATACGATTAAAGGCTCTCGGTTTGAGACCTTTTTCCCCAAAGAGTGGGACATGTCTCGAATTGATTATTGCTGCAGCAGAAAACCTGAGGATGTGTATAAAAGAGAAAGCTGGTGGCATAAGGATTTTAGTCCGGTAGGGGCTGAGACATTGCAAGACTTCAACACGATCATGGGTCATGAGATTGCCATGCAAATCAAATTGGCCAAAGACAACGGTCAGGATATCGTGATGATCTGGTCGGTTGGTCCCATGGGTATGTATAGATGGGCAGTTGAATTTTTAAAACAATGGAAGGTCGATTGTTCTCACGTTCACGGATTCAACATGGACGAGTGGAGTGACAGTGAAGGGAACACGCTTCCGAGTTCTAATCCGGGGGCATTCCGTAATGCGATGGAGCATGCATTGTATGGACCTCTTGGTGAATTGACAGTTCCCGAAAAACAACGTCATTTCGCAACGAAAAACGAGTTGCCGCATTTCGCGGATCAAATTGGCGAACTTCGCTCAAAGGGAGCGAGATTCGTAGTTGTCTATGGAATCGGCTGGGTGTTCCACATTGCTTTTTGGGAGCCGCATTTTGCTGAGGATTATGCAACTGAAGGCGATTGGAAAAAAGCAACTCACCGGGTTGCTGCAAAGTTGCATCCACTGACGGTGATCCAAAATTCTATCACGAGTTTCAAAAGTAGGATTACATTGGTTCCCGCACGTGCCAATACCATTGGGCCGGGCATCTTCTTGGGAGCTGATTATACCATCGGCGGCGTTGATGGATATTTGCCTTCAAGAAACATGATTTACCAGGGCCAATCATTATGGGTTACGTTAAAATATGGTCCTACCATGTGGATTCCCTCCACTTATATGCCGCAATTGCCGGGCAAACTCATGTTCATCAATGCATTGGCCGGGCCGTTAGAGGCTGAAGTGAACTAAATTCAGGAGGATGATATGAAAGCCGATCTAGTGCTCTACAACGGAAAAGTGCTTGCAGAGACCTTGGTCATCGAAAATGGGTATGTAGTTATCAAGAACGAGACAATCGTGCGAGTCGGAGAGGGGTCTTGCCCAAAAGACATCTCTGCGAAGTCTATGATCGATGTCGAGGGTAAGATAATTTCTCCGGGATTGATTGATATGCATACCCATGGAATCATGGATGTTGACTTCATGAGTGCCACGTATGAAGAAATTGTACGTGCCCTGCAAGAATATGCAAAGTACGGGGTTACCAGATTGGTTCCGACCACGCTTTCCAATCCGATCGAGAACATCATCCGCCAACATAAGCTTATCCGTAAGGTAAAAGAAACCAGTCCTTTCGGTGCAATGATTATTGGTACCCACATGGAAGGACCATGGCTTGCCGAACGGTGCCGCGGTGGTCATGACGCTATCTATTTGCAGGATCCGAAGCCTGAAGTCGTTGATCATTTCTTGACTGAAGTAGGCGATATACTCGCTTCTGTCACGTATGCACCTGAATTGCCTAATTCGGTATATCTTACCGAACAATTATCACTGCGTGGTGTTGTACCGATTTTCGGACACACCGAGGCTTCTTATGAAGATGCTCAAGCCTCGATACTTGCAGGAGCTCGGCATGTGACGCATATGTACGATACGACTCTTGGGTATAAGGAAAATCCAGATGAGGCGTTGGTCATGATGCCGGGGATGGAGACTGCGGTGCTCATGGACGATCGGGTGAGCATCGAATTGATCGGGTGTCCGGTACACGTACCAAAACCGTTTTTCAAATTCATCGAAAAGGTGAAACCGCGGAACAAGACTGTGGTGGTCACCGATTCTCTGGTGGGGACGGGCATGCCTGAACAGACTGTGCTTACCTATGAAGACGGGCACAAAGTGTATGTAGAGGACGGTGTGTTGCGGATGATCAATGATGATCCGGCAATCAACGGCAATCTCACCGGGAGTGCCGTCACATTGAATATCGCACTAAAACGGTTGCGAGAGTATGCCGAGATACCATTAGCCCGGGCTGTCGAATGGGTAAGCTTGAATCCCGCGACTACTTTGGGTGTGGAAAAGAGTACCGGAAGCATCAAGGTAGGGAAGTTTGCTGATATTACCGTCATGGACGATGACTGTGATATTTATCTGACGATTGTAAAAGGGGAACCGATTCACGACACATTAACAAGGAGGAAAAGTTGATATGGCAAAAAAGTATAAGGTAGGACTCGTTGGACTGGGTTGGGTCGGCGGAGCACATTTGGATACGTTGGTGAAATCAGAACGATTTGAACCTGTGGCAATCATGTCCACGAGAAAGCTTGACCCGAAGGAAGTTGAAGCGAAACACGGTGCGATGGTGAAGATCTATAACGATTATGATGAATTCGTCGCTGATCCGGATATTGATATCGTCGATATCTGCACTCCCCATTTCTTACACGCGGAACAGACGATTGCCGCAGCGAACGCCGGGAAGGACTTGATCATTGAAAAACCGCTTGCTCTTAGTTTTGAAGATACCAAACGAATGTTCGAGGCAATAAAGAGGAATGGGACGAAGACCTCAGTGTGTTTTGAAGTCAGGTTCACCTCCTCGGTTGCAGCATCCAAATCAATTATGGAAAAAGGTCTGATCGGTGATCTGTATTATGCCGAGGCTGACTATTATCATGGAATCGGTCCTTGGTATGCCAATCAGCGTTGGGAAGTCAAAAAAGAATTTGGCGGCAGCTCACTATTGCGTGCAGGATGCCATGCATTGGATCTGTTACTGTATTTGGCGCAAGGCGAAGTTGAGGAAGTCTTTTCATACGGGAACAAGAGTCCCAATAAGATTTTCGAACCGTATGATTATGAAACCAATACTGTTACGCTACTAAAGTTCAAGGACTCAAAGATCATCGGAAAAGTGTCTTCGGTAACTGATTGTCGCCAACCGTATGTCTTTAATGTGAATCTAGTCGGAAGCGAAGGTTCAATTAAGAATGATCAATTCAACAGTAAACTCATAGATGGCCTGAAAGGATGGAGCAAACTTGATGTTGCCCTGATTGATAGTGGCGATGTTTCCGATCACCCGTACCTGAGTCAGTTTGATTATTTTGCAGAATGCATCGATAAGGGAATCGATCCACATAACAATTTTGAAAGTGCCTATGAATCCCACAGGGTAATCTTTGCAGCTGACAAATCAGTGGCTACCGGACGACCAGTAAGAATTGACGAATTCAAATAAGAGGATTAACATATTCTGCAGAAACACTTCTGCAGGATATGTGATATGATGTTTTAATTCTATATAGTGTTCTTGTAATAAAAAAATTTGTATTTGTAATATAATAAATATCGAGGCGTGATTTGGAAGAGCAGATATTTCTTAAAAAAAAGATCAACAAGAACATCCCGATTCCTTTGTATTATCAATTGAAGGAATTATTACTTGAGTTTATTGAGAATGCTGGCGATAATACCGTCCTTCCTACCGAGACAGCTTTATGTGAATTGTATGATATTTCTAGATCTACGGTAAGGCAAGCTATGGGAGAATTGACCTCCGAAGGATATATCACCAGAAAGAAAGGTAAAGGGACTACGATCCTTCCCAGGAAGATCAAACAAGATTTTTTGGTCATACTTGAAAGTTTTAACAACGAGATGCAGCAAAAAGGACTCAAGCCAAAGACCGAAGTGATAAGTAGGATCGTGACGAGTCCTTATTCAGCAGTTCAAAAATTCCTAAATCTCACCCAAGATGCCGAAGTAGTTCAATTAGTCCGTTTGAGAAGTATCGATGAAAAACCGTTGGTTCTTGTCACCACCTATTTACCCGCTGATTATCATAATCTTCGCAACATTATTGACGAGGATTTGGAACATAAATCGATGTACAAGCTGATGGAACAGAATTACAACACAATAATCATCTCCTGTAGAAGAATGTTGGAAATCAGACTTGCAGGTGATTTTGAAGCCCAGCACTTAAAGGTCGAGAAAGGTGCTCCGTTGCAATATATTGAGACACTTTCAACCGATGCGGATGGGCAGCCGATTGAATTTTCCAAAGCTTTCTATCGAGGCGATAACAATAAATTCTTTATTGATACGGTAAGAAGATCGATTAAATAATCCTATTCGATTTCATAGAAAGCTGCCGTATCACCTGAAGACCACACCCGAAATGTTTCAATCAAGCAGGTGATAATTCTGCTGATTGATGTTGTACCCATGAGAAGGTTCAGATGGATTCGACGACATTATTAAAAACAGTACATTTTGACTTTCCTTCATATGTCCCTGTTATTTTCCATATCAATCTTGCCTGTTGGGACTATTATGATCGTAGACACCTATCTGCGTTAGTCGCCGCACATCCGGGATTGTTTCCAACCGGTGTTCCGAATTTCATCCTGGCTAACCAAGCGACACCCTATCCAGAGTGGTGTGATAGTAATTTACTCTGGACTGATCCATGGGGATGTGTATGGCAGACCACCACAAGCGGCTTTGTCGGCACGGTAGTCAGACACCCTCTCGAAAGTTTAGAATCAATCGGTACCTATGTTCCTCCGGATCCTGATAAGACAACCCACTGGTACCCGGTAACGTGGAAAAAAGGAGCGTCCCCGACGGGGGGATCGATTGGTTTCTTTGATTGTCTTCCATCTGGAGAAATCGGACACGGTCATACGTTTTTAAAGTTGATCGATATCTTAGGTTATGAGAAGGCTACCTTTGCTTTGTATGACGAACCCAAGGAGTTACGAAAATTACTCGATATGATTACCGGGTTTAACCTCGATCTGGTTGACAGGTTTATTTCGTTTGCCGATGTTAAGTGGATGGGATACGCTGAGGATCTCGGTATGCAAATCGGTCCGATGCTATCACCACAGTTGTTTGAAAAGCATATTCTTCCCTTGTACCGAACAATCATGGCACCGGCGTATGAACATGATTGTATCATTCATATGCATTCTGATGGAGATGTGAGAGCATTGATGGATATGCTTAGAACCTTGCCCATCAGTGTGTTCAATATCCAAGACAATGTTAATACTCTGGATTGGATAGCTCACACCCTTAAAGGGAAAATAACCATTGATCTTGATATCGATCGGCAGTACATCACCCAACAAGACGATGTGGTTAAGGCTCGTGATTATCTTTCAACGGTAATGCGGCAGCTTTATGATCCTAGCGGTGGTTTGATCATTACTTATGGCCTCTATCCAGGGACTCCGATAAAGATAATTTCAATGATGATGGATTTCTTTGAAGAAGTAGTCTCCGGCGGCAGGCCCTGGCTAAGACCCTAAGGTGTTCTTACCCAAGATCCGTAGTGACTACAACGTTTCGACAGTCAGGCCAAAGATGTTTGCAATGAACGCTATACTTGTCTTATGATGCCCTGTAAGCAATATTTGATGATGAGAATAGATGTCTTGCATTAATTTTGGACCATTATTTACTTTTACTATTGCTCCGTTGCGACAATCCGAACCAGCGTACTGAACATATCCTTTCAGCTCTCCTTCGATTACCATGATCTTCTGCATTGTCGTATCGATTTTTGCCATTGTTATCGGACCGACGGGGAAGCGAACATCAAGTGCGTGAGCCTTCTTGTCAACGATTTTCAATACCGGCGGACATGCTTTCCATGAAGAGCAGAAACTCTCTGGAGCCAACCCGAAGTAACCGCAATGGGCAAGCAGGATGTGATGTTCAGGTTCATCTAGAATTTCTGGAAACGATGGGATTCCTTCATGCTTCAATGCTGCCATACCCATTAAGACCGGGTAGATGTTGCTCATCATTACAGGAACGTCCAATGCATGGTGCAACAGGTACTTTGTCGCCAATGATAAGGTGTCCCCCTCGCATGCCCACAACAATTTCTGGCGTTCGTAGAACAGGTTCCAGGCTATGCATGGGGTTGAAGAAGAAAAACGGGATTCATTGAGACAATTTGATCCGATTCCTCCAATATCGTTTCGCCCTTTCATCGACTGTTTTACCGCTAGATAATACTTTGCGGCTCCCATTTTCATTTCATCCGACAATCGCTCGCTCATCGGGAAATCCCAAGTAGCAATCTCAGAACGAGCATCGTCATCAGAGATGGATTGTTCCACTTTTCCAAGTTCGATGAGGCTTCTGCGTTCAATTGAAAGCCCAAATTTTTCATGCAGCAATTCTGTACATTCTTTGCCCCACCAATAGAAGCATTTGAAGATTTCAGGTTGAAAACCTTCTCCGGGATTGTCTTGGAATATGAGAAAGGTCGTCTGCCGCATCTTGCGTTTCAGCGCGAGGCTCCGGCAGATAATCTCACTCTGCTGCTTGTTGTAAGGAGCAAGGACTTGTACGCCTTTCCCTCTTAGAAAATCCATGATTTCCCAGTCCCACATGGAAATGGTCATGAATTCACTGGTCAATATCAAAATCGGTTTACCCAGGCTTTTGAAAACATCGCTGTGCTCATACGCTTCTCCGAGGATTTCAGGAAAGACAACAGCATCAGCCTGTTCATCGATCGGTTCCCCCAACGCAATTGGCTCAAGTAACCGGACGTATTCTGAAAGTTCATTTTTAATATGTTGTAATTGGTTTGAAAATTTGGCGGTTCTATCTCTTTTGAAAAAGATTGGTGCGAGGGTGGCTTTCATAAGATGCTCCTTGAACTTGGAATTGATGCCTTAAAGCCAAATCTATCACAGGAAGCCCGGATGTCAAGGAAAAGAATATGTTCAGACACAGTTTTTATCCAACAAGTATGTCGAATAGAGTACAATGAATAGAAGTGAAAAGGAAAGCTGACAGTTGACATTATCATATAGTTATGTAGTTATATAATTACAAGCATACATATCCATACATTTGGATAATTGCTGATAGGAAAGGAGCTGTAGAATGGTCAATATTTGTGTCATCGGTTCAGGTAGGGCAGGATTGATTCATGCCAGGAATTTCATCGGGAGAGTAGATAATGCTAAACTTGTAGCACTTTGTGATCCCGTGCCGACAGCGCTTGAAGCTGCCTCGAATGAATTAGGTGTCGACAAACGATACACCGATTATCATCAAGTGTTGGAAGATCCTTCGATCGATGCGGTTGTGGTAGTAACCCCGACTGTCTTTCATCGTGACATAGTGTGTGCGGCTGCCGAGGCTAAAAAACACATCCTTTGTGAAAAACCGATGGCAATGAACGAAAAAGAGTGTCTGGAGATGAATGTTGCTGCCGAGAAACACGGAGTCAAGCTTCAGATTGGGTTCATGCGACGGTTCGATGCCAGCTTCAGATATGCCAAGCAACAGATTGAAAGCGGAGTGATCGGTGACATCGTGTTGGTGAAATCAGTCACTCACGGACCTAGTGTTCCACAACCTTGGATGTATGATATCGCCAAGAGTAACGGCCCTTTGGCCGAAGTTTCAAGTCATGATATCGATACCATGCATTGGTATGGAAACAGTTACATTGACGAAGTATATGCAATCGCAGGCAATTACCGCAGTTCGGAAGCAAAAAAAGATTTCCCAGATTTTTATGACAATGTTGTTCTTTCGGCCAGATTCTTGTCAGGTGCCCAAGGTATCTTGGATGGTGCCCAGGGAGTACGCTATGGCTATGATGCCAGAGTGGAAATATTGGGAACCCACGGTATCATCCATGTCGGAAGGAACCAAGAACATTCGGTGATGACAATCAGCCCCGAAGGGATACGATCCCCGTATGTCCAGAGTTGGAGAACTCTCTTTTTAGATGCATACCTCGAAGAAGATAAAGCCTTTGTTTCATCAATAATTAAGGATACCGCCCCGTTGGTTACCGGATTGGACGGATTGGAAGCGGTACGGGTAGTGAATGCGGGGAATACCTCGATAAAAGAACGACAACCAGTAAAAATCCATAGGTAGGAGTCAACAATTATGAAAGCTGCAGCGCTATTTGGTAAGGAATCTTTAAACATAATCGATGCACCGGTTCCAGAGATCGGTCATGGTGATGTACTTGTGAGAATTAAAAGTGCTTTCGTGTGTGGCACTGACGTACGTTTCTATTTCAATGGAAAACCTGATGTCGATGCTGGTCATCCGCGAATTCTCGGTCATGAATTTGCCGGTATCATTGAAAAAATTGGCAAAGATGTGAAAGGTTATGTTCCAGGGCAGCCGGTCGCTATCGCTCCGAATTATGGATGTGGGGTTTGCGACTTGTGCGTCAGCGGACACAGTGAGATGTGTGTGGCATCCGAAGCCCTCGGCATCACGATTGATGGCGGGTTTTCAGAGTTCGTAAAGATTCCAGAGCAAGCAGTGAGACAAGGAAACATTTCTTTGATCCCGGACGGAGTTTCTTTTTCTGAAGCAGCCCTTGCAGAACCGCTTTCTTGTGTCTATAACGCATATGAAAAAATCGGGATTTACCCCGGGGATACGGTGGTTGTTATCGGAAGCGGTCCGATAGGCATCATGCATTGCCTGGTTGCCTTGATGGCAGGAGCTTGTAAGGTCTATATCAGCGATATTTCCGAGCAACGCATGGATCTCGCCTGTAACATAGATTCAAGAATTCAAAAATTGCCTGCGGGGCAGCAATTACTTCCCGAACTCAAGCGTGTCACAAATGGAAGGTTGGCAAATCTTGTTATTACTGCGGCCTCTGTAGGGGCAATTCAAGAACAAGCTTTCTCGTTAGTCGGCCAAAACGGTAGGGTCATGTTCTTCGGCGGATTGCCCTCAGGCAAATCAACGGTAAGCCTCGATACGAATGAAATCCATTACAAGCAACTTTTGGTTGCGGGTACTACACGTCAGAGTTTACGCCAATACCGTAAATGTCTTGATCTGATTGCTGGAAAGGCTATCAATGTCAAAGCGATCATAACTGCGGAAAGCCCTGTCGAGGATGTCGTTCAGGCAATCATGGAAGCAAAGGGCGGTATCGGACTGAAAAGAGCGATCGTCTTCTAGAACGTGGAGGTTATAGATGGAAAGCCAAGACAGAGACCAGACTTTTGTAATTGGTATTGATATCGGAACTCAAGGTGTCAAAGGAGCGATGTTTCGATCCGACGGCCATTGTATCGCCGAATATGGTGAATCATCGCAGTTACTGCATCCTGAACCTCAGGCAATCACAGAAGATCCTGAATTTCAATACAACTCTGTCCTTCGGGTAATCAAGGCTTGTTTAGAGCAAGCGAAAGCACAGGGAATCAACAACGCAGCTTCTAAAGTCGCCGCATTGGCAATAGACGGGCAGATGGCGGGAATCATCGGAGTTGGTAAAGACGGTAAGGCTATTACGCCATATGATTCGTGGCTTGACACACGGTGTGCCCCATATCTCGAAAAGATGCGTTATGAAGCCAATGATTTGATCTTAGGTAAAGCGGGAACTGCCCCGAGTATCAATCACGGTCCGAAAAAGTTGTGGTGGAAACATGAACACCCTGAAGTTTTTGCCAACATCGTAAAATTCGTGCAACCTGGTGCTTATGCGGCAGCTCGTTTGAGTGGATTGTCCGGTGAGCAAGGGTTCATCGATAGGACCTACCTTCATTTTTCCGGATTTTCAGATACCGCACACGGTGTGTGGGACAAAGAGCTTTGTGACCTGTTTAATCTCCCGATGGAAAAATTGCCGAATATTGTTGAATCAACTGCAATCGTAGGTTCCGTTTCCAAAGAGGCAGCGTCGATATGTAATCTTATCCAAGGAACGCCGATTGCTGCCGGATGCGGGGATACGGTAGCAAGTTTTCTTTCAAGCGGAGCAGTCGAGGAAGGCATCAGCGTGGATGTTGCGGGCACCGCAAGTGTTTTTGCCTGTACTCATAAGCAATTTGCTCCCGATCATAAGAGTAAAATACTTGGGTGCTGCGCATCTGTTGTTCCTGGTCTTTGGTATTCATACGCATATATCAATGGCGGAGGAATGAACCCTGAGTGGTTCGTGAAGAACTTCGGTGATGCTTCGGGGTCCCTTCGATTCAAAGAACTCGAAGATCAGATTGAACACCTTGAAGATTCGCTAACATTACCTCTGTTCATTCCACACATGGCAGGCAGGGTCATGCCAGGCCGTCCAGATTTAAGAGGCTCTTTCGCCGGGATGAATTGGGATCACGGTAAGGTACATCTGTTCAGGGCTATACTTGAAGGAGTCGCTTTGGAATATGGCCTTTATAAAGAAGCTGCGGTCGCTTTGCAACCTGATTTGAAAATCAACGAGATACGAGTCACCGGCGGTGGGCAGAAGAGTGTTGTGTGGAACACCATGAAATCAGGTGTATTGCGAGCTCCGGTGGTGAGGATTAAACGTAATCAAGGTGCTCCATTGGGAATCGCAATGGTCGCAGCCGTTGCTTCGGGGCTCTTCAAGAGCTTCCCGGAAGCTTCAAAAAAATGGATCGCCACCGGTGATACAGTAGTATGCGAACCTAATCGGTATGAATTTTATTCGAAACGTCTTGCTGCATATCGGCAATTGCTTGATTCGATGGAGCGGTTCACAGAAACCTATCCATTCAAGGATTGAATATGTTTCAAAGGGGGATCGTTCCCCCTTTGATCGTTCCCGGTTGAAGATTCATCGCATTTGCTTTTCCACATGCGATGCCAATGTTCACGCAATCAGCTATAGATCGATTTTCACTTAGGGCAAATGAAATTCCAGCTGTAAAAGCATCTCCGCTACCGATGGTATTGACAGGAATCACTTTGTCGACTGCAGATTCCTTAATTGCCTTTTCTTCACAAAAAAGTACTGGCCGAGCACCTCGGGTCAACACAGTAGTGATACCTACATCTTTTTTCAGGTCAAGCATTTTTTGTTTGACCGCATCAAGAACCACGGAAGATTCATCCTGTTCCTTGATCGAATCCTGTGGAAAAAATGTATCGATGAACTCTTTCAGGTTTGGTTTTATCACCGTAGGCTTGAAACTGATTGAATCTATCAAATCGTTCCCTTTTACATCGAGCACAACTTTTTTATTGTTTTCTGTTGCCGTTTTGACCATCCAAGGGATTATATCTGAACTATAGCCGGTTGCTTTTGTACCACATATTGCCACGACCTTAACCATATCGATCCATGCGAGGTATGCTTTACGCATTCTGGCATCGGTTTCAGTATCGATGGGCAAAGCCTCCTCAACAATCTCTGTCGCTGTATTTCGTTCTTTGTTGATCAATGTGTAACACAAACGAATTTCACTTCCCGAATCAACGATTTCAGTATGGATGCCATCGTTTTCCAGCATGGATCTAAACGTTTCTTTGAATATTCCTCCTCCATGGGTGAGGTGGATGATATTGGCATTCAATTCGGTTAGCACTCTAGAAGTGTTTCCACCTTTTCCAGCAACGCTAAAAATATACGTACTGCTCCTATTAACCTCATTTTCCCACAGATGTTCGAGCACTATAGTTTTCTGCATTACCGGGTTCAACCCGACTACAAGTATATTTGGTCGCATCCTATGCCCCCGTTATAATGGAAATCAGGTCAAATCATACCCGAAACTTCGCGAAAGATGTAGGGATTCTGTAAGTTTCCTGGAAGATGTATACCGACTTTTGTGGTATATTATTCATGTGAATGAAGAATCTACTAGATGAGGTGCTTAAAAATGAAAGTAAGCGAATTGAACAAAGTAACTTTTTCTGAATTTGGGAAAATCCTTACGATGGACACTATCGGTGCTGTTGACAAAAAGAATGAATTTGATTGGTATACCACCGCAGGACAAATCGAAATGGCACCCCTATGTTGTTCTGGACTTCTCTCATGCAGGTACCGGGATAGGAAAGTAGTGAAGATGGAATGCCACCATGGATCGAGTGAAGTCATAGTTGCCCTTGACGGTGATATGATTATGGTTGCCGCTCCTAACGATGACGATTTGAAAGACAATTCACGCGTACGAGCATTTTTGATCAGAAAAGGACAGGCAATCGCAATGAAACCAAGCACATGGCACTGGATTCCATTTCCTGTGGAGAAAAATGATTGCCATGCCTTGGTGATATTCCGTGACGGAACTGGCGATGATGATCTAAACTTTAAAACGTTGGTCGAACCGGTGGTGGTAGAGTAACTGGCAGACGTCCCATGACAATTGTATAGTTCACGTGCTATGTTTCATACACCTTCTTGGTTTTCTCTTGCTTGTACATTCTCAGATCTGAGGATGTAAGAGCGTATTGCTTGGTAACGTGAGAGAAAAATCTCTAATTCGTTATCATGTAAAAACTATAGTATTTAAAACAGTTAATAAAACTTCTTTACAAATTAAAATGTCGTGATACACTGAAGGTATGGTAAAGAAGCTGCTTCTCCAGTCAAATCGACGCGCAGTTTTGGATTTTATTAGAAACCATGAAGACGTAACTATTTCAGAAATCGCAAGGTCCATTTGCATAAGTATTCCTACCGCAAAGAAAATCCTTGAAGAATTCATCATAAAGAACATAGTAAGAGAAGTCGGTAAGGGCCACTCGACATCAGAAGGTGGTAAAAAGCCTCTTTTGTATCGCATGAATGATGAATATGGCTATGTTATCGCTCTTCATGTCGGTCCCGATTTCATCTATGCGATTGCTCTTGATGTACGGATGCGTATTATCGATTCGTATCATGAACAACTTACAGAGTCTCATACGGATCATCAGATTGTAACAAAATTAGTGCATATTGCCAGCCACTTTCTTGCATCGGCATGGGCAGAAGAAAGGATCCTCCTAAATGTAGTGATCGCATTACCGGGTATTGCAGATTCTTCGAGAGGGACATCGATTTATTCCCCACACTATCCGCAATGGCAAGAAGATTTTCCATTTGTAGTTGAATTTACCAATCGCTTTAACCGGAGAATCCCTGTTTACATCGATTGCGTAAATCGGTTGCAAGCTGTCGGCGAAGCGGTCTTGGGGAAAGGACAACATATCGACAACTTTATTATCGTGGATGCGATGGAGGAAGGGGTTGGTGCAGGTATTATATCCGATGGGATTGTGACTCATGGATTTAACCACCTTGCTGGCGAGATAGGCCACAACATCGTGGATCCTAACGGACCGAGATGCATCTGTGGCGGGATCGGATGTTTTGAAGCAATGGTTTCTGTCAAACATATTCAGCATATGATGAAACAAGGTCGAACAACCCATCCCGATTCTAAGCTTTACAAACAAAAATCTGATTCAGGCACGCATCTCGGTAACCTTTTTTCATGTGCAAAAGAAGGCGATCCGTTCGCGATAATGTTGATGGATACACTCGCCGAATGGTTTGCCAGGGGATTGAATAGCATCGTGCTCGCTATCGATCCGAAACTCATCATCATACAAGGTATTTTTGTTGATGCTGGAGTCAGGTTCTTAAAAACAGTTGAAAAAAAGCTCTCTGAATTATCATTGGCCAGGGTAAAGAGGGATTTGACCATCGTGTATTCGGATTTTTCAATTGAACGGGGAGCTCTCGGTGCTGGTTGTTTCGGCATGATTCGTTTTTTTGAAGATGAAGGGATATATGAGTAAGTGATTCGTGGGGTATAAAAGGAGTCAATTATGGATATGCGACTAGTTGGAAAAAAAGCTTTGGTAACAGGTGGGAGTGTTGGTATTGGGTTGGCTGTTTCAAGGGAATTGGCAAAAGAAGGCATGGATGTTGCAATTTTCGCGAGAAACGGAGAAAGAGCGAAAACGGAAGCAGAACGTATTCATCATGAATTTGGAGTGAATTCGTATGGGATTTCGTGTGATGTGACAAAACCACAGGATATTGAGCAAGCAATGAAAGAGGTTTTGGCCACAATCGGCACTGTGGATGTGCTAGTGAATAATGCCGGTACCGGCAGTGAAGAGACTATCATGGAGGCCACTGACGAGAAATGGCAATATTATTGGGATCTACATGTAATGGCTGCTATTCGTCTTTCAAGAGCGTGTATTCCCCTGATGAAAAAACAACATGGTGGGGTAATTATCCAGACAGCCTCCATTTGTGCAAAGCAACCTCTGTATTATGAACCGATATACAATACGACCAAGGCAGCTTTGGTGATGTTCGGCAAGTGCCTTTCCCATGAGGTTATAGGTGATGGGATCAGGGTAGTAACTGTAAGCCCAGGCTTGGTCCTTACCCCTGATTGGTATAAGACAGCAGGAATCCTTTCTCAGAAAGAAGGAATTACTGCCGAAGCCTATCTCGATAGATTGGCCAAAGAATTTGCACCGATAGGAAGATTTGCGACTCCTGAAGAAGTTGCCAAGTTCTATGCGTTCATTGCATCTCCGAATGCCTCCTACAGTGTAGGATCAAATTATTCGATTGATGGGGGGTGGCTCCGTGTCATCGATTGAAAACACTATGCGACAAGCAGTGATGGTGCAACCAAAGACCATCGTATTGGAGCGCGTTGCGGTTCCAAAAGTAAGCGGAACAAAAGTATTGGTTGAAACTGCCTATATCGGAATATGTGGCAGTGATATACATGTATACCATGGGAAACACCCCTATACCTCATATCCTGTGGTACAAGGGCATGAAGTATCCGGCAAGGTGGTGGCAATCGGTGACGATGTCAAACACATAAAGATTGGAGATCATGTGACCGTGGAGCCCCAGGTAAGTTGCGGCCTCTGCTATCCTTGCACCCATGGGCTTTATAATATTTGCAATAACCTGAAGGTCATGGGATTCCAGACCCAAGGGACCGCTTCCGATTATGCTTTGATAGATGAAAAGCACTTGGTGTTGCTTCCTAAAGATATTGATCTTCGCTTTGGTGCGATGATCGAACCGCTGGCTGTCGCGGTCAGGGCAACAGCCAAGGCCGGGGACCTGAAGGGAAAGCAAGTACTGGTGTTTGGGGCAGGACCGATAGGAAATTTCGTAGCTCAGGTTGCGAAAGCTGTCGGTTCGTCAAAAGTAATCATCTGTGATACCAATGAACTTCGATTGGCAAAAGCAATCAAAAGCGGGATTGATGTGGCACTCAATCCAAAAGAAATAGTTTTGGATGAAGCAATCGATACGTTTTTCGGACCGGAAAGAAGGGCGGATGTGATCTTTGATTGTGCCGGAACATCAGCTGCGATCACAGACGAAATCAATGTGGCGAGAAAAGGTTCGACCATTGTACTAGTGGCTGTGTATGGAACTTGTCCACCGATAGATCTTGCGCGTCTTGGCGAGTGCGAACTCAATCTTGTCGGAACGGCACGTTATAATGTTGATGACTTTAAGAAAGCGATTGATTTGGTTGCGAATAAAGCAATCAAGATGGATGTGTTGATCACTGACATATTTGAACTGCCAGCGTATCAGCAAGCCTATGAGAAAATCGAACAATCACCAGAAAAGACGATGAAAGTCTTGATTCGTGTTCAGAGCGAGAATAAAAGGAGTGAACTGAAATGAAATCTGTTGCAGTGGTAGAACCAGGAAAACTTGCGATAGTAGAATTACCTGAGCCAAAAATAGGGCCATATGACGCATTGGTTAGAGTAGAAGCCGCTTTTATGTGCAACGCGACGGACAGTAAAGTCGTCGACGGTCATTTTCCTGGGTTGGGAATGGAACATTATCCATTGTTATTAGGTCATGAAAACGTAGGCCGGGTCGTGGAGGTTGGAAAAAAGGTCACTACCTTCAAAGTAGGAGAACGTGTGGTAGGGGGACTACTCTTGGAAGTGCCGGGTGGTACATACGGTTCAGGCTGGGGAGGATTCTCACAATATGTCATCGCACGTGATCATAAGGCCATGGTCGCCGATAAGGTTGCCGATAAACACCATGGATGGGATGAAATCTACCAAATCATGCTTCCGGTTCCCGATGATATCGGTTTGGACGCCGCTGGACTATTATGTACATGGCGAGAAGTCTATGCGGGGATGTTCACTGATTTTGGATTTAAGCCTACAAAACATGTTGTGATATTTGGAAGCGGTCCTGTCGGATTGAGCTTTGTAAAATTTGCAAAGTTGAAGAATATGGGGAAGGTGATAGTACTTGACCCGTTGGAAACCAAACGGAATAAAGCGCTTCAAATGGGTGCTGATGCAGCATATGCACCGGATGAAGCTGCCTTTGCACAGGTTAAGAAATTGTTCCCGGATGGAGTCGACTACATTGTAGATGCTGTTGGCTTGAACACCATAATCCAATCTTCGGTTCCGTTGATTCGGATGGGAGGATCCATATGTGTGTATGGGGTAATTGGCAATCCAATCATTAATTTTGACAAATCAGTCGGTCCTTACAATTTTAATGTACTGATTCATCAATGGCCGACACGAACCGCTGAAGCAGCAGCACAGGATGTGTTGATCGATTGGATTCGGAACGGTTTGGTCAAATCAAGTGAATTTGTAACAGATAGGTATCCGGTCGATGAATTGCCACAAGTTATCAAGTCATTCAGGCATCCTAATTCAATCAAGACAATGATTGATTTCAGTGCTTGGGTGTAAGATGAGGGGAGGTATTACATGCCTGGCAAGTTACTACTCGCACATGATCTGGGAACAAGTGGCAACAAAGCGACGCTTTTTGACTTGGAAGGCAATCTGTTGGCAAGCAAGACAGTGCCTTACAAGACCTACTATTTCAATGTAACATGGGCTGAACAAGATCCGAATGATTGGTGGGAAGCCGTATGTGGTTCTACCAGAGCATTGTTGGCTGATTATGACGCCAGAGATATCGGAGCAATATGCTTTAGCGGACAGATGATGGGATGTCTGGCAGTGGACAAACGCGGCATTCCGTTGAAACGCCATATCCTCTATTGTGATCAGCGTTCGGTTGCACAAACAGAAGAACTTGTACATAGGATTGATCCTAAGCAAATCTACGCAATCTCCGGTCATAGGCCGAGTCCTTCCTATGCAATCCAGAAGCTGATGTGGCTGCGGGACAATGAAAAACACACGTATCGCGAGATGGCGAAGATGCTTAATGCGAAAGATTACATCAATTTTCGCCTTACCGGAAGAATGGTAACCGAAACAAACGATGCCGGTGGAACGAATGCCTTGAATGTAAAAACACTTCAGTGGGCTGATGAGATTATTGAAGCTGCACAAGTTGAGAAGTCAAAGTTTCCCGATATCATTACTTCAGTCGATGTCGTCGGTGAAGTAACCAGGGAAGCTGCTGAAGCCACCGGATTGATCGCCGGCACTCCCGTTGTAGCCGGAGCCGGTGACGGAGGATGTGCCACGGTTGGAATAGGGTGTGTGAGACCCGGTATCACCTATAACTACATCGGTTCAAGCAGTTGGATCAGTACCACCACCACCCGGGTTCTTGATGATCCGGCGATGGGGAACTTCACATGGGTGCACCCTGTCCCAGGTTATATGCAACCGTGCGGGACCACGCAAACAGCAGGAGCTTGTTATGCATGGCTGAAAGATCAATTCGGCCAATATGAAGTTCAGGAAGCTAAACAAAAAGGGATTAGTCCTTACAAGCTCTTCGATGAACAAGTTGCAACATCAAAGCCAGGGGCAAACGGAGTTTTGTTTCTTCCCCATCTTTTGGGAGAACGCAGTCCGCGGTGGAATCCAGATGCGAAAGGAGCATTTATCGGCCTGACATTGGAAAAGACGCGGGCAGATATGTTCCGGGCGGTGCTGGAAGGGGTGACATTCAATTTACAACTTTCATTGTTTCCGATGAAGCAACAAACTGAGATGAATGAGATGAGGGTATTGGGAGGTGGTGCCAAAGGTCTTGAATGGCGTCAGATATTGGCAGATATCTATGATATGCCGATTCTGATTCCAAAGTATCTTGAAGAAGCCACAAGCATGGGTGCTGCGGTTATCGGAGGTGTCGGTGTTGGGTTACTCGACTCTTTTGACGCAGTCGATGACTTCGTTGAATTTGTGGAGAGGGTGGAACCGATACCTGAGAACGTTGCTACCTATAAAAGAATGGCACCGTTGTTCGATCAAGCTTACAAAGTGCTCGAACCGTTGTTTGGAGAACTTACAAACATTTAGTAATAGAAAAAAGGAGAACACCTATGTTAAGTCCGAAGTTATTCGCATTGTTGGATGATTATGTCGCTACTCCCGATGGAATGGCTATTGCCCCTGATGGAGAATTGGTACTGGCCTGTCCCAACTTCGCTGACCAAAGCAAGCCAGGCTGTCTCGTACGTTTCAACTTAAAGAAAGAAGCCCGTAAATGGGTGGATGTTCCCGTGCATCCCGAGACAAAACTTGCAGCCCCCATGGGTATCGCATTCGGTCCTGACGGAGATTTGTATGTCTGTGATAATCAAGGTTGGTTCGGAAAAAATGATTTTCGGGCATTCAAGGGAAGAATTTTAAGACTACGAATTGAACATGATCGAATTGTGCGTAGTACCGTGGTTGCGAATGGCATGGAACATCCCAACGGGATTCGGGTTAAAGACGGGTATGCGTATGTTACCCAAAGCATGCTGACAAAAGTTCATGATCCTTCAGGTTTGGTTGTCAGTTGCGTATACCGGTTCCCGGTGGATGCGTCGAATATTGAAGTGACAAACACCTTGTCTGACGAAAACATCATATTTACCGTACTTACGAAAAATCCAAACATCCAATATGGCCTTGATGGTATCGAATTCGATATGGAGGGGAATCTGATAGTAGGAAATTTCGGTGATGGTATTCTCCACAGGATCTGGTTTGATAAGAATCTGAAGGTCAAAGGCTATGAAAATTGGGTTCAAGATCTGACGCAAATGAAGAGTACCGACGGCATGATGATGGATGACAAGGGGAATATCTACCTTGCGGACTTCTGTGCGAACGCGATTGCCAAGATTACTCCCGACGGCAAGGTAAAACGAATCGCCCAAAGTCCCGATACCAATGGATTCAATGGAGAACTAGATCAGCCCGGAGAACCTTGTATTTGGAATGGACAGATCGTCATTTCCTGCTTCGATTTCGTTACCGATGACAACAGCATAAACACCGCGCATGAACTGCCGGCGACGATGAGTGTCCTAGATCTTAAAGAGGCTGCCGAGTATTAGCTTTCGACTTCAAACGAGATTGTCAGGTGGGTCTTTTCCGGGTGCAACTTTCGCATCCGGATACCTGCCTGAGCAAGCATTTTCTTCGAGGCGATGACAATGTCAGTCCCGTCGTACTTATCAGAGAGATAGACAATCTCGGTTATCCCCGATTGAATGATGGCTTTTGCACACTCGTTGCAAGGAAATAATGCAACATAGATGGTACAACCTTTCAAGTCGCGAGAAATACTGTTTAGGATCGCATTTAACTCTGCATGGCACACATATGGATATTTCGTGTCAAGAAATGCTCCCTCGCGATCCCAAGGGAACTCATCATCATCGACACCACGGGGAAATCCATTGTATCCGACACCGACGATTTTCTTATCTTGGTTCACTATGCAAGCACCTACTTGGGTTCCCGGATCTTTGCTTCTTTGGGAAGATAGGAGAGCCACTCCCATGAAATATTCATCCCAAGAGATATAGTCTTTACGTTTATTCATTGGATGTAACTCCTTTTTTCCAATTTTCGGTTCTTATCGATTCAAAAAATTGAAGAATCTCATCCGTTAGATTTTTTCTAACAGAAGGATACATCAACAAAACATGACGATTATGTTTCGATGTCATTTCAACTGTCTTACTATGGAATGGCATCGCTTGTACATTATCAGCAATAACTTTTAAATTTTTATAGGGGACTGTTGCATCATGTTTGTCATGGATTGCAAAGAGGGGACATGTAATTGCTGGCAAGTTTTTCCTGATATCCTTCAATGCATAAAGAAAACTCAGGCCTGCTCTTACAAACTGCCCTCGATACCCAATCCATAACTCGTCCCCGTCATTTTCTTCATCTTTGCCCTTAAACACATCAGTTCCTATTGAAGGTGTGAACAGCGCCACGGTTCTTGCAAAATACAATTTCCAATCCTTTACGGTGAGGTCTTTCAAGCTATTAAGAAACACCGGAGCGGCAATTGTCGTCAGAGCGTCGATTGAGGTGGCAGGGCTGTTGAAAGTTTCTCCCAATTTTAATGCGATGGATCCGCCCATTGAGGTCCCAATCACAGCTACGAAACGATAACGGAATCTGATGTTCTCATATTCTTGCTCTATGTAGTGGTACCACTGTGAAAAGGTAGTATGTTCCAGGTCTTTCGGATGGGTGCCAAACCCCGGTATAAGAGGTACAAATACATCGTAACCCGCATCGAAAGCTTGTCTTGCAGCAAATTCATAGGCATAAGGAGTAGAGGGGAACCCATGAATCATCAGAACAGCTTTGTCATTAGGAGTTTCATGAACTAACACTATCGGTTTACAGCGTTGGTCGAACACATCATCAACATTGGGTTCTGACACTTGTTGATCTTCGTCCCGATACCCCAACAGCGTCATGTTCCAAATAACAAATGAAAGAACTGCGATTATAAGGATGTAGTAGATCATAGTATGATTCTAGACCATAACAGAGTGGGATACAAATAAAAAAGCTCCCCGAAGGGAGCTCAAGACATTTTGATTCAATTAATTGAAGTATGCCAAAGCAGGACGCAAACCATTGATGAGTTCTTCCATGTAGGGAACCACCGAAAGCAACACCCCGGCTGCTACCGCCGAACCAATGACGCCGGCCACGTTGGGTCCCATCGCATGCATCAACAGGAAGTTCTGCGGATCGTATTCCTGCCCGACTTTGCTCGAAACGCGTGCGGCCATCGGTACAGCTGATACACCTGCAGATCCAATCAGCGGGTTCACCGGATGCTTCGGGTCGAGTTTGTTCATCAGTTTTGCAATCAATACGCCAGTAGCGGTGCCCAACGTGAAAGCCACCATACCAAGTACCAGAATCCCGAGGGTGTTCAGATTCAAGAATTTGTCCGCTTCCATCTTCGATCCGACCGAAAGCCCCAAGAAAATCGTAACGATATTCATCAGAGCATTCTGCATCGTGTCCGACAGTCGATTCACCACTCCGCATTCTTTGGCAAGGTTGCCAAACATCAGAGAACCGACCAACGGTGTGGCTGAAGGTAATAAAATCGCACACAGGGTCAGCACTGAAATCGGAAACAGGATTTTCTCCAGTTTCGACACGGGCCTCAGCTGCTGCATCCTGATGGTACGTTCCTCTTTGGTCGTCAACAGGCGCATCACCGGTGGTTGGATGATTGGCACCAAGGCCATGTATGAATAGGCTGCAACCGCGATGGATCCCAGCAAGTCGGGAGCCAATCGGCTTGTCACATAGATTGCTGTAGGTCCATCAGCACCCCCGATGATTCCGATAGATGCTGCGGCATGCAAATCGAAATTGATCCCCGGAACGAAACTCAACGCCAAGGCTCCCAAGAGGGCAATGAAGATGCCTGTCTGCGCGGCGGCTCCCAAAAGCAGTGTTTTAGGATTAGCAATCAATGGACCGAAGTCTGTCATTGCACCCACGCCCATGAAGATCAATATCGGGAACAATCCTGTCTCGATGCCTGTATCATACAGAAGTTTAATGAATCCCACCGTTCCACCGGAATCCACACCGGCAATGAATGCTCCCGGTATGTTTGCCAGGATGCACCCGAATCCAATAGGAATCAGTAGCAACGGCTCGAAACCTTTTTTGATAGCCAAGTACAGCAGCACGAATCCCACCAGAATCATCACTGCGTTACCCCAGCCTCCATTGGCAAGGAACCCCACCAACCCGGTGGATTGCCACAGTTGTCCAAATGCTTGTCCGATCATCTGTAGCACCCCCTATCCTATGTAAGCCAGCACATCATCGGCCATCAGCTGGTCACCTTGCTTCACACACACTTTTGTCACCACTCCGGCTTCAGGCGCAAAGATCTCATTCTCCATCTTCATTGCTTCCATCACCATCAGCAATCCATTCTTCTCAACACGTTGCCCTTCACTTATGTTTACGCGCAGAATCAAGCCAGGCATCGGAGCTTTCACTGCTAGACTTTGACTAGAAGTTTGTTGTCTGGCCGGGGCCACCGGAGCCGGAGCCTTCGATACGGAATTAACTGGTGTAGCCGGTTGGCTATGGACTGTCTTGGAGCCTCGTGAACCGATTACCAGAATCACATCATCGGCACTGAGCTGATCACCTTGCTTCACTCTGATCTCAGTAATGGTTCCGGCTTCAGGTGCAAAGATTTCATTTTCCATCTTCATCGCTTCCATCACAGCAATTCCCTGATTTTGTTTTACCGTGTCACCGACTTTTACATCAATACGCAATATGAGGCCTGGCATCGGTGCTTTCACCGTTACCGGTTCAACAGGAGCTGCGCTCTGTGTGGTCGAAGGAGCTTCAACTACGGCATCAATTCCTTCTTTCACGTCAATATCATAGGCAACACCGTTGACAATAGCTTGTGATCCTTTGAGTTGAACAGCATACGGTTGGTTGTTGACGGTAACGGTGTACTCGTCTGAAGCAGCTTTTGCAGGAGCTGAAGGAGCTTCGACTTTTTTCTCTTGGCTCTTTAGGCGAACTCCGTTTACCTTTGCTTTTCCGGTCAGATAAAGGATTCCTTTTTCCTTGCAACTCGCCGCAATAAAGATATTCTCATCGGTAACGGGAACCTGTTCCTTTTCAAGCATTTCTATGAAGGAGGCCTTACTCTTCTTTGGATCTTTTTCGTTGATGTCGATACATCGTTCGGTCGTCGGTTCGAGTTTCAGTTGTTCAGCAGAAATTTTGACCACTTCCGGATCCGGTGAAACCGGAGTCTTTCCGAAGTAACCGAGCACCATCTTTCCATATCCTTCGGCAATTTTCTTCCAAGGCCCGAACATGACATTGTTGAAGGCTTGTTGAAAATAGAATTGGGAAACCGGAGTCACGCTCGTAGCATACCCGCCCTTTGCGACAGCTTCACCCATTGCCTTGGTGATCTCTTGATAACGATGCATCAAACCGTTGTCACGCAGCATTTGTGTGTTGGCTGTCAAAGCGCCGCCAGGGAGAGGACTAAAGGGAATCAAAGGATTAACCTGTGTTGCCTCAGGAGGCAAGAAGTAATCTGCCATGCAGTCTTCAAAAACCTGTTCGGCCTTCATCACTTTGTCAATATCGATATCGAGGGTAAAATCAGTGCCTCGCAATGCATGCCACATAGTGATGATATCTACCTGACAAGTCCCACCGGAGACGGGAACCATGGAAAGATCCACTTGGTTTGCTCCCGCTTCAAGTGCGTTTACATACTGCTGAACGCATACACCAGCTGTATCATGGGAATGGAAAACGATATTCATATCATTTCCCAATAATTTTCTGGCACGTTTGATTGTCTCATACACTACTTTAGGCGTTGAAGTTCCTGAAGCGTCTTTGAAACATACTGAGTCATAGGGAATCCCTGCGTCCAGGATGTCCCGCAATGTCTTTTCATAGAACTCCGGATCGTGGGCTCCATTTGCCCCCGGAGGAAGCGCCATCATCGTGACGCATACTTCATGGCGTAACCCTGCTTCATGGATAGCCCTACCGCTGTCGATAAGGTTGTTGACATCATTTAAAGCATCAAAATTCCGAATCGTAGAAATCCCATGTTTTTTAAATAACTGGGCATGTAATGTAATTATGTCTCTTGAATATGAATCGAGACCGACAACATTCACTCCTCTTGAGAGTGTTTGCAAATCGGCATCTGGCCCAGCAACACGCCTGAACTCATCCATCATATCAAACGCATCTTCATTGGTATAAAAATAAAGCGATTGGAATCTCGCCCCGCCACCTGCCTCGAAATGAGTGATACCTGCTTCCGTGGCAGCTTGGACGGCAGGCATAAAATCTTTTGTGAATACACGAGCGCCATACACCGATTGGAAGCCGTCTCGGAACGCCGTACACATGAATTTGACTTTCTTCATAAGAACTCCTTGGATTAGTAATGTGGAAGTCAGCGTTTCGACTTGGCGATCGCGGCAGCTATCGCGGCAGCAACTTCCGGGCCTTGTCCGCTAGCAATGTGCTCGGGACCTTTCGATATCGTTGTAATTGGTGATTTTGATAGTGGAGAAAGTTTTCCAACAACAAATGAAAGCAATTTGGTTGAAGCTACTAGCAATAGGAGGAAAAGAAACACAACTCCCATTCCCAATACTAATAAAATCAAACCATTTTCCATCTGGATCAGTAACAGTTCTCTTGGCAATTGATGCATTGAAAACACTCCTTAACAGTTAATGGATACAAATTTACTCATCTTACTATACTTGGAATGACTAATGCTTTCAATAGCTACCGGGTTATTCAGGATGATGGTTTCTACGATTGAATATGTGTTATGCTTGTCATTTGCATGACGATACCATACATTTGAGAATGGAGACTGAGACATGCCAATGCAAGATTTTGAGAGGCGAGTGGAACGAAGACTCGCCATACGTTCAAGATTAGATAAAATAGATAAAAAACTGTTGATTCTAAGCGGGAAAGGTGGAGTGGGTAAAACCACTGTCGCTGTACATATCTCCGAAGCCTTAGCCGATTTGGGTAATCATGTAGGAATTCTGGATATTGATTTGCATGGACCAAATGTTGCAAAGATGACCGGAGTTCAAGATATGCATTTCGAAGGAGATGCTAAAGAAATACAACCGATTGAGGTTCGTCCGAATCTTTTAATTGCCGGTATCGGTTCTGCGATGAAACAACCTGAAGATGCGATAATCTGGCGGGGACCGATGAAAAATATGGCAATCGAAAGTTTGTTGGCTTCAGTAAATTGGGGTGATCTGGACTATCTAGTAATTGATACTCCGCCCGGTACCGGAGATGAACAATTGACCATAGTGAAGAGCATCCCAGAATTAACCGGAGCCATTATCGTGACGACCGCACAGGCTGTGGCGCTACTCGATGCCCGTAGAAGTGTATTGTTTTGTCGGAAGATGGGAATTGCCGTATTGGGAATAGTAGAAAATATGAGTTCGCTCGAATGTCCTCATTGTCATGCGGAAATTACTGTATTTGGATCAAGGGGTGCGCAAGAATTGGCTCGTGAATTAGGTATTGGATTTTTAGGACGTATTCCATTGGAAGAAAGCATCCGATCCGATAAACATAGTGATAACGGTATCGGTAACAGTCCTGCCCTGAGGGCGTTTCATACCATAGCTCAAGATTTGGCACGGCAGGTAACCACAACAACCATAGAAGGAAATTCCAGTGAACAGTAAAGATATCAAAAGACTTACTTGGGAAACAGTAAGTAAAAAGAAAGTGTTCGAAGGGCCGATTTTTCAAGTCAACGCTGTCCACAGGAAATCTACTGATGGTCGGGAAGGGAGCTTCATCGAGATCGATGCTCCGAAATGGGCAACCGTGATACCATGGTTCAGGGATGAACATCAGATTCCTCATTTCATCATGGTGCGCCAGTATCGTCATGGAAGTGATTCTGTTACGATTGAATTTCCAGCGGGTACTGTCGATCATGGTGAAGAACCGAAAGCAGCCGCACTTCGCGAGTTGCTTGAAGAAACTGGTTGCCGCCCATTGAAAGATATTGTTGAATTAGGATCTGTTTCTCCAAATCCGGCATTTATGAATAATAGGGTGTGGTTCTTTTTTGTAGAAGGAGTTGAGAACATATCGGGACAGAGCCTCGATACCAATGAACAGCTTGATATGATGGCCATACCTGTCGAAGAGGTGATTCGATCGATGGGTACGGGCGTGTACGATAATGGGATTATGTTGATTGCCCAAGCTTTCTTTCTCCGCTATGCCGAACAACATCCTGAATTATTGCATTAGGAGGATATACCGATGCGCACATTAAAAGTTTTCGCTGGAATTGTATCAATCGTTGCATTATTGACATTTACCAGTTGCGGAACAATCAAATCCGCAGAACAAATCCGAACCGTTTCGGTTTCCGGTTCTGGAATGGTAAAGGTTTCTCCCGATACTGCTACATTTAGCGTATCCGTGAGCGAACTGGGTAACACCACGGCGGAAGCCCGTGAATTGGTAAATAGCAAGATTGCAGAAATATTGGACATTATCGAATCGAATGGCATCGATACAGAAGATTTGACTACCATGACAATCTCGTTCAACCCCGAATATGAATGGATAGATTCCAGGCAAACGCTCAAAGGGCAACGGGCATATCAAAGCATTTCAGTAAAAGTACGCGATATCGAAGAGGATACCAGAGTGTTGGCAAAGTTATTCGATGATTTAGGCAGTGTTGACAATATTAGCGTATCTTCAATTTCATTTTCTCGTGAAGATACCGGTGAAGCATATGCAAAAAGTAGGATGCTCGCAGTACAAAAAGCATTACAAAAAGCTACTGACTATGCCACAGCGTCAAAAATGGTGGTAGGAAAACCCTTGATGATATCCGATTCATATGATGCCGATGTGATGACAGTCTCACCCCAGAATATGTATAAGGCGATTGAAGCTGTTGCATTTGACAGCCGTGTTCCCACTGAGATTCCAACCGGAGATTTGGAAATTGTCAGTAATGTCTCCATAGTATATGAAATGGAGTAGGGGGAAGATCAAATAACGCTTTCTGTCGGATTGTCGGCATAGGCTTGGCATATCATCGATATTTCAACATCGGATGGAAGGGCCATGCTCGTATGTGCTATCCCTCCTTCGATAAACTCATCGAGGGAGGAAACAAAACCAATTTTCTCATAAAATCCTTGGGCACTCTTTTGCGCATGCAAGTACACCGGACCGGTTGCCCCTTCTTCGCGAGCGGCTTTGATTCCGGCGCGAATCAAGAGAATACCATAATGTAGCCCCCGGTATTCTTTCAACACCGACACTCGTTCAAGTTTTATGCCCTCGGTCGTTTTCCTAAATCGTAACGTTCCGACCGGAACATCATGTATCCATAGAAGTATATGCCCACTCTCGTTATCTTTACCATCTTGTTCCACATGGAATGCGACTTGTTGTTCTTCGCAGAACACCTGTTCTCTGATCGATAAACAAAATAATAAGAATTGGCGTTTGCTTGACTCATGTGACGAACCGGTCGGGATTACTGTTATATGGGTGCCGTCAGTATTCATAACTTTACTATATCGATGGAGAACACGAGATTCAATACATCGTCACTGTATCTTTTTGATATGATAAATTCGTGATCCGAAATCTCCCAGCACGCGAGTTTCTTTATCATATCCGGTTCCAGTAAACTGTTGGTTGAGCTTAATTCCCGCATATGCAAGCAAATCACCAGGAACAATGTAATATTCAAGCTCACTGTCCAAAGCCACTGAACTTGTTACGACACGATCCACAACCGAACCATCTTTCATTCTGATAGGTGATATCCGATTGATCAGATCTCCAAACATTTTCAAATTGATTCGTTCTTTTCTTGGTGTTACGGCATAAATTGCATCGGTATCAACAGTAGGAATCCGTAAAAGATCGCTTTTGCCATTAGGAGTGTTCAGTGTTTGGAAATAGAGTACCAACATCTCGCTTCTATCTGCATTAGATACGACCCAGATCGCAGGATCAGAGCCCGTCCCTATGGGATTCAATCGTATGAACCGACCATATTGGAGCAGATCACGATGCAATTTGTAGAAAGCAATCTGGTCACGGACCGAATCTTTTTCGTGGGGATTCAACGCGGTGAGGTCCAATTCGTATCCGAGCAAGCCAAAGGCAGCAACATTGAATCGAGATTCAATCGATGAAACTCGCAATGTCTGATGATTCGGTGATGCTGATACATGCGCACCCATAACAGAGAGGGGATACCCGCAGGAGGATCCTTCTTGGATATGCATACGACAGAGAGCATCGGTATTGTCACTTGTCCAAATCTGAGGCATGTAACAGAGCATGCCGAGATCAAATCGGTTGCCCCCGGATGCACAGGATTCGAACAATATCTTCGGGAATGCTTTTGTCAATCGGTCAAGCAGTTCATACAATCCGAGGATATAGCGATGATTGAATTCTTCTTGTCTGAAATCTGATTGTTGGCTATGCATGTCGCTAAAAGGACGATTCATGTCCCATTTGACATAATCTACTTGTCCGATATTCCAAATGTTCGACAATGCATCAAAAAGATACTCCCGGACTTCCTTTCGAGTGAGATCGAGTAGATATTGATTCCTTCCGGGAGAAGTTTCACGACCGGGGATCGCAACTAGCCAGTCAGGATGCTGTCGATACAATTCACTCTTTTTACTAATCATTTCAGGTTCGCACCATAGGCCGAACATCATGCCCATTTGATGGACTGCCTTGGACAATGCCGCCAATCCGTTGGGAAGTTTTTTCGTATTGATAGTCCAATCACCGAGTGAACTGGTATCATCCTGTCTGGTCCCGAACCATCCGTCATCGAGTACAAAGAGCTCTGCTCCCAATGAAGCAGCTTCCTTCGCCAATCCAATGAGTCGATTTTCAGTAAAGTTGAAGTAGGTGGCTTCCCAGTTGTTTACCAAAACGGGTCTTTGACGATATTTCCATTCACCCCGGATGATGTGTTCATTGATAAAATAATGAAAGTGGCTCGAAGCACCGTTTAGTCCTTCATGGGAGAACGTGAGGATTGCTTCGGGGGTAACGAATTTTTCCCCGCTCGAAAGCGTCCACCTGAATGTGGCTGGGTTGATTTGTGTCAGTACTCTGACCTTCCCGTAACTGGTCACCTCGATGGTTTCACAGTGATCACCGCTATATATAAGGTTTGAAGCGTAACAATCACCGCTGTTTTCAGTTGCATCGGATTTCACAAGGAAGATACATGGATTATGTTTGTTAGAGCTTAATCCGGTCTTAGAATCACTTACCAATATCCCCGGATCCAGTTTGCGAACAGTCCGATATCGTTCACGAGCCCAAGCACCGTCAAAGGTAACAACATTGTAGTCATCGGTGAACAGATCAAGCTGACTGCTAGCGATGCGTTCGATGGTAACAGCTTCCTGCAATCCGTTGGTCAAGGCGGTTTTTCTCACGATGACATCGCAAGCTTCGAATACCGTGTAATATAACTCGATTCGTAACAGGGAAATCTTGTCTTCAAGAGCAACCACTAACGTTGAGCATTGCTTGTTATCCCCATATGATTCGGCAAGACCGGCGAATGAACGGGGTTTTCCTTTCAGTATGCGATGGCCTTTGTATACAAAATCTGCAACCCGATCCCCATTATTTCTCTGTATTACCACTGCCGGTTCCCGATAATCGCCCTTTCCGTAAGAAGAGAACTCCAGGCATAGGTTTTCCAGGAACAATGTCGGGTGTTCTTCGTCATAGGCGACCGATGATCCGATCGATATAGTATGTTTATCAACCAAAGCCTCGGCAGATGTGAGCGTTCGCAATCTGCGTCCGTAATACAGATGTTCAAGATGACTTGTCTCATTGACGCGAAAAATATAAGAAGTATTGACTGTGTTTAAGGAAAAAACCAGATTCGATTCATGGATCATGAACAGCTCCTATAAAAGCAGTTGGATTCATTTCACAAATGATTGCGATTATCATTCTTGATTTAGTATACTCTGCTTAAGATGTTTTGGCACCAGTCTCATCGGAATTTTCATATAAAGGGGAGTAATGGTGATGGATGTTCGCAGACTACAGCTTTGGGAAGGTAGAAATGCAACCGTATTGTCAAATGAATCGATTCGAAGTGTTATCGAAGACCAGGGGGGTATGGTCGTCGAACTGAGTAACACCAGCGGAAATGGCGGGCGACTGAATGCCCATCCTCTTTTTCATTTCAGGAGCACCGGCATTTCTTTCGAGGATGATGATAACAAAGACTTCTGGAGGAATAATAAATTATTCTATTTCCTTGGAGGAAATTTCTTTTGTTTTCCGAATTTCGGAGGTCCGCAGCATATGGGTCATCGATTCTATGATCCGCATGGATGGACCGCCAATAGCATGTGGGTGATAAAAAAATATGGCACTGACTCTGAAACAGGTGCCAATTGGGTGTTATCCACTCTTGGCAGCCCTGACGGAGAACAATCTAGTGAAATATATAAAATCGATATGGTACTTCCGGGGCATCCGGTGTTGTACACAAGTGTGAGTATTAAAAATCTCGGTTCATCGGACATCATCGCGAATGCTGCATGGCATAACACCGTCGGACCTCCATTTTTGGAATCAGGCTGTATCATCGATGTCTGTGCAAAACGATTCGCCACAGCTAGGGAAGATTCGGAGTTTGTGACAACCGGACGCTTGGCGTTCGGAAAGGAATTTGATGATCTGGCCAAAGCTCCTCAACGCGATGGGACCGTAACTGATCTCTCGATCGTACCGGGCATGATAGGTAATACCGATTTCGTTACCGGTTCAATTCCAGCTGAGTGCAAGATGGGATGGAGTAGTGTAATCAATCCACGGTTGAAGATGGTATATTTCTCCTTCTTTCCGGGACCTGCCGCACTCGAAGCAGATACTCTTCCCCTCTATTTCAATAATCTTTGGATGCAGTATGGAGGTAGGCCGTTTACTCCATGGGCGCTATATGATGGAGGTACTGACCAAGTGTTTTGCCTCGGAGTGGAAAACAGTACCGGGTATTATGCTGAAGGATTGTCGAAATCCAAATCGATAAAAGAATTTTTAAGTTGGCCGACTACGGTTACCATCGCTCCTCAAGAGACAAAAGTCCAGCGATACGGTACGGCATTCGCACCTTATGAGAATCCGAAAATGATGGGCGGGATACATTCGGTCGAACAAGTGGTTGAAGGAATAGTGCTTAAACATGGTAAAGCCTGGTCATTTATTGACGCGGATTCCTTGTTCGTGCATGTAAAGAGCCTCGAAGCCAAGCTAATCGGCTAAAACAACATAATGTCTGGATAAATGTAAAACGGGGGTTGCTTCAAAACAACCCCCGTTTCGTAAGGTGCCGACCGGATTCGAACCGGTGCATAGAGGTTTTGCAGACCTGTCCCTTACCACTTGGGTACGGCACCGACGCATCAGTGACAATACCAGAAATACCTTTGATTTGCAACCCCGAACCTTTAAGGATTACAACATGCTTCTGATTATGTGGTTTGTCGTAAGAATATTGCACAAAATGAACTAAATTGAATTATTTTACCAATTGACAAGAGTTATTATGATGATTATTATACATAAAGAATCAGAAAAGTTAAAAAAAGTTCAAAGAAGGTGATGCATGGGCCTTATCCCAGCGGATCGACAAAGGCAAATACTAGATCTCATCCATTCGGGGAAGGTTGTACAGGTCCAGGAACTGAGTGAACGGTTCAACGTAAGCGTGTTGACCATTCGAAGGGATTTGGATCATCTTGCGGCCGAAGGACTGGTAGAACGCACTCATGGTGGGGCCACGTTGCGCAGGACGATGTCCGTCGAACCTGCCTATACTGAGAAAGCTCTCGAATTTCCTGGCGAAAAAAGACTGATCGGAACAGCTACCGCTACGTTGATAGCCCCCGGGGATACCATCTTTATCAATAGTGGATCAACTACATTGGAAGTGATTCGGGCGTTATGGAAACACGAAATTACTATTGTGACCAACAATATCGATGCTGCATGGATTGCCAATGAGGATGCTGCGTTCAAACTGATTTTAGTCGGTGGAGCTTATAGGACTCGTTCACATTCGGTGTCAGGTAGTCTCAGTGAATGCTTGATAGGGAATATCTATGCGAACAAGGCGATAATCGGAGTAGATGGTTTTAGCCTGCAAGCGGGACTTACGACCCCGGTCGTCGAGGAAGCCGATACGACTCGATTCATGATTGAACGGACTGTCGGAAAAGTAATCGTGGTTGCTGCTGGAAATAAAATTGGTGTCGTTTCCAATTTCCGGACTGTCGGAGTGGAAGAGATTGATACGCTTGTAACTGATTCAACAGGAGGAAACATGCTGTCAAGCGAAGAATTGGCAGCTTTAGGAATAGAATTGATCGTTGCAGAATAAACAGGGCTGTGATGATTTGAAAAGACGGAGGTAACGTAGATGGCTTACGAGGACGCGTATAAAGATTGCGTGTGGGTTGAGTTCGAAACACTGGAACGCTTCATGGTTGATGCGTTGAAAGCCTATGGGGTTCCTGATGAAGATGCAAAGGTTATCGGTGATGTGCTTATCGAGTCAGATCGCCGAGGAATAGATTCTCATGGTATCGGAAGGTTAAAACCGATTTATCTTGATCGGATTGAAATTGGAATTATGAATCCTGAGACACATATCGAAGTGCTCAAAGATGATATGACTACCGCTGTGCTCGATGGACATAACGGAATGGGTCATGTTGTTGGAAAGAAAGCGATGGAGATGGCCATCGAAAAGGCTAAAAAGTACGGTATGGGAATGGTAGCCGTGCGAAACAGCAACCATTATGGTATTGCCGGTTATTACGTAACCATGGCAACAGACGCCGGCATGATCGGTGTCACGGGAACAAATGCAAGACCCTCGATTGCCCCGACGTTTGGTGTGGAGAACATGATGGGAACGAATCCGCTTACATTTGGCATTCCCACCGATGAACAATTTCCTTTTGTTCTCGATTGCGCGACCAGTATCACTCAGCGTGGAAAGATTGAAGTGTATGGAAGGGCCGGAAAACAACTGCCTCCGGGCTGGGTAATCGGATCTGATGGTTCGACAAGAACCGATACCGATCAAGTATTAAAAGATCTTACTACCGGGGAGGCTGCTTTGACACCTCTTGGTGGGATTGGGGATGTATTGGGCGGCTATAAAGGATTCGGATACGCATTGGTGGTTGAAATCCTCTCCGCGGCTCTTCAAGACGGAGCTTTCATGAAACAATTGAACGGCTTTGATGAGAATCACAAGGCTATTCCTTATCCGCTTGGCCACTTCTTCATCGCTATTGACCCAGAACGGTTTATGGGATTGGAAACATTTAAGCGGATCGCCGGAACAATTTGTCGGGAGATTCGTGCTTCCAGAAAGGCTCCTGGTCAAGATAGGATCTATACCGCCGGTGAGAAAGAGTATGAAGCTTGGCAATACAGGAAACATCATGGATGCCCCGTACCCGAAAGTTTGCAAAAGGCAATGGTCGCGGTGAGAAACAAGAAGAATCTCAATTACAAATTCAGCTTTGAGAAATAATCAATATTAGGCAAGAAAGGAATAAAAAAATGGACGTGTTGAAAGAAAAAGCATTAGCGTATCACATGATGAACGGAGTTCCCGGCAAAGTATCTGTTGTCCCATCCAAACCATGTCAGACTGCAGCTGATTTAGGTTTGGCTTATACACCTGGTGTGGCTAAACCAGTTCTAGAAATCGCAGAAAACTCTGAAGATGCATACAAGTATACCTCGAAGGGTAACTTGGTTGCCGTTATTTCTAATGGTACGGCAATACTGGGATTAGGAGACCGGGGAGCTTTAGCCTCAAAACCGGTCATGGAAGGTAAGGGCGTTCTTTTCAAGAGGTTTGCCGATATCGATGTGTTTGATATCGAACTCAATGAAAAAGATCCGGCAAAGATTATTGAGATGGTTAAGGCAATGGAACCAACATTCGGTGGAGTAAACCTTGAGGATATCAAAGGTCCCGAATGTTTTGAGATAGAACAGAAATTAATTGAGATGTGTGATATCCCGATTTTCCACGATGACCAGCATGGGACTGCAATTATCGCAACGGCAGGTTTGATGAATGCCTCTGAGGTTGTCGGCAAAAAACTTGAGGATCTGAAAGTTGTTGTCAACGGTGCCGGAGCCGCCGGGATTTCCTGTTCAAAGATGTTTATCGCATCTGGAGTGAGGCCTGAGAATATTCTTATGCTCGATAGCAAAGGAGTAATCTACAAAGGTCGCCAGGCAGGCATGACCAAAGAGAAACAGGAATTTGCCGTAGAAACAAATAAGCGAACCTTAGCTGAGGCGATGGTCAAAGCAGATGTATTCATGGGACTATCTGTCGCAGATTGTGTTACCCCTGAAATGTTGTTGTCCATGGCTGATGATCCGATTGTATTCGCCATGTCCAATCCTAATCCTGAAATTGCTTATGAAGTTGCGGTTGCGACTCGAAAAGACCTCATCATGGCAACCGGTAGAAGTGATTATCCCAATCAGATTAACAACGTTCTGGGATTCCCCTTTATTTTCAGAGGTGCTTTGGATGTGCGCTCATCCAAAATTTCTGAAGGGATGAAAATGGCAGCTGCCAAGGCACTCGCCGCATTGGCAAAAGAGCCGATTCCGCAGGTTGTGAGAAAAGCCTATGGCGGCCAGGATTTTTCTTTCGGTAGGAATTACATCGTGCCCAAGCCGTTTGATCCACGGGTGATCGAATGGGAAGCTGTTGCCGTTGCCAAAGCGGCATGCGAAGAAGGCCTTGCGAAGAAACCGATAACCGATTGGGAAGCATATAGAAAATCTCTTGTTGAGAGGATGGCTCATTATTGGAACTAGACTGTTAGAGTTATGAATATCCGGGACTATCATTGGAATATTCACCTTTGATAGTCCCATTTTATTTGTATTTGTTGCATAAACTATGTTGCTATTGTACTGTTTTAGTAAGGTAGCGGGCATGTATAGAAAATCGCGGATCCTAAGATTTTTTGCACTTGGCGTATCACTTGCAATCGTTCTCGGAGCAATCGCGATATTATTTATTTATACAATGTCCAAAATGGTAGAACAGGATACGAGAACCGCTCTACAAGCCATTGCCCATCAAGGCACATTAAAAATAAGAACTTCTATCCTCGATGAATTATCAGCACTAGAAATCCAGAGTGATTTCATCAGTACCTATGACGATATTCATGATCCCCAAATCATAGAGATCCTTTCAAAAAGAATCGATGAGTATCGCTATGTCCGTACTGGAGTGCTTCTACCCGATGGATCAAGTGCCAACACAGACATGGCACAAATCAATCTCTCCCACAGAGATTATTTCAAACAGGCTCTGCAAGGGAAATCAGTGGTTTCCGATGTTCTTGAGAATATGACTGACAATACCATGGAAGTGATAGTGCTCGCCGTGCCCATATGGAAAAATGGGAAGATAATCGGAGTTTTAAGGGGAGTTCATGATATCGCTGATTACGGCGATATGTTGGACATGTCGCTATTCGGTGAAGAAGGGCATGCCCATGTAGTTCGCTCTGATGGAAAGCTTATACTGGCAACCGGTGGCGTGCAATCCCATCAGCTATTCACTAGCGGGTCTTTCTCACATGACCCTAGGATAGCAACGGATGAACAATTTGCGAAGATGGTTTCGGATATGGCTGTTGGTAATAGTGGTTTGGTTGAGCTTCCGATTGGAAATAGCGATAAAAATTATGTTGATTACAGACCGTTGGGCATCAATGATTGGTATTTGGTAAGTACCATACCCGCGTCATCGGTATTAACAAAAGTCTCAGATGTGCTGCGAATCGCAAGCGGTACGTTATTGGTCCTGGTGGTTGTGTTTCTCTATATCATCATCAGCTTCATTATTGCAAAGGAAAAGAAAGAAGCTGCATTGGAACGAATAGCTTTTACCGATCCTATTACTGGGATGGATAACTGGGAACGATTAAAATATGCCACTGAAAAGGAACTTCGGGAAGGTAAACTCAAAGGGTATTCTTATATACTGATCGGTATCGACAATTTAAAGGTAATCAGTGAGATAGCCGGATACGTAAAGACTAATGGTCTTGTAAAGAGAATTGGGAAAGCTTTGTCAGACGCTATAGGAGAAGGTGAATTTGTTGTTAGAGCAGAGCACGATCGGTTCGCATTGTTGGTCAAATCTGTAACTGATACGCACATATCAGATCGAGTCGGTGACATTCAACAACGATTGGATATAGCTCAAGAAGAAGAGGCTTTTCACATCGTGAAAGGGCGACATATGGTGTTCAGTTACGGTGTAGCGGTACTTGACCCGTCTATAAGGACGCTTGGAGAAATTCATGAAATGGCAAGTGTCGCTCTCGAATCAAAACCCTCTTCTGAAAAAAAATCATACATTTTGTATAACCAATCATTGCATTTGGGGATCCGACTACAGAAAGAACTTGAAGATAGATTTGAAAGTGCTATTCAACACGAAGAATTTATCGTGTACTACCAACCGATTATGGATATAGAAAACAAAACGCTGTACTCGATGGAAGCACTCGTGAGGTGGAATCATCCGATTCGGGGACAAATTCCGCCAATGGAATATATTCCATTTCTTGAAAAGAATGGGAATATTAGTCTGCTCGATCGGTGTGTGCTCAAACAAGTCTGCAAACTACTGAAAAATAGGATCGAGCAGGGTTTACAACCGATCTATATTTCAATCAATGTTTCTCGTTCACATTTATTGGTAAATGATTTCGTAGAAACATATGTTCAAACTGTCAAAGAATTTGGACTTGACCCCAAATTCTTTTGCCTTGAACTGACAGAAACCACGTTTATCGATGCGCCCTTACGAATCGGAGAAATCCTTAGCCAATTGACCCTCCACGGTTTTACTATTGCCATAGATGATTTTGGTTCAGGATATTCATCGTTAAATCTGCTCTATGATCTGCCTGCAAGTATCATAAAGATTGATCGGAAATTTCTATCTGATCTGCGTGAGACTAAGAAATCGGAATCGGTATTCAAGCACATGCTTCAGATGATTGAAGAATTGGGCATGGTGGCAGTCGCTGAAGGGGTGGAGACAGAATATCAAGTCACCTACCTGCAATCAGTCGGTTGCCCTTTGGCACAAGGCTTCTATTATGCAAGACCTCTTCCACCCGAACAGGCGTTTGAAATGGTGTGACAAGCTATTCGATACCCCATTCACTTCTCAGTTGATCTCGCGCTTGATCCAGAACAGACTGATATTGATTCGTAAGCTGACTATAGTGCTTCTGCAATAGTTGGATAAATTCCGGATCGCGTTCCATCGCCATTTCAACACCTTTACCGTACTTTTGGGTCAGCATCTCCTGTTTTTGGTCAAATACCTGTTGAAATTGCTGTTTGACTCTTTCTACCAGTTTATCTTTTGTAGTGAGGTATTGGCTGAAGAATTGGTTAATTTGCTCCAAAAGATGTAACGACGAACTCTCTTTTCCATCGATTACAGTCGCCATATGAAGAATTTTTTCAAATCGTGATGCGTACTCTTCACTCTGCGGAAGGGCGATATTCATTAGGATTGTTGATGCAATACCTTGTCTCAAGTGTATGCGATCGTCTTCTTTTGATGCTCGGTATGTTTTATCAAATGTTGTGTCTTCAGGGTCGTCGGAGGTTAAGTATGCGCCTGCTAATTTTCGTCCTTCCGTTCGTAAGGTGTCGATACGATTCTTTTCAGGATCAGCTGTGATGGATTCAGTCTTTTCTAAGGCAATCTCCCATGCCGATTTCAATAATGCCATTATGTGGACACCTCCAATATTCAATTCTCTCTATAGGATACTTATTCAAAAGCAGTTGGACAAGTATATTAGGATATATGGACGATAGAACCAAAAAACGATAGTCTAGATGATATGCAAGAAACGGGAAAAATGTATTGGGAACATCCTTATCTGAAGGAACTTGATTCGCAGGTTATCGATATCAAACAACATGACAAGCAATTGGCTGTAATAGTCGATAATACAATCTTTTACCCTGAAGGGGGTGGTCAACCGGGAGATCGCGGTTGGATTGGTCCTTATCGCATAACCGACACACAATACGGTCCCGAAGGCTCGATTCTCCATATTCTGGAAGAAGGACAGATTCCTGCCATAGGTGCTGCCTACCGCATGAAAATCGATTGGGATCACAGGTACGATTTCATGCAACAACATACGGCACAACATTTGATTTCAGGAATCATGTATTCTCAAGAGGCAATCGGAACTCTCTCAGTTCATTTCGGAAACGATGAGTTTACCATTGAAATTGACACCGATGAAATAGTAGACAGGACTTTGTACGCGATTGAAGATACTGTGAACCATATCATCAGGACCAATATTCCCGTGACTTCAGAAACTCGTTCGCTCGAAGAAGCCGGGTCTATGGGGTTGCGTCGCGAGATAAAGGTCGATAATGCTGTGCGTCTCATACGAATCGGTTCACATGATCTCATAGCCTGCGGCGGTATACATGTAGCTTCCACGGGAGAGTTATTTCATGTTATGTGTATCGGAACAGAAAAAATCAGAGGGCATGTGAGGACGCAGTGGCTTGCAGGGAGTCGTTGTGTGAGCGTTTTCAGACAAAATCACTCGATTATCAAACAATTATGTGCGGCATTCTCTGCCCCATCACGGCACTTGGTCGGATGTGCTACCTCGTTGCAGACCCAGTTGTCTGACATACAGTACACCCTTAGAAATTGCCAGACAGCTTGCGCAACAATGATACTTGAGCATCAGATAACACGTGCGGAATATGTTGATCAGACTCCGATTGTCGTCTTGGATATAAGCGACAGAGATCCGGATTTCATGAAACGACTGGCAGAAGCTGCCAATAGTATTGACTCTATTGCTTTGTCTGTGCTTCAACATCGAGATGACGGTAAATTGGCTTGGATGATTATCATAAAAGGTGCGATATCCGATAGATTTGATTTTACCTTGCTAAAAAATGAATTGTTACCGTCAATCAGTGCCAAAGGGGGAGGTCGACCTCCGATGTGGCAAGGAGTGGGGACTGCGCATATCTCAAATGAAGCATTCTTTCGCAAGTTTATCGAGTTGTTAAAGAATCAAAGGAATATAAGTGGATAACAAACAACATAGGACAAAAAGCTCAAAGCTTCATTTGTTCAATATTTCTTGGTTTAAAGAGGATGGTAATCTAGATTGGCGGCAAATCATCTTTAAAGCCGTGCTTCTTATGCTGTTTTTCTTAATCATATATGCGATCGGCCTCTATTTTGTTCGAAATGAATATCAAAAAATTGGCTCTTGGGTGAGCTCAAACCTTGGATTAAGCGGTATTGCCCTATTCACCTTTTTAACCGACATGCTCATCGTTCCGATGAGTGTCGATATAGTATTCCCGTTTGTACTCAATTGGGATCCGGTTCCACTGTTACTTACGATGGCATTGGCATCAGCTGTCGGAGGGTATTGTGGGTACTGGATTGGCCGATTGTTCGGCAAGATAGGTTTTATCCGCAGGATAACTAGTAGCTTCTCCGATGATGGAGAGCGGTTGGTAAATAAGTATGGAGTATGGGCGGTAGTAATTGCAGGACTCACTCCGATACCTTTTTCAACGGTGTGTTGGATTTCGGGGATGTTGAAGGTACACCATCTCTGGGTTGCATTGGCAACAATATCTAGATTGCCAAGAATGATCATCTATTTTGCAATTCTAAAAGGCGGTTTGTTTTTCCTGTTCTAGCGGTTACAGTACGCTTTCCAGCAATTCGATGATTTTACGAGTTCTCTGAGGGGCATCCCCGATATAATCGCTGCTATCCATATACGCATGCACTTCTGCTTCGGATACGAATGACAAGATGTGCGCATCATCGGCAAGGCGTTCAATCAGAGGATTCTCTTTGCCCTGTTGGACCTGCTCCCATGCTGCGAGGCTGTGGTGCCGTATCACTTCATGCATCAGTTGCCTATCGGCACCTCTCCGGACCAATTCCATCAACAATCGTTCACTGGATGCGAATACTCCCCACAATCCCAGATTTCGCTGGATCGCTTGTTCGTGTATGTTCATTCCGTTGATAAGACGAATCGCTGACATGAGTGTTTCTTCGGTCGCCAAAAACATTTCCGGTAACACTACTCTTCTGTTTGCAGAATCGTCAAGGGTCCGCTCCAACAATGAATTAGCTGCATTTTGCCACAAAATATCACATTGTGAGGCGACCCATCTGCAAAGCGAGTCAATTTTTTCCGAATCGATCGGGTTGCGTTTGAATGGCATGGCAGAAGAACCCACCTGCATCTTTCCAAACGGTTCACTCCATTCGCCGATTGCCGGACTTTGGAGCAATCTGAAGTCAAAGGCGAACTTATACAAGCTCTGGCATAACCCGGCCAGGGCAACACCGATTTTCCAATCTTGTTTGCGAGGATATACTTGAGTGCTTGCGGTGAAAGCAGTCAGTCCCAATTCTGACATCACCAATTCTTCCAATTGCGAAGCGGACATTTCAGAATGTTCGAGCAATACCGTGTAGGAGGCGCTGCTACCTACCGCTCCTTTCATCCCTTTGCCTTTGATCTCCTGAAGTAATTGTTTTAATGTCTTGATGTCTTCATGAATGTCTTGGGCTGTTTGTGCCAGACGATAGCCTACGGTCGTAATTTCAGCGGGTTGGATGTGGGTGAATGCGATGCATGGAACGTTAGCATAGGTATGCATCTTTTCGATTAATCCTTTGGCAAAAAGAATGGATTTCCCTAAGATAATCGATAAAGCTTCCTTCTGCCGCATGACTTCCATATTGTCCAATGCATCCATGCTGGTGGCCCCGAGGTGGATTATTGAACCGCCGACAGGGCATTGTTCCGCGAAAGTTCGTATTTCAGCCATCAAGTCATGTCTGATTTCTGATTCGATTTCTTGAACTCTCTGAATATCGATCATATCTTGGTGCGCAACAAGATCATCTACCTGTTCTTGTGTAACCAAACCGGCTTTCTTTTGGGCTTTTGCCAAGGCGACCCATACTCGACGAAGTAACAAACGTTTGTGGGATTCTGACCAAATCGAACGCATTTCATCTGTCCCGTACCTCCAAGTAAAGGGTGTGATGTACGTGTCGTACGAGAAAGATGCGTTCATGGGGTTGCTCCTACTATTTGTCCATAATTATTATCTGATCCCTTTCAGGTCCTACAGATATGAATTTTATCGGTGCTCCGACCAATTCTGCAAGTCTGAGAACATAAGTCTGGGCTTTGATAGGCAAATCTTCCCATGTTCGGGCATGTGCGGTACTGCACAACCAGCCTTCCCACTCTTCATAGATCGGCTCTGCTTTTTCTTGCCCGATGGTATCAGGTAAATCGGTGACGATAGTATCATCTATGCGGTAAGCGATACAAATTTTTATTCGCTCGAAGCTATCGAGAATGTCGAGTTTCGTAATTGCCAAATCGGTAAAACCATTGATCCAACAAGAATAATTAGCCGCGACGGCGTCAAACCATCCGCAACGACGAGGCCTGCCAGTGGTCGCTCCATATTCAGCACCAACCGCACGGAGCTTTTCTCCGTCCGAATCCAATAATTCCGTCGGGAAAGGACCTCCTCCGACTGATGACGAATATGCTTTCACAACTCCGACTACAGTATCAATTCTACTCGGTGCGATACCAGCGCCACTGCATGCGCCGCCGGAAGTGGGATTGCTACTTGTCGAGTAAGGATAGATGCCCCAATCAAGGTCGCGCATTATACCCAATTGCCCTTCAAGTAGGATTTCCTTCTTTTCAAGAACTGCCTGCCGGACAATTGGAACCGAATCGATGATGTTTGGGCCAAATCGGTGTTTCCAACGTGCACAAAGCTCCATCACTTGCTCTATATCAGTGTGTGGCAAACCGAAGTATTCAAGCTCCCTGTTCTTTTTTGGAAGCAACATTTCGAGTCTCGTCCTGAGTCTTGCAGGATCTAAGATGTCGCCTGCACGGATGCCGATACGGGTTGCTTTGTCGCTGTAACAAGGCCCTATCCCTCGTTTAGTAGTACCGACTGCCCAGTTTTCTTTGCGTGATTCTTCTTCGGCACCATCGAGAAGTTTGTGGAACGGGAGGATGAGATGAGCTCTCAAATCGATAAAAATATTATCGGTAGTTACTCCTGAGGCATGTATAGCATCGAGTTCAATAGCCATCGTATCGAAATTTACCACGGTACCTGCACTGACGATGCACATAGTTTCAGGATTGAATATTCCCGAAGGAACGATATGGAGAGCAAACTTGCCTTTTTCATTTATTACCGTATGTCCCGCGTTATCACCACCTTGGTAACGGATTACCAAATTGGCTTTCTGAGCAAGATAATCAACAATCCGTCCTTTTCCTTCATCTCCCCACTGGGCGCCTACAATTGCGGTTATGCTCACCGGTTTTCCTTTTTGATTGAAGCACAGGCGAGTCTTTCAAGCATTGCCTTCTCGCATGCTTCATGTTCATCGATGTTTTCTGCATCCCAAGGATATTTGATCCATACATCGGGGATATCCATTCCTGCAAAATATCGTTTTATGTCGGGCGGGAAATCATCGTCTTTTGGTTTCAGTTTGTTGTGGAGAACCAACACGGCAATCTCTTGCGGTTCATAATTCAACAACTCTCTGACACAGTAACTCAAGGTCGCCCTCGTATCATCCACTTCGTCGATAAGAAGGACTTTCTTATTCTTAAGATGGCGCTGAGCTTCATCAATCCATTGGATTTTTTGTGGATGATCGCTGTGAATGTTACCAATCCCGTAATATGAAATTCCGACTGCAAATATCGGTCTGTTGATATAAGTTTTAACAATCCGTGCAGGGATGAAACCCCCGGATCCAATTGCGACGATTACATCGGGATCATAACCGGAATCCAACAATCGTTCAGCCAGCGTATGCACCAATTTATGAACTGTGGCATATCCCACATAGAACTTATCATCCATGACGTATCCTCAAAGGTTTATTATACAGTGACGGGAACCATTTCAGCGATATAGGGTAAGGTTCTGTATTTTTCAGCATAATCAAGACCATACCCGACCACCCATACATCGGGAATCTGAAATCCAACGTAATCGAGTTTGACATCTACTTTCCGTCGTTCAGGCTTATCGAGCAGTACGGCGGTCCTTAGCGATGCAACTTTTCTCGTTAGGAAATTTCTACAAAGATAATCAAGCGTATACCCACTGTCGAGGATATCTTCGATGATCATCACATGGCGGCCCTCCATGTTTTCTCTCGTATCCATGATCATCCTGACGTTTCCCGTTGTCTGATTGCTATTCCCATAACTTGAAAGAGATATGAAATCAACCACATGCGGAATGTCAAGTTTCCTGCAAAGGTCGGCAAGGAAAATAAAAGATCCCTTAAGAACACCGACAAGGATAAGAGTTCCATTCGTCCCTGCATAATTCTTATTGATTTGTTGGGCGAGTTCATTGACTCTTCGTTGAATGGTGTCAGCGTCAATTAACACTCTAACCAGATCCTTTGTGAGAGGAGGCAATGCGATTGATGTCATGGCATCTCCTTGTTTTGTAAATCAAACAGACACTCTATGGCATAGCAGGAAAGATAATTGGGTGTCAAGTATAACAGTTCTTCAAATATATCTTCATTGAAATGTTATTTATATATAATATAAATGATTACTGTATGGAATCAATTGCTTCGACAGCATTGTCGAAAATACTATTTTCACCAATCTTATCTATGAAGCCCGAACGGTTGAACATTCTTGTCACCATCGGTTGTAATCCACAGAATAATACCTTTATTCCTTTATTTTCACATTCCTTCCAGAGCTCATCCAATTCTCCCATTGCACTTTGATCGATCATCGGAACACCCCTGATGGAAAGAATCAATATTTTAGAATCTTCTAGTGATCTAATTGAGCTGGTAAATTGATCGATCGAACCGAAAAACAGCTGTCCTGAAATATAGACAAGCTTCACACCGGTAATATTATCGGTAAGGTTTTTTCCTTTCCTGTGGTTCTTATCGACATTTTCAACGGTAATATTCAAGTAGATATTACCCAGGACAAACATCACCATTGAAAAGACAATTCCTATGACAATCGCTATCGTGAGATCAAACACTACAGTTGCAACCATGGTTATGGCAAATTGTGCAATCGAAGTTTTGTATCTGCGTGAAAAAATATGCTTGATCGCATCCCATTCATTCATCCTCCAGGCAGTGACGACAAGCACGCCGGATAGAGCCGCCAATGGAATTCTTGACATGGCAGGACCTAAAAGAAACATGGATGCAACCAAACCAATTGCATGGATAATGCTGGTCAGCCGAGTAACCGAACCTGATTTGATCGCGACGCTCGTACGAGCAATAGCTGCGGTTGCCGGAACGCCACCCAAGAAAGGAATAATGATGTTCCCGATACCTTGTGCGAGCAGTTCCCTGTCGGCATTGAGTTTCTCGTTTTTCATTTTTCCTGCTGAAGCTCCGCAGAGAAGGCTTTCAACCATACCCAAAGCGGCTATGCTCAACGCTGGCAGTACATATTCTTTTAACGCTGAAATCTGTATGGCACCAAATGTGAGTCGTCTTTCAGGTAACAGTGTTCGCGGGATCTTTCCGACTTCAGTGACATTGAAATCAAACAAGAGATTTATTCCCAAAGCTATGATGATGGCTAAGAGAGATGAAGGGAATCGAGCTCCCCATTTCTTAGGCCAGATTACCATGATCACGATAGCAAGAAGCCCAAAAAAGATTGGTTGCCATGAAGGATGAAATCCGAGCTCTCCGTATGAAAGCAATTTTTGGATGAGACTTTCTCCCTTTGATGTGGTTCCGAATAGGTTGTCAAGTTGTCCCAAAGCAATAATTATTGCAATTCCGCTGGTAAATCCTGTGATGACCGCAGAAGGAATGATCGTCACCACTTTTCCTGCTTTCAATAGGGAAGCAATAATTAAGATAACTCCTGAAAGCATGCCCGCGATGAACACCCCTTCAATTCCGAAACGAGCAGAAAGTGTGAGCAGGATAGCTGTCATTGCACCCGTAGGACCGCTGATTTGATACGAAGCTCCGCTTAAGGCTCCGATGACGATTCCTGCGATGATTGCAGTGATTAACCCCGCTGCTGCATCAGCGCCGGAACTAACGCCGAAAGCTAACGCGAGCGGAAGAGCGACTGCAGTCACTGTTAGGCCTGCCAATAAGTCTTGAGAAAATTTTTTCCCATTGTACCCCGAAAACTCCCGTTTTAAATCAGAGGAGAAATGTTTGATCATGTTGAGGTGTTCCTTGTGATGCCGATGTAAGCGACACCCCCTATATAGCACTTTCCAATGGTAAGAACAATATCTGCCGATGCTGATTGACTTGTAGTAATAAGGTTGTATAAAATATAAGTCCGGTTACGCCAAGACTTCCTTCCATACCGTACGAGCAGCGCTGGTTCATACGGTAAAGTCGGCGATATGAGGAGGGAGGTCTATGTTCGAGCAAGTCGATTATAAACACCTGCAAATCAATCCGTTTACCACTATTGCAGAGGATGCGTTTTTGTTGACCGCAGCTGACGGATCATCATGGAATACGATGACTGGCGGTTGGGGTGCGATGGGTGTCTTGTGGAGCAAACCCGTCTGCATAGTATTCGTCCGTGACAGTCGCTATACGTATACATTCATGGAGAAGGCTGAAGGTTTTACGCTCTCCTTTTTCCCGTTAGAGTGGAAGAAGGCCTTGACCTTCTGCGGATCCCATTCCGGCCGGGATACCGATAAAGTCGCTGCGACAGGTCTGATTCCCGTTGAATTGGATGGCTCAGGCGGAACTGGCAGGATAGCCTTTGAACAGGCAAATATGATCTTTTCTTGCACCAAAGCAGCAAGAGTACCGTTTGATCCTTCTTGTTTCGTGCTTAACAATATCGAAGACCATTATCCTCGGAAAGATTATCACCGAATGTACGTTGGGTATATTGACCAGATTCTTGTTCGGGAAATCTAAGGGAGGACGTAGGCGATGGCCTTCGAATTGGATAAGGACAAAGCACTATCAACCTTATCGTTGATGTTGCGCATACGGTTGTTTGAAGAGAAAATCGAAGAAATGTTTTCCTACCACGTGATGCACGGAACAACCCATCTTGCCATCGGTCAGGAAGCAGTCCACGCCGGAGTCTCTCCCGCATTGGATCCGATGGATTGGATAGTAACCACCCATCGCTGCCATGGACATACTCTTGCAAAAGGCTCTTCGATTGAAGAAATGTTTGCAGAATTTCTTGGTTATTCGAATGGGCTGGCATATGGATTGGGCGGCTCAATGCATCTTATTGATGTTGACCGTCATAACGCAGGGTCTTCGGCGGTCGTCGGTAGCGGAGTACCGATCGCAACAGGAATGGCTCTCCAATTGAAACGTTCCGGATCGAAACAGTTGGCGGTTGCGTTTTTTGGTGATGGAGCCAGTAGTCGCGGAGCCATTCATGAATCGATGAATATTGCTTCAGTGATGCGTCTGCCGGTGCTGTTTCTCTGTGAACATAATATGTACGGAATGTCAGCCTGTGCCCGAGATATGGTTTCAACAGATTCTATCGCTCATCGGGGCGCTTCATATGGGATTGAAAGCAGAATGGTTGATGGCAATGATGTTGAAGCTGTGTTCGAAAGTGTCACCCATGCGGCTGATTACATACGGGAACACGGGAAACCGTACCTGCTGGAAACCCGAACATATCGTTTTTCTGGGCACTCGAAAAACGATAAGAAGTTGTATCGGACGCACGAAGAAGAGCAGCAATGGCTTCAACGTGATCCGATCGCATTGTTTGAGCAACGCCTGATAGAACGCAAACAGATGTCTGTCATACAAATGGAATCACTGAGACAATCAATCAAAGATGAAATGGATACCACTGTCGAACAACTTATGAACAATCCTCAAGAGCTTACGATCGAAGAGGCTGCCGGCTTTACGTACGCATCGAAGGAGGATAGCGCCCGATGAAAAAATTAAGCTGTCGTGAGGCTATTCGAGAAGCTTTGGCAGAAGAAATGCTACGTGATGACAATGTGGTGCTCATCGGAGAAGATCTGGGGTGTTACGGAGGGTGTTTTCAAGTTACAGCTGGCCTTTTTGAAACATTTGGTCCCAAGCAAATAATTGAAACTCCTGTTTCTGAAGAAGCTATCGTCGGAGTCTCGATAGGAGCTGCGATGATGGGGATGCGACCCGTTGTTGAAATCATGTATGGTGATTTTTCCACCTTGGCTGCCGATCCGCTTATCAATCATGCTGCGAAAATGAGATTTCTCTCAGCTGGAAAACTATCTGTACCGTTAGTGTATCGTACGCCTATGGGATCGGGAACCGGTGCGGCCGCCCAGCATACCCAGAGTTTGGAATCCATGTTTACCAATATTCCCGGATTGAAAATACTCTATCCATCGATGCCGGCCGATCTAAAGGGGTTAATGAAGAGTGCCATCCGTGATCAGGATCCGGTATTGTTTTTTGAACATAAGTTATATGGTGTCGAAGAAATGATTCCCGAAGAGGACTACCTCATACCGATCGGGAAAGCCGATATCAAGCAAAAAGGCAACGATGTTTCAATCATCACATATGGCAAAACGGTGTTTACTGCGTTAGAGGCGGCAAGGTTACTCGAAGATGATGATATTTCTGCAGAAGTAGTGGACTTAAGAACTTTACGGCCTTTGGACAAGGATGCAATCATTGCAAGTGTCGTGAAGACCGGAAGAGCGGTGGTTGTCCATGAAGCCCCCTTATTTGGAGGATTTTCCGGTGAAATTGTTGCTACCATAGCCGAGCATCCAGAAGCATTCCGAGCATTGAAAGCTCCGGTTGCCAGGGTGTGTGGGCTTGATATGCCAACTCCATTCAACAAACACCTGGAATTGGAACTGCCTCCTTCACATACCCGGATCATCGATGCCGTATTGACATTATTTCGGTCATGAGTGAGAAAAACAGCGATTCCCGGTAAATACCATAGCCAGTCCCAGTTCATCACAGGCCTGGATCACTTCAGCATCTCTTACCGATCCTCCCGGTTGGATAATCGCTGAGATTTCGCTGTCCTTAAGTAAATCGATGTTATCCCTAAATGGAAAAAATGCATCGGAAGCGAGTACTGCCGGTCCTTTTCCTTTTGCTTTCCCAATGGCAATCTTAACCGCATCAACTCGGGAAACCTGTCCTGAACCAATTCCGAGGGTAGACCGTTCATTTGCAACAACGATGGCATTTGAACGCACATGGCGAACAACTTTCCATGCGAATAATAGTTGTTCGATTTCTTGTTGGGTGGGCTTTTTTTTGGTTGCGATCGTTAGATTTTCTTTTGAAATCGTGAGGACATCACGTTGTTGTAACAAAAGGTCATCGCCAAAAAATTTTCCTGCCAATGTTGATTCAGACAATGACAATGGACCTGTTTCAATAAGCCGCACATTTTTTTTATATCTAAATATCTCCAGAGCTTCATCATCAAATACAGGGGCTGACACCACTTCCAAGAATTTTTTGCTGAGGTAGCTAGCAATTTGGCCGTCACATGGCTTGTTCAATGCGGCAATTCCTCCAAACACAGAAAGACTGTCAGCTTCAATCGCTGAACGGACCGCATCAAAGATGGTTGTTCCGATAGCTACCCCGCAGGGAATCGCGTGCTTGATGGCAACACATGCCGGACTGGTGAATTCACTTACAGCTTCGATAGCCTTTTGTGCATCGCCTAGATTGTTAAAAGATAACTGTTTTCCTTGCAATACATTACAATCAAGTAAAGAGAATGAAGAACCTTTTCCTGGTGCTCGTATTGCTTTATAAGCTGCTGCTTTTTGGTGTGGATTCTCACCATATCGTAATAATCGATCCTGCGAATCAACAGTGATCCGTGAATCAACATGGAGTTTGAACGTGAGCGAAAGTTCTTTCGGGAAACTATCTTTCGGTAATAAATAGTCTTGTATCAACGAATCATATGCCGCCGTATGGGCAAATGCTTTTGTCGCAAGACAAACTCTTGTTTCATAGGAGATGCATTTATTTGTTGATAATTCTAAAGCAATCCGATCATAATCACTAATGTCGGTGATCACACAAGCCCACCCGAGATTCTTAGCTGCGGCTCTGATCATTGTCGGGCCGCCGATATCGATATGTTCTATCGCCTCATCGAAGGTGATTCCTTGTTTCTTGATTGTCTGTTCAAACGGATAGAGGTTGCATACTACAAGGTCTATCCAAGAAATCGAATGGATTGAAGCCTCTGCGCTATCCCGATCGCGAAGACCGAGGATGCCGCCCATGATCGCAGGATGCATGGTCTTCACCCTTCCGCCCATCATTTCAGGAGAATTGGTATACGCTTCTACCGCAATCGCCGGTATGCCTGACTCCTGAAGTATTTTGGCTGTTCCTCCGGTAGAAATGATTTCAACGTCAGCTGCGACAAGTTTACTCGCAAACTCCACTATTCCCCGTTTGTCCGAGACAGAAAGCAAGGCTTTCTTAATGGTTGTTGGTTGTGTGTTCATATGAAAATGTGTATCACATAACCGTTCAAGAAACTACCCTATGATATGCTGCTTTGTATTTCAATAACCCAAATTTTCAATTCAAATCATGCTTCTCGTTTCCGGTCGTCTTCTGTTGATACATAGCAACATAGCCCCTTTAATTTTTTTTAACGAGCGGATACAATGAACCCCACATTCTCAGATGCTTCAGCATCCGGATTGAGGAGTAACAATACAATGGATATCGATGTACGGAATCTGCATCCGCTTGAGATACGATTGCTTCGCCACGTATCACTTGACGAACCGATTACAAACCAAGCTATGATAGAACAACTTGGTTATAATATTGGTCAATGTAACCAAGCTTTTAGTTGGTTGATGGCAAAAGGTTATATTTCAGAGACAGGGAGAACCAGTAAAACACTCTATGAATTGACAGATACAGGCAAACAACAACAACAGCTCGGAACACCGGCAGAACGTATCGTTCAATTGCTTACGGCAGCAGGGGCATTGTCACTTCCTGAAATTGCCGAAAAACTCAACCTAGATAAATCAGATGTCGGTTCTGCATTCGGTCTGCTTTCAAAGGCGGGGACATGCAAAATGGCAGAAGGTAATAAAGCGATAATCGCTTCTGGCCAACTTCCCGGTGAAATCGTTGCGGGAAGGGTGCTTTTAAATAAAGCAACTACAGTTCTTATCGACGATGCCGACCTTTCTGACGATGAAAAATCATTCATGATCAAAAACAGCAAAAAAAGAGGCGCTGCATTGTCTCCGTTTAAAATCGTTGAGCGCGAGGATGTGGTCTATTCTTTGACTGAAACCGGATCGGCAGCTCAGAAGATACTTGAAGAAAAGCATATCACGGGAGAAGAACTGGGTGCTGTCACAGCAGCTCTTTTGGCTAATGGAGAATGGAAAACTTCCTCATTCCGTGCTTACAGCTTGAATACTCCCCCGGCAAGAATGATCCCTGGAAGAAAAAATCCTTATGCCTCCTATCTTCAATGGGTAAAAGACAAATTATGTTCATTAGGATTTGAAGAGTTTGACGGACCTTTGGTTGAGAATGAATTCTGGAATGGCGACGCATTGTTCATGCCACAGTTTCATAGTGCTCGTGATATTCATGATGTCTATTATGTTGAGAACCCGCGCCATACCAAAAAAATCGCTCAACCATACCTGGATCAAGTCGCAGCGACTCATGAAAATGGCTGGACTACTGGAAGTCGAGGCTGGGGATATGAATTTGACCATGAATTTACCCGAAGGCAGGTGATGCGAAGTCAAGGGACAGTGCTTTCAGCTAAGACGCTTCCCCAAGCCAGGGTTCCAGGTAAATATTTCGGCGTTGTCCGTTGTTTCAGATATGACCAAGTCGATGCGACTCATGGCGCTGATTTCTATCAGACTGAAGGTATAGTTTTGGGTAAGGATGTAAACCTCAGAACATTGCTCGGATTATTAAAAATGTTCGCCGAAGAGGTTGCCGGAGCTGAAGAAGTTAAATATGTTCCAGGATATTTCCCATTTACCGAACCATCAATCGAAGTTCATATCAAACACCCTGTGTTGGGGTGGTTCGAGCTTGGCGGGAGCGGAATATTCAGACCTGAGGTAACAAAAGCTCTGGGAGTCGACGTGCCGGTACTCGCCTGGGGATTGGGAATCGACCGGATGGCATTGATGCATTTGGGATTGAATGACTTGCGAGAATTGTTCACTCCCGATATCGAAAGCGTGCGTATGAGGAGGGGAAATTAAATGCCAAAGATTGAAGTCCAGGATCGGTTCTTGTATGAATTGCTAGGGACCGAACTTACTGACGAACAACTTGAGAACATATTCCCCGTTGCGAAGGCTGAGCTTGACGGACATGATCTCGATGAGCATGTGTTGAAAATCGAGCTAAATGATACCAATAGACCTGATTTATGGTCTGCTGCCGGTGTCGTCCGTCAATTGCGAGCTTACCGTGATAACATTCTTCCATTTTATGATTTCTTTTCTACTGAAGAAGAAACATGTGATTCAGAAGGACGGCGTCTTATCATTCATGAATCAGCAAAGATGGTCCGGCCTTACTCAATTGGATTCGCGGCAACCGGGAAAATAGTAGACGAGACTATTTTGCTCAATCTGATTCAATCGCAAGAGAAGATATGTAATAACTATGGTCGAAAACGTAAGACAATTGCCTTGGGGGTATATCGAAGCGATCTGATTGCATATCCGGTTCATTTTGAAGGAGCTGATCCCGACAAGGCTCATTTCGTCCCGTTGCATATGGAAGAAGATCTCACCCTGCGTCAAATATGTGAAAGACATCCTAAGGGATTGGAGTATGGCCATATCGTTGCAGACAAACCAGTTTTTCCATTCTTGTATGATAATAACAATGATGTGCTGAGTTTTCCCCCGGTGATCAACAGTGCCCGGATAGGTGCTGTCGAAGTCGGCGATGAAAACCTGTTTTTTGAATTTTCAGGTACTGAATTGGATACATTATTGCTCAGTGCTGCAATTCTTGCCTGTGACTGTGCGGATATGGGATTTACCATCCTTCCTGTTCGCTGTGAATTTTCTGAAGAAACCGCATACGGCAAAGAAATTACAGTCCCCTTTTATTTCCAAAAGCCGGTAGCATGTGAGCTTTCGTATGTGAAGAAAATGTTAGGTGTTGACCTATCGGGTGAACAGGTTGTGTCTGCCTTGAAAAACATGGGAGTGTACTCCGTAGTTGACGAGACATCTGTTTACATCACTGTTCCCGAGTATCGGAATGATTACTTGCATCCTGTGGACATTGTCGAGGATGTAATGATCGGATATGGGTTGGAACGCTTCGAGCCTGAGATGCCCAATGATTCGACGGTCGGGCGGATTACCGATATCGAAGCGTTCGCTCGAAAAGTTAAAGATCTGATGGTGGGCCTTGGTTTCCAAGAGATGATGTACAACTATTTGGGCTCGAAACGTGAGTATATCGATAACATGCATGTCGATGGCAAGAACTATATAAAAATCGCCAATCCGATGAGTGAAAATTATGAATATGTACGTCCTTCGATCATTCCTTCCCTCCTTGAATCTGAGAGCGTTTCTGGTTATGCAACGTACCCGCATCAAATTTTCGAAGTCGGAAAAGTTGCCTTTTTGGATGATACCGATGACTCCGGGACAACGACGCGTAATTATCTCGGATTCATGGCCTCGGCGAGCGATATGGGTTTCAATCAACTCAATAGCATGATTTCAACATTGTTTTATTTCTTGAATAAGGAATACACGATGGTAGAATTGATCGATCCTCGGTTCATAGAAGGTCGAAGTGGTAAGCTGATAGTCAACCAGACTCCCGTTGGAGTATTCGGTGAGGTTCATCCGGCAGTACTGGAAAGCTGGGGTTGTTCGATGCCAACCATAGCTTGTGAAGTGGATCTCGACCTATTGAATCAATGATACATGAAGAGGCTGTTGTCTATCGGCACCAGCCTCTGCTGCTTACGGAATCAAGAATGTCCCGAACACAGCCTTACGTTCGCTATAATCTTCAAGTTGTATTACTTCAGTCGAGACAGGGATGATATCACGTGTATAAAGATAATCAACCCGCTCGTTTAAGGTAAGATCATCGAGTATCAATTCTACTGTCGTTCCGGGATCGCTGTGCACGCTGTAATGGGTAATCCGATAGCTATCGTCAAATCCAAGCGTTTCGATACGCGTACTCAATGGCCAGCTGTAATCAGAGCGATAGGGTACTTCTTTATCCGCACCTGTCCAATCAAGATGTGACGGTTCGCCTAAAGATGCAAATAAAAGGGCGGGTACATCTTTGGTTTCACCGATGATACCTTCCAGTTGATGCAATCGGTCATCAGAAGTGGCTTTCACCTCATCTTCCCATTGTTCCAGTTCTACATCCCGCTGTTTCAGCGCACTAATAATCGAATGTTGATCATCAAGATTTGCAAGGGCAATAGCCAGTGTCTTCTCAGGCACTAACTCAAGCAAAAGACTGTTGTTATTTATTTCCTTTATGGGTAAACAGGTAAGGGCCAGCGTGCCATTAGCATACGCGACACCCTGCACTCCTTTTGCGATAATCAGATCTTCCAATTCTTTTGTAGCGCCGAATATTACCACGATATCCGCCGAGCATTGGTCGATATAAGGTTCAACTTGCTGTACGATTGTATCAAGCAATGCAGAATCGATCGGAGGCAACCTGATCAAAAGGGCCTTCACTTGGTGTATATCTGTTTTCAAATACATCGGGGGATCGATTGTTCCGAACAACTTCGGTAATGTTTGAGTAGGGGCCGTACCTGATAGTTTTACTGCCATCGGTTCTTCAGGGATGCTCAGACGTGGTTCTTCTACGATAACCTCGTATACTACTCGCTGAGAATCTTCAGCTGTTGTTACCTCTACAGGCTGTACCGATGCGGGAGTAATAATTGTTTCGGCGATTTCCACCTCTTTTTGAGGACCATAGGTTGAAATCGGAGGCGTCTCAGGTATAGACCGTGTGGAGGGGATAATAAGACGGGCTTCAGGGTAACTATAAGTTTTACAAGAATACCCAAACACAATGAAGATACTACATAAAAGACCTATTCCAATCCTACGAATTCGCATCAGGCTTTCAACTCCCTTAGATAATCGGCTATTTCTTCTCCATGGGTAGCTGGAGATACTTTCGGCCAAACTTTAATTAGCGTACCTTTTTTATCAAATACAAATGTACTTCGAAGTACTCCCATAGAGGTCTTTCCATAACTAGTTTTCTCGCCCCATGCACCTAGTTGTTCAATGATCACGCGGTCCGGGTCCGCAAGAAGTGTGAAATTCAGTTCAAATTTGTCTTTGAATTTTTTATGTGATTGAGCAGTATCGGGACTAATACCCAAGATCGTAGCTCCTGTGGCGACTATGTCTTTTGATTGGTCGCGGAATGAACAAGCTTCGGCAGTGCAACCAGGAGTATTGTCTCTTGGATAAACATATAACACGATGTAGGAACCGAGAAAATCTGTTAACCGAACCGTATTTCCATAATCATCATGTACCGTTCCCACAGGAAGTGATGAGCCGAGAGCTAACATTGTATACCCCCTTGGTATCAGTCATTAAAGAGAGATAAAAATTTTGAGCGGGCTTCCTCTTGTGATTTTACGCTTGCTTCAGAAGATCCTTCGTTTAAAACGAAAAAATCACAAAAATTTGCCAAATCCTTATAGATGACCGGTTCGTCTATTTCTTCGCGACATTCGTGATAGGCATTTTTATCATAGAAGCGACAATTCAGGCATACCTTCAACGGCCTACCGCAAAATGAACAAAGAGTAGCATTACCGATTACCAATCCTGTAGGAACTTTTGTTCCACAAAAATGACAACTTCCCATAGACGATAGTGTATCAATGCGAATGCCTTCGAGCAAGTGTAATCTGTATTTTGAACCGGAATTGGACTATCTCGACAGATTAAGACTTTCCCCGACCACTTCGATCTCTCCCTGGCCATAAGAAGTTTTGGGCATCTGGAGTTTTAGTCCGTCTTTAACATAACGAGGGATTACATGCACATGGAGATGAGGAACTTCCTGTCCTGCTGCCGGACCGTCGTTGATGACAATATTCGTAGCATCCGCAGCTAAAACTTCCCGAAGGCGTTTATCGACTTTTTGGACTATCTTCATGATGTGAGCGAAGACTTCTTCGGGACACTCAACCACTGACGACCAACACTGTTTCGGAATTACCAATGCGTGTCCTTTTGCCACCGGTGCTATATCAAGAATCACGATGCATAACTCATCTTCATATATCCGAATCGAAGGGATTGTGCCGTCGATGATTTTGGTGAAGATTGTTGCCATTGGAACCCTCCTTGGGAAAACTTTTCTTATTCTAGCAGGTTTTTTTGTGGTGTTCTATCGTAGATGTCTGTAAATTTTTTCTAATCATATAGTTGGAATAGGATTGAACAAAATTCGAGAATATAATAAAATCCGTCAGTCACGCTAATGACTGCGTGCTGATTGGTCCTTCCTAAGTGTTTTCCTGACAGGTTTTAACTTGCAGTCGCTTGTGGGGAGGTCGCTGGGGACACTGTTAGTTGGACCGGCGGCATGTATTGTGATGTGCGCTGGTGTGTTGATGGTGATTTTTACAAAAGGAACTTATATATGTCTGAATTACGTTACATGAGAAATATTGGAATTAGTGCCCACATCGATTCTGGCAAGACTACTCTTTCCGAACGTATTCTCTATTACTGCAACCGAATCCACCAAATCCATGAAGTCCGTGGTAAAGACGGTGTCGGTGCGACAATGGATTCTATGGAATTAGAACGTGAACGTGGTATTACAATCGCATCTGCAGCTACCCATGTCACATGGAAAGATTATGATATTAATGTGATCGATACTCCGGGACACGTTGATTTTACTATCGAAGTAGAACGTTCATTACGTGTTCTCGATGGGGCTATCATGGTGTTGTGTTCGGTTGCTGGCGTCCAAAGCCAGTCCATTACCGTAGATCGACAAATGAAACGGTATCGCGTACCTAGAATCGCATTCGTAAACAAATGCGACCGAACGGGAGCCAATCCATACCGAGTAAAGCAACAATTGGTTGATAAGCTCGGTTTGAATGCTGTCTTGGTGCAAATTCCGATTGGTCTGGAAGATCGCCTTCAGGGTGTCGTTGACTTGGTGACGATGAAAGCACTCTATTTTGACGGTCCCAATGGGGATGTCATTCGGATTGAATCAATCCCGCCTGAATTGCAAAGCGAAGCTGAAACCAAACGCGAAGAATTACTCGATGCGGTATCATTGATATCAGATGATTTGATGGAAGCGATGCTAGATGAGAATGTTACTGAAGAATTACTGAGAGCAGCGATTCGGAAAGGTACGATTTCTCTGCAATTAGTTCCTGTGATGATGGGTTCAGCTTACAAGAACAAAGGTATCCAAGCGTTGCTCGATGGAGTTGTAAACTATTTGCCCGATCCGACAGAAGTAACTAATACCGCGCTTGATCTCAATAACGATGAGAAACCGGTTATCTTAACATCTCATCCGGACATGCCGGCAGTAATTCTCGGATTCAAATTGGAAGATGGTCAGTACGGTCAGCTCACTTATATCAGAATCTATCAAGGTAAGTTGAAAAAGGGCGATGAACTAATAAATATCCGCACCAAGAAGAAGTTCAAGGTAGGGCGGCTCGTGAGAATGCATGCTTCATCGATGGAAGACATCACTGAAGCCGGGTGTGGTGATATCGCCGCTTTGTTTGGGATTGATTGCGCATCTGGAGATACCTTTTGTCATCCGAGTTTAAATTACTCCATGACTTCGATGTATGTTCCAAAGCCTGTAATCAGCCTTGCGATCCTACCCGCTGATAAAAAATCTGCTGATAATATGGGTAAAGCACTCAATCGATTCGTTAAGGAGGACCCGACATTTAATACGTATGTCGACCCAGAATCGAATCAGACGATTATTCAAGGTATGGGAGAATTACACCTTGATGTGTATGTGGAAAGAATGCGACGCGAGTATAAGGCTGATGTTACTACCGGTAGGCCAGAAGTAGCTTATCGTGAAGCAATCAGCCAACGTGCCGATTTCAATTACACCCATAAAAAGCAAACCGGTGGTTCTGGCCAATATGCGCGAGTCGCAGGTTATATAGAACCGATTGAAGAAAGCGAAGAAGTAAAAGAATACGAATTTGTTGATATGATCAAAGGCGGTACGATTCCCAATGAATTTATCCCGTCATGTGATAAAGGCTTTCAAACTGCCATTAAAAAGGGTACCCAGTTGGGATTTCCTGTAGTAGGAGTTCGTTGTGCGATCAATGATGGTGCGTATCACCCCGTAGACTCCTCTGACCAAGCGTTCCAGACCGCAGCGTTAGGTGCTTTCAGAGAGGCTTATGAGAAGGCTAAACCAATTGTACTGGAACCTATCATGAAAGTCAGTGTGGCTGGTCCGACAGAATTCCAAGGGAATATTTTCGGTAGCATCAACCAACGACGAGGTGTCATTATTAGTTCTACTGAAGATGGAAATGGATGTGTGGTCGAAGCTGAAGTCCCTCTTTCAGAGATGTTCGGGTATTCTACCGTATTGCGTTCTCTCACTCAGGGGAAAGCAGAATTTACCATGGAACTTAGTAAATATGGTAAAGTTCCTATTTCTATCGGTGAAGAATTGAAGAAAGAATATCAAGAGAAACGCAAAAAAGAACAAGGACGATAATTGTAGAAGTTGATATTTCAAAAGGGGGGATTATAGTTCATCTCCCCCTTTTTTTTGAAGTTTATGTGCGATGGCAAAATTCCATGTTATACTTATTGGACAGCCACATCGCGGAGGATGCAGAGTATGGAAATACAAGAGTTAAATGCCTTGAGCCCGTTAAGGGCATTCGATCAATCGTTGAATGGGGGTCTTGGGAAGGGAAATCTGGGAGTGTTAGTTTCTCGGCATGGAATCGGAAAGACTGCTTGTTTAGTCCATCTTTCAACCGACAAATTATTTCGCAACGAACATGTCATCCATGTATCGTTCTCTGGTAATGTTGAGCATGTGATCAATTGGTATAAAGAAGTGTTCAGGCAGATTTCTGACGGCCGTTCGCTTTCTGATGCTGCTACTGTGTATAACAGTTTACTGTCAAACAGGGTAGTGATGAATTTTAGTCAGGAGAATGTTTCGGTTGACAAAGTACTTTCTAGTTTGGAAACATTGATTCGCCAAGGATCATTTGAAGCTGATGCGGTAATGTTTGACGGATACAAATTGACCGTAGCTTCGGAAGATGATGTGAGAAAGATTAAACAGTTTGCATTGGATATGCGTCTTGAGGTGTGGTTTTCCGTCTCTCCGGTTCGGCCGGATGTTATATTCGATGAAAACGGTGTTCCTAGCACGATTATGAAATACAAGGAATTGATTGACGTTCTCATTGGACTCAAATACAACGAATCGATGGATAAGGTCATCATGACTTTGGTGAAGAACCACGATATCCTCGATCCTTTACCGATGCGAGTCTCTTTGGATCCGAAAACGATGCTTATCACAAATTAAGCTATGCTAACATAAATGAACTAAGGCTGGGGATGACCCGGCCTAATGTTATATGACGGATCATGCAGAAGCATGATGTTGTTTGTCTTTGGCCGTGTGTGTCACTGAGTAAGTCCTTATCTTACTTTGCCAAATGATACTTCCGGGGATCATCCGATCAGCTTATTTGCAGATTCAACCATTGAATCGATCAAATCGAAGTGTGCATGAAAAATTCGATAATTGAGATAGTTTGATTAGGACGCGATGGTGCAGGTTGTTGCCAGAATATTTACAAGCCTGTTATCGGGATTCACAACGGCTAGTGCTTTACCTATCGCATCTGGACCGAAATCTTTACTTCCTTCCTGATGTGCTCGTTCATTTTTACGGCGATCCCACATCTCTCATTTGTTCTATTTTGTAAAGCCATTGCATGACAGTCATCAAGAGAAATCCCTGGATCCGATTCATACCTCAGATATGGTTGTTTTTTATACGTGCATCACTATTTGAGGACCCAATAACAAGAGGGTTGTTCGTTCACAGTCTTTGAAACATTCGAAAATCCATCAACCATGGAGTTGAAATATTCGATATGACCCTGTACATACAATATGTAAAGTTCAAAAATTGCTGTAAATTAGAAATTCTTTGTTTTAGTTTACAGCCATGGATCAATGCCAATGGTATCCGTTTCTTCTGAGTCATCCATCAACACCGAAGCCTGGGCAATAACCGCTGTTCCCTCTCCGACTTCACCGAGCAACCCTTCTGCGGTTTTGGCTTTCACTGAAATATGTTCCAAAGGAATCTGACAAGCTTCAGAAAGAGAAACTCGTATGGTGCTGATATATTGTTGCAGCTTTGGTTTTTCTAAAATAATGGTGCAATCAATATGTAAGATTACATATCGCTTTAACAGTTCGAGAGTTTTTGCAAGTAGCTCAAGACTGGAAATATCTTTCCATTGCGGATCAGAAGAGGGGAAATGGGTACCGATATCACCTTGGGATGCAGCACCTAACAGCGCATCAATGATGGCGTGAATCACAACATCGCCATCAGAATGACCACTTTCTCCTAGTTGATGAGGTATCGTTACTCCACCGAGTACCAAAGCTCTGTCTTTCACTAAACGATGTATATCCCAACCGGTCCCGATTCTCATTACACTTCATCCTTTTGATTGGCTACTTTGGTGACTGAAATGTTCAAATCAGCAAATGTAGTGAGTTTACGATTCTCAAGCAATCCTTCACATATTGCGATCATACCACCAAAGTCAGAGAATATTTCCGTATCGTCCACATATGTTTTCTTTGCACCGGAAGCTTTTCGATGAGCATCTAGAATCAATGGGAATCTGAAAACCTGAGGAGTCTGGATAGCGACTATACCATCCCTGATAACGTGTTGGGAGATACATCCATGTTCATCAATTTTCTTTAACGCATCATGAATGATCAATGCAGGAGCAGCTCCTCCGAACACTGTTGCGGTAGCTAGCGTGTTAATGATGAGTTCCGGACTCACCCATGGTCGCGCACCATCATGAATAGCGACATAATCAATGGCTAGTTCCATAAAGGATAATTGCTCCAATGCCTTCAATACCGATTGTTGCCTTGTTTGGCCGCCTTCAACCAAAAACAACGGGACAGGAAATGCAAACATCAAATTGTCCAAGGCCGCTTCCGTCTCTTCCAGATAATCGGGAGCATAGGTAACGATAACGGCTTTCAACTGAGGCGTTTGCATGAAAGGTTCAACTGCATGGTACAACACTGAACGGTCATCGATGAGTACGAATTCTTTTTTTTGTAGTTTTGTTCCCGATTGCTTGAAACGCTCACTGGAACCTGCAGCGGTTACGATAACCGCATGTGAGGGAAAGGACACTATGCCTCCTGTCCTTTTGGATCCTTTTCAAGTTTACTGAAGATCATTGCTTCCAATACTTCTCGGGGTCGTTCGAGCGATAAGGAGGATTCATCGATGAGGATTCTCAGTGCACTATCGTAAAGTTTTCGTTCTTGGACGGGCAATTCTTTAATTTTGCTACGATGGTAAAGAATTTGGACAACCTTGGCTATCGAAGAAATGGACCCTTGCTTCAATAAATCAACATTCATCTGATAACGGGCTTTCCAATCCACAGGAACTTGTTCGAGTTTATTTGAGATACCTTCAATAGCTTTAAGAGCTTCTTTCGGTTGGACAATCGGACGAATTCCGAGTTCATCGGTCTTATCGACAGGGACCATGACAGTCATGTCAGATATGTCGAGGAATATTTCGTAATAGAGAGAAGTGTGTCCCCGAAGTGTTTTTTCCTCAATTTTTTTGATGATTCCAACACCTTGCAAAGGGTAGACAACATGCTCGCCAAGAGAGAAAATATTCGCTTTTTCAGATGAATCCATATGACTATTATATCGCAAAAACGAGGTTCCAACAAGAGTAGCTAAAAGAATGGATTTAAGATATATTTTATCGATGAATAAAAAAATACGCTATTGTGGAGTATTGCTACATCCCACCTCTTTACCTTCAAAACATGGTATCGGAGATTTGGGAGATTCGGCTCTCCAATTTGTTGATTTCTTAGAACAAGCACAGATGGGAATGTGGCAAGTATTGCCACTCGGTCCGGTTGGTTTTGGAAATTCTCCGTATGCAAGCCGCAGTGCTTTCGCAGGTAACGAACTGCTGATAGACCTGGACTCGCTCGCTACGCTGGGGTATCTGGATTTGGAAGAGCTTTTCCTGCTTCCACACTTTCCTGCGCGGACGGTTGATTTTGCTTCTGTCGAACAATTCAAACGACCTCTATTACATAAGGCGGCAATCAATTTCTTACGAACAGCTGATCAAAATTCTCGATTGGCGTATGAGGAATTTTGTTCCAAACAAGCTTTTTGGCTGGATGACTATGCCCTCTATGCTGCGCTTTGTGACTATCATAGCGATACCAGATGGTATCAACTATGGGATAAGAGCCTTGCAAAGCGCACAAAGAGTGCTTTGAGCGCATGGAATAAAAAGCTGGAAAAGGAAGTTTCAATTTATAAAGTTCTTCAATTTTTCTTTAACGAACAATGGCTTCGTTTACGTCGGCATGCCAATGCCAAAGGAATCTCAATCATAGGCGATATCCCGATTTTTGTTGCTCATGACAGTGCGGATGCTTGGTGCAATAAAGAATATTTGAAGATGGACGCACTTGGAAATCTCAGTGCGATTTCGGGGGTTCCACCGGACGCTTACAGTGCAACAGGTCAGTTATGGGGAAATCCCGTCTATGATTGGAAAGCGATAGAGAAAGATGATTTCACATGGTGGGTACATCGGATTCGACGCGTATTGGAAATGACTGATATCATTCGTATCGACCATTTCAGAGGATTCGAATCCTATTGGGAAGTGCCTGCCGGTGAATTGACAGCCGAACATGGAGCTTGGGTACCCGCACCCGGTCAAAAATTATTTGAAGTATTGAGAGCATCATTGGGAGAATTACCCATCTTTGCCGAAGACCTGGGGGTAATTACCGAAGAAGTCGAAGCTTTGAGAGACGCACAAGGCTTGCCGGGGATGAAAGTTGCACAATTTGCCTTTGCACTGGGTGAAGATGGATTTTTAGATGCCCAAAACCAATATCTGCCACATAACTATGCTTATGAAACTGTCGCATACACTGGAACTCATGATAATGATACCACTAAAGGATGGTACCGTTCTTTGGATGAACGGCTGAGAGATATGGTGCGTCGGTATCTTGCATGTTCAGACGATCAAGTCGTGTGGCATTTGATGCGCGCTGTGTTGGCCTCAGGCTCACGACATGTGATCATCCCCATCCAGGACTTACTGTTTCTCGACAGCGATGCAAGAATGAACCTCCCCGGTACGTGTGGCTCCCATAACTGGACCTGGCGAGTCAAGCAAGAGGAATTGACTCCTGCGTTGGCTGATTCTACTGCAATGATGATAAGGTTGTTCGGACGAACCGGTAAAGGATTATGGTTGAACTGATTTAGTCGATTTAAGATGTTTAAGAGGATGGATATCAAGTATATTGGCATTCCATCCAGTTACCCGATCGGTAGCCACCACATTGCTTGAAATACCATGATACATCGGAAACACAACGGCTTCATCGAGAAGCCGTTGTTCCGCGATAGCATACAATTCCAAACGTTTCTCTTTACTTGATTCTTTCATAGCATCGTCAAGCAATGCATCGAATACCGGATCTTTTAAGCGACCTAGATTATGACTGCTTTGGCTCTCCCAAAGATAGAGGAAGGCATAAGGATCGTAGATATCACCTATCCATGTGATGAAGGCGAAATCATAGGGAGAATTGCTGGGTGTTGCCGCATATACACCTAAAGGCACGATATCGAGAACGACCGTAATTTGTAGGATTGAACTCCAAGCTTCTGCGATCGTGTGAGCCGCGGTCTCGACTTGCGTACCACGGTGAATGGCGATATTGATCGCTGGTAATCCTTTTCCATTTTCATATCCGGCTTCTCGTAGTAACTCGAATGCTTTTTGGATATCGACTCCATTAGATCGGTCGATTTGCCTTTTATCAAGATCCGGTAACAGTCTATCTGTTATGAAGAGCTGGCCACTTTCATCTCGCACGCTGTTCCAATCAATTAATAATGAGAGAGCCTTTCTTATCTTTGGATTCGCATAAGGACCGGAATCAGCACTAAAATAGAAAAAAGCAGTCGCATATTGAGCAGCCAGACGTAAATCTCTTTTATCACTAAGGGCTTGTAGGGGAATGAATGCTGCAGACCAATCGATAGTTCCGTTAGCGTATTCCATCGATAACTTTTCAGCTGGAAATCCTTGGATAAGTCTAATGAAATCGCTATCAACATTATCATAATCCCAATACCAGGGATTCTTTTCAAGGGTGATGGTGTTTGATCCGAGGGCGCTTACTCGAAATGGACCAGGAACAGGAATCGTCAGCGGATCATCGGATGGTTGCAGTTGTCGTTGTTCAGAATGCATCGGTGCAAAGTAGGGAAGCACCAGTACGTCGGGTAAATACGGAGCCGGTGCATGTAACCGAATCTCTAAGTGATAATCGTCAAGCGCCTTGATTCCCACATTTTGTGAAGAACCTTTATGTAATCGATATGCTTTGGCTCCGGCAACCGCATCAAAAAAACTAGATGCGGGATTGTTATTATGTGATAAGAGCCAGAGCCACGAATCAACATAAGTCTGGGCGGTTATGGTCTCTCCATTTGAGAATCTTAATGTTTTTCTGATAGTAAACGACCATATCAGGCCGTCTTCGCTTACATCGACCGATTGAGCCGCTGCAAGTACCGGAGCATTCTGAACCCGATCATAACCATACAATCCTTCGTAGAGGCTTTGGAGAATGATCAATGAATTCGAATCAGTAGCCAAAAGCGGATTGAACTCTAAGGGATCTTGTGAATCTTCGAGAACGATAGTGAATGTGTTCGAACTATCCAATATTCTTGATGGTTGCTTAGGATCGCGTTGTAAAGAGCCTTGAGCAAATGCCGTACCAAAGCTTAAAAAGGACAACATAAGGAGGAGAATAAAAGTCTTGATATTGTTCAATTTCAATTAACTCTCCATTCAATTATTGTAACAGTTCGTATTGTAAATCTCAACACAACTCTTTTGTGATGAAATCGGCTACCTGCGCAGCCATGTTTTTCCGTTCTTCATCAGAATCACTAAATGAATCAATAATCGTTCGTGCAAGTAACGGGCCGTTATAAAGATGACCTGCGAACAAAGGTTGCATCTGTTCGATGAAAGCCACGTCCAAAGCGTCACTGAATACATATCCTTTCTTTATCACTCCGTCCTTAACATCAAGATGCAAAGAAATTCCTCCCCAGGCAAACCTATGTTTCACAATATGTGAAAATTCTGGTGTCAACCCGAATCTCCACTTCCAATCAGCATATTGTTTATACGTCGCCTCGAGTTCTTTCTCCGCTGAAAGTCGTTCGAATGTGAGTTCTTCAATTTCACAACGAACGCCATACTTAGCAAAAAAAGTTTCAATTATGGAATCACATAAACGCTCATGGGTAACTTCATGGTTGAATGAACTGATATTTGCCACTCTTGAAGCAACTGATTTAATACCTTTTGACTGGAGTTTTTCCTTATCGGGGGTAAGGTATTCGGAAATTGAACCCAACTCTGTATCGATAAGAAGTGTCCCGTGATGAAACGCCCTGTCGGAGGTTAACCGGAAAGCACTTCCTGAAATTTTTTTATTATCGACGACGATATCGTTACGACCCGATGTCTGGGCCGTAATTCCAAACTTAGCCAATGCGTCCACGATGATTGAAAAATTTTCTTCTTTCGAATAACTTTGCTTTGGTGACATAAACGTGAAGTTTGTATTACCGAGATCATGATACACGGCTCCGCCGCCGCTTTGCCTTCTCGCTAGCAATACCCCGTCACGATCCATGGCAAAGAGATTACATTCTTCCCACGGATTCTGAAAGCGTCCGATGACGATACATTTTTGATTACGCCAAAGGAACAATACGTATTCGGAAGGATCGGTAGAGCGAAATAGCCAATCCTCGGTTGCCAGGTTGAAGTAAGGATTGTGGTGTTCTGCGGTAAAGACCCTGATTTTTGCCATACGACGACATCTCCTCTGGAATGGACAAATAGTACCGTGATGTACTTGTAGTTGCAACAGTATAATGTGATATACTCCAACGCATGAATATTATCCTTTTTGAACAAATTCAAGAAAGTGTAACAATAGACAGTTCTGATATTCGTTACGACCACATCGTGAACGTGCTACACCTTACGGTTGGGGATTCGTTTTTGGCGGGAATCATCAACGGACCCGGCGGGGAGGCCAGAATAACAGATCTTGCCGGTGAAAACCTGACTTTTGTGTGGAAGAAGAAGCAAGAGTATTCTCCTTTGTATCCCCTAACACTTTTAATTGCCCAAATCCGTCCGATTTGCATGAAAAGAATTTTGCGTGAAGCGGTAAGTTTGGGGGTAAAAGCAATAATTATTGTCGGTACCGATACGGGAGAAAAGTCATATCGTGAAGCAAAGTTATGGTCGACAGGAGAATATAAAAAATATGTGTTGGATGGAGCGATGCAATCTGCCAGTACGGGAATACCTGAAATAACATTCTTCAATAGAGTCGATGACATCGTTCGTCTGCAAAACCATTATAATCATCGCATCGTATTGGATAATATTGAGAGCACCAGTAAGCTCTCAGAATTTGACTACACCGAAGGTGAAGTAATTTGTGCAATCGGTCCTGAGCGTGGATGGTCCGCCCGTGAACGTCGTTTATTTGCGGACCAAGGGTTTGAATCGCGCTTGTTAGGAACGAGGGTGTTACGCACAGAGACAGCATGCAGTGCAGGTCTGTCGATCCTTCTCTCTCGAATGGGAATAATGTAGCACTGTGACAAGTTGCCCATCAGCCCTATTTATGGCACTATAAGGCAACACGTATTGGAGGAACTTATGGCTCATTGTACTGTTCCTGAAGCTGAACAGATATTAGATAAAGAATTTCCCGTTCTAGATAAAGGCTTCGTCCGCCTTGTTGATTATCTCGGTTCAGATGCACGTATTGTCCAATCTGCACGAGTTTCCTATGGCGAGGGAACGAAAACTTATCGTCAAGATAAAGGGTTGATAAACTATTTATTGAGAAATGAGCATACATCTCCTTTTGAGCAGGTGGTATTTACCTTCCACATCAAAATGCCGATATTTGTAGCCCGACAGTGGATACGCCATCGGACCGCACGGATCAATGAAGTCTCAGGTCGTTATAGCGTCATGCCGGATGAGGCGTACATACCCGATGCACAACATATCAATTGCCAAAGTGAAGATAATAAACAAGGAAGGATTGATGAACCTGTATCTCCTGAAATTGCCCAGAATGTAACCAAACTATTGCAGGAAGACCAAAAAAGAGCGTTTGAAACGTATAAGGAACTGTTGGACATGGGAATTGCCAGAGAGCTGGCAAGAATTGACCTGCCCTTGAGCCTGTATACCCAATGGTACTGGCAGATGGACCTTCACAATCTTTTCCATTTTTTGAAATTAAGATTGGATCGTCACGCACAGTATGAAATACGAGCATATGCACAGGTCATCTTAGATATCGTCGATACGGTTTGCCCTTTAGCATGCGAAGCTTTTAGAAATCACATCCTGGATGGAGTTTCATTAACAAGAAATGAATTATCCGCGGTTAAAGAACTCCTTGCAGGCAATGATAATCCGTTAAAAGGGCGGGAGCTTGATTTGTTCAATGAAAAATTAAAGTAACAGAATCTTAAGCTGATTTGCGTTCTTTCCGTCGTTTTCTTTTTGCAATTTTCTTGCTATGTCGTACTTCTTTTAACGTCGGTCCAGGAGATGGAATTACCGGTCGCTCCATCAATTGTTCCGGATTCTTAAGTAAATTTTGCAATACCCCGATGGACTTGATGAAATAGAATCCATCAGCGATACGTTCATCAAGTGAAACTCCGATTTCCATCGTATCGATATATGAATAGTTTTCATTCTCATCAATGATTCGCTTTCTACGCATCATCCCCATTGTGATAAAAATTGATGTGGTCCCCCATTCGTAAAGGTGATGGTGCGGACTTCCGGCTAGATTGATGCTTCCTAGATTGGCAATGAATGCTGTTGCATGCAGACCATCGGCATCTCGTAAAGCTTTCGGCGCAATTCCATAACGGTCCAATATCCTTGCCACTAATACGACCAGACGAATTATCCATTTGGGAAATTTTAAGAAAAACTCGATCGCAGCGTCAGTATCATTTTCAGTACCGCCGCTTCGACTGTTCTCGATTGTCTTATTGATACGTTCAGCAATTTCAGGCAACGTCATGTTTTCTTTGAAATATACTATCGCACTATGTTCGGGAGCCTCATCGGTATAATCTTCTTTTACTACAAAGTTTAATGAGAGCTCATTCCGTTGCCAGCAATCACAGTTCATCCAAAACCGATTCAAATGAGGACGTAATACGAAAGTCCTTAATAATGCAGCCAAGAACAGTTCGAACACACGATACGGATGATCTCCCGGTGAAGTTTTATTCAGCTCTTTAATAAATTTGACTCCATGCGTGAGATCTAGGGAAAATTGATGATAGACGACAGAATCGCTTCGTCTTTTCATGATATATGGGAATATCCTTTTATAAGGATCGAGATCGGCTACATATGTGGCATCGTTTCTTCGCTTCATCATTTACCTTACACTAAAATGCTTTTTGTCAATTATCATCTTGACAGTTGTTGTTGTCAACCCGGAGTTTTCCTATTGATTTTTTCAAAATACGCATGTTTCATAGCTATTTCAAATTCATTGTTATGAGCGTATTCCCAACCAAATACCGGTTTCCATAGGGACGGCGACTCCATGCATAGATAATAAAAAGGGCTGTCCTCTTGTTTCCATGATGCCGGGAAACAGTGATAGAGGTAAGAAAAAAGGGTTCTTTTTACCTCCTCCGGGTAGCTGAACTTACCGGCAATCTCTTCAAGCGGCATCTCAGTAACCCTCGTACAACGACCTGAAGTCCGCATTTGTCTTAGAGCAGCTTTGGTAAAGGTCAGGGTCCCCATAGAAATTAAAGCGACTTCATGTGGCTTGAATCGTTCACAAACTTGCTCCACCACCTCACCATATTCTTGTTCCCAGCCCATGAAATAAACCATGGGATGGAAATGGAACCCTACGAGCAGCCCCGAATCTGCAGTTTTACGGGCAGCATCCAATCGTTGTGGCAAGGATGCTGCAAGATGTTCCTCATTGTCGATGATACTACGGGCATTGAGAGACCAAGTAGCAAATACGTTGCGAGGTAGTTTGACTGAATCGATCCAATCAGTCCTCATAGACTTGGTTTTCAATTCGATAATCTTTTCAGGATGTGCTTTAGCGAAACCGGCGATTGCCGATAATGTTCCCCAGTCATCTCCAAGTAACAGCGAATCAGAACTTTGGCCTGTACCGATATGCCACACCGATTCATCCATATCCAAGGCGTCCAAACGCTTTGCCAGATCACCACATACGCGAACTTCTTGGCTGTGGTAGAACGATTGGATTGAACAGTATGAACATGCAAACGCGCATTGTTGGACCGCGTCGAGTGTGGTCAGATTACAACATCTGGTAATTTCCCCTGAAATCGGACAAGGACAGCGTCCTATCAAGGTAATATCTGATGAATCAGGAATTACGCTGATATCTTTTGTTGGGGTAATACCAGGAGGAATACTGAATGTTTTGTAATCGGTCGGTTGTGATCGTAGTGCATCTATGTGGGTCTTGATATTATCAATGATAGCCTTATTTCTCTGTTTTCCATGTAAATTACTGCTAACACTATCATTCCATAACATTGAAATAGGTGTTTCTTGCCATAGCCTCAAATCAGCTGCTTGTTCGATCAGATATCGTGCTTGTTGAAATGTTAATGAATATTGTTTGAGTTTTTCTGAGATAAACAGTTGTTCTTCAAGCGGTAATACGGAGAAGAGAGGATTGTCATATAGCAATTGTACATCATTCATAGCAGAGTCGATTGTAACCGAATGACCGTATGTAGGCAATCGTAGCTTTATTGCCTTTTCTGTTCCGGAAATGTATTCTGGTTACATATGGAATATTCTCCGAAAGAACAAGCAAAAGCACTTCCGCATGCACCTGGTGTCTACTTGATGAAAGACTCCAATGGGAAAATCATATATGTTGGAAAAGCCAAAGATTTACGTAATCGAGTCACTTCATATTTCTTAAGCGGACGCGATATTAAAACAAGTTTTCTCGTCGGCAAGATCGCTACGATCGAATACATCATAACGGGAAATGAATACGAAGCCTTGATTCTTGAGAACAACCTTATAAAAAAACATAATCCCCATTATAATATTTCTTTGAAGGATGGAAAGAGTTATCCATTGATTCGGATAACCAACGAACCATATCCCAAAGTTTTCAAAACACGAAGAATCATCAAGGACGGTTCGGAATATTTCGGTCCGTATCCTGACGGCGCGAGCTTGGCACAATATCTGAATTTGATTGATCGCCTTTTCCCTTTACGTAAGTGTGGCATTCCCCTTAAAAAGCGGTATTCGCCTTGTTTGTATTACCATATCGGCAGGTGTTGTGCTCCTTGCATACCGTTGGTCAGCCAAGAAGAATACCGGAAGCACATCGATAAGATCCGAGCTTTTTTACAAGGAAAAAGCGATGAACTGATCAATCAAGTTAAAGAAGAGATGCTCAAGGCCTCGAAAGAGCAGGATTATGAACATGCGATTGAAAAAAGAGATCTTCTCATTGCATTGGAAAACGTGACGAAATCGCAACAGGTACAAGATTTTGCCGTTGAAAGCCGCGATTATGCCGCATGTGTTATGAGAATGCACCTTGCCACGGTCTCAATCATGCAAATGCGTGACGGGAAATTAATGGGTAAAGCTCTTTACAGAGCCGAAACTTTTGGTGATGAGACTGATACGCTTTTAAACTTCCTCATCCAGTACTATAGCGAAGGAGCAAACATGCCACAACATATCTACATCTCCCATGATGTGGATGTTGAAATGGTACGCACTTACTTTGAAGAACATATGAAAGGTAAGATTGAAGTCGAAGTTCCTATGGAGGGCCGCCATTACAGAATTTTGCGGATGGCTATGGAAAATGCTTCACGTGATGTTGAAAAACGCCTGAAAACCAAGGAAAATCCCGAAGCCCTCGAAGAATTGCAAACTGTCCTGGACTTGGAGGAATTACCCAAACGGATAGAGGGTTTCGATATCGCCCAATTATCAGGGAAGTTTACCGTTGCTTCGTTGATAGTGTTTATAGACGCTGTGGCATCTCCCGGGCAGTATCGAAGATTTAATATTAAAAGCCTTGAAGGACGAATAGATGATTACAAAGCGATCACGGAAGCGGTTACACGCCGTTACACAAGGCAGTTGAATGAAAAACAACCTTTGCCCGATCTCATTTTGATTGATGGAGGAAAAGGCCAGGTAGATTGTGCCAAAGAAGCCTTGATAGCGCTAGGAATTGATGATATTCCCGTCATCGGCTTGGCGAAAGAATTCGAAGAGATACACTTCCCGGACGAGAGGCCCGCACTGCGATTATCAGAAGATTCCGTGGCATTGAAACTGTTGCAAAGTGTTCGTGACGAAACACACCGATTCGCCACATCATTAAACCAGCTTCAGCGATCAAAAGAAGCGACATTCGCTCTTCTTGAATCGATTGACGGGATTGGCAGTACCCGTAGCAGGCGTCTTATGCAGGCATTCGGGACGCTGGATGCATTATTATCAGCTTTCCCCCAACAGATTGCCGAACAAGCCAAAGTGCCTGTAGCGATTGCTGAAAAATTGCTTAAAACCTTGCGACTTTGAGCAATGACGGGAAGGAGGGTGTTTGCAAGGGTTTCCCTTTTCTTATCATGCACACATAGACGAATTGCTCTAACAACAGCCGTTGTAAGTCTCCCGAAGTTTCACGAGTTTGTTTATCATATTCGCCGATACGAGCAATAATGTGCCCGATACTCTCCAACGGATATCGTTGAGAGGCCCTTTCCACTATCTGTTGATCTTTCTTTCGGCGTATCGGAGAGGATTTTCCTGCGATCTTGATGCTTCTGCAAGCTTCTTCGTGTGATTCCCCGTGTGCGATAAGCAAGGAGTATGATTGTAATCTTCTGAATTGCCATAAGAGCAACGCAAGCAAGGGAACGCTATCAGTTTCGCCCGAACCAAGCAAAGCATGAAGAATTGACAATGCCCGATCAAATGAATCAACGCTCATCGCTTCAAAAAGAGAAAATGGACTTTCCTGTCGTGTATGGTGAACATACGTCTCAATGTCTTGTTCATTGATTGTAATTGTTCGTTCGTCAGGATGTTCGATTTTAGTAAACTGGAAGATTTGATTGGAGATGTTGCGCAATTCTTGGGTGTTGTTTTCGACTAATTCGAGTAGGAGTTGGATAGCGTCTTCGTCTATATTGAATCCCGACCGCCTGAAATAATCGCGGACCCACTGGGATTTGCGGTTCTCAAACATCTCCCAAAATATCTCGATGTGGTCTTTCGGTACCGTATTCATCAACTTTACAGGCAATGATGTCTCATTGCTCACTATCAGTAATGTTGCGGTATCATTCGGTCTCTTTATGTAATCTACAAGACCATGCATCAACTGTGTTGAGAGGTTTTCTGCCTGACTCAATATGACAAGCCGATAATCGCTGAAGAGCGAATCATTCTGTAGTACGGTGAATATTTCCCCGTTATCCGTTTCGAAAGGATAGAAACGATACAATTCCGGTTCGCAATCGTATTGGGCTCTGATACTATTTCGGATATCCTTTATTCGTTGCCCTTTATCTCCAAGTTCCGGACCAAGCAAAAAATAAACACGGTGAATGACAGTTACACGATCCATATCAATGTCCGTAATCCCTGATAATCATATGGAGTTTACCAAGAATCGTGATGTCTTGAGAAAACATCGAGCCATATTTTGGATTTTCCGGTCTCAATTCAACGGAATTCTGTGTTATGAATATCCGTTTGATGGTAACCCGATTGTCTTCTCCGACACGTGCGACGACAATCTCACCATTGTGGGCTAGCTCAGCTTTTTTTACTATTGCCAGATCGCCATCAAGGATTCCGGCATTGATCATACTGTCACCTTCAACATGGAGGGCAAAAAATTGTCCTTGACTGGAAAGCAGATTCGTAGGGATAGACAGTTCGTATTCATAGTTTTCTTCCGCAAGGATGGGAACTCCTGCAGCAGTCGATCCCAATACTGGAACTTGGATGGTTTCAATGGTCTGTCCCGCACTGAACCCGACTACACCCGTTGAACGTGAAATTCCTTCAGTACTATGTATTACACCTTTACGTTCAAGTGCCTTTAAATGATCGTGGGCAGCTTTCACAGTGATTCCGAAATGTCGTGCCAAATCCCTTACAGCAGGCGAGTAGGAGTTTTCTTCAATGAACGACTTGATAAAATCAAGAACCTCTTTTTGTCTGTTCGTAAGTGCTTTCATACATGTACCTCGATCTTTAAAATCTTACTCCTCGAACCGATTGAGAAATAGTTGCTCGATCGCATCGGCTGCCTCATCTTCATCAGGACCGTCGGTATGAATCCTCAACTTTGATTTATATGCAGCCCCCAATGTAATAATGCCCATGATCGATTTGCCATTAATTTTCATCCGGTCTTTTTCCATATACAAATTTGCTTTGTACTTGTTAGCTACCTTTACTATCAATGCTGCAGGTCTTGCATGAATCCCTGCCCGATTGAGGACCTCCACTTCTTTCGTAACCATCTTCAGAACGTCTCCTCATTGCTATAGTACAAATTTCTAGCGGATTCACTTTCAAGCCATTTAAGTACGCTCTGGTCAAATTCCTTTGCAGAGTAATACCCCAATTTCTTTAATCGTTCATTTCTTGCAGCTGTTTCAATAATGATGGGGACGTTTCTTCCTGGTTTGACTGGAATTTGGAGTTTTGGAACGGAAATACCAAGAAGAGTCTCATTGAGTTCCTCTCCGATCCGGTCATATGCTTTTTCAGGATCCCACTCTTCCAGGTGAACCAACAATTGCACCTGTTTCTTGTCTCTGATTGATCCGACTCCGAACAGGTTGGCTAAATTTATGATCCCCAACCCTCGGATCTCCATATGATGGGCTAACAGCGGATTTTCACCGGTCCCTATGAGATACATATCGCTAATATTGCGTAATTTGACAGTATCATCACTGATAAGGCGATGTCCTCGTTCAATTAGTTCCAACGCTGTTTCACTTTTTCCGACTCCACTATCACCTGTTATCAAGACCCCGATGCCATATACTTCAACCAGTACGCCATGGATAGTGATTGTCGGTGCAAAAATCTCATCAAGCATTTGATACAGGCCTCGGGAAAAATCAGCTGAGGCCAGTGCTGTTTGTAGTACGGCGCAGCCTGATCGTTCGGCAATTTCAATGAAACGAGAGCTTGGGAAACCTTTATCACAATAAACGCAGGCAGGAATCGGGTAGGAGAATATTTTCTCTAGGGAATCCATCATGTTTTGTGATTCGAGCATTTTCACATATTGCTGTTCGCCACGTCCGAATACTTGGATACTTTCGTGACTAAATTCTTCAAAAAACCCACTTAAAGGCAATCCAGGGCGACTAATCTTTGTATTGGTAATTTTTCTCGATAATCCCGAGCGCCCTGCGATACAAGTTAGCTGTAGGTGATTGTGTTCCTTTAGATCCAGGTCCAGCAGATCGAGAACTGAAAAATCGGTCATGGAACCTCCTGAAAGATTATACCATATAATATAAATATATGTTAGCGTTTGTTAAGTAGTATATGTGTGAAATACCATAAAAAGCGCCTCATTTCGAGGCGCTTATGAATTTTGAACTAGAACCTTATCGTATCATTGATGTTCTTGTATCTTTCCTTTCTCCTTCCTGGCTGTAGCTTCAATCTTATCAACTAGTAATTCGATACCCTCATACAATTCGTAACAATCAGTACTTACAACTTTGACAGGACCCCATGAAAAATGGATTTTCCCATCAAGATGAAATCCTTGTCCAAGTGTTTCTCTTGTCACTGTAATTGTGAGGTCGTGGATGTAATTCTCAGCAAATGCTAGTTTTTGGAGCTTCTTATCAAAGAATTCCCTTGTTGCATCGCTAGGATTGTACCGGATTCCTTTAATTTCCAGATTCATAAGTCCTCCTTGAAAAGGTCTTTATTAAAGGATACGACCCGGAACTTGAAAAGTCAAATAATATGGGGGTATATGAGTAATCGATAATTTGCAATCTTTCTAATATTATTTTATCAATATCCTGTATTATAATTAGAAAATCATAATAAAGAAGGACAGCGTAAACTTGAAGAAGTCTTTACTGAGCTTATTACGGTTGCCGTTGCTGTTGTTGGTCATCTTGGCAATAATTATCACGCTAGTTGATGTATGTCGCATCAAGTTTGATTCAGTGTGGGAAGCTCAACCAACACCTCTTGCCGACAATTGGACTCTGGCTCTTGATGGCCAGGCAGTTTCGACCATAACGCTTCCAGTGTATGTGGATGATAAAAATCTTCACAACAAAACAATCACCATATCACGAACATTGCCGACAGACATCGAATTGATGAACAGCCTGCTGTTTAGAACGTCCCAAAAAACGGTGAAGGTAAACATCGATAACGAAATAGTGTACAGCTACGATGCTTCGATGTCAGAACGGAATATTAAAGTGGCTGGGTACATCAATCATTTCATATGGATACCAAAAGGAAGCGAAGGAGCCTTGATCGAGATCGAGATGACCTCCTGGTCTCCTGATTCTGCTGGTAGTTTATATGAAGTACTGGTGGGAACGAGAACTTCCACCATCAGTTGGTTGCTCCGCTATGATGGTATTTCCCTTATATTCTCATTTATCCTGTTTGTCATCGGATTATTATCATTATTGATGGCACTTACCGTCATGAAAGGATTGTCGACCCATTCTGTGGCTATACATTTCGGATTATTGGAGTTGTGCGTCGGTGTGTGGGTTGCCAGCGGATCGATGTCCACCCAACTTTTCATACCCAATCAATTAGTGCTGCTCACCTCAGGAGTAGCAGCGATGTTCATGCTTTCCTATTTTCTTACACGCTACGTCGTCGAAACGATTCATATCCGTTATGAAAAAGCAATGACATGGATTTCGATGATGTTCCCGTTTGCCTTTTTTGTCGTCTCGATGCTCCAGATATGTGGTTTGTTAACCTACAATGATGTGTTTATTCCTGCGGCGATACTATTGTTCATGGATATCATTGCGCTTTTCATTCTTTCGATCATCTGTTTGAAAGATGGTAATAAGGATGCAAAGTTCTTTATCGGAGCAATGATGTTCTTACTCGCAGCGGTCCTGGGTGAAATGGTATTGCTGTTGTTGCCCTATCAAACATTTACCAACGCTATAATCATGAACAGTGGAATGCTTGGATTCTCTGTCATATTACTCATTCAGGTCGTTCATATCTCAATTCGTTACATACGAAAGCAGGGTAAGGCCGAGTACATGTATGCCCTTGCCCATGTTGATTCACTCACTCAAGTAGGGAACAGGATGGCTTTTGATGAGAGGATTGCCGAATTGAAGCATAAGAGCAATCCGCATAATCGGATCGGGCTGTTCCTGTTTGATGTCAATAATTTAAAAACAAAAAATGACAAGAGTGGCCATTCAGCGGGAGATGAACTTTTAAAAACCGTAGCATCAGGATTGGCTGGCTGTGTGGACGGATATGGGCATACGTATCGGATCGGCGGTGATGAATTTGCTGTGATTATTGATAATTGTGATGAGGAACGCTTACAATCATTTGATAATCGTTTTACGAAATGGGCGTATGAACAAAGAACTTCGGATGACTATCCCATAGTTGCATGGGGTTCTTCTGTCTGGAACTGTATGACAGATGAATTCGATCATGCCTTTAGAAGCGCAGATGCTGCGATGTATTGCCATAAGGATAAACAAAAAAAGACATGGAATCAGGACCGGATATAAGATGAGTCAATATTCAAAGCCTGGCGATATTTTGACACGGTCCGACGTGCTATTTTAATACCTCGCTCGTTAAGCATATCGGAAAGTTTTTGGTCTGAAAGAGGTTTGTCACCAGTATGGGTCTCAATGATTTCTTTCAACAAATCCATCACGGCCGTCTTTGAAACTTCCTCTTTACCTGGAATGGTAGTCTGGATAGCTGAGCTGAACAATTCTTTTATTGGAAGGATACCCCAATCCGTATCGATATATTTACCTTGCACTGCCCTTGAGATAGTAGTTTCATGCAATGACAATTCTTCTGATATGGTTCGATATGTAAGCGGTTTGAGATACCTCGGACCTTTGATAAAAAATTCATGTTGGTGTTTTATCAACTGCAAGCCGATTTTTTTTATTGTCTCATTGCGCATATGGATCTGAGAAATGAGTTGATTGGCTGATCTGATGGCATTATTTATATAGCTAGTGGTCTCTTTGTAATTCGTATCTTTAGGATTTATTTCAAGTTCAAGGAATTCACTGTCAATTGAAAGACTAGGGACAGCCTCGTTATTGAGTTTCAGCTGCAATTTCCCATCTTCAAAATGTACAAACAAATCAGGAATCGCATACTGAATCTCACTATCTGAATACTGAAGGCCAGGATATGGATTGAGTGTCTGCAAGTACCCATATAAATTAGAAAGTTCATCCTCGCTGATTCCTAGTTCTTTTGCAACTTCTTTGAATTTGTTTAACCGCAACTTCTCCAAATAGTCTTGGACAATACGGGAAAAGATTTCAAAATCTTTTGGATCCAACTGATCCATTTTTGCCTGCAATATCAATGACTGACGAAAATCAGGGACTCCGATTCCTGCCGGATCGAGACTTTGGACGATAGGTATCATTTCCATTAATTGCTTCATGCGGGAATCCGGAACCAACGATACGGGATCCACGCGATAAAAGCCGTTATGATCAAGATTAGAGATGATCAACGTACCCAATTCCATTTGTTCGTCAGAAAGTTTTAAACATCCTAACTGTCTTATCAAGTGTTCCTGAAGTGTCTCAGAACGTGAAAGAGCTCCGTCGATGAATCGGGCGTTTCGATCGGCAGCTTCTTGGTCGTATGAAGATGATAATCGTGTAAAGCCGTCCATCGATCTCCCATACCGAGGAGAATCTCCTAAATCATCATCCACGTGAGAGTCTTGGCGGGCAGCAAGCCGTTCCAGAGAAACGTTTCTCTCAGCTGGGATAGCTAGGGCGGGGTTTATCTCAATCTCATTTTTAATCCGTTGTTGCAACTCAAGTGTGGACATCGCCAGAATTTCGAGTGTTTGAATGAGTTGGGGGGAGAGGGTGAGTTGTTGTTTTAATGATTGGGTCAAACCCAATGAGGTGTCCATTAGCCATCCCCTCCGGAAAAGTCTTCACCAAAATATATCCTACGTGCTTCTTCGTTGGCCAATAGATCAGCCTTTCCCCCGGAAGCTAGGATTTCACCTTCATTGATGATATATGATTGGTGAGTTATCGCCAGTGTGTCACGAACGTTATGGTCGGTCAATAATACCCCGATATTTCTTTTTGCCAACGCTTTGATCAATAATTTTATCTCATAGACTGCTTTCGGGTCGATTCCTGCGAAAGGCTCATCCAATAGCAAGAATTTCGGGTTACAGGCAAGACTGCGGGCAATTTCAGTCCTCCGCCTTTCACCACCGGATAGGGTATAGCCATGTTGCTTCCTTACATTGATCAGACCAAACTCTTCAAGCAGACTCTCAACAATCCTGCTGACCGCTGCTTTATCAAGGCCTTCCCTTGCTTCAGCGACCAATCTGATATTATCCTCGACCGTCAGCTTCCTGAAAATTGATGGTTCCTGGGGAAGATAGGCAAGGCCGAGTTTGGATCGTCGATACATAGGCAATTTGGTGATATCAAGATTATTCAACAGGATTGTACCTTCATCCGAATTAATGAATCCCACTATCATATAAAACATAGTGGTTTTGCCTGCTCCGTTAGGTCCTAACAATCCGATAATCTGGCCAGATTCCATAGCAAAAGAAACATCTTTCACAACGGTCTTCCGACCATATGACTTTACGAGATGTTCGACTTGCAAGGTGTTGGGCAGTTTCAGATTATCCATGAATAATTCCTTGTATAGCTCCTTCCATTACGATTTGTTCTGTGTTGAGATCAACAGTGATCGTATGCGCCTGATAGCGATCGTTCTTCCAATATACCGATGAATTCCCCGTAAGGATAAGTTTTTGGTTCGCCCTGTCATACCGGATACTGTCAGCCCTGCAGACCATCGCTCCCGAATCAGTATGGCGAGAAAGACGAGCTTCTATTTGCAGTAGGATAACTCCATTGGTCTCTTCATAGGTAAGAAACGCACCTGTTGCGATAATCTGATGATTCAAGTCTTGGATTTCCACCCAATCATCGATAATAAGCTGTTTTTCAAGACGGTCATAGGTGAGAGTCGATGATTCGATTTGAAGTTTTTTATCCGTATCCACCACCACTACTTTCTCGGAAGCGTTAAGGAAACGGAAATCTTCTCCGGATAGTTCGATCGAATCAGCTTCGAACACAATGCTTCCCACAGTCACAACAGCCCCGTCGGAAAGCATAATAGCTTGTTTGCCGTCTTTCGTCGAAGCTTTGGTATATCCACCTTTGAATGTGATTTTTTCTTGTTGTACGGAAAATAGCGGGACAGCGATGATCATAATGAGGACAGTGATGGCAACTATTTTATTCAGCCGTGATCGCCTATGTGTCATTATCAGAAATCTCCCCCTCTACCACCGATAAAAATTCATATGTGGCCTGATCGAATTTTCCTGAGAATCCCAAGCCTTCAATCGTATATCGCCCATCATAATTGAGTATAACAACATCTTGGGCTTTACTCGACAACAAACGATCTTCATGATGCCATTGAAGACTGTCAGCGAGAATGTGCAGCTGATCTTTGTGATTATATATGGCGACGGATCCTTCAAGCATGGCATCGTTGGTTTCCAAGTCTATCTGGATGAATTCTGCAGATCCCGAGATTATCTCGATTCCAACATTGTCGTCTTGTCTGAATGTAGCATCATATAACAAAGCTTTTTTTACATCATTGAAAATCTCGATCGTTTCAGCATGAATTTTTATCGGATTGTTCCCTGCCATTCCCAACAGGTAGTCTGCATCACGGAAGATCATATCCGGAAACTCTACTTCTCGAGAAGATTCTTCTTGTCCTGTCGAATTAATTTCACAGGAGACCGTTACGCATATGATAAGGCAAATGATGAAGATAAGAGCTTTTGGCATTCTGATTCTCATCATCGTCGGGTCCCTCAATTATTCTTCGATCACGCGTACTACGGTTGGCATAAACTGATCGCCCCGTAATTTTGTAAATATCCTTGCGAATCCGAAACCGATCGCTATTCCGATAAAACCGGCTATTATACGGATCGTTTCAGTAACAGTGGATGAAAACAGACTCGGAATATAGTATCCGATTGGAAATAATAGTATCGGAAGCAATAATGCGATGAAGCTTGAGGCGACAGTTTTTCCAGGAGGAAGGTACAATTCAACAGTATCACCGATACTAACTTGCACTTGTTCTGTGAGTTTGGCAGGAAATGTCTTTCCTTTTGCCTTACAGAAAGCACTGCCCTTACATGATGTACAGGCTCCGGTATCGCAACTTACAGTCACCTTGCCATTATTGTCTGTTGCTATAATTATCGCATGTTCATACATGATGTGCATTACTCCTTATTGCATCGAGGTCTTCGGGTGCGGCTACCTTGTGACGGATGGTTTCGATTGAAATGGCCTTGCCGTCATCATCGCATTCAACCACAACTCCTTGAAGTTCCAATTGATCCCAACATTCACGTGAACGATTCGGTATCTGGGTAATATACCGCTGTAATTCGTGTTTCGGCTCGAATCCTCCGACACTCACGCTGCTTCCGCACCGCCCGTTATCCGTAATCATTGCGGTGCCACCGGTCAATACTCTTGCATCAGCCGAAAGAACTTTCGTATGGGTGCCGATCATCGCTGAAGCTTTTCCGTTTATGTGGAAGGCCATCGTTTGCTTTTCTGCAGTTGTTGATGCATGGAACTGTAGAAAGATTGTTCGGGTTTCTCCAGAAATTTTGTCGATGAGGTTTTGGATCGTATGGTATGGATTAGCCAAATGAGTCCTTGGAAAATCAGAATTACCCAATAAAACGATGAAGGCAGCCTTTTTATCGTTGATGGTACATATGCGGAATGCCCTACCTGGATTTCCGGGAGGATAATTCGCCGGGCGGATGATTCTAGAGTTTTTCACGATATGTTCGACCATATCCAGTTTGTAATATGTCTTTTCACCGGTAGTGATGAGATCGATACCTAGCTTTTGCAATTGGAGCGCATGATTTCGACCGATGCCAAATCCATTGGTGGCACCTTCACCATTTGCCACAACATAATCAGCATGGCAAGCTAGTTTGAGCTCTTTCAATCCGGCTTTGATGGCATATATGCCTGGCCGACCGACAATTTCACCTAAAAACAGTACTCGGATACTCATGACTTCAATGTAGATGTCTTTGCAACCTTTTTCAAGTTTCCAAGGGAATTTGTTTTGTGCTTTGCTCTTTAACCGGCTATCATATGGAGGATCATCAATCGGGAGGTGACCGTGTTTAATCATCTATTGGCTCGATTACTACACTGGATTATGAATTCTGTTAATATGGCTCCACGGGTTGCAGTAACAGATTGCAATGCCGTCACTTGCTTGATTCCATTAGAAGGCGATGATCAAGACAGTCATGCACGACGAGCAAGGGCAATCATCGAAGCAATGACGCTCGAAGAGAAGCTGTCCTACATCACAGGCGTTGATTCCTTCTGCATTCGAGGCATACCTCGTCTCGGGTTGCCGCCGATCTGGATGGCCGATGCGACAAGCGGGGTTCGTGGAGTCGATGCGCCTATCACAACATTTTCCTGTGGTGTTGCGATGGCTTCAAGTTGGAATAGGTCATTGATTATAGAGGTTGCAAATGCCATCGGGCATGAATGTAGGGCAGTTGGGATTTCGATTCTTTTAGGGCCTGGGGTGAATATCGCACGGATTCCTACATGCGGAAGGAATTTTGAATACATGGGAGAAGATCCTTTTCTTGCCGGTGAGATTGCTTCATCGTATGTAGAGGGAGTGCAAAATGCAAAGGTGTTGCCAACGATAAAACATTTTGCCTGCAATAATAGTGAATATGATCGACATAAAACCAATGTCATCGTTGATGAACGCACACTGAGAGAAATCTACCTAGAAGCCTTCAGGAAAGTAATCTCCTCAGGAGGATTGGCCCTGATGTCCTCATATAACCAAATAAATGGCAGCTACGGAAGTGAGAATAATCATCTGTTGGAAAAGGTTCTACGTGAAGAATGGGGATTTGATGGTGTGGTCGTCAGTGATTGGAATTCATTATACGACACTGTCGGTCCTGTGAAACATGGTGTCGATATCGAAATGCCAAAGGCGAAATGGATGACTCCCGAGAAACTCACAAGGCTAATAGGGGAAGGGCTGATAGACGTAGAAGACATCGAAAAGAAGATCTTCCACATACTGGATACGTGTTCGAGAATGGGAATTCTTGATCGTCCGATTACTGATTGTAATGCCCAGATGGGATCTGAAACGATAAAATCACTCGCATTACGACTCGCATGTGAAGCTCCCGTTTTACTTAAAAACGATCAGAATTGTTTACCAATTACACCTGAAACCACGAAACGGATAGCAATTGTCGGAAGACACGCCAAAAGCCTACCCTCAGGTGGCGGCGGTTCAAGTTATATTCTTCAAAACCTACCCAACAAGAGTTTGGCCGACGGGTTGAAAGAAGAACTGTCGCAACAGGTGGTGATTGATACGTACACCACGCATTGGTACCGTTCTTCCGTAGCTAGAAAAACAGTACGTGAGGCAGATGTCGTGATTGTCTGCACCGGGTATGACAATGTGTATGAAAGTGAAGCATATGATAGGATATGGGAACTCCCAAAAAATGAAGCGATGGGAATCAAGATCGCATGCGAGTTAAACAAAAGAACCATAGTCGTGTATAGCGGGGGAGGTGCGATGGAAACAGCGTCCTGGTCAGCATTCCCCCAAGCTATCGTTGCATCGATGTATTTGGGAGAACAAGCCCACAGGGCGTTGGCTCGATTACTGCTCGGCAAAGTTTCATTCTCGGGTAAATTGCCATTTAGCATTGCCGAAAACTTTACGGATTATGCCTCCGGGCACCATTATCCGAGTGATTATGCCAAGATCTCAATGGCTAGGATAATGAAAGGACAGGGAGATCCGACCAAACGTAAGGTACAGGATGATCCTTATGCGGAGCAGTTAATGGTCGGATACCGACAGTTTGATACTGAGCAAAAAAACGTAAGGTTCTGTTTCGGTCATGGACTTAGCATTTCAGAATTTTCATATCGTGACCTGTTTGCGAAATGGAATGAAGCTGACCTTGAAGTGTCTTGTAAGATAAAAAATTGCGGTGAGTATACTGCTGCGGAAGTCGTCCAGTTATATATCCATGACAACGCACCAAAGATTGTCAAAGCCGATCAGGAGTTAAAAGGATTCGAGAAAGTTTTTCTCGAACCTGATGAAGAGGTGACGGTCAAGTTCATGTTGAGTGTTAATGATTTTGGTTATTTTGATGTCAATGCCGGTACATGGAACACCGATGCGGGTTTCTACACCATCCGCATCGGTTCAAGTTCCCGTGATATCAGGTTGTCAACGAAAATAGAAATTAATCGAAGCTTATGCTAATGCCGCAAGAGCTTTTTCGTAATTTGGATGACTGGTCACTTCAGGTACATATTCCACATAGGTTACCTTGTTGTGCTCATCAAGAACGAATATTGCTCTTGCCAATAATCCTACATTCGGCAGATAAGTCCCATAGCTGTGGGCAAAACTGCGATCTTTATGATCACTTACAGTAATGACCTTATCAATTCCCGCCGCCCCGCACCATCGCTTTTGAGCAAATGGTAAATCCATCGAAATCGTGATTACGGTCGTGTTTGGATATTTGGTCGCTTCAACATTAAACCTGCGTACTTCGGCATCACACACCGAAGTATCCAATGATGGAACAGCAACCAATAGTTTACGTCCCTTGATGGTGCTTAATCTAAACGTGCTCAGATCATTGGCAACTGCACTAAAGTCAGGAGCGGTTACACCGACTTTTATCTCTGTACCGTGTAATTCAACCGGTGTTCCGGCAAATGTTACGTTCATATCTACCTTCCTTTTGAAATGGTTTCAGAAATATACTCAAGGTATCACGATACGACAACACATTGACAAGTTATCGAATCGTACGATATAGTCCACATTGCGCCCAGATGGCGGAATTGGTAGACGCGCTAGGTTCAGGTCCTAGTGGTGGCAACACTGTGCAAGTTCGAGTCTTGTTCTGGGCAAATCGAGAGAGGTAAACAAATTACTTCTCTTTTTTTATTGTTCCTTTTGAACCCTGCTTTTAGTTCGAAAAAGCCTTGTGTGCATGTTATGAATCTTAGAGATTCAGGAGACACCAAGAGAACCAGAAAACCGTACAGCTTATACAAATTGACAAGACATCTAGCCAAATCACCGAAAAGTGATTGTCTGGAAACCAATGACGTCCTATATCAGAGCCGCTTTTGACGGTCTTATCACATCACAAAGGAAGGGATTTATTAGAATACTACCATGTTCAATGGCAGGATATCCAAAGCTCGTATTGAAGCTTTATTGGAGGACAAATCATACGCCGTGCATCCTTTCTCAAAAGAATAAGATCAAGACTTGATGGCCAACTGGTAGAAGAAGAAATTGCTGACACCTTGAAATACTATAAGGCCCTCTTTGATGAAGCTGAAAGCGATGGTGAGGCACAACTTATAAGGAATCCTGATTCTCCGGAACTGATAGCCAATCGCATCCTGGAGGAACATGACAAACCACTCGGAAAGAAAGAAAAAGGTTCATTTTTAAAGGGATTCAAAGAACTTCTAACCCACGATGGTAACAAATCCCGGAAAACACTTGTCTGGTATTGGCCTTTACCGCATCTCTTTCAAAACACAGGCAAACACATATCAAGGAGTGATCGCAAACTCTTCTAGACCCCCTTACTCAGAAGATGAAGGGTCATTAACATATGGCTAGGCTTCCGAGGTTTGCGAGCGGGCTCACCAGCAGTAAACCTTCCAGCGGATTAGGCTTCCCACAGTCTAGGTAGCCTACAAAATTCTTGGCAAGCTTCTGCCTACTCTGAAGTGATTAAAACTATTATTTACAAAACTCATAACGCCAGATAATGCTATATGAACGTCGTGGCGTATCAGTCATCGCGGTATAGGACATGTGAGTAATATATCCAGTTGTTGATTGTCGCACTGCCAATCCCCGTTTCCTTGGACACCTAGTAGACATTCTTTGTTCCATCTTCAACCACTTAATGAACGATGAAGCTCTTGAATTCTTTCGAATACTTCATCTAATTTTGTTTTCCTCCTAACGAAAACTGTTGCGACAGTTGATGACTATACATCCTTTATAATATTAATTGAATATATTATAATAAATAAGATATGATTGATTACATTTGACTTCTACTGTTCACGGTGGTATCATTCTATGTATACGAAAAATGTGTACACAGTAAAAGTGTCGGGAATGTATGAAAGAGAATCAGGTTGAAAAAGCCTATCGCCTTATTTCTGATATGATTTTCAAGTATCAATTACCTCCTGGGGCAGTTGTCTCTGATTTTACACTGAGTAAGACCCTTCTAATGAGCAGAACCCCAGTTCGTCAGGCAATCATGATGCTCCTTAATCATGGTTATGTTGTAAATTCAGAGAAAGGTTTTAAAGTTCCTGAGATCACTCTTGAAAGCATTGATGAGCTTTACGATGCCCGTTGCTGCTTGGAATCAGCAATTCTTCGGTATTCCATGAAGAGAGGTCTTGATAAAAGTTCCATAGCCATGCTCAGGGAAACGATTGACAAGAAAGTCGAATGTTACAAATCTGGTAATATAATTAAAGCGCTTGATTATGATATTGAATTCCATCGGATTCTTGTTAACTTGTGCCACAATCAGAAACTAGTGCATGCATACAGAAACATTGAAGTGCAGATGATGAAACTCAATGTGTTTTCACTCGCGAATCCGAACTATGACACACCGATGGTATATGCAGAAATCTGTGATACGATTGAAGCCGGAGATATTGAAGGAGCTTGCGCAAAATTGGAAGCATCCATTGAATCGGGGAGGATACAAAAGAAAAACGCAATTGAAAAGTTTAGAAGCTATGGATTACATGGCATTTATAATTTTATAGCTAACAGTTTTAGTAGTTCTTAGAAAGAGAGTATTTCATCTTAAAGGAGGTTTTCAAGATGAAAAAAGTATTAGTAACACTGTTAATAGTGTTGATGGCATTTAGTGCTCTTTTTGCACAGGGAAAAGAGGAAGTTGCACCCACTGGTAAGCGAACGCTTCGTCTTTCTGCTGAATCCTGGCAAATTTCCAAGATTTTCCTCGAACACGCAGCTCAGGAATTTGAAGCAGCTCATCCGGACGTTGATGTCGAAATCATTACCCTGGCAGATCAAACGGTTTTGGCAAACTACATAATCGACTGGTCGAAAGGCAATACGGAGACTGACCTTGTATTTCTTGACGGTGGGTATTTGTCAAAGACCTATGCTGCTC
>Ga0172377_10000022_pt1 | contig 116982 bp, 91 predicted proteins | sample Pumphouse3metaG_FD_119749 | JGI IMG/M metagenome (GOLD analysis project Ga0172377, IMG submission 119749) | Leachate microbial communities from a municipal landfill in Southern Ontario, Canada - Pumphouse #3 metaG | ecosystem: Engineered > Solid waste > Landfill > Unclassified | place: Canada...
AAAACATTTTTACCGGCTAAAACAGGCCGCCATCATATACCATAGCCGTGCTTATGCCTATGAATACTGTATTGATGACTGACTAATGAAAAAATTGAGGACATTAAAGACAGACACTAATTAGTGACAAACTCATTATAGGGGGCTGGAAACTCATTATATTCATCTGCCCGCTGTTCAACGATCACTTGCTGCTGTTTCCAGCGTTCAAACTGGCGTTGCAAGGGTGTTTGAGCCATAACCATCAGGCTACCAGCTCCTAACACAAAAATTAGTAAAACTTTTTTCATGACTTATCAGCTTTGGTTAATAATAAATGAAGCCTCAAAAATAATATTTAAAAGATGGATTAAAAAAAAAATTATCTATAAGAAGAAAATAAAAAAAACCCTGTATAGGTTTATACAGGGTTTTCAAAAAGGAAGGCTGTTTGAAATAATTCCTTCGGGCTTAGAGAAAGGAATTACAAATAAAACGACCGCTTATTAATTATAGAGTACAAGCGATAAATTGGTTGGTCATCAATAAGTTCAAAAAAATATACCTTATGACCATTTTTAAACACCTTGGCTTTTATATCTTTAACTGGATAAGCCTCTAAACCAAAGTCCATAATTTCTTTTTCGGTATAAGATTCGTTGACTTTCATGGTGATTATTTTATTTTAATTGTAAAACCATCTTTTATACAAACCGGACAAAGGCCATTTTTTACAACCGAAATATATCCGCAGCGTGAGCAGCTAAAATATTTATGGGTTAGAGTCGTTTCTTTGTTCCGGCGAATTTTTAATCCAAGCATATTTTTAATCTTTGATCCACCCTTAGTCAATTTATGTGCCAAACAAAGAAAACACTAAAACAAATCGTTCTTATATATCTGATTATAAGGTCAATAGAAATTTTTATTTCTACATATTATAAATCTTTCATCCAAAACACAAAAGCATTCTGATTACGCAATCGGAGATACTATCCGAAAATGGACAATCAAATAAACCCTCATAGCGGGTTATCCATGCAGACAGTACTCCTTTAAAAATAGGTAGTATGACCGAAATAAACAGCATTACATCATCTCGAACAGCTTTTCACACTTATGGGTAATCTCACCTTTATTTAGAAACCGATCTCTTTTCTTTATGTAATTTTGTATAAAAAAGTCATGGAATTTTCAGCTTATACCCAAACCTCGGATACTCTACAAGCTCGGATCAAGGATATCTCAAATCGTCGGATAGATGATAAACCCAAAGTTCTGCGAGATCTTTTTTCATTTTTAGACCTTACTACTTTGGAGGCTACTGATCATACCGCCCGCATCCGTACATTTTGTAGTCAGGCATTAGAATACCATTCCAAAGGCCTCACTGTAGCTGCTGTATGTGTGTATATGCCATTTATTGGCATATGTCGTGAGATGCTCCAGCACACTGATATACAGATTGCTACCGTATCGAACTCATTTCCTTCAGGACAATTACCTCTCCATTTGAAATTAGAAGAGGTTCGCTGGGCTGTTGAACAAGGTGCTGATGAGATAGATATGGTTATCAATAGAGGTAAAATGTTGGAAGCCGCTTATGATGATGTCTTTACTGAGATCAGAGAGACGAAAAAAGCTTGTGGTCAAGCCAGATTAAAAGTCATATTAGAAACGGGTGAATTAGGTGATCCGCTGATCATCCGTAAAGCCTCTGAGTTAGCTTTATTAGCTGGGGCCGATTTTTTAAAAACATCTACGGGCAAGGTACAGCCAGCGGCAACACCTGAAGCAGCTGTGGTGATGCTCGACACTATACAAGAATATTTTCAGGCAACCGGTAAGCAGGTTGGCTTCAAGCCGGCCGGCGGAATATCGGATGCTGAAACAGCATTACTTTATTATAAATTAGTTGACCATATCTTAGGAAATGAATGGCTATGTCCGCAACTCTTTCGCATAGGAGCCAGCCGTTTAGCCAGTAAGCTGAATGAACTCATCCCATAAAAACAGCATACGATACAAGTTCAATTAGTACATGCGACTTTTCAGTAAGAATAACGTACCTTTGCCATAAAACAGCATTTCAAATGAAACGACTTCTACTTTTACTTGTTACACTCGTTTACCTGATACCTCTAACTAAAAGCCAGACACAGCTTACTACTGCCATAGATTTTTGGGCCAAAACCATAGACGGCGAGTTGTTCGAGATGTTTCCCACCTTAGATGAAGGGAAATTAGTTGTGATGGACTTTTTCAGCACATCCTGCTATTCGTGTCAGATATATGCGTATGATTTTCAGTTAGCATATGAAGGCTTTGGATATAACGAAGGCAATGTGTTTTTTATTGGTATGAACTATAATGGAGACAACGAGCAGGTAAGAGTATTCGATTCTACTTATAACATCACTTTGCCTAGCGTCAGCGGTCTTGATGGCGGTGGAAACAAGGTGTTTGAAGCTTATGAGATAATCTCTTATCCTACTGTGATCGTTGTTAAGCCTGACAAATCCATTTCGGCTCAATATATTTGGCCACCGACAGTTGAAAACATTACCGAAGAAGTGCTGTCAGCCGGAGGCATATGGGTTGGGATACCGGAAACCGCAAATCAGCTGCCTTTTTCAATCTATCCTAATCCGGCTTCTCATACAGCACATATAGCATGGGATAAACCCTTTACTCAAGCCAGGCTTCAGCTTCAAAGTATTGACGGAAATATTTTGTATCAGCAGGAATTGAATGGAGCTCACACAATACAGCCGACTCAGTCAATTGAACTGCCGATATCCGGACTGGAAAATGGTATATATATTGTTACCGTGTCAACTGACAAAATTAGGTTTACTCAAAAGTTAGTCATACATCATACATTGAAATAAAAACGATGTCAGTCTTAAAAAGAATTGCTCAATTTAGTTTGCTTGTTTTATTGCTGCCGCTATTTTACAGCTGCGAATTAGATGATGATTTTGATCTTGACTCCGATGATCCAATAGCAATGTATTTAGGTGGCTGGTCGGTAAGCGACAATGCGACCAAGCTTAACTATACGGTTACTATTCGTCGAAACCCAGAAAACTCCACAGAAGTTTTGATAGATAATTTTGCCGGATCGGGTGATGCAGCAAAAGCATTGGTTACAGGTAAAACCCTTACCCTGACCAGTATTACTGTTGGAAACGGATGGAGAATTTCGGGCTACGGTACGTATAAAAACTCTGGTCGTATTGATTTCTGGTATAGCCTGACAATTTCCGGTGATCAGGAAGAGCGGTTTGCCTTATTCAGCAGATAGCCCTTGTAGAGTCTGTTCTGTTTCCGACTGCATACGCTCTAAGCGCTTGGTTATACTGTCGTACATTACCTCCATCTTATCTGGAAACCGATTATAATAGTTCAGGTTTTCTTCAAACAGTTCCTGAGTTAGTCCATGGTTTCGAAACACCGCATCAAAATATTGCTGCTTTTCCTCATGTATGGCTTGCCCAAGGTTCCTCTTAAAATTCAGTGCAGCTTCTGCAATATGAATATCCATCAGCAGCTCTGTCATTTGGTTCTGACTTAATAATACGGAGGGAGTATGTTCTTTGGCCGGAGATGAAAGGCATGAAGCCAGACCAAGCAGCAGGACGATACAGCCCCACATCACTAACTGGCCTACAAAGGAATATTGAAGACTATATTGTTTCATCTGATGATGTTATACATACTATTACTACGGATGGATGTTACAGGTAAGGGACACTCAATTTCCGACATCCGACATAAATTTGATACGCATCAGACGTATTTCTTCTTCCGTATATTCCGGTTCACCCAATGTCTCAAGAGCTGTTTCAATTGAATCACTTTCTGCCTCACTAAAGTAATCAAAGATATCTTGTTGATGATATTCGTCCACAAACTCATCAATATAATAGCTGATATCAATACGGGTTCCACTTGCTACTATGCTTTCCAATTCGGTGAGCAACTCGTCAAAAGAAAGGTTTTTAGCATAAGCTATGTCTTCTAATGACAACTTCCGGTCAATATTTTGAATGATGTATACTTTCAGTCCTGACTTATTGATTACTGATTTGACTACCATATCATTAGGCCGGGTGATATCGTTCTCTTCCACATACTGGCGTATCAGTTTGAGGAATGGCTCACCGTATTTAGCTGCTTTACCCTGACCTACTCCAATAATTTGGGTCAGTTCATCCATTTTAACAGGATATTGTATGGCCATATCTTCCAATGACGGATCTTGAAAGATGATAAAAGGCGGCAGGTTTTCTTTTTTTGAAATTGCCTTCCGCAAATCTTTTAGCATGGCAAACAAGGTTGTATCAGTTCCACTACCTTTCATGCCAGCTGCTTTGGCGTCATCAAATTCATCGTCTTCCGAGTCATCAAAATTTGTCTCACGCACCAACATAATAGAATGTGGCTTTTTGATGAACTCCTTCCCTTCTTTGGTAATCTTTAGGATACCATAGTTTTCGATGTCTTTTACCAATAGCTTATGTATCAGTGCCTGTCGTATGACGGCATTCCAAAATTTCTCATTTTCCTCATCACCTGCTCCAAAAAACTCGTTTGTGTCGTGCTTTACATTCTTTATATCACCCGTCAGCTTTCCTACTAAAAGCTCTGCTATATGTTTTGATTTGAAGAGTTGTTTCACACTCATCACTGTTTCCAAAACAAGTTTCATTTCTTCCTGTCCGTCAAATTTTTCTTTAGGATTCAGGCAGTTATCGCATGCGCCACAGTTATCATGCGGATACGATTCACCGAAATAATGTAGCAGCAGCTTATGGCGACATACAGCCGATTCGGCATATGTAACCGTTTCATTCAGAAGTTCTTTAGCTATTTCCTGTTCAGCTACTGGTTTATCTTTCATAAACTTTTCCAGCTTTAGTATGTCGTCATAGCTATAGAAAGCGATACAGTTTCCTTCGCCATCGTCGCGTCCTGCACGTCCGGTTTCCTGATAATATCCTTCTATACTTTTAGGGATGTCGTGATGGATCACAAAGCGAATATCGGGCTTGTCAATTCCCATTCCAAAAGCTATAGTAGCTACTATGACCTCTACCTCTTCCATCAGGAACATATCCTGATTTTGAGTACGTGTGCTGCTGTCTAAGCCGGCATGATAAGGTAAAGCACGTATCCCATTCACCACTAAGGTTTCAGCAAGTTCTTCCACCTTTCGACGACTCAGACAATATACTATACCCGATTTAGCTGGATTTGCCTTAATATATTTGATGATATCTTTGACAACATCTTTGGTTTTGGGTCTCACCTCATAATAGAGGTTAGGCCGGTCGAATGAAGCTTTATATACAACAGCATCAGTGATCTCTAAGTTTTTAAGGATATCCTGTTGAACTTTTAAGGTAGCTGTAGCTGTAAGAGCTATTACGGGCAAAGTATTGTCGATGGCATCTATAATTGGGCGCAGACGCCTGTATTCGGGCCGGAAATCATGACCCCATTCCGAGATACAATGAGCTTCATCAATGGCTACAAACGAAATTTTCAAGGTTCTTAGAAACTCTACCGTTTCATCCTTAGTCAATGATTCAGGTGCTACATATAACAGCTTGGTTTTTTTAGCAATCAAATCTTCCCGAACCTGTTGCAGCTCTAATCGGGAGAGTGATGAGTTCATCACATGTGCAACACCGTTTTGTGTGCCAAAATTGCGAATAGTGTCAACCTGATTCTTCATCAAGGCAATAAGTGGCGACACTATTATAGCAGTACCTTCATTCATCAGGGCAGGCAGTTGGTAGCATAATGATTTACCACCACCTGTTGGCATCACCACAAATGTGTTCTTACGCTCTAATACACTCCTAATGATTGCCTCCTGGTTTCCCTTAAACTGATCGAATCCAAAAATCTTCTTTAGCAACTCGTGCAATCCGTATTCATCCTTCTTGACCATGCACTCCTCCATACATAAAGTGACAATTCTTTATTTAATCTTTTTGACCTTAAGCCGCTATAATTGCGACACTCTTACAAATATATACGATAAATTATACATACCCTGAATAACAGAAAAAAAATAGAGTTTTTCCTACTATCAGTATTCTTTCTTCAAGTAATCAACTCAAAAATATATTTTTTCTGATGATTATCATAGGTAATCATCCAGTTATTAACGATTTTTACAAATGCAAACGTATTCGATGGCAAGCTGACTGCATTTTTTACCGTTTTCTATCTGCTTCCACAAATATAAGACCTTTCCCAAAACGTGACAATACTTTTGATCTATTTTTATTTTTTAATCAATTAATTGTCGTGGCAAATGTAACATTCCCCCTACATTTTTCACTGTTGTTTTTGGTTGGTTCACTTTTACTATTTTTGTGCTGCTTATTCAACACTTCTGATTATGCCTGAAGATCATTCATCCTATCGCCTTGAACATAGTACTGATGCCATTTTAGCCATTGGCCGCAGGGTGATCAATATGGAGATGCAGGCATTATCACTGATTCAGGATCAGCTTGATCAATCGTTTTCAGAAGCCGTTTATCTACTTTTACAGTCTAAGGGCAAAGTCATCATTTCGGGTATTGGCAAGAGTGCTGCTATAGCTCATAAGATAGTAGCCACATTCAATTCAACCGGAACTGAGGCAGTATTTCTGCATGCTGCTGATGCTCTGCATGGCGACTTAGGCCTTGTACGTGAGGAAGATATAATCATGCTGTTATCCAAAAGTGGTGAAACACCTGAGCTTCGAGTGTTAATACCCTTATTAAGAGCTATGGGTAATAAGATGATTGCGATAGTCGGTAATACTTCCTCGTATCTGGCCCAACAGGCTGATATAGTTTTGAATGTGTCAGTCCCCCGAGAAGCATGTCCAAACAATTTAGCTCCTACTGCCAGTACAACAGCACAGTTAGTGATGGGCGACGCTTTAGCTATGAGCCTGTTAGAATGCAGAGGATTCAGCGCAACTGATTTCGCCCGCATCCATCCAGGAGGCGCATTAGGTAAGAAGCTTTATCTTCGGGTGGCTGATATATATACCCGTAACGAAAAACCCACTGTCAAACCCGATGATAATCTAAATACTGTCATAGTCGAAATATCATCTAAACGCTTAGGAGCTACCATAGTAGTTCAGGGAAATCAGGTAGCTGGCATTATCACCGATGGCGACCTGAGAAGGATGTTGATGAAGAATCCGGTCCCAACTCATGTGAAGGCCAAAGATATTATGACACCTGATCCCAAGCACATAGCACCTCAGGCTCTTCTGGCCGAAGCCCTTGAATTGATGCGACAACATAATATCACCCAACTTCCAGTCGTAAACTCTGAAGGATATGCAGGAGTTATTCACCTGCATGATATTTTAAAGGAAGGCATCTTTTAACTATAACCTCTGTCTGATGAGCAAAAAAGAACAATTTACCGCGTATCGAAAACGAATGAATGAAAAATTGCTGGCAGCACCCAACAACAAAATCATTAAACGTATCTATAGCCTTGATACCCTGAGTTATGAATCTGGGGCTATAGACAGCAAAACCAAAGAAATGTTGGGTTTAATAGCATCAATGGTGTTGCGATGTGATGATTGCATCTTTTATCATCTTCAGAAATGCCACGAGCTTGGGGTTAGTACTGAAGAGATAATGGAGATATTTGGATTAGCTAATTTAGTAGGTGGCACCATAGTGATCCCTCATACTCGTCGGGCGTTGGAGTTTTGGGAAGAATTAGCCACATAATTTGGTTCAAAGGCATAGATAAGCCTCTTTAATTACCTAAATGATGATCTTAACCACTTCACATTTATATAAAAAATACAGACAGCGTATGGTTGTTGACGATGTCTCGGTCAAGGTGCAGCAAGGCGAGATAGTTGGGTTGCTCGGCCCTAACGGAGCTGGTAAAACAACTACATTCTATATGATCGTTGGACTGATCAAACCTTTATCAGGACATGTTTATTTAAACGAGACCGATATCACCCGCGAGCCTATGTATAAAAGGGCTCAAAGAGGGATAGGCTATCTGGCTCAGGAAGCCAGTGTATTCAGACTGATGAGCGTGGAAGATAACATACGTTCGGTTATGCAGTTTAAAAAAATGTCACATCAGGAGCAGGATGAAAAATTAGAGGCATTGCTTTTCGAGTTTGGATTGCAGCATATACGTAAAAGCAAGGGGATCCAACTTTCGGGAGGGGAAAGAAGGCGAACCGAAATAGCCCGTGCATTAGCTGTTGATCCACATTTCATACTCTTAGATGAGCCTTTTGCCGGCGTTGACCCAATAGCTGTAGAAGATATTCAAAACATAGTAGAAAAACTAAAACAAAAAAACATTGGGGTGCTCATCACCGATCATAACGTACACGAGACCCTCTCAATAACCGACAGAGCATATCTGCTGTTTGAAGGTGCTATCCTCATGTCGGGGACTTCCGAAGAACTGGCTGCCGACGAACACGTAAGAAAGGTATATCTTGGACAAAATTTTGAACTCCGTAAAAAAGAAGCAAATCAAGATTGAATATCAGCTAAAAAAGCTACCATAGAGATAAACAAATACAACAATAGTATAAAAGGTATTGCTATCCAATACAGCCAAACGAGCAGTATAGCTGAGACAATCAGAAAAATATACCGCAACTCATTCATGCGCCATCCAAAAGTCTTGAACTTCAACCCCAACAAAGGAAATTCTGATACCATCAACACACACAGTATCAGTATAGTTGCTAAATAAAAATAGGTGTTGGTGACTAACATATAAAAGAAGCTTTGTCCTTCATAGAGTTGCATTTTAAGCAGCGGAAGTGAGGCTATCATCAAACCTGCTGCCGGAGTAGGTAATCCTAAAAACCGGGTTGTCTGACGATCGTCTATATTGAATTTAGCAAGCCGCAAAGCAGCAAACAGAACAATCAGCAGCGCAAGAAAAGGTACTATATCTACAGAAAAAAGCATGAAAGAACGCCTTCCATGACTGTCCATAATAAGTTGCATCAACAAAAATGAAGGTGCAAGCCCAAAGGAAACCACATCAGCTAAAGAATCCAATTGTACACCAAGAGTTGATGACACATGTAGCATTCTGGCCACAAAGCCATCCAAAAAATCAAACAAGGCTGCAATAAAAATCATATAAGAAGCCCAATCTAAATGGCCGATAGAGAAAAAATATACCGACAAGCTGCCAGATAACAAATTCATCAAAGTCAAAAAATTCGGGATATGTCGTTTGATACTCATGACCAATACTTTATTTAAGGTTGTACAAAGATACGATAAGAACAACTGAACAGCTAAATCCCTCTTTGAGAATTATAGCCAAACAGAAAAACTATTGTGAACAAGTTTTTATTCACCGGCATAAAAAACCGATATTGTTTTATTTATTTGATTATGAGTTGTCAATCCCTTTTTCTTAACGACTACATAATACCATCCTTTCTTAACAGGCGAGGCGTCCCATAGATAAGTATGCCGGCCGGCACAGGCGTATCCATCAAAAATTTTCGCTACCGGTCTTCCTAACATATCCACTATCTCAATGTGCACCTGGCTGTCTTGATGTAGCAAAATTGCTATTTCAGCTTGTTTATTAAAAGGGTTTGGCCATATACCAACTGATCCGTTATCCTCATATTGTTCGTTCACATTCACCCATAAGGAAGAGAACGACCAAGGCTGGCTGTAAGCACCCCATCCGTCACTATTTCGGGCTCTCACACGCCAGAAATATGTCGTATTACCTTGCAGACCTGTAAGTAAATACATAGTATCTGTAATTTGTTCATCAGAATAAAATATATCTTGAAATAGATCATCAAACGCCACCTCAAGATGATAATAAGTGATCTCGGGCTGTGAGTGATACCAGTATAAGTCGATCTGGGGTTGGTCTGCGTAAATCTCTATCTGTGCTCCATCCTGAGGGCTATACAACACAACTGTTTCAGGCAGGGAAAGGATGGTGGTAGAAAACTGCCACACATCCGACCATAATCCGGTGCCTTCAGCATTTGAGGCATTTACTCGCCAATAATAAGTTTGACCATATGCCAACTCATCAATCTGAATACTAGTTGATTCAATCCCTGTGATATCGTATATAAATGTTGTAAAAGCAGGATTAGAGCTCAACTGCACTCTATAGGTATCAGCCTCTGTTACAGCTTCCCAAGACAAAGTTGGGCTGATAGGTAAGTCCACCGATTGGTGGGTGGGTGAGATCAAAGTGGGTGTATCAACCAATACGTTCTGGCTGTATCGCAGGATTGTTCCTGCCCAGCCTACTGCCCAGCCGTTGTTAGGATCGCTGAAGCTAAGACTCCAGATCCAGTTAAATGTACCGCTGTTTTGAGAAAGCCATATATTGCCCCCATCAGTTGTGTGATAGATCACTCCATCGCTTCCAGCCACCCAACCTGTTTGGTCATCTATGAAATGAGCTGTATAAAAGCCGGATGATGTAGCTACCGACTGGCTGACCCAGGTCAGGCCACCATCGGTAGTCTTCAGTATAGTACCATTAGTGCCGGTTATCCAACCAGTAAATTCATTTACAAAATGTACTTTTGTCAATATGCGACTTGTGCCACTGGTTTGAGTAGTCCAGGTCTGGCCACCGTCAGTAGTGTAAAAGATCCTACCCGAATCGCCTACTGTCCATCCTTTCAGTCGATTGACAAAATGTACTGACCGGAGGTTATTTACCGAGCCCACATATTGTGTCTGCCAGTTTAGGCCGCCATCAGAACTATGAAGTATAGTTTCACCTGATCCTACTGCCCAGCCAAATTGCTCATCAGCAAAAAATATGTCGCGCAAATGATTTTGTACTCCGCTGTTTTGAATGCTGAAGTAGCTACCTCCGTTTTCCGTATGTAAGATCAACCCGCTATTACCTGATACCCAACCTTTTTGTTGGCTTATAAAACAAACCCCTTCCAACACTATTTGAGTATTAGAAGTCAAGGGTATCCAGCTTTGACCGCCATCGGTAGTTTTTAATACCATTCCGTTATCGCCAACAGTCCAGCCCGTATGTCGATCCACAAAATGCAAAGCACGCAACAGATTCATCGTGCCACTCGACAATACAGTCCATTGACCTGATTGACTGCTGTGATACGGATCGGACGAAATCTCCCCTAATTGTGCATGCACATGGGACATCAAGAAAAGGCTAAGGCAAAATGCAATAAATTTAAAATGTAATACTTTGTCTTTCATGCTTGGTCTGATTTGGTTTTTTAGTTAAACAATTGTAATTAGAACCACCGAAAATACAAAAATTGTGATTACTAAAAACAAAAATCTTGATCAGGATTGATACCGCAGCACTTAGGTATGGTTGATCAGCTGTACTACTTCATATTGAACAAGCCTCTTCAGCTTTACTTTTAAGTACACGATTAAATAGGTACTTTGATCCATATACAACTGATTTTATAAACAGTAAGATGTTATATAATAATAATATAGAAAATATAATATCCGCAGACTCAAAATTAACTGAAAGGATGAGTTGAATGTTGAAAACTGTTATCCACTCACCATACAGAGCACAACACATCATACAATCATTTGTATATCAAGATGATAATTATATTTTTATTTACCTTGACCATATACTGTCAGTCTGTCAACCAAAAAATGATTTATTTTTGCCGGCACACCAAAATAAAATAGCCGTGAACTTTTTACGCATAGACTGCCCACATGAAATGATGAAAACTAAACAAGCTGTGTAAAAAGCGTAGCGCCACTCACTTTAAATTTTCGGAATTACGACACATAAAACACTTACATAATTTCAAACAGATGAGACAAAACCTAATTATTATTTTGATTTTCACATTGTTATCAAATATCCTTCATGCTCAATTCGATCTTTCGGCTGAGTGGCGTCCACGTTTTGAGCTTAACAACGGACAGGCAATGGTTCCAACCGACAGCTCGCAGGCTACTGCTTATGTATCGCAGCGCAGCCGGGTTAATCTTTCATACACAACTGATGCGTATCGCTTTTATCTGAGCGTACAAGATGTCAGAAATTGGGGTGATGATAATATTGCAGCAGGTACAGGAGCTTTTGCCCGCACAGGAAGCAGCGGCATACATCAGGCATGGCTGCAACTTAACCTGAGCCCTACTGATATCTTAAAGATCGGACGACAAGAATTCAGCTACGACGATCAACGGTTATTATCGGGTCGAAACTGGAATCAATACGGCCAGACTTATGATGCCCTGTTGTTGAAACTGCAAAAAAGCAGCTGGTTCATAGATATAGCCGTTTCATATAATAACGATTCTGATAAAGGTAATCCGGCCGGGTTTGGTTTAAACAATTTTGCTGTTGACCCTATTACAAGGCGGTTACGAACCTTAAACTTCATTTATCTCAAAAAAGAAATCAGTCAAGCCTGGTATATCTCTGCAACAGCCTTACTTACGGGTTATCAGAAAGATAAGATCAGCTCTACCACTTATTTTATGGGGACTTATGGCTTGTATAGTAAAATACGTTCCAATGGTTTTGAAGCTCAGGCTAATTTATTTGGTCAGTCTGGTAAGACCCAGCAAGGAAAACAGCAGCATGCTTTTATGACTACTGTAGAGGCCTCATATAGGCATGGAGGGATCAAAGCTGGGTTAGGTCTGGATATACTCAGTGGCCATGATGCAGCTAATACTGATCCCGACTATCAAGCCGACGATCATGCTTTTGACCTTTTTTATGGGTTACGTTTTCTTCGATATGGATTAATGAATCAATACAATATACCGGCTCACACACTCAACGGAGGCTTAGTTGATCTGTATCCTCAGATTGTATTCTACCCACACGGCAAGCATACAATCACTATTGACTATCATTTTTTCAGCTTGCATCAAGCCGTAGCAAATCCCACTGATCCTAACACCATACTCAAGGGTAGCTTAGGCTCGGAGCTTGATATAGTATGGCAATATGTGATCTCTAAAGAACTAAACCTGCATACCGGATTCACCTATTATTTTACTAACGACACCTTTGCCAAAGTAAAACATATTGATCCGGCTCATATAGGTCAGCCCTATTTTGGCTGGATAATGCTCACTTTCAAGCCTTTTATTTTCAGCTCTGCCCGATGAGTAATGAGCAGCCCGACAGAAGTTTCGTAGAGCAGATCAGTATAGCTGATTTCTCTTACCCACTTCCGGATGAACGGATTGCCCGCTATCCTTGTGCCATACGTGATCAGGCAAAACTATTGCTGATGAAAGGCGATTGTATATCGGAGGATGTCTTTTCAAACATCGGAGCACATCTTCCGCACAAGGCTTTGTTGGTATGGAATGAAACCAAGGTGATACATGCACGTTTGCTATTTGTCAGACAAGGTGGTGCGCGTATTGAATTATTTTGTTTAGGTCCGGCTAACGGTATGGGTGATATTCAACAAGCATATGCTGCTACAGCTTCGGTAGATTGGAACTGTTTGGTAGGCAATTCAAGGCGGTGGAAGCACGGAACTCTGGAACAGCACATTACTAAAGGCGGTCGGGAAATAAAGCTACTAGCAGAGCGTCTGCATACGTCTGACAGCCATAGTGTGATACGGTTCAGCTGGTCAGATACCAAACTCAGCTTTGCACAGCTGTTGGAGCGTATGGGTGAGGTGCCTCTTCCACCTTATTTGCATCGCATGGCCGAAGTCATTGACACCGAACGTTATCAGACCGTTTATGCCAACCACGACGGGTCGGTGGCTGCTCCTACTGCCGGACTGCATTTCACAAAGAAGCTGATTGAAGAGCTGAGGAGAAAACATTTTTCGATTGAGAAACTGACTTTACATGTAGGAGCAGGTACCTTTAAACCTGTAGCTCATCCTGCTATAGGACAACATTCGATGCATAGCGAGAAAATGATCGTTCATAGTCAGACCATTGAACATATCATACAAGCAACCGACGAGCTGATAGCAGTAGGCACTACAAGTATGCGTTGCCTGGAAAGCCTCTACTGGCTTGGCATACAGCTGTTACAAGGCAATTCTTCAACTGAGTTGCACCTCACACAATGGTTCCCCTACGAAAACCCAAAGACTGCACACATAGATGCACAAACCGCATTATCAGCTCTGTTAGATTATATGCATGCAAATAAAACTGATCAGCTACATGCCTCCACAGCTTTGATGATAGCACCCGGCTACAGATTTAAAATAGCTAAGGGACTGATCACTAATTTCCATCAGCCAAAAAGCACCTTGCTGTTATTAGTGGCTGCACTGATGGGCGAGACATGGAAAAAAGGATACGAATACGCATTGCAGCATGATTTCAGGTTTTTAAGCTATGGCGATAGTTGTCTGATGTTGCCGTAGGAACACCATGAATCTATTTCAAGCTTTAAACTGACTTTACGCCTGGTCAATCATTTGACCTCTGCCTGAGCTGAGCTACCAACTTTTCAGACTTCAAACGCAACAAATCTTATATAGCTGATTACAAGCACTTGAACAAATATTATTACTGACAAAAACTCTTGTTTACCAAACAAAAGGGATGTTCAGTTGTTTTATACACATTAAACCTAACACCTTTCAACAATGAAATCAAGATTTACATGGATTCCAGTGCTGTTGTTGCTAATCATGCCGTTATCAGGTTTGGTGGCACAGCAAAAATTAGTAGTTAAAAAAACACCTTTCAGGCATGAGTTCAACGCATTGCCTTATGCCTATGATGCGCTTGAAAAATCCATTGATAAAGAGACAATGGAAATACATTACGACCGGCATCATCGGGCCTATTTCAACAATTTTATGAAAGCCATAGAAAAGACTGATTTAGTGTATCTTACTTTTGAAGAGCTATTTAGCCGTATCAGTCAACTTCCTGTAGCCGTTCGGAATAATGGTGGTGGACATTACAATCATCAGATGTTTTGGAGTGTACTATCACCCGATGGAGGTGGTGAGCCTGGCGGTCAAGTAGCCGAGGCCATCAACAAAAGTTTTGATTCTTTCGACAACTTCAAGCAAGCCTTTGAAGATGCCGGTGCTACCCGGTTTGGCAGCGGATGGGCCTGGCTTAGCATGAACGCACAAGGCGAACTGTTTGTAAGCTCTACCCCAAATCAGGATAACCCTCTGATGGATGTAGTAGAAGAACGCGGCACACCTATATTAGGCCTGGATGTGTGGGAACATGCATACTACCTACGCTATCAAAACAAACGTGCCTCATATATGCAGGCTTTCTGGGATATAGTAAACTGGAAAGAAGTTGAACGTCGCTTTGAAAAAGCAAAAAAGGAACTGTAAAATAGTTGAAACCTGATTACTATTTCAGGCTGTAAGTCATCAAGTCTTACAGCCTTTTTTCTTTCACACAGTGTCATCAGCAGGGATCAATGCAACGACTCTTTCTTGCCAGCAAATGCGGACTATTCTTCAAACAATGGTTTCCTGATCCAGGTTTCTAAGCGATCGGGGCCTGTGCTGACCATTTTAACCGCTAAGCCAGTTATTTCTTCAATGAAACCAATATAATCTTCCAAGGCCTTTGGCCTGTAACTTTCTGAAGCTGACAGAGGCTGGTTCCAACCGTGTAAGCTGACATATTTAGTAGATAACAGCTCGGTATTCATCTCAAAAGGAACATAATCAATCTGTTCATCATGTTGCATATAGCCCACTCCTACTTTAATCTCTTGTAATTCGTCGAGCACATCAGCTTTCATCATCACTAAATCTGTTACTCCATTAAGCATAATGCTGTATTGCAATGCAGTCAAGTCAAGCCATCCGCAACGTCTTGGGCGTCCGGTAGTAGAACCGAATTCATGTCCTTTCTGTCGGATCATTTCACCTGTTTCGTCTACTAGTTCTGTAGGGAAAGGGCCACTCCCAACTCGTGTACAATAGGCTTTGAATACTCCGAACACCCGTCCTATGTGATGAGGTGCTATGCCTAATCCTGCGCAGGCTCCGGCTACGGTAGTATTTGAAGAAGTTACAAAGGGATAGCTACCAAAATCAATATCCAACAAGGCACCTTGAGCCCCTTCGGCTAATATTTTTTTTCCTGACTTCAGCTGCCGGTTGATATAATATTCGCTATCGACAAATTGTAGGGATTTCAGTATGTCGATAGCTTCAATCCACTGTTGTTCATAATCTTGAAGGCTAAGTCCGTCAATCAGATGTGCCTCAGTATCAAACTCAGTCAAGCCGATTTGTTGCAGGTGATCTTTTTTCAAAGCCTCGTATTTTTTTTTAAAATCAGGCAGACATATATCGCCAACTCTTATCCCTTGCCGACGCACTTTATCCGTATATGTCGGTCCTATGCCTTTCAGGGTAGAGCCAATTTTTTGAGTGCCTTTACAGTACTCAAGTGCTGCATCCAACAGCCGATGAGTAGGCAGGATAAGATGTGCTTTTCGGCTGACGATCAAATTATTTGCAACATCAATACCGTGATGTTGCAAAGTGGTGATTTCTTTTTTCAGTATGAGCGGGTCTATGATCACCCCGTTTCCAATCAGGTTGAAGGTGTTCAGATCGAAGATACCCGAAGGGATGGTATGCAAGATAAATTGTTTCCCATCAAATTTAATAGTATGGCCGGCATTAGGCCCACCCTGAAAGCGTGCTATCAAATCGTAATGAGGTGCCAGCACATCCACTATCTTACCTTTACCCTCATCACCCCATTGCAGGCCAAGCAAAACATCTACATTCATCAGCATATTTTTTAAAATTTATCCTTGCTAAGCAGTTGATCCATCAGAAATATATCTCATGGCTTGCTGTAGTGGACAAATTTACATGGAATAATGGCTATAACGACAAGAAAGTTAAAAGAAGTTGAGCTGAGTACAAGTCTATTTTTCTTTTTGTTGAGGATCAGCCTTTTTGATCCGGCCATAAAATGTAAGCGAGTGATGGGTCACTTCTACGCCTAAAAGTTCTTCAACCGATTCTTTAATTTCCTGTATTCGAGGATCACAGAACTCAAGTACTTCACCGTTATCAATACTGACAAAATGGTCGTGCTGACTGAATTTAAATGAGCGTTCAAATTGCGCACAATTATTTCCAAACTGATGCTTGGTAACTAAAGAGCAATCCAACAGCAATTCAATAGTATTATATAAGGTAGCCCGACTTACTCTGTACTTGTTATTTTTCATGCGGGTATACAAGGTTTCTATGTCAAAATGTCCCTCGCTGGAATAAATTTCCTCAAGTATTGTAAATCGTTCAGGCGTTTTACGGTGGCCACGCTGCTCAAGATAATCAGTAAATATCTGTTTGACCGTTTCAAAAGTATCATTATGCTTTTCTTCCATATCGATGTATTGATCAGACGCTTTGCGTTGAATATCCGAACAAGCCTTGATCGCCTATTCAATGCTGTACTACTCAATGAAAAATCACTTCCCATCAGTAGCATGTCAGAATTTGACTGTAAAATTATAAAATTATTTTTAATTAGAATAAATAAAAATTAGCGTAAAGCCGTTAAGCTATTTTACTGTATTTCAGCTTTTTACACAACTCACAGACGGATTACTAAAAATATTCATGTCTGTGCCTTGTCTCAAGGCTACAGCTTGTATTACTTTTCAGCCCAAAAGTATCAAAATCTTCGAAAAATCATGTCAATTGATGGAATATATATCGCCTGAATCATAGAATCGTGCATAGCGGTATAACGGAAAATTGTTTTTTCAGGAAATTGCTTTGCAATCAAATTATTTTTTTTATTTTTGCAGCCCAAAATTGACACCATTAATTAAAGAAAAGATAACGATGGCAAATCACAAATCAGCAATCAAAAGAATGCGTCAAAGCAACGCCAGGAGACTTCATAACCGGTATTATGCTAAATCTATGCGTACTGCACTTAAAAAGTTCAGGAGCTCAACCGATAAAGCAGAAGCAGAAATCTTGCTCCCAAAACTCCATTCGATGATTGACAAGCTTGCCAAGCGAAATATTATTCATAAGAACAAGGCTAACAATTTGAAGTCGAAGACTACAAGACAAATTGCTCGTATGGCCTAATTGTTTTTTCACCTAAAGGTTGAAGCCCCTTTTTTAACAAGAAGGGGCTTTTTCTGTTTGCCAATTTTTTTTCGCAATCAAAAACAAATCCGAAATACAATAGCAGGCACTCATTCCAAACGCATACACCATGATAAGACTTTAGAAGGATGATTGAAATCTGCCATACCCATAGCAAAACCTGTTTACGCTCACATGCCGGTATACCTTAGTGGTGCTGAGTAGATTATTTTGGGCAGCACAACCCCTATTTTCAATTTGCAATTCTTTAGGATTTTGCGGATATTATCGCCATTTTATTTCTTATAAATATGTCGGTACCTCTGGTTAAGAGTATCAAAAACAATATCATGACCCAACTTTCGCAGTATAGAAATGTAGTTCTTAACCGTCTATGGTGAAACATTTAGAGGATGCCAAATAGGTGAAAACGCCACTGTTTCGGCAGAAAAGCATTTTTAAAGATAACAAAACCCAAAAAAGATCGGTATCACCGGAATATTTACATCTGAAAAGAACTCATACTGCTATGCAATCAATGATCGGTTTTTATCCCTGTGATTGCTTAAAGGGCTACCTCAACCTTGAAACCTGAACCAAATTTCGGCGATTTTGTTCCATAGGACGTACAATTGATAAAACCAAGTTATCGGTCTGATTATTACGGTTCGGCTCATCAGATATACCACTATGATTTGGAGGCATCCTTATTCACAATTACCAAAGCAAGCGAGGATGCCACTCTGTTGGCATCCTCGCTTTTGATCTTTAACAATACAACTCAATCGGTAATGCTGTATTTCATACAACGATAGAGAAGGGTTTTTTACTTAACAAATATTTTAAAGTTTTGACTTTCAAGTTCATTTCTTAAGTGGATGATATACAATCCGGGTGTGCAATATTTTTTCAAATCTAAGCTTGCTGATCCGTTAAAGCTGCCGTACAGAATAGTTCGGCCGCTCATATCTACAATTTCGTAGGATTGCATTGATTCATTATAGCTGCTTTGAATGTACAGCATTGATTGAGCAGGATTAGGATATACAGCAAACAATGGTTGGCTCATTTCGTCAGAAGTTCCAACATATTGCTCTATCACCACATTGTCAATCAGTATGGGGTTGCCATAAAAGCTTACCGTTTCAAATGCAAAACGTATGTCAGACTGGCCGGCTAAAAAGCTAAGATCAAAGCTATTACACGGGCTACCCCATCCATTTCCGCACCAGTCATCTGCTACTGTGGGGAAAAATGTTTCTATAGTAGGCAAGTGTGTAGCAAAGTTTCCGCTACCGTCTTCGCCCAAGCTAACAAGGCGTGTCCAGTTCTGTCCACAATCTGTCGAATAAAGCACTATCAATGAATCGCTATGAGGCATGGTAGCCTGATTCAATGCGTACGCATGTTCAAAGCTCAGAGATGCTGTCGTAAAACTGCTTAGATCAAAAGGCTTGCTGATCAGCCGGTCGCGTTGTCCTATGGAATAATATGTCCTGAAGTCGATCCCTGCTGCCCAATTACCTCCATTTCCGCTAACAGGATGTATTCCCCATGTGATATTGTCGTCTGGATTCTCAATCAGCCATGAACCCCTTTTAAAATCAGCCGACTCAAAGCCTTCCTCGAAATAGGTTGTTATAGCACCTACCTTAATATATTCTTGTTTTGAAGTCTGATCAGAACCAAAGCTATTGCTTACCTGCAAACTCACATCATAGTTACCGTTTTCCAAAAATTTCACTTCAGGGTTTTTCGAATGTGCATTCGTTCCATTGACAAAAGCAAACGTATTAGGCTGTATAGTCCAGTTCCATGTATCTGGTAATCCGGTAGATACATCCAACAGGGTAATTTCATCCTCTACACATATATTTACTGCATTTGCTGAGATATCGGCCTGAGGTTGTTCAGGGAAGTCCACTTTAAAACTCATAGTCGGCCCTATCATGCTGATATCGGAAATATATACTCCGCCAAAATTACCGTTTTGCAGGAATGGATACGGGTCTGTTCCATCGCCAAAGGCTGTACGGCCATAATTTTCGGCAAAAACCGCATTAGACAGGTTGCCATTTACAGAGGGTGTCCCGCCCGGGCGGAAGATATATACTTCATCGGGTGGCCCTTGTGCATTTCCATTTCCGGCTGAAGGATTAATGCGATAGACTAATAAGCCCGATCTGGGCAAGGTACCATCAAAAGTACCCTCTTTCTTGCGATATTCAAGCACAAAATATTCTAAAGTAGAATTCTGGGAAGGGATGCGCCATACATTTCCATTCTCTTCCGATAACGGATTAATCGTATAGGTGCCGCTTTCAGTGATCCATGGAATTTCCTCAATCCAGTTCCCATACTTAAATTTCATAAAAGCTCCCATATATTGAGGAGGATTATTATTTGCTGCCATGATATCCCATTGCCCAACGGGAGTAATGTCTGTATCCACATATCTATACAGATCAGGAGCACCAAGCGAGTGGTAAAGTTCGTGACACAACACTCCTACCCCACTGCTGTTCATACTGGTTTCCAACTGAAAATTAAAATCCCAGACCCGTTTTCCGTTGATATACACTGTTTGGGTATAAAGACTCCAGCGATGTGGCCACAGCAAAGTGGACCAGGCCGTTGGTGCTCCTCTGATGATAAACACCACGTTATCCACATAGCCATCGTTGTTATAGTCTAAGTCAATATACTCAGGGACAGGCGAATGCTCATTGATCCAGGTGACTGCATTAGCTAACAGGGTATGCTCACGTTGTGTCCGCTGATTGTCGCCTTGATACCCTTGAGGATTGGTTGTCGGGTGGTGAGGCATATAATATGCACGTGGATGCGTGTCTTGATAGGAACGAATAATATGATCCGGTGAGACAGGATAGAATGTAGAAGGTAACTCTAACTTGCCATAAGATACTTCATGAAAATAATTGAGAACCGAGTTGCTACCCGGCTGATCATTATTGAACCGGCTATAATTGATCAGAGTATCCGTTGTAAACTCTTCCTGATCGCTAAAACGGATGTAAATAACAATATTATTTAGTACTCCAGCAGCACGGCCACCCGATCTTCCGGCTTCGTTCAGACGCATATGCTGCTCCAATTCCCTGCGTATCTCCATCCTTTTGGACGCCGGCAAATTGATACCCGGTCGTAATCCATGAGCTACAGGATCAGCCTCCCCCACAAGAAGGGAAGACGCAACCAACTTATCACCATCTAAAACGGCAAAATAATAAAATCCATCATCGGGATGCTGAACAATAGTAAACCCATCTGCATCATGCAACCAGTTATAAAACTCATCGCCAGTTGCAAAGCAATGCAAAATAGTTCCATCAGGTTGTGTAACAGTAACAGGCTCACTGTTCAGCCAAGCCGCCTTCAGGATAAAAGGAAAAAACAAGATAAAAAATAAAAATTTCTTCATAATCTTACAAAATATTAATAGACGAAAAATTGATTTCAAAAGTACTGTTTTCTGGTCAACTATGTCTGCAATAGAATGCTTTTGTCGGAAATTGTTACATCAGTCTCTTGCCAATTCTATTACTCAATTTATTGTTGGATAACAAGCCATCTTACGTTAGTTGAAACAATATTTTTTATTTTTACGTCTCGTAAAGAATGCATATACTAAGCTCAACAGATTAATAACACCTGTATCCCTACCAAAACATCCGCAATGATTCCAACCGCAACACCTACCATCAGATGAGAGCAGTTCATATTCATATTACTGGGTTGGTTCAAGGTGTTGGATTCAGGCCTTTTGTGTATCGTTTAGCACAAAACTATCAGATAAGAGGTTGGGTATCCAATGACAACGAAGGGCTTAGCATACATGCAGAAGGAAACACTGATTCTATTGATTATTTCCTCGCTGACATTGAACGCTTCGCACCTGATGCAGCTCATATACAACAGGTTACTATAAACGAAACAGATATCTTTGGTTACGACAGCATGACTATTCTACAAAGTGCTAACCTTTCAAATGCCATCACTGAAGTTAGTCCCGACATAGCCGTATGCAATGATTGTTTGACAGATATGCGTCTCCAACACAGGCGTTTAGCTTATCCTTTCACCAACTGCACCAACTGCGGCCCCAGATTCACAATCATACGTGCATTGCCCTACGACCGGCATATGACCACTATGGATGTATTTGAGATGTGTCACTACTGTCAGACCGAGTACCACCAACCCACCGACAGACGCTTCCATGCCCAGCCCATTGCCTGCAACCATTGTGGACCTGTATATACTATGGCAGACCATCATGGAAATTTTAAACCCCTGTCTGACCCGGCTGCTGCCATAGCCAATTGGATAGATCAGGGCGAAATAGTTGCATTGAAAGCTATGGGTGGGTATCACCTGATCTGCGATGCAACTAATGAAAAAACTGTCCATAAGCTGCGAGAGCGTAAAAACAAAGAAGCAAAGCCAATGGCTGTGATGACGACGGCAGAAAGGCTTAAAGAACGATTTAATGTATCCGAAGAGGTCTTCAATCTGCTGAATTCATGGAAACGGCCTATAGGAATCCTTCCCCACAAGTATCCGTATAGCCCTTCAGTGAGTAACGGCCTGAACACAACCGGAATAGTATTGCCCTATATGCCTTTGCATCATCAACTGTTCGATTTCATGCAGGCTGAAGCAATAGTATTGACAAGCGGTAACCTTTCAGATGAACCCATCACTATCACCGATGCAGATGCATACCAAAACTTAGGCAAGCTGACCGATAAAATAGTCGGGTATAATAGAGAAATACATAATCGGGTTGACGACAGTGTATTTATGGTTTGCAACGAACAGCCTGTAATGATACGACGTAGCAGAGGTTTTGCACCAGCACCCGTATCACTACATATAGAAACAGAAGGTATATTGGCTATGGGCGCTGAAATGGCATGCACCTTCGCTATCGGGAAAGGCAGGCAAGCACTGCTAAGCCAACATATAGGCGATCTGAAAAACGCAGCTACACTAGCTTTTTATGAGGAAGCATTAGAACGGTTGTCAAGATTATTTCGATTTGAACCCATATGGATAGCATGTGATACACATCCGGACTATCTCTCTTCACAAATAGCCCGAAAATATGGTATAGAAGTGATTGAGGTACAGCATCATCATGCACATATAGCCGCTGTGATGGCCGAACATTTCATTGATGAGCCTGTCATAGGTATAGCGTTTGACGGTACCGGAGCAGGTGATGACGGGACTATTTGGGGCGGTGAGTTCTTGATCTGTGAGCTGAGCCAATATCAGCGGATCATTTATTTCGATCCAATACCTCTGCCAGGAGGTGACAAGGTGGTCAGTGAGCCTTGGCGTACAACAGTTTCATATCTGTATAAATATTTTGGTGCAGAAATAGTTAAAACTGCCACCAACTTTCTTCCTTCTCCAACCAAGGATAAAATTCCATTGATGCTGCAAGCTATTAACCTAAACCTGAATTGTCCGGCAAGCTCAGGTGCCGGACGCCTGTTTGATGCCGTCTCAGCTTTACTGAACATCTGCACACATAGCAAATACCATGCAGAAGCACCAATGCGATTAGAAGCTGCCATAGATCATGGATGTGCCGAAAGCTATCAGGCTGATTTCATTGAAGATCGCATAGAGTTTAAGACTGTTTTTCAATCTATTTTAGATGATCTCAAAAAACAAACATCTACAGGGATCATTGCTGCTAAGTTTCATAACACCATGCTGAACCTTATCAAAGAAACGGCTGTCCGGATCAGGGAAAAGCACCAATTGAATAAAGTGGTTTTGTCTGGTGGAAGTTTTCAAAACAGATATTTACTTGAGCACAGCATCCGGTTGCTGAAACAATGTGGCTTTGAAGTATTCTTTCCGCAGCAGATACCACCCAATGACGGTGGGATAGCCTTAGGGCAGATAGCGGTAGCTGCTAAGCTGATCCAGAAAAGAAAAAGCAGCTAAGCCTATGCGTTCATTTATGTATATTTGCTTTATCTAATATCACCTGTTGTATGTGTTTGAGCGTACCGGCAAAAATTGAATCTATTGAAGGCGACACAGCTAACTGTTCCATTGGAGGTGCTACTCTGTCGGTCAGCCTCCGGCTTTTAGACCATAGTTCGATCCGGATAGGCGACTATGTGTTAGTACATGCCGGATTTGCCCTGCAATTGATAAGTCCGGATGAAGCCCGCACTACTTTAGAACTATTCAAGGAATATGAGGCAATCAATATCATGCTTGATCAACAAAACGAAAGTAATAATTCCATAACATAATGAATAGTTGATGCGATATATTGACGAATACAGGAGTCAAGAGTTGATCACTTCACTTGTCAACCGCATTCGCTTTTATTCCAAGCGGCCTATTCGGATCATGGAGGTATGCGGCGGGCATACAATGTCTATTCAACGTTTTGGTATTCCTCCTTTATTACCTTCTCATATAGAGTTACTTTCGGGACCTGGATGTCCTGTATGTGTTACCAGCAGAGCTTATATCGACAGAGCTATTGCATATAGCCGCTTACCGGATACAATACTTTGCACCTATGGCGACCTGATACGTGTGCCTGGCTCTAGCTCAAGCCTTGAAAAAGAAAGAGCAAAAGGAGCCGATATACGCATCGTCTATTCTATCTTAGATGCATTGCTTATAGCTAAGCAACAAAGACGTAAAAAAGTTATCTTTCTGGGAATAGGTTTCGAGACCAGTTCACCGGCTACAGCTGCCGGCATACAAAAAGCATATATGGCCGGGCTGTTTAATTTTTACGTGTATAGCGCTCACAAACTCATGCCACCGGCTATGGCAGCCATCATTGATCAGGGAACAAATATACATGGATATATTGGTCCTGGACATGTAAGTACCATCACCGGAACTGATATCTATCAATTCATCCCGCAACAATATCAGATGGGGGTGGTTATCAGTGGGTTTGAACCTGTTGACATTCTGCAATCTATTTATATGCTTGTGATGCAATATGAGAACAATCAACCTTCTGTGGAAATTCAGTACCGTCGTGCTGTCAAACCCGAAGGGAACCCAAAAGCTATGGATATGCTCAACGAGGTGTTCGAGACAGGTGATGACTGGTGGCGTGGATTAGGAGTATTGCCCCATAGCGGATTAGGTCTGCGGGAAGATTATAAACGCTTCGATGCAGAAAAAATGATTGAGGTTCAGGTAGAGCCTACTCGCGATGACAAAGCTTGTATATGTGGAGATATCCTCAAAGGATTGGCAAAACCGACAGCCTGTAAGCTGTTTGGCAAAGCTTGCACACCGTCTGATCCTGTAGGTGCATGCATGGTAAGCAACGAAGGGGCTTGCGCAGCATACTATCATTACAGACAAATAAACTGATCATGAAGTCTAACCTGATAATGCTCGGTCATGGCAGCGGAGGTGCAATGAGCCACGAACTGATTCAACACGTGTTTGTGAAATATTTTTCCAATCCGGAGTTAAATATCATGGGCGATTCGGCAGTATTTGCAACAGATCAGGGATATATGGCTTTTACTACCGATACGTTTGTTGTGTCGCCTTTGTTTTTCCCTGGAGGGGATATCGGAAAGCTTGCTGTTGCAGGTACGGTAAACGATCTAGCAGTGGCTGGGGCTATCCCAAAATACCTAAGCACAGGATTTGTCATTGAAGAAGGTTTTCCGGTCAGCTTGCTAGAGAAGATAGTTATCAGCATGTCGGATGAAGCGGCAAAAGCCGGTATCAGTATAGTTACAGGCGACACAAAAGTAGTAGCCAAAGGCCAATGCGACCAGATATATATCAATACTTCAGGTATTGGTCTTGTCCGACAGGAGGCGTATCAGCTCACACATGGAAACCGTATCCGGCCGGGAGACAAAATCATCATCAACGGGAGCATAGCTGATCATGGAATGGCTATTATGAGTGCCCGTAACCAACTTCAGATCAAAGCTCCGATATTATCTGACTGTGCAAGTCTGAACGACCTCATCCATCAGGCTTTTCAAGTAGGTGGCATACATTTTATGCGTGATCCGACACGTGGTGGATTAGCTACTACAGCAGTAGAGATAGCCGAGAACAAGGACTTTGGAATAGAGCTGTATGAACAAGATATAGCTGTAAATGATGGAGTAAGAGGAATATGTGAGATTTTAGGTTTTGATCCTTTGTATGTAGCAAACGAAGGCAAGGTGGTGCTTATAGTGGCTGCTGAAAAGGCTGATCTTATGCTTGCAACATTAAAAAAACATGCGCTTGGGAAAGAGAGCACTATCATAGGTGAGATAACCGCAAGCCATCCGGGGAGGGTGTGGCTGCAAACTGTGATAGGCGGAGCACGTATTATTGATCGTATTACAGGTGAATTGCTTCCACGTATCTGTTAAAATACATGGGATTGTTATATCAAATAAAATTTCGTTTATTTCAGAATTTTTGTCAATAATAAGATCATTAAAAAGCTTTGGTTGTTTATTGTTCTTAGCCCGTAGGGCTTATAAATTTTATGGAATTGCGTTTATTGATAAATATTCAATACCAGGCAAAAGCAAAAATTCTAAATGAATCATTTTGATGTGGTGTATGCCCTAAAGGGCAATGATTTCTCTATGCTACGATGCTTGCTATTGATATGTATGCCCTAAAGGGCAATGATTTATCTATGCTACGATGCTTGCTATTGATATGTATGCCCTGACGGGCAATAAATTCTCAACATAACGATGCTTTATATTGATATGTATGCCCTAAAGGGCAATGAATTCTCAATGCAACGATGCTTGCTATTGATATGTATGCCCTAAAGGGCAATGAATTCTCAACATAACAATGCTTTCTGATGATATGTATGCCCTGACGGGCAATAAATTCTCAACATAACGATGCTTGCTATTGATATGTATGCCCTAAAGGGCAATGATTTCTCACTGCAACGATGCTTGCTATTGATATGTATGCCCTAAAGGGCAATGAATTCTCAACATAACGATGCTTGCTATTGATATGTATGCCCTAAAGGGCAATGATTTCACAATGCATCAATGCTTTCTATTGATATGTATGCCCTAAAGGGCAATGATTTCTCTATGCAACAATGCTTGCTATTGATATGTATGCCCTAACGGGCAATGATTTGAATGAATTCGTATGTTCCGCAATAGCCCGTAGGGCTTACATATCCATAAAATATAGGATAGGAAATGATTTTGATAGCCCGTTAGGGCTTACACATTTAATGGATTTTATTGCGTTTATAGGCGTTCTAAAAAAATTTAACAACAAAAATTCTAAATGAATCATTTTGATATGATGTATGCCCTAAAGGGCAATGAATTCTCAATGCAACGATGCTTTTTGATTATATGTATGCCCTAAAGGGCAATGATTTCACAATGCATCAATGCTTTCTATTGATATGTATGCCCTGACGGGCAATTGTTTTTCAATTCAATGATGCTTGCTATTGATATGTATGCCCTCAAGGGCAATCATTTCTCAACATAACGATGCTTTATATTGATATGTATGCCCTAAAGGGCAATAATTTCTCTATGCTACAACGCTTTCTATTGATATGTATGCCCTAAAGGGCAATTATTTCTTTATGCTACAATGCTTGCTATTGATGTGTATGCCCTAACGGGCAATGATTTCTCAATGCAACAATGTTTTCTATTGATATGTATGTCCTAAAGGGCAATATATAATCAAATCATTGATTACTATTAAAACAAGATCTTTAAATATTTGTTGAACTTTTCGACATGCTTTCAAAATACTAATCGCAAAGTATTTTTAACTTCTATATCACCAGGCTTCTTTCCTCCATAAACTATAGACCGATAAAGATATTCAACCCGCATTTCATAATAGAGCTTCCCTGTCAACTGAGTGTTTAACGCCAGATTTAGCACATATCGAAAGTTCGAAAAATCCTGTGGAGCCGGCTGTAGATAATGCACCATATTCAAATCAATCTTTTTGCTGACATTAAGCACCAATGATAAATAATTCGACCACCGTATCAACTGACTTTTTATGATAGGATCGGTGCTATACACTTCATATTCATAAAAGATTCCCGTACCTAAAAACAGCTTCAGACTTCCATTTTGGCGTAGTGAGCTATCTATCAATGCTATTGGATCGAAACGAAAGCCACCCCCTAACAGCATCCTGGATTTGAGCAACAAAAACTCATTGAACTCAAGCTGGGAATAGCCTTCCAACATAAGAAATTTGCGCTCTTCCAAATCACGGATGGTGCGTAGATGTATAAACCCCTTGTTGCTATTTTTCTTGCCGTTCGAAATCCTGTAGGTATAATCAGCTACTGCAAAATAATCTTGTATTGTATCATTATAATCTACCCGGAATCTGTTGCTAAGCTCCAGATAATTTATGTTGCCAATAGCGAAATTCAGTCCAAAGCTATTATCGTACATGATACCCATGCGTTCATAATCTTTATAATAGCGTTCGGTATTCACCTGAGCTTTGATCAGAAATGGGAAACAGCAAAGAATGGCAACGATCAGAAGCCTTCTCATCGCATATCAATCACATCTACATCAGGATATCTTTTGGCATCGAAGCGAAAAAAATCGGAGGCAAGGTCGTTATTGGTCTTCATCTTGGAGAGGTCGTACTCAAAAGAGTTACCACCATTATCGTCTATGATCAGAGCTGTCACCATAGATTCTGATTCTTTTATCACTACTTTTACTAATGAGAAATTCTTATTATGGCTGGGTCTTAGCTCAATAATTTTCAATCCTTGCCTTTCATAAGCCGGGTCAGTTGCAAAGTTGGTCAGATACTCTTTGTGATAACCGGTCAGCAGGGTTGTCGGACTTATCACATCAGGATCCTCAGATGCATCGGTAACCATCACTTCTTTGCTATCTTTCAGGTATGTCCACACTGTTTTTCCATCGCATATGATCTGTTGGTCATTCATTTCTACTCTATAGGCTTCTTTATTCAAGTAAAGAATGCCGGCTTGCGATTCATCAATTCCAGCTCTTTGGTTGGTCATCCGGTATGTAAAGTCGAAGCGGATATTATTAAAAGAGGTCATATGTGCAATAACTTTCTCAAGCAGTTTTGAGGCATCTTGTTGGGCATAGCTAGTCATACTACTAATTATCAGCAATATGGCAAGGCTAACATTCGTAAATCGTTTCATAAAAAATCAGGTATCAAATTTAGCTTTTGCGTCGAGGTCTCTCAAAAACTGTTCCAAAGCCATCTCATTAGCCACTTTTACTTCTCTTGCTTTTGATCCTTCAAATGGTCCTACTATTCCGGCAGCTTCAAGTTGATCGATAATTCGACCGGCTCGGTTGTATCCTAACTTGAGTCTTCGCTGCAACAAAGAGGTACTTCCTTGTTGGTTTTGCACTATAAGTCGGGCGGCATCTTCAAACAGTTCATCGCGTTCAGAGGCATCATAACTTTCGGCTATCTCATCTTGTTCATCAAGATATTCAGGCAGATGAAATGCATCTGGATATCCTCGTTGCGATCCTATAAAATCAGTCAATCGTTCAACTTCGGGTGTATCCACAAATGCACACTGTAATCGTATCAGATCGTTTCCAGTAGAAAACAGCATATCGCCTCTCCCCACTAATTGATCGGCTCCACCTGTATCTAAGATCGTTCGGGAATCAATGCGCGAGATAACCCTAAAGGCCATACGGGCAGGGAAATTAGCTTTGATGGTTCCGGTAATTATATTGACTGAAGGCCGTTGCGTAGCTATGATGAGATGGATACCGACAGCACGTGCAAGCTGTGCCAGACGGGTAATAGGGCCTTCGACTTCTTTTCCTGCCGTCATGATCAGATCGGCAAACTCATCTACTACTAACACTATATAAGGCAAAAATCTATGCCCTTCGTTAGGATTCAGCCTGCGCGACTTGAACTTCTCGTTGTACTCCTTGATATTACGCACCTGCGCATCTTTCAGAAGCTCATACCGATTATCCATCTCAATACCCAACGAGTTGAGGGTTCGTACAACCTTGCGAGTATCAGTTATAATAGCCGATTCGGAATCAGGCAGTTTGGCCAAATAATGACGTTCTATCTTATTAAACAAGCTTAACTCTACTTTTTTAGGATCGACAAGCACAAACTTAAGCTCTGCCGGATGCTTACAATACAGCAGAGAAGTGATGATAGCGTTCAGTCCTACCGACTTACCCTGACCGGTAGCGCCTGCTATCAAAATATGGGGCATGCGTGTCAAATCGGCTACATAACTCTCATTAGCTATAGTTTTTCCAAGGCCAAAAGGAAGCTCAAATTTATTGGCACGAAACTTCTCCGACCCAATGATAGACCGCATAGAAACTATTTCAGGCTTTTGGTTAGGCACTTCTATACCAACCGTTCCCTTACCGGGTATAGGAGCTATGATACGGATTCCTATGGCTGAGAGACTTAAAGCAATATCATCTTCTAAACTTTTGATTCTTGAGATACGGATTCCGGGCGACGGAACAATCTCGTACAAAGTTACCGTAGGGCCTGGTGTAGCTTTGATCTTGTCAATACCAATAGCATAGTTTCCAAGCGTTTCGACTATACGGTTTTTGTTGGCTTCCAACTCAGCACGATCCACATGTATAGAACCATCCCCATACATATCCAACAGGTCTAAAGGAGGAAATTGATAATCCGGCAGGTCAAGGCGCGGATCAAAGCTAGTATACAGGCCTTGCTTTTCGATAGCCCCTTTTACTTTTATCTTTTCTGAAACAACAGGTTCTACATCCAAAGGTATGTCGCTATCCGGTTTGTCAGGTTCGACAGCAACAGTAACAGGTTTCTCAGGTAGGTCAATCTCTAAATTAATAGCATCTTTCAGATTATCTTCATCAATAGATTTTCCCTTATCCGAAACAGAATCGAAAATATCCGATCCGTCATCTTGTTCATGTAAGGCATATTCCTGGATATTGTATTTATCTGTTGCTGCTGAATTTCTTACAGACTGTTTGACAGCAACGGAGTCTTTCTTCTTCCGTTTAAAAGTCAAAGTCAGGCTAAAGGTCAGGATCAGGTATGCCATCAATATAAAAATCAGGCTGATAATAATACCCATTTGCCCTACAAGAGCATACAGATGTGTATTTAAAAACACACCTACTGCACCACCCAACACGTTTAGGGGATGGCTTTTAAACAATAAACCCATGAAAAGGGGTACCCATGCCAATAGCATTATTGCATATTTCCAGATTCCCCAGGCATTTATGATGCGCCTGCCAAACATCAAAGGCATGGCGAGTACGAAAAGCAAAAAAGGAATATAAAAAGCTCCTATGCCGAACCCCTCTTTGATAAGAAGCTGAGCTGCCATGGCACCTAGATTACCACCCCAATTATGAACTGGTGCGTAATCAGTTGTAGATAAAAGCTCTATAGGAATATCGGCATAATAGTCATCAGTCTTTTCCTGAAACCAGTTTAGAAAAAAAGAGAAAAATGCCAAAAAAAGATATAGGGCAGCCAATAAGAAAAAAGTTCCCACAACTTTTTTTAGCTTCGGATTCGACTGGCGTGGTCTGATGATAGATTTTTTTGAACGAGGCTTAGCTTTTTTTTGTGTTGCCCGTTGCGGTTCAGCCGGTTTAGCTGCTGACTCCTTAAAGACATTACCCTTGAATACGTTTCTCTTTTCTGACATGTACGGCCGGTAAACTATGACATGCAAATATAGATATTTTAAATTTTCAACAGATAGCTATTTATTGATCAGCTATGTTATGCCTGTTAATTTACGTAAATTGCCGCTTTTGATCTGTTGTCAAAAAAAATTGATTTTGTATTTTTACACGACATAGTCAGTAGTCATATGACAAATCTACCAATCTCTTATTTGGCACCTATCAAACTATGGATATCCATTGTTTTGTTGTGTCTTAGTATGTTTTGCATTCCCAATTCCAGAGCACAAGACTATTTTACTGTTTTTCAGTATCATGCCAAAGATTATCAGGCACAAAATCAAAACTGGGCTCTTGATAAAGACTCACAAGGGAGATTATTCATAGCAAACAATGAAGGTCTTTTAATGATGGATGGGTCTCAGTTCCGGCTTTTTACCTTGCCCGGCCAAGCTATTATGCGTTCGGTAAAATGCATAGACGACCGTGTGTACACAGGATCGTTTCAAGAATTTGGCTACTGGAGTGAACAAGAAAATGGAAACTGGAAATATCAATCATTATCCGACACCATAGATCCATCGGTTTTTCATAACGATGAATTCTGGAAAATAGTAAAATCGGATGGAAAGGTCTATTTCCAAAGCTTTGGAAGTATTTTTGTCTCTGATCAGCACGGACTACATAAGTTAGAGATTCCTGGACCAATATTATTTCTCATAAAAGCTGAAGAAAGATTATTTGTTCAGAAAATAAACGGATCCTTATACGAACTTGTGGACTCACATTTTATCAAACTTGAAGGAAGCGAGCTATTCCAGGATAAAGAGGTGAAAACTATACTTAAGCTCGAAAATGAATGGATCATCGGAACTACATCTCATGGATTATTCAGATTTGACGGGACTTCATTTTCTCCATGGAAAACTGAAGCGGATGAAATACTACAATCGTATAAAATCAATAATGGCTTACAGTTAGACAGCTTATTAGTTTTTGGAACCATATTAAAAGGTGCGATAGTACTTGATAAAAACGGAAAGCTATTGTATCACATACACAAAGGCAATGGTCTTCAGAATAATACAGTATTAGCCATGCGCAGCGACGAAGAACATAATCTCTGGCTTGGGTTAGATAAAGGATTTGATTTTATCTGGTTTCATTCGCCATTTGAAATATACAGCGATCCCGATATTGAAACAGGAAGTGTTTACACAGCTGCCCTGATGGATGATATGCTGTATCTTGGAACCAATCAAGGTGTGTATATATTTGATTATGTTTTAGATAAGCCTTTACGATACGCAGGTTTTTATGAGGAATCACAAGGACAGGTGTGGTTTTTAAAAGTAATTGACAACCAATTATATTGCGGACATAATACCGGTACTTTTATACTCAAAGACAAAAAGATGATCCGCGTATCTGACATCAATGGCGGATATAACTTCAAAAAAATACTCATTGAAAATCAAGAGTATTACCTACAAAGCTCATATAATGAATTAGCTTTATTTACTAAGGAGCATGGGATATGGAACAAATCGCATTTTCTAAAAGGCTTCAACGCCCCTGTTCGCATGCTTGAGATAGACCATAGAGGGCATCTTTTCTTAGGCCATTCTATTTCGGGTTTATACATCGCACAGCCTGATCCACGTTTTGAAAGCCTGGACTGGATTGAACAGATAGACTCTAAATATAACATTGATTTCCAAACTAATAAAGTGTATGAAATAGATAAACGTATTGTTATCGCAGATGGGAAAAACTGGTATCAATGGGATGGGTTGAAGACGCAGTTTATTCTGTGGGATGCAATGGATACACAGCTTGGAAGCTTTGCTGGAACTCAAACTATTATCCCGATTGGAAGTGACAGATATTGGCTGATCCATAACCGGGAAGTAAGTTTATTTGAAATTCGTTTCGATCAGGCTCGAATGCTCTATCGCATTATACCTTCGATGTTTGGTTTGCAAATGGTTAATCAATATGAAAATATTATCGCTCTAAATGACAGCTTACATCTGTTTTGCCTTGAAAACGGGATTGCCATACTAAATCTGAGTAAGCTGCAACAGCTGACTGATATTACAAAAGCACCTGATATCAAAGAAGTTGTGTTTAGTAGTGAAAACCAAAACACTAAGAGGCACGAATTAGTCCGATCTAAAAAGCTTACGACAACTAATCGTTTTAATACTCTGACAATTCATTTTAGTTCTATTGGTTCGTCGGGGATCAAAAATTATTTTCGTTATCGCTTGCTTGACTTAGACACTAATTGGTCGGACTGGACAACAACCAATCAGTTGACATTTAATCGGCTCAGTCCGGGAAATTATCATTTTGAACTGAAAAGCCTTACCGCTCACGGAAAAGATTCGGAAGTGGTAAGCTTACCGTTTCGTGTATTAGCCCCCAGGTATTTACAATGGTATGCGTTTCTAAGCTATTTCATTTTGTCGATAGTCTTGATCATCCTTTCTACTAACACCTACAGAAGACGACGCTGGCGCAAGCAAGAAAAGCTACTCAGAGAAGAAAACGAACAGATAAAACAACAAAAGAAACAGGCAGAAGCCGCACTCATACAGCTAAACAATGAAAATCTACTCTCAGAGATAAGGTCAAAAAATATGGAGTTAGCAAAAAACACTATGGCAATAATCAAAAAAAACGAACTGCTGATCGAAATAAAAAAGGAAATAGAAAAACAAAAGGAACAATTAGGAAATAGACTACCCACCAAATACTATAACCGGATCAACAGACTCATCGACAGAAGCATTAAAAGCGAACATGAATGGGAGACTTTCGAACACCTATTCGATCAGGCCCACGAAAACTTTTTCAAACGTCTCAAACAAGCATACCCTGATCTGACTCCCAGCGATTTCCGACTGTGTGCCTACCTTAGAATGAACTTAGCCTCCAAAGAAATAGCTCCTTTGCTGAATATCTCCATTCGAGGAGTAGAAGAAAAACGATATAGACTGCGCAAAAAACTTCAGCTGCAATCTAATCAAAATCTATCTGAATTTATCATCAGCTTTTAAAAAGTGTTGAGAAAGCTCTACTCACTATTTTCCTCAGGCTAATCAGAATTCAATTGTAACGCATCAAGTCTTTTAAGGCTCAATTTTCGCAATTAATCGAGGACAGCGTACTACTTTTTAAGATAAAAATACAAGTGTTGACTTATTTCTAAAAATCTCCAACTACTTGTTTATATGCATGTCTAAGTTTCAAATACATTCATGATGAGGTAATATTGAGGTACGTTTTTCAGGAATTTCATAGTGAAGTATTTTTGTTGGAGTTCAAATACCGCAATCGTTTGCGGATTATTGTATCTTTATCAGAAACTTCGTTTTTATCATCCGCCATGAGTAGTTCAAACCGAATGATCACCATTTGTTCAATACTTATTTGCTTAGTATTCGTACTCCACATACCCGTAATTACCGGTTGTGTTCCCCCATCAAACAAAGGTTATCCAACTCAATCTGAAGAACAATTTCTATCTGATCTGAAAGCGAGGACCTTCAATTATTTCTGGGACATTATGGATACATCAACTTTTCAGACTGACGACCGCTTTCCAGACAAGCATTTTACAAGTATTGCTGCAACTGGTTTTGCTTTAACATCGTATATCATCGGTATTGATAATTCGTATATCAATCGTCAAGAAGGAGCTATTCGTGTACAGCAAGTATTACGTTGGCTTTGGCATAGCACACAAGGAAGTGAAATTAAAAATACTTCGGGCTATAAAGGATTTTACTATCATTTTTTAAATTATGGAACCGGATACCGATATGAGGACTGTGAACTGTCAACCATCGATAGCGGCTTGCTTATGGCCGGCATTTTAAGTTGTCAAAGTTATTTTGATCAAGATAATGAGTTAGAATCAGAGATTCGTATTCTGGCCGATTCATTATACCTGAGTGTTGACTGGAGCTGGGCTATGAATAACAAGCCCTTTATGTCTATGGGCTGGAAGCCGGAAACAGGTTTTTTAGAGTCCGAATGGCAAGGCTATAACGAAGCCATGATACTACTTATTTTAGGATTAGGCTCTCCTACTCATCCCATACCGTCCGAGTCCTGGCAGCATTGGTGCAGCACTTATGTATGGGACACCTTTTATGGGTATGAACATATTGCTTTCGGGCCTTTATTTGGTCATCAGTATTCACATCTTTTCATTGATTTCAGGGGGATACGCGACCCCTATATGACTGAAAAAGGAATTGATTATTTTGAAAACTCAAGACGAGCAACTTTAGCAAACCGTGCATATTGCATTGATAATCCTAAAGGTTTTATTGGCTACGGCCCAAATTTATGGGGGCTGTCAGCTTGCGATGGACCGGCTAACCTAACGCGTTTTCTAAACAACAATCAAGTACAGTTCCATACTTATTTTGCGCGTGGTGCTGCTGTTGATTATATCGAAGATGATGGAACTATCACACCCACAGCAGCCGGAGGTTCTATCGCATTCACTCCAAAGGAAAGCATACAAACGCTAATGTATATGAAAGACAGCTTTGGATCGAAAATGTATCAGGAATACGGGTTCAAAGATGCGGTTAATCTTAGTTATCAGGAAGGTGGATGGTTCAATCCGGACTATATAGGTATTGATCAGGGAGCTATTCTGATCATGTTAGAAAACTATCAATCAGAATTGATTTGGAGCGTGATGAAAAAAAACCCATATATCATCAATGGGTTGCGCAAAGCAGGATTTGGAGGAGGATGGTTAGCCGATAAATAAAAAGCAAATTAAGCATTATTCCTATGAAAAAGTATGATTACATAAAAAGACCTAAACTCCTGATAATGGTTTTGTTGTTTATGACCTCAGCGACATTAGTAGCACAGCATACTGTGAAAGGAGTAGTTACCATTGCCGGCACATCCGAAACCTTACCCGGTGTAAATATCATGGTCAAAAACACAAACAAAGGAACTACTACCGATATAGACGGGCATTATGTTCTTGAGATTGTGGAGCAAGACCCGGTTTTAATTTTCTCATACACCGGATTTAAGTCGCAGGAAATAGCCGTTCAGGGCAGGACAATCATCAACATTAGTATGGAAGAAGCCGTTGAGATGCTTGAGGAATTTGTGGTTATTGGGTACGGCACTGTTCGTAAAAGCGATCTGACTGGTGCAGTAAGCTCAGTAAAAGCTGATGACATTCGGAAAATAACATCCCACAATCCGGCTCAGGCTTTACAGGGTAAAGTTACAGGAGTTCAGGTAACTACAACAAGCGGGGCGCCTGGAGCTGGTATAGCCGTTCGGATCAGAGGTGTTGGTACCTTTAATAACTCATCGCCAATTTATGTGGTTGATGGAGTGATATTAGACGATATCTCATTTTTAAACGCAGGAGATATACAATCGATGGAAGTACTTAAGGACGCATCAGCTACAGCAATCTACGGGTCAAGAGGTTCAAATGGGGTCATTTTGATTACTACAGCAAGAGGAACAGAACAGACGACCCAACCTATTATTACATTTAATGCCGAGTATGGCATACAGAGTCTGGCAAAAAAGATTGACCTGCTGAACGGAAAAGAGTTTGCAATCATTTCCAATGAAATCAGACCAGGCTCATATAACAACGTGGATGCCGTTCCAAATACCGACTGGCAAGACTTGGTTTTCCGCAGCGCACCCCTGCAAAACCATCAACTGACAATTTCGGGAGGATCAAAAAACACTTCTTACTACTTAGGCATTGGCCTATTGCGTCAGGATGGAATAATCCCTAAGTCAAGATATCAACGCCTTTCTATAAAACTCAATAACACCTATAAGTTGGGCGAGTTTATTACGCTTGGAAACAACATCACTCTGGCGCCCTACCAACAACAAAATGCTCCTAATGATACCTATTCAGTTTACAGAGCTCAACCTCTGCTTAGCCCTTATTATGATGATGGCTCGTTTGGAGTAGTACATAATGTAGGGAATCCATTAGCTGATTTGCATTATTCAAACAACTTCAATAACGGTGTTAGGGGAGTCGGGAATATATTTGCCGAAGCCAATATATTAAAAAACATTAGGTTAAAGTCAAGTCTTGGGATAGATGCCGCATACAACAAAGCAACAAATTTTGTCCCGGCCTATACAGTATTTAATCCCGATGGTACTGCATCACAGCAAGATAATCCTTTCAACCGTTTATTTAAAGGGCAGAGTGAAAACCTAAGCTGGCTATGGGAAAACACACTAAGCTATTCACTGACCTACGGCAAACATCAGATCGACGCCTTAGCTGGCTATACAATGCAACATACCTCATCAGAATTTGTAAACCTCTCGGGCAGAGATATCATACGGGATGAGAAAGATTTCTGGTATCTCGGGCCGGTAAATATTATGGATGAGATAAGTAATATGAGCAATGGTGTAAGTGCCGATCTTTTTTACAGCATGATTTCACTTCTGAGCAGGATAAACTACACTTATGACAATAAATATATTCTAACTACTACATTCAGGCGGGATGGCTCATCCAAATTTGCTCCTTCACACCGGTTTTCAAACTTCCCGTCCTTTGCGTTAGGATGGAATATTGGCAATGAGTCTTTTATGCAATCTCTGGCTTTAATCTCCATGCTTAAGATACGGGCTAGCTGGGGGATGATAGGCAATGAAAAAATAAGTTATTTCGACCGTTTTGCAATGATTAATTCAGGCCTTTTTGCGATATTCTCTAATCCTGATGCTGCTTTTCCAGCTGCTACCTATGGCAAATCAGGTAATCCGGATTTAAGATGGGAGACAAGCACGCAAACAGATATCGGCCTTGAAATCGGATTGCTAAACAACAGGCTGACAGGTGAATTTGATTATTATCATCGGATTACTGATGACATACTAGTTGAATTATCCACACCCGGACATCTTGGGAACGGACAAGGGCAGCGCGTCCGTTATAATGCAGCATCTGTGCTGAATCGTGGCTTTGAATTTAACCTTCGATGGCGTGAGATCAAAGGCGACTTGTCATACAGCATAGGTCTGTTAGGTACAACTATTCATAACGAAGTGTTAGAGATAGGAGGCAGCAGTGGAATTGACTCTGTCCTTTTAGGTGGGTACTTAGCCAACGGACAGGCTGTAACGCGTAGTATGGTAGGTCTGCCAATAGGCGCATTCTATGGGTATGTCACTGACGGATTGTTTCAAAACGACAATGAGTTGGCAGCATACCCTCATATGTCGTTAGCCCGTCCGGGTGATCTAAGGTTTGTTGACCTAAACAACGACCAGGTCATCAACGGTTTAGATCGCAGCTTCATTGGCTCCCCTATTCCAAAATTCATACTGGGATTCAACCTTGAATTAGGCTACAAAAACTTCGATCTAAGCCTTGACCTTCAAGCTCAAACAGCTAATAAAATATTTAATGGAAAAGATGTCGTACGCCCTGATCCATACAACTTTGAAGCTTATGTATTCGACCGTTGGACAGGTGAGGGCACTTCCGACAAAGTTCCACGACCCTCTTTCGGTGGATATAATTATACTCCATCAGACTTTTTCGTGCAGGATGGCTCGTTTCTACGCTTACGAAGTCTTATCATTGGCTATACACTGTCAGAGACTATCTCCGGCAAACTGCTTCTTAGCTCTATACGGCTTTATCTGAAAGGTTCAAACCTTTATACCTTAACCCGCTATACCGGATATACACCTGAGATAGGCGGATATGATGTGTTGTCAAACGGTATTGATCATGGCGTGTATCCCATATCAGCCGTCTATTCGTTTGGTATTCACCTTCAGTTCTAAATCCAAGATCATGAAAAAAATCCCATTTATAGTCGTAGGTATCTTATTATTGATCCTTAGCTCGTGCAATGACTTTTTAGACATTAATCCGCAGGGAGTACTCACACAAGAGGCCTTCCCCCTTACTGCCGAAGATGCTCTGTTGGCAACCAATGCAGTATATGCTACTCTTCGCAACTGGCATTATCATTCCGGCGGTTTTCCGATATTAGATATTATGTCGGATGATGCATACAAAGGCAGCAACCATAATGATGCATTAAACACGGTAGGGCCTTATGATAATTTCACTATCACACCTACTCAAGACGGTTTGGATCGTTGGTGGGCTGCACTTTACGAAGGTATCAAACGAGCTAATGTAGTTATTGAGAACTTAGCTGAAATTGCTATGGAACCAGATCTTAAAGAGCGGTATATGGCAGAGGCTAAGTTTTTACGTGCCCTTTACTATTTTGATCTTGTCAGAGCCTGGGGTGCGGTTCCGTTGGTAGAGACAACACATCCACCGCTCAAACTCGAACGTAGCGAAGCAGCTCTGATCTATACCCGTGTTGAAAACGACTTATTGAGTGCCATCCTTGCCCTTCCCGAAAAATCAGAATATGGGAGTGATGAGTTGGGGCGTGCCACTAAAGGAGCTGCTAAAGCTCTGTTAGCAAAAGTTTATCTGTTTCAGCACGACTATCCTAAAGCTGCCCAATACGCTCTTGAAGTTATCAACGGCAGTCAGTTTTATGATTTGGAACCTAATTTTCTTGATGCCAACGGCGAACAAGGTGAGCATGGGGTTGAATCGGTGTTTGAGATAGGGGCTATCGCCATAGAAGGCAGCTTTGGAAATCAATATGCCAACACTCAAGGGGTCAGAGGTACTCCCAACCGTGGCTGGGGCTTCAACAGGCCGTCAGAAGAACTGCGGGCAGCCTTTGAACCCGATGATCCACGACTAAAAGCAACTATCATTGACTTAGGAGATGTCATTGACGGAGTCACTATATTAGGCGACGGATCAACTCCCGACTTTATTTATGACGCAGATGGAAATATCATCGAACGTGAGTGCTATAACCGAAAAGTGTGGATAAGCGGAGAAAACACTTCTACACAGTTTGGACATAACCGACGGATCATCCGCTTTGCTGATGTACTGCTCATAGCCGCTGAAGCGTTAAACGAAACCAATCGCCCGGCAGAAGCCCTGACATACCTAAACCGTATCAGACAAAGGGCAAGAAACAACGATCCAAATATATTACCTGATATCAATACACTAAATAAAGACGAGCTACGAAACATTATCTTGCATGAACGCAGAGTTGAACTTGCATTGGAAGGCCACAGATATTGGGACCTCATACGCACAGGATCAGCTCCTACAGTTTTAGGCCCACTAGGCTTTAAACAGGGAAGAGATGAATTACTCCCTATCCCACAAAATGAAATAGATATTTCACAAGGAACTCTAACACAAAATCCAAACTGGAATTAACACTCATACATTTTATTAACCCAATTAATCTTTTATACCATGAAAATCAATAAATTTATTTTAATGTTACTTGCAGCTGTTACAGCTAGCGCGATCCTTTTTCAGGCTTGCAAAAAAGAAGAAGAGCCTAAAGAACTCACTCTATCAGCTTTAGTTTCAGGCGATATTGACCTAAACAGTGCCACTTCGCCTACTACTGTTCCGGTCGAACCTACTATAGTTGCTACATTTTCTACGAATATTGATGCCCAAACTGCCAATGCATCCAGCATTACGTTGACACAAGACTACGACCAGACAAAGATTGAGTTAGACATTAGTGTGTCGGAGGCTACGATCACAATTAAACCCAAGACCACCCTTGGAACGGGAACGCTCTACAAGCTTAGCTTTAGCGATGCGATCCAGTCAACCGAGCAAAAGACTCTCTCAGGTTTTGAACGTAGCTTCACTACAATTGGAACTTTTGCTCCCTCAGGTGTAGTAGCACACTGGAACTTTGACGGTGATGCCACTGATGCCCTTGGAAAATTTAATCCGTATAACGATGGGATAGTTGATATTACCTATGTAAACTCACGCAATGAAAATGCAGGTAAAGCAGCAAGCTTCAATGGTACTACAAGTATCATAGAAATTCCTAACGGTGATCAGTTGATAAACACCAATGACTTTACTATTTCATTTTGGGTGAAAGCCGCTGATCAGGGAAAAGGACATTTTGTAATGGGAATTGGTGCATTCTTCGGGCTTCAATTTGAGATGTTTGGAGGATTTGACGGTGCTAAGTTCGCTATACAATACGAAATGGCCGATGGCTCTACTGCCGCCGAAGATATGTGGTTTCCGGCTGAAGCCACTTACAACGAAACTGGCGGATGGATGGGATGGGACTTTGCCAAATCTATACCATTGGATGATATGATATCCATGCTCAAAGATAAGTGGCTACAGGTAATATACACCTTCGACGGAGCCATGAAAAAAGGTACCTTATATTATAATGGCGAAAAAATGAAGAGCTTTGACTTTAACCTATGGCCAGAAGAAGACATAAAACGAACAGTAGTAGGCATGAAATATGCCGGACAAATGCCCGATGTGAAGAATGACCTTGCTTTTGGCTTTATTCAGTCAAGAGCCGGCTCACTCTGGAGTGAAGAGCCATGGGGAGGATATAACTTCCCTGATGCCAATCACTTTAAAGGACTATTAGACGATGTGCGAGTCTTCCATAAAGTACTGACAGAAACCGAAATACAACTCATGTATAACTCAGAAAAGCCGTGATAATACAGCTTTTGAGGTAAACACTTTGATACAGGGGACGGTATTCCGTCCCCTTTTTATCCCATCTTACAATTTGATGACCCGAAAAATTTTGTGCATATATATGCTGCTTTGTCTGGTTGCCTGCAACAAAATAACAGATGACCACACAAAGAATATCATTCAACTGACATACATAAAAGTGGGAGAAATCAACTTAAAACCCGGTGAAAACACTCAGGTTATCCCGGTAAATCCAAGCTTTAGCCTTAAATTTTCAGCAGCTTTAGATAGCTTAAGTGTGGTAAAAAGCATCAAACTTTACAGCGCCAATCAAACGAATGAATTAGAATTTTCCTTTGCTGATGATATTAAAAAGATACAAATCACAGCAAAAGAGCCCTTAGAAAACGAAACCTATCACACTTTTGAGATATCAAACACTCTGACAGGAAAGAATGGCGAAAGATTCGATGGGGCTTCGTTCTATTTCACAACCGAAAAACAGAAACTTCAACTTGTATCTCTTTCGGTAAACGGTATTTCTATGATTGATGCGCATATTCCAAGAAATATTCCATTCGATTCTCTAAGGATTGAAGCTGTTTTTTCATCTCCTATAACAGATTTTCAAGCCTCAGAACATATATCCTTCACCCCTTTTGTGGCATGTGTTGCAAATCTGTCGGAAGACAAAACCAAGCTACAGATACAAAATATTGCGCCATTAGACTACTATCAGTCTTATCATATCCGCTTTTCAAGCAATATACAAGCTGCCGACGGATCTCATTTTGATGGGTTTACCGGTGTTTTCCATACTGGTTTAGACCCGAGCTTAAAATTTCCTTTAATGGATGATCAGGCTTTGCTTGATTTGGTACAGCAGCAAACTTTAAAATATTTCTTTGATTTTGCTCATCCTATCAGCTATATGGCACGCGAACGTAGCACTTCGGGCGATCTTGTCACTACCGGAGGGAGTGGCTTTGGATTGATGGCTTTGATATGCGGTATCGAACGTGGTTGGATAGAACGCCATGACGCTATAGAACGTTTTGATAAACTAACGGATTTCCTGCAACAGGCAGATCGTTTCCATGGTGCATGGCCTCATTGGATGAATGGTGCCACAGGTAAAGTATATCCTTTCAGCCAATATGACGATGGAGCCGATTTGGTTGAAACCTCATTTATGGCAGCCGGATTGATAAGCCTACGCCAGTATTTAAATTCCGGAAATCAAAAAGAAACGGAAATAATCGAGCGCATCAACCAGATGCTGGACGAGATTGAATGGAATTGGTTTACACGCGACGGGCAAAAAGTGTTGTACTGGCATTGGTCGCCCACTCACCAATGGGCCGTCAATCTGCCTATCAAAGGATATAACGAAGCACTAATAACATATATCATAGCGGCATCTTCCGTAAAATTCGGGATAGAGCCTGAAGTATATCATCAAGGTTGGGCTGATAATGGAGCTATTACTAATGGTAAAAGTTTTTATGATATTGTCTTACCACTTGGGGTGGACTATGGCGGGCCATTATTTTTCAGCCATTATTCATTTTTAGGGTTAGACCCACGTGAACTGGCAGATACATATGGCAATTATTGGGAGCAAAACCAGCATCATAGTTTGATCAACCGATCATACTGCATCCATAATCCGCATGACTTTATCGGGTATGATGCCCAATGCTGGGGTTTAACAGCCAGCGATGAGCCTACCGGATATGGAGTACATGAACCCAGATATGATAATGGAACTATAAGTCCTACCGCCGCTTTAAGCTCAATGCCCTACACACCTGAATACTCATTACAGGCACTTCGACACTTTTATTTTATAGTAGGCGATAAGGTATGGGGTCAATATGGATTCAAAGATGCGTTCAATCCTACAGAAGCATGGTGGAGCAACGCATATTTAGCTATTGATCAAGGACCTGTAGTAGTGATGATAGAAAACTACCGTAGCGGCCTGATATGGGAGTTGTTCATGTCGGCACCCGAAATTCAACAAGCCCTATCTAAATTAGGATTCTCTATTCGCAATAAAAACTCATCATAAACTAATCTTATAAAATCATGTTGAAACCATTCAATCTTTTTTATTTTTTGCTTTCGCTGATCCTTATAAGCTGTAGCCCATCACTGCAAACACCATCAGACATCATTGATATGAAGGCGGATTCTGTGTTAGGTTTGATGACCTTAGAAGAAAAAGTCGGTCAGTTGACTTTATTCACAAGTGATATGGATCAAACCGGAGCTTTCATCCGCAAGGAGTACGAGCAAGACATTCGGGATGGTCGGGTGGGAGCTATTTTTAATGCATATGGTGCCGACTACACCCGCTATCTTCAGGAGCTTGCTATCAGTCATTCTCGTTTAAAAATTCCCTTATTATTTGGATATGACGTTATCCATGGCCATCGTACTATTTTTCCTGTACCCATAGCCGAAGCTTCAAGCTGGGATTTAGAAGCTATTGAACGATCGGCACGAATTGCAGCTATTGAAGCAACTGCTGAAGGTCTTCATTGGACGTTTGCGCCTATGGCCGATATCAGTATTGACCCTCGTTGGGGTAGAGTTGTTGAAGGAGCAGGAGAAGACCCATGGCTTGCTTCACAAATCACGGCAGCCCGTGTCAGAGGGTTTCAGGGAGATGATCTGACTGCTGTGAATACTATGGCTGCAACTATCAAGCATTTTGCAGCATATGGCGATAGTCAGGCCGGACGTGATTATCATAGCGTAGATATGTCGGAACGACGACTGCGCGAAACATTCCTGCCACCCTATAAAGCAGCTATTGATGCCGGAGTAAAAACGGTAATGACATCATTCAACGATCTGAACGGCATCCCCGCAACAGCCAATCATTTTCTGATGACCCAAATACTTCGTGATGAATGGGGATTTGATGGATTCGTCGTTACTGATTATACAGCTATCATGGAGTTATTGCACCATGGAGTAGCCGCTGACACTGCCGAAGCAGCAAAAATAGCACTACAAGCCGGCGTAGATATGGATATGCAATCAGGATTCTATCAGAAAGCACTACCCGATCTAGTGAAAAAAGGCTTAGTGAGTGAACAAATGATCAATAAAGCGGTAAAACGCATATTAAAAATAAAATTTGAATTAGGACTTTTTGACGATCCTTTCAGATATAGCAACCCGCAACGGGAGAAAAATGAAGTGATGAGGGAGGAATTTATAGAAGCTGCCCGCGATATGGCCAGAAAATCTATAGTCTTATTAAAAAATGATGGACAACTTCTCCCATTAAGCAAGGAAGTCAAACGTATCGCCCTCATAGGGCCGTTAGCCGATGGAAGACGCGAGCTTATAGGTAGCTGGTCGGCTGCCGGCGACTGGACTAAAGCAGTAACACTGTATGAAGGCCTGAAAGCTCAACTCCCACATACGAAAATTTTAGTTGAGAAAGGGTGTGACATAAACTCATCCGACAGATCAAGCTTTGCACAAGCTATTAAATCGGCACTACAGGCTGACGTGATTATACTGGCATTAGGTGAGAGTTATTGGATGAGCGGGGAAGCAGCCAGCCGATCGGATATTAAGCTGCCCGGTGTACAGGAAGAACTAGCAAAAGCAATTCACTCTACCGGCAAACCCGTGATAACAGTAATTATGAGCGGCCGCCCTTTAACTCTTAACTGGCTGGCCAATAACACTAATGCCTTAATACAGGCATGGTTTCTTGGAACAAGCTCAGGAAATGCCATTACAGATGTGTTGACAGGAAATTACAACCCATCAGGCAAACTACCCATGACATTCCCGAAAAGCGTAGGACAAATACCTATTCATTACAATATGAAAAATACCGGACGACCGTTTGATCCAGATAATAAATACACCTCTAAATATCTTGACATTTCAAATGAACCACTTTATGCGTTTGGATATGGCCTCAGCTATACCACTTTTGAATATAATGACTTAAAACTAAGTCAAAACAAGATGGGAGCCAATGATACCATTCAAGCGTATATTACCATTACAAATACCGGAGCTTATGCAGGTGAAGAAGTAGTACAATTATATATACATGATCCTGTTGCATCGGTAACACGAGCTGTTAAAGAGTTGAAAGATTTCCGGAAAATAACTCTCATACCTGGTGAAAGCAGCACTATATATTTTGATATCAGCAGGGATAAGCTCTCCTTTTACGATGCCGATATGCGATGGGGAGCCGAAAAAGGTGATTTTATTGTGATGATTGGTGGAAGCTCGGATAACACTTTATCTGCAAGTTTTGAACTGAGCGAATCTATCTGGGATCAGAAATAAGATAAGTTGCTGGCCTGACTTCACGCATACTCTGATGGCACAACACAGTCACCACATCTGCCTGTATTCTATAGTTATTGATAAAGGTAGTCAGTTAAACTGCATGCATACGTTTGTGCATATTATTGTCTTGATTTGGTTGGTGTCATTCTATTCAAATGAAATAGATATTTTTGCAAAAATACATTCAAATGGATTTATATCTTGCCAATAAATTTTTCATAGTAACCGGTGCAGGCAGCGGATTTGGTCGGGCTATAGCCGAGAAGCTTTTGCAGGAAGGTGCAGAGGTGTTGGCTATTGCACGTACCGAACAGGTGATGAATGATTTCAAGAGGGATCATCCCGAAAAGCTTCAGATTTTAACAGGTGATATCACCCGTCTTGATATTCAACAGGAGATACTTCATATCTCAAGTCAAAAAAGGCCTGATGGTTTGATAGTCAATGCTGCTGGTCCGGCAGCGGGTGCTTTCTTGGAGATGGATATCAATAGTTGGGATGAAGCCTATCAGCAGGTCTTACGTTGGAAAGTGACCCTTATTCAACAAATGATGCCAGTCTTTATCAAAAACAACTATGGCCGCATAGTATTTATTGAAAGCGTTTCGGTCAAGCAGCCGGTTGAGAATTTAGTTTTAAGCAATTCGTTGCGATTAGCAGTAGTAGGCTTTGTGAAAAGTCTTGCCCAAGAAGTAGCCTCAGAGAACATCACTTTGAATATACTAGCCCCCGGCTATCATAACACATCTGCCATGCAACGTCTATTTCTGAAAAAGTCAGCTCTCACAGGTATGAGTGAACAAGAAGCTAAGGAAGAATTTATCAAACAAATTCCCATGGGCAAAATGGGTGAAGCCACTGATATGGCCAGTCTGGCTGTCTGGCTGCTTTCACCTCATGCACGCTATGTAACCGGGCAGACGATCAGCCATGACGGCGGCTTAGTAAGCGGGATATTCGGTTAGAACGATTTTCATAGGCGCAATTCAACCAATGATGTCAGGCTAAACAAATTAGTGTATCAGCTATGACCAGAAATAATCAAGCTCCTAAGATATTTCCATTGAAAAAGGCCGGCCAAAAAATCGGCCAGCCTTATTGTTGAATAATTTTACGATACACTGTATCGCTCATTTATCTGATGCGATTAGTTAATCACTAATTTTTTCACAGAAGCTGAAGCACCGGCTTTTATCCTGACGAAATAAATCCCGCTCTTATAGTCTTCTAAATCAAGGCGTATATTATGAGGGCCTGAATATCCTAACATAAGGCTGTTAGAAAACACTTCTTGCCCTACTAAATTCACTACGCTGATCTCGGCTTTTACCGGCTTGTTCACATTGACTATCACTTTTGTTTCGTTGGTAGCTGGGTTAGGCCATAGCTGTTCGATAGATAATATACTTGCAGGCTGTTCGATGAGTCCTACAACTACATTTACCGACAGATAGACTATATCATTATCGTTTACACCATGCTCTTCAAAGCGTACTGCATTACCCGGCATATTATCCGATTGATATATAATATGTACTTTATCTGATATAGTAGGTGATGCAGACGGCCATACACATTCGGAGAACATATGGAACACGTCTCCTGTCAGGTCTACTTGATCGCTCCAGGTTGCGCCATAGTCTTCACTAAATCTCATCCAGATATGGCGATAGTTGAGTTCGGTAGCTGATTCGAAGCCCAGAGTGAGGGCTGAATAAAATGCATACATGATCTTGGTATCATAGTCGAAAACCAGTTGGGGCATTGAAGTCAGGGAGGCCTGATATCTTGCTACTCCAACTATATCATCTATTTCATTATCAAATACTTCAGCCAAAAGGTACATTGGATTTACGTTTACCAGATTCAGTATGCTATCGGTTAGTGCAGTGCTATCCATTGGAGGCATAGTTTCGTTCCAGTAGAGCAATCCATTAGAGTAGGGATAATAATTAAAGCCTCCACCCGTTCCATCGGCTGCTAACACCATTCGTCCTACAGACACATGAACTCTACCTTGATCGTCGAGCACTGCATGCTGATGCCCATCCAATCCACCGTGTGGCGGAAGTTCTGTCTGGTTTCCAAATGCCGGTATAGGTGCTTCATAATATTTCATACTCTCCCAGCTATCACCGTTATCGGTTGATTTCAGTACGATCCCATCGGCTAAAAAATCGCCAAAAGTAAATGCCAATGTTTCACCTTGTGGTTCGGCCCATGCATACACATCACCTCCTACTCCATATATCTCACCAGCTGCCAGCCCAGGTAATATTGCATTTTGGGGATCCCAGGTTTGACCACCATCAAACGAACGGCTATACAACAAAGCTCCTTCTAATCCTTGATAAGTAGCATCAACTGCTGCTATCACATGTATCACATCATGCGATTCACCGCTAGTAATCAGACGAGGCCACAGCAGGTCTTCATATCCGGCAGGCCCTGTTAAATAAAAATAATTCCAGTCGCCTTCGCCTTTGTTTTCACGCCAGCTAAAAAGCAGTCCATCAGTGCCACCGGTATGGGTACAAACTATTTCACCATTTGGCCCATAGGGGCGATAATTAGGCCAGCCTGTCCGGGCTTGTTCTATACGGGCTGTTGGAACAGGCCTCCATGCAGTGCCATCATTAAAATTATATCCAGTGCCACGCTCCGGAAAAGAAGGATCGGCTAATCCAAACGTCCAAACAGCACCCATAGTGCCATCGGGATGCATATAGGTAAAATTGGGAACAGAAGCATTGGATGGTAAGTCGTAACGAGTGTTGCCAATAACAATATCAGGGGCCTTATTAGTAGAAACATAAGGATTGGCCTCACCCGTAAATTCAGGCAGATAGTCGGAAACAGCTTTAGTAGCCTTCATAACAACCTGTCTGGCATCCTTAGATTGCTTTTGTAGCGGAGTTTGTGCTACTAATCCAACAGACAAAAGAATCATAAATACTGCAAGTAAAACTTTTCTCATAACAATTAGGTTTAAATGAATAAATGAAATTAGTTCAAGTTTAATGATAAGGTAAAACTACAAAAATATTATTTAAAACCAAGTTTACAAGCCTTTGCAAAAATTATTCATCAATAAAAATGTATTCTACGCTCAAACAGGTTAATTTAAGTCCAATTATAATGAACAGATCAAAAGGTGTAAAAGAAAAGGCAGTGATTATTTCAACTTAAAACCCTTGAATGATCTGTAAGTAAGACACTTTAATTTTTTCTGCTTAATGAGATTGCTTGTTTCTCGATAGATTACAAAAATAATCTTCGGTACTGATTGAATAATCCCGTACTTTTAACATCTTTTTTAAAATTTTAATTCGCTGACCAGTATGATTGATGTCTATGAAGTAAAAACCAAGCGCGACAGAAAGGTGTTTATTTTATTGCCAGAAAAGATACACCGGCATCATGCCCAATGGATACATCCTTTATACATTGATGAGTATGAGTTTTTCGATCCCTCACGCAATCCGGCTTTTCGAAATTGCGATACGATCATGCTGCTCTCACGCAAAGATGGGCGTGTTAATGGGCGGATAATGGGTATTATCAATCATGCATACAACGCACTTCACGGAGAAGACAATGCCCGATTCTGCTTTCTGGATACTGAAAATGACCCACAAACAGTTCATACACTTTTACAAGCTGTAGAGGAGTGGGCAAGAAAAAAAGGCCAGAAAAAAATTGTCGGCCCCCTGGCATTTTCCGAGAAAGAACCACAAGGATTGATGATAGAAGGTTTTGACGAAAAGATCGTACTAGCTACTCATTGTAATTTTGAGTGGCTTCCGCAGTTTGTATCTAACAGTGGATACGGTAAAGAAAAAGACTTAGTCTCATACTTGTTTCCCGTACCTGCGAGTAATCCGCGTTTTATTCAGGTGATCAATCAGCGGTTGGAAAACAACTCACATTGGAAAGTAAGTCATTTCACTAACCGTAAACAACTCAAACCATGGGTAGTACCTGTTTTCAGATTGATCAACGAAGCGTATAAGCATATCTACGGATTTCAACCTCTGACCGAAGAAGAGATGCACCAGTATGCCAAACGATATATTCCATTACTGAATCCACATTTTGTGAAAATCATTGGTGATCAGGATAAAAGAGTGTATGGATTTGTGATTTCACTGCCTGAGTTAAGTGATGGAATTCGAAAAGCCAAAGGCCGGCTGCTACCCTTAGGATGGTGGTATATACTAAGGGCGTCGGCCCGATCCAAAATGCTGACATTGCTGCTTGGAGCTGTTGATGAGCAATATCGTAACAAAGGATTAGATGCATTATTGACAGCAGCTATTTTTGATGCAGCCCGTAAAAGAGGGATCACACAAATTGACAGCCATCTGATACTAGAAACTAATTGGGTGATGCGGGCCGAATGCGAACGCAATCAAGGGAGGCTGCATAAACGGTACAGGATCTTCAGCAAACGCTTATAATACCGTAAAATAGGGCAAGCTCAGCTATCTCATATACCAACTATTGCTTATTAAGGCTATCTATTAATCCTGATCATCCGGTTCTTTAAACAGTTCAAGCTGTTTTTCCGAAATAAAATATTGCGGTGGGACATGCAACTCATAGCCGGAAGTAAATCTGGAGATGCTTTTTTTAATCAGCTTGATAGGGGTTATCTTACGTGCCTTGCAATAATTCATCAATGAGCGATACTGATTTTGTGACAGTTTAAACTCAATCTTGCGAAATTTAGTAACCTTACGAGTTTTTTTTCTTTTTCGAGATGGCATCGCATGTAGGATTAAAAATAAAGATGCAAGTTACACATTCTCCTTAGATACGCCGACAAATAAAAGCTATTATTCGTATTATTCCGAAAATGTTTGAATAACATTTTGTATCAATCTTTGGACATTTTCTTTATCAGCTGCTTCCGCATACAAGCGTATAATAGGTTCGGTGTTCGATTTGCGCATATGAACCCATCCTTCCTGAAAATCAATTTTCACACCATCTACTGTAGTAATCTTCTGATCCTTAAACTCGTGCATCACCTTTTCTTTCAACTTTTCAAATTCAGTATCAGACTTTAGGTCAAACTTAGTTTTCATCATCACATATTCAGGATACATAGCTCTTACCTCTGAGCATGTTTTCTTTTGTGTGGCCAGATGGGTTAAAAACAATGCTATTCCTACCAACGCATCTCTTCCGTAGTGCAGGGCAGGATAGATCACACCGCCATTTCCCTCCCCTCCTATTACCGCTTCAACAGCTTTCATTTTTTCAACCACATTAACTTCTCCTACTGCTGCTACAGCATATGTTTGACCGTAACGCTCCGTAATATCAGCTAAGGCACGGCTTGATGATAAGTTAGATACAGTTGGGCCAGGAGTATGGCGCAACACATAATCTGCTACAGCTACCAAGGTATATTCTTCTCCAAACATGTTTCCGTTTTCATCAATTATGGCTAATCGATCTACATCAGGATCAACCGAAAGTCCAAGATCAGCTCCTTTTTGTTGAACTAATTGAGCAAGGTCTGTCAGATGCTCAGGCAAAGGTTCGGGATTATGCGCAAACAAACCGGTAGGTTCGCAGTGTATCGGATATACTGCATCCACTCCTAAAGCTGAAAGCAAAGCCGGCACCGCAATCCCTCCAGTTGAATTGACCGCATCAACAGCTATCTTAAATTTAGATTCCTGTATAGCCTCCCGATCTACTAAAGGCAATTCAAGTATCATTTGAATATGCTTGTCAATCCATCCGTCATGAGATGTGTAAGTTCCTAACTGCATTGCATCTACATAGGCTATTTTTGATTTGGTCAGCTCTATGATACGATTTCCGTCAGCTGCCGAAATAAACTCCCCTTTTTCATTAAGCAGCTTCAGTGCGTTCCATTCTACCGGATTATGACTGGCAGTGAGTATGATACCTCCATCAGCCTTCAGATTAGGTACTGCCAATTCAACAGTAGGAGTAGTTGATAAACCCAGATCGCTCACCTGAGCACCCATCGACATCAAAGTGCCACAAACCAAATGATTAAGCATGTCGCCGGATATGCGTGCATCGCGGCCTACTACTATATGTAAACCCGATTGTCGGTTCTGCCTCTCCTGCAACAACTTCACAAAAGCCGTAGTAAATCTGACAATATCAAGAGGACTTAATGTGTCACCAGGAAAGCCACCTATAGTACCCCGAATACCTGAAATAGAAGTTATTAGTGCCATATGCCGTAATTAAATCAACAACAAAAATATCAAAAATGACGCATAACAGAGAGATACCCTGTGAATAAGCTTTTGCAGGTCTGACAGAAAATCGAATAAATAACAGCTGTCAAAATCGGCCAAACTCATGGCTTTATTAACAAAACCTGAATATACACGGTTAATAAAAGATTTATTGTCTTAGGTATCTGTCGGCAATTGCTACTATTTTTACAGGTGAATAGAAACAGAAGGGGTACAACTCAAACAGTCATTGCTAAAAAGCATTACTTTTGTGCCTCTATTACGTACAGAAGATGGATAACGATTTTCAGTGGGACAGCGAAGAGCGGCTTGATGAACTCAGAAATAAGTTCGAAGCCATGCTAAATGGTAATGAAAGTTTTTATTTCGATACTGAAGAGTACGAAATACTGATTGACTACTATCAAGAGACTTTCAATGATGAAAAAGCCCAGTTAGCCATTGATCATGCCTGCATCACACACCCTGGCAACAGCAGAGTAAAAATCAGGATAGCCCGGCAGTTAGCTACTAAAGGAAACTTCGAGAAAGCGATCAACTTATTGGATGAGATAGAAAGAACCGAAGCTGCTGAAATGGATATAGACATTATTATGACAAGAGGTTTTGTGTTAAGCCTGATGATGGAACACCAAAAAGCTGCCATAGAATTCGAGAAAGCACTTGCCATAGCAGAAGCCGACGAATTAGAAGAAATTTATACGGCTATAGCTCTTGAATACGAAAACATAAGTGCCTATGAAAAAGCTATGGATTACTTATTGAAAGCCTTAGCCATCAGCAATGATCCGGAAGATATTATTTTTGAAATTGCTATATGCTACGAATTGGCTGACCAGATTGAGGACTCAATAAGCTTTTTAAGCCAGTATGCAGATAATAACCCTTATAGCATGGCTGCATGGTACAATCTCGGATTATCGTACTATCAGTTGGAGCTCTACGAAAAGGCAATAGATGCGTATGAATTTGCAATCGCTATTGATCATAGCTATTTGCCTGCCATTACAAGCCTGGCAAACACATATTACAATATGGGTGAGTATTCCAAAGCAATAGAATTGTATAAAGAAAGTTTGGAAATGGATGAATCAGATGCACATACGATATGTCTTATTGGTGAATGCTACGAAAAGCAAGGCGATTATACCGAAGCTCTGCAATATTTTAACCGTGCATTGGAAATAGATGAAACACATTCTGAAGCATGGGCTGCCATAGCTGTGATATTCAGTCAGGAAGGCAATTATCATACCGCCCTTAGCTTGATTGACAAAGCAATAGAATTAGATACTATAAATACGGAGTTTCTGAAAGTGCAGGCAGAGATTTATGTACATCTTGAATACTTTGAGCGTGCAAAAGAAAGCTATAAGTTCATAGAAACGATTAATCCTATTGATCCGGATTTATGGAAGGATTACGCCATGATGTACGTCAGAATGGGCGAGACCGTAAAAGCTATACAAGTATTGAAAACAGGACTGATCCATTTGCCGGCTGACACACAATTAATGTATAGGTTAGCGGGTATTCTGATATTGAATAACTCGATGAAACAGGCCCTATATTATCTTGAAACCGCCTTAAGTATTGATTATGATGGCCATATCGATCTCATAAGTTTGATACCTGATTTATTAAACTATCCAGCTATAGTTGAGTTGATTGAGTTATACAGTCAAAAAAGTTAGTGTATTATCGCGCTTTTTCAGTTAGGCTGTTTTAATACTGTCGGTCATGAACTTCAATGAAATCAATCAGCTTTTCAAAAAGCAACAGTTTTTTTTCGCATCCGGGCATACAAAAAGTATTGCATTCAGACGTGCCAGTCTTCGCAGCCTTCAACATCTGATCAGGCAACATGAAGCTGACATAATAGAAGCATTACGATCAGATCTTGGGAAACCGCCTTTTGAAGCCTACGCCACTGAAATAGGATTGGTGTTGGAAGAGCTCCGTCTACACCTACGGAGCCTACAAAAATGGAGCAAGACAACCAGGGTTTCTAATCCGTTGACTGCTTTTCCGGCTCAAAGTTTTATCATGCCTGAGCCTTATGGAAACACCCTTATCATTTCACCGTGGAATTATCCGTTTCAGTTAGTTATGGCACCACTGATAGCTGCTATATCAGCAGGTAACTGTGCCATCATCAAACCATCTGAGATCAGTACGCACACTTCTCAGCTCATTTACCAACTGATCAATAACAGCTTTCCAGAAGACTATCTCCGCGTTGTTACAGGCGATAGCAGCTTAAGTGCCAGCTTAACACAACTTCCTTTTGATCTGATATTTTTTACAGGGAGCACCCATACCGGGAAAAAGATCATGAAAGCTGCTGCCGAAAATCTTAGTAAAGTGATCCTTGAGTTGGGTGGAAAAAGTCCTGTCATTGTCGATGCACACACCAATATATCCCTTGCAGCCAAACGTATTATGTGGGGTAAACTGATAAACGCCGGTCAAAGTTGTATCGCACCAGATCATGTATGGGTACATCACTCACAGTATCAAGCTTTAACGGAGGAATTGATCAAAGCAACAGATATATTATATCCTGGCGGAACAGAAACCCATTCGGATTATGCACGCATCATCAATCAATCTAATATAGTGCGCCTTAGTGAGATGATCCGGTCAGAGACTGTAATATACGGCGGACAATATCATTTAACAGATCGGTATTTTGCACCTACTATAGTCACAAATCCGGCTATGGATTCGGTTCTGATGCAAGAAGAAATTTTTGGACCAGTGCTTCCTTTGGTTCCCTACTCAGAGATGGATGAACCTATATCATGGATCAGACAGCAAGCTAAACCACTTGCTGCATATTTGTTTTCAAACAACTCGAAACATCTCAGATATCTGCTCAATGAAGTTGATGCCGGCGGTATCACTATCAACGATACTCTGATGCATTTCACCAATACTAAGCTACCTTTTGGTGGTATAGGAAATAGCGGACAAGGCACATATCATGGAAAAGCAGGTTTTGAAACTTTCTCACATCCAAAAGCAGTCATGAAACGAGCCCGTTGGTTAGATATCCCATTGAGATATCCGCCTTATGGCAATAAACTTAAGCTGATTAAAAAATTACTTCGTTAACATATGAAAGAGTTTCTAACTAATTTGGGCAAAGGTATTGGCATGGGAGCAGCCAATGTGATACCCGGGGTATCGGGAGGCACTATTGCTTTAATAACCGGTATTTTTGAACGACTTATCAATGCTATAAAATCATTAGATCTTAAAGCTGCTTCGCTGCTGTTGAAAGGTAAGTTGAAGGATTTTATCAGGCATACCGACTTTTATTTCCTGCTCTCAGTTTTTAGTGGTGTAGCGATTGCCATATTTTCATTAGCACGGTTGCTTGCTTTTCTTTTCGAGGTGTATCCAATTTATATATGGTCATACTTTTTCGGCCTGATATTAGCTAGTGTGTATTTTGTCGGAAAAACGATCAAACGATGGGATACAGCTGTTTGGATCAGCTTTTTCATTGGAGCATCTATTGCACTGCTCATCACTTTTTTAAATCCGGCTACCGAAAACCGCAACTATCTTTATCTGATCCTTTGCGGTGTGATAGCTGTGATCAGCATGATACTTCCGGGCATATCCGGCTCATTTATATTAGTGTTAATGGGGAACTATCAGTTAGTAGCCATTGAAGCCATCAACTCTTTCGATTTGACAATATTAGCACCGGTTTTATTGGGTATGGTAATAGGGCTTATCGCTTTTTCACATTTGTTGTCATGGCTGCTAAATACTTATAACAACCAGACCTTAGCTGTGTTGACCGGTTTTATTTTTGGTTCACTTGGTGTTATATGGCCCTGGAAACAAACTATTTATATGCTCTCAACAGAAGGTGAGCCAATTATTAAAAATGGGAAAATGGTAGTTGAACGATTCATTTTAGTCTTACCCGAAAATTTTGGTAACACTGAAATTACTGCCATTCTCATTATGATTAGTGGTATAGTTAGTATATGGTTAGTAGAATGGTTGGCTAAAAAAAAATAAATACTTATTATGGATACATACGGACTAATTGGGAAATCTTTAGCTCATAGCTTTTCAAAAGATTATTTTGACGAGAAATTCCGGCGCGAAAAAATCAATGGGCGCTATGAATTATTTGAACTCGCCACTATTGAAGACTTTCCTGCATTAATTCATGCAAATCCCGAGATCAAAGGACTGAATGTTACCCTTCCTTACAAACAACAAATCATACGTTTTCTTGACCAGATTGATCATATAGCAAAAATTATAGGAGCTGTCAATACTATTGCCATTCATCGTAAAAATGGTGTCATCACTACTAAAGGCTATAATACAGATGCAGCCGGGTTTGAGAAACTGCTGACTTCTGCCGTACCAAAAAAAACTTCTGCCAGTGCCTTGATCTTAGGTAACGGTGGTGCAGCCCGTGCCGTACGCTATGTGCTACGCTCAAAAGGGATCATATTCAAAACAGTATGCAGAAGCGGTCTAAAAGCTGACCAACTAACCTATCCCATGATCACCCGATCGGTAATGGAGTCGTATAAACTGATTATCAACACTACACCTGTAGGCATGTATCCAAATATAAACGATGCGCCCGATATTCCATATGAATATATCACCAAAGACCATATACTGATCGATTTGATATATAATCCAATAGAGACTGTGTTTTTGCGCTTGGGGAAAAAAAATCAGGCACATACAGAAAATGGTACTATCATGCTGATCCGGCAAGCCGAAAAAGCATGGACATTGTGGAACAAATAAAAATTATGCCCATTTGAAAGTGATATGCTGAATACAAACAATTGATCCACCTTTCAGGCCTACGTTTAACCAGGCACTAAGACAATTTATTCAATGTCCGTTTTAGCTCTCACCTTAAACCTATGATACAAAACAGGTATCAAGGTGGCATTGCATTACAAATGGAATCCCACCCCCATCCTGAAAATGGGATTGTTGTAAGGCGAATCGAGGGTTTCATTCAGATTATAGAGGATCAGTATAGTACCAAAGCCGTTTCTTGAGAAATATTGCCGATATCCGCCACCAACAAATATGCTGTTCACCCATTTCCTTTCACCTTCAACAAACCCATTGGAAGAATAAATAATTGGCTGATAGTTAAGCAATTCATTTTCAATGCGAGCTAAAATACCTTTATAAATATGATAAGATGCATACACAGCTCCTCCATAATAAGACGACTGTATTTTATATCCACTGGATTTATAACTTGAATACGAATAGGTGAATCTCAACCCGGCTTCTAAGCGGGGTAGAAGGAAATAGCCCATCTCGGGCGAGAGCATGATCTGCGAGCCATAAGTGGAAAAACCAAGCCCGAAATCACCACCTACTACCCATTTACCTGGGTCTTTCAACTCAGAGACAGCCAAAGACTGTGCTGTTAGAGGGTTGACTACACATACTAAAAGAAAAGAAATAAAAAACCTGATAACCGAAGACATAATACCATAGATTGAAGCACAAAAATACAATAAAAGACAAACTTTTGCGTATTGCTTTTGTTCACTAACTTTGCCGCTTTAATGCGTCTTTTTTCATAGTTGACATGAAAGCTGTCCCAACTTTTCTTATCAGTTTAGTTTGCATGCTCTGCATACTGTTTGCCGCCTGCCGAAAAGATAATCCTTTACCTTCCGATCAGGATGCGTTGAGCTTTTCAACTGATTCGGTGGTGTTCGATACGGTGTTTACAAGCCTTGGAAGCATCACTAAATATCTGATGGTATATAACAACAGCAATACCAAGCTGCAGATCAATTCTATCTTTTTAGAAAAAGGTGCTCAATCCGTGTTTCGTATGAATGTAGACGGGCAGCCTGCTTTGGAGATACAAAATATTGAGATAGAAGCTCACGATAGCTTGTTCGTACTGTTACGCGCCACCATTGATCCTGCTGACCAGAATAATCCGTTCATAGTGGATGAAGACCTTGTTTTTCATACCAACACAATCGAACAACGAATTAAATTAATAGCATGGGGACAAGACGCACATTATATACTTGCCGACACCCAAATAGGTGGTTTCCCAAAATTCAAGATAGTAGCCGACAGCCTGGAGACAACGGTCTGGACAGCCGGCAAGCCTTATGTGGTATATGGATATGCGCTGATCAACTCATACGGCACTTTGTTGATAGAAGCAGGAGCACGCATTCATTTTCATAATAATTCAGGATTATGGGCTTTTGCCGAGAGCCAGTTAATAGTCGAAGGCACCCTTGAGAATCCAGTGATTTTTCAAGGCGACCGACTTGACACCGACTATAAAAACATACCCGGACAATGGGACCGTATATGGCTTATGGAAGGCAGAGCAGGTTTCAACCATGAAATCAATTATGCAATCATACGAAATGGGTTCATTGGGATACAAGCTGAATCTTTTTTACGCCCTACTGAAAATCAACTTAATATAAGCAACACCATTATTGAAAATCATACCGGTATGGGACTCTTTGCCAGATTATTTGCCATTGATGCCAATAATGTGGTCATAGCCAATTGTGGCAATTACAATCTGGCACTCACAGCAGGCGGTGCATATAGGTTCATGCATAGCACTATTGCCAACCAATGGTCGTATAGCATCAGAAACACACCTGCCCTTTTTTACAACAATTTTTTATTGGACACACTCAATAATGCCGTGCCAGTCCCTTTCTCCTTAGAAATGGGTAACAGCATCATATACGGGTCAAACATTGAAGAAACAGGACAAGAATTGGTTGAAGGTGCCACAGCATCCTACCTATTTGATCATTGCCTGATTCGTACCGAACAACAGATCAGCAACGATCCCCATTATGAAAATTGTATCCAAGATGCAGACCCTAGATTCAGAGATTATCCTGCCTTTGATTACAGACCCGATACCCTCTCGCCTGTCATCGGGAAAGGCAAGCAATCTATCGCTAATCAGTTTCCATATGATCTGAACGGGATATCCCGAACCCAGTCGCCCGATCTGGGGGCCTATCAATATGTGTATATTCCGGAAGACGAATAAGGGTTAAACCAACACTTTATTGTAATGATCATTGCTATAGGGGGCGTCAGTACTGCTGGTAAGACTACACTTGCAACACGTTTACGTAATCATCTGAATCAAAAGAGAGTTTGTTTACTATGTCAGGATGACTATGCTCACCCCATAGAAAAAATTCCACGCATACATGATAGAATTGATTGGGAACATCCAGATTCTATTGACCACCTCAAGCTGATGCAAAGCATAGAAGCCGAGAAACGACAGAACGATATCGTCATAGTGGAAGGGCTGATGATATTTTGGCATATACCTACCCAACAGCTTTTTGATAAAAGGATTTATTTAGAGATCAGTCGTAAATCATTTCATTTGCGAAAAGGCTCCGACCACCGATGGGGCATAGAACCTGCATGGTATGTAGATCATATCTGGGATAGCTTTATCAGATATGGCAAACCGGCAAGCAAAAGCAATATGTTGGCTCTTAGCGGAGAACAATCTGTTTCCCTACCTTTGGTGCTTCAATATATTGGTTTATGAATATTCAGTCTATACTTCATCAAACAAAACTTTATGTACAAGGACTTTTTACTGAATTCGAGGGTAGCCACGATTTTGAACATATCAAGCGGGTATTTCAAACGGCTATGAGATTGGCCGAGATTGAGCATGCCGACCGGCTTATAGTAGGCCTGGCGGCATTGCTGCATGATGTGGCCGATCCAAAACATAATGAAGGAGACGAGGCTAAAGGACTGCTCAAAGTAGCGTCTTTTCTGCATAGCCTGCAAATCCCGGATCACATATCAGATGCGGTGGTATTCATCATACAACACATGTCGTTCAAAGATTCCTTTCATTTCAATCAGGAAAAGTCTGTTGAATTTCAGGTTGTTCAGGATGCTGATCGACTTGATGCCATAGGTGCTATAGGTATTGCAAGAGCTTTTGCCTACGGTGGATATAAAAAACAAGCTATCTACCGCACCAACGAACAAGTTGCAAGATTCCGTAATAAACAAGAGTACCAACAGCATCAAGGATCAACTATCAATCATTTTTATGAGAAGCTGTTATTACTGAAAGACCAGATGAACACTAACACTGCCAAACGAATAGCTGAAGAACGACATGCGTTCATGCTTGCATTCCTTGAGCAATTTTACAGTGAATTAAATTGGCAAGAATAGCTTAGGCATTTTGTCTTTTGTCTTATTGCAAGCCGAACGATACAAGCATTTCAAATCACAAAAAAAAGACTGCTCCATAATGAAGCAGTCTTTTTTTGTTACATACTAATGACACGTAGGATTTTTGAAGCTAATTCTTCATATCCTTGTCAAAGCTGTTTATTAGTTTTTTGTGAATACAAAGGCTTGCAGTCCCCATGTTCCCTGATCAACACCGATAGTGAAGTTCATAGTATAGGTTCCATCGCAAGTATTCAGTTCGCCTGATCCTTCATAGAAGTATCCGGTATAAGGCAGTCCCCATGGTTCAACATCAGCTGCTAAAACGGTTTTCTCAGCCGTTACTGAAAAGTTCTTATCATTCACAATTAATTTCAAAGGAGCTATTTCAACCAATCCTTCTACTGATGCAAGTCCGTGTACATAGAGTATGTACTCATTATTTGGATCTGCCACTATAGTTACATCATCATCCAATCCCCAGTCATCGCTAAATGCATGATAGCTTCCTGTAACGTTGTCTATTTCATATCCGCATACTACAGCTGCATTAAAAGCTGCACTAGAGAAATAAACTTCACCTCCCACTATAGTTTGTACTTCGAAGTTGAACACATCCGCTGCTTTCACATCTGCTAATTGCATACCTAATTGTGCTGCAACATCTTTTACTTTAATTTGTAGGTCCTGTGGGAAGCTGGTTACCTTAGCTATTTCAACTCGTCTTTTATCCCCTTTATAGGAGACAAGCACTTTAGCTTCGCTCACTCTGGAGTCGTCCAGAACAAGTGTAAACTTAATGAAGCTGTTGTCTAGATCATATACATCAAAAGTAGCTGGGTTCAGATCTACTATTCCTGGTACTGGAGCTACATCGCGATCACCAGCAGGATCTACTACTTTAGTATCGCAAGCTGTAACAATCAGGATCAGCGCAGCAATCAAGCTAAATAATTTAAATTTTTTCATATCTTAATCGTTTAATTTTGATAAAAATAAATCTTAACGGGTGCCACCGGCCCACCATACTTTTTCAGTAAATACATAGCTACCATCACCGTAAGCTTCACGTACATTAACATTAGTGGTTACATCACTGTTTCCGTAGGTGTATCTTTGTGGGAAACGATCCACATTCTTTGGATTAACCAATTGAATCACATTATCACCCATAGCTCTCAAGCGGCGGTAATCGCAATATGCTTCAATAGCTTCTTCTTCGAAGAACGCAAAGTATTTCTGATTCATCACTTCTGACAAGGCATTGGAATTAAACCTTGGTTCTACTTCATCAGTAAAATATTCTTCCGCATCATCGGCAGTTAAACCAATATTTACTTTTTGGAATGCAGCTGTTACCGCTTTTTTCAGGGCAGCTTTAGCATCGCTTAGTTGATTTAAGCGTACATATGCTTCTGCTTTCAGGAATTCGATTTCATGGTAGCTCAGCAAATAAGTAGGGGCTGTTGGATTGGATATAGCTGAAATGCTATATAATCCCTGTACCTGATCAGGCGATCCGTTAGGAGCTAATAAGAATGATCCGGAACTGGGATGTGGCTCCCAGAACAAATCTAATCTGGGGTCATTCCGAGCATCCAACTTATTATAAAAGCTTTCGCTTGCCCCAAAGTAATCACGATCAGTAAAGAACTTATAAAACGGACTGACCATCGTACTACCGTTATAATTCAGTTGGGCTTGCCCAGCACTGGATGCAAATGACTTATTGGCATATTCAATAACCTTACCATATTGTGCATCTTTCAACGACAGACGCATGGTATAACGGGCTTTCAACCCATAAGCAAGTTTTTCCCAATCTTTAATAGATGCAGCATTTCCACCATAAATAAAATCTTGAGCACCAAGATATATGATGGATTCTTTGTTAAAGTTTTCGATGGCGGCATCTAACAAGCTAAAGACCTCAGCATAGATTTCTTCTTGATTATCTAGCTTGGGTGTATAAATAAATCCGGGTTGCAAAGCTTCTTCCCATGGCACATCACCCATCAGATCGGTGAGAGTAGCGAGGTTATGAGCCATCAAAGTTTGAGCGATACCTAAGGTATAATAGTTATCGGATTCGTCTCCGTCTTCGGAACATTTTTCAATAATCGTTTTTAAGTTATACAGATTATTATACATGGTGTTCCAGCTATTATTATAAGTAGTAGCGCTTATTGGTTCTCCGGTACGTATCTCAGCACTATATCCCTGATTCCAGATACCCACATTATGTTCCATATAGATTGAAGCATAGAAAGCCAGGTCGCTGCCGGTAATACTAAATGCAGATGTAATCATGGCATCAGTAATGATCAGATTAGCACTCACATTCGTTGGGTCATTGACATTTTTATTAATGTCATCCATGATATCCTGGGAGCACGACCATGCTAACATCAAAAGCATGGCAGCCAGCACTATGTTAATTTTCTTTTTCATGTTCTTCATTTTATTAATTAGAATGTTATATCAAAACCAAATCCATAGCTGGTAGTCTGCGGCAGTGAGAACCTTTCAAACGAACCACCCATATTGTTATTTCCTTGAGAGGTTTCGGGATCAATGTTACGCAGTGCAGTCCATAAGAGAATATTTCTGGCATACAGTGAAACGCCAATATTCATCGTTTTGTAAATGGGTTTTGCAAACTGATATCTGAGTGAGAGTTCGCGTAGTTTTACAAACGAATTATCATGGATGTAATACTCGTCTATGTCGGAGAGTACGTTGGCATATAAATCCTGATATGCATCCGGATCGTTCGGGCCCCCTCTGACAATATCATTAGGTGTTCCATCAGGTTTTACACCTTTAAATATAAAGGTAGATTCCCTGTCTTCGGTTACAGCCGACATACCATACAGGTCTATCAGTCCGTTTGAACCTGAATACATCTCGCCACCATTTTTCCATTCAAATACTGCGCTTAACGACAGGTCTTTAAATCTGAATGTATTGGTTGCACCCAGGATAAATTTAGGTGACACCTCACCTATCACACCAGGTTCGCCGCTCATTGGCATCCCATGATTCCATGCTCCGGGGTTATCAATTACGACTACATTTCCGTCATCATCTCTTACAAATGAAGTACCGTAGATGACCGGATACGTATATCCGATACCGGCACGCACTTGCGGAGTAACGAATCCACCAAGGAAGATGCTTTCGACTCCTTCAGCCAATTCAATGACGTTGTTTTCAACAGCAGCATAGTTAAAGTTTAAATCCCACTGGAAGGCATTAGTTTTAACAGGAGTAACGTACATCATCACTTCATGTACATCGGTTTGAACCTTCCCACCGTTCATAACTAACTGCGAAGCACCGGTTGACCCAGCCAATGGCACGGGGAAAATCTGATCGGTAACGGTTTGATGTGAGAAGTTATAATCAACTCCAAACCTGTTTTCAAAGAATTTCAGGTCAACTCCAACCTCATAGGAAACAGTATTCTGCGGTTTCAGGTTGGGGTCATATTGAGTAGAATTCGGGATATAAGAGTTCACACCCCCAATAGGATATTGGATAGGTTCTGACAACCAGAATCCACCACTATAGCCGGGAGTTAAATAATAGTTCTCAAGATACCGTCCGGCCTGACCTACTTCGGCATACGAAGCTCTGAGTTTGGCAAACGAGAGCCAGCTCAGATCCTCAAGACCTGGAAGCTCGGTTGCAACAAATCCTAATGAAACTGAAGGATAGAAGAATGTACGATTATCTCTGGGCATTTGCGAAACTATGTCATTCCTACCTGTAGCATTAAGGAACAGCATGGATTTCCAGCTTAAAGCTAAGCTACCAAACACTCCCATATCACGGAACTCGCTCTGCGATTCACCTGCAGTAACTATTTTGGCATTCCCGATATGATTCCAGCCACCAAAGTTGAAATCTGTACCTGTTTCCCAATAGCTTTTGCTTGAGCTATGGTTTATCTCATTACCTATCATGGCGTTAAACTCAAGGTCGCTATTGATCTTCCAGTCGAAGTTTGCTGTAGCCGTTGAGTTGAACAGTGAATAGGTAGTTCCATAGTTGTCAATAACACCTTGGGAATTATTGCGAGCACCGAAGCCAAATATATCTTGCAGATGGGTCGAATAAGTGTCAACACCAGCCTGATAACGGAGGCGTAGAATCATTCCCTCGCTCAGGTTGGCAATATAATTGACATAGCCGTTACCAAAGAAACGATTGTTCAGTTCATTAAAGGTGTTGTTGTCAGGTATCCAGTAGGAGTTATCAAACGATCCTCCGCGGAAATAGATCTGACGATAAGGATTGCCGGGTATATGATAAGGAGTTCCTTTCAGGTTATAGCTTGATGGAGCTGCCAATGGTCCTGTCAACGAACCGTCGTTAGCACCCGATAGCTTATCAATATTACTCTTTGAGAAGTTGGCGCTAAATCCTGCTGTAAAGTTTTTGTTCAGGTTTCTTTCACCTGAAGCTTTCGCATTGTAGCGCTTCATTCCGGTAGCAAGGGCTATCCCTTTTTGATCAGTCATGCTGATACCTAATGCAAAATTTCCTTCGCTGGTAGCCTGTGATACACTCAGGTTATTCGATACTGTATGTCCTGTTTGGAAATAATCATCCCAGTTATTATATACCTGAGGTGTCAGCCATGGATTCAATCCTGCCTGATCTAACTGAGGCACATAATATTTTCCTTTTTGTTCACCCCACTCGGCAGTATATTGGTTATCCGTATTACCACCATAGTTAGGATCATCTGGTAGGTCAACAATTTTCGGGCCCCATGAATAGGATGCAGTGGGTTGATACACTCCATAGCTTCCTTGTGCATAGGTTGTTTGATAATCAGGTGTGCGCGATACCACGTCAAAGCTGGTGTTGTGGTTAAATGTTACCACTGGTTTACCGGCTGCCAGGCCGCGTCCGCTTTTCGTTGTGATTATCACTACTCCGTTTGACGCTCTAATCCCGTACAAGGCAGCGGCTGCTTGCCCTTTGAGGATGTCGATACTTTCGATGTCAGCCGGGTTAATGTCTAATGCACGGTTTGCCACGTCGGAACCTGTCACACTATTTCCGGTGGAATAGGGTGCGGTTGACGCAATGGGCATACCATCTACCACGTACAGAGGTGTATTATTGCCGGTAAATGAACGAGCTCCGCGTATTACCATTTGTGAAGATGCACCGGGCATACCACTGGAGGGTTTAATATCCACTCCGGCTATCTTACCCTGCATGGCACCCATAATATTGGCATTACCCGTACGCACCAGCTCTTCATCACCTACCGTTTGAACGGCATAGCCCAACGATTTTTTCTCTTTCGAGATACCTAAGGCAGTGACTACCACCTCATCAATCTGGAAGATATCGGGCTCCATCACAATATTGATACTCACCTCAGTGCCCAGAGGAACTTCCTGTGATTTCATGGATACATACGAAAACACAAGTGTACGGTGATCAGGCCGTACATTAAGCTCGTAAAACCCATCTAGATTGGTAATGGCACCAATAGTGGTACCCTTTACCCTCACTGTCACACCAGGAATTCCTTCTCCATCCTGTGAGCTGGTAACCTTACCAGTCACTGTCCTTGTTTGCGCAAAAACACCACTGATGCCCGCAGCAAGCAAGAACACTAACATAAACGTAATTTTTCTCATAATGATGAATTTTGGTTAGTGAATTGATTAAAAATATACTAGTTATACATGTAAAATATTTTTTAAAAAATGAGACTACAATATTAAGAAAATATATCCAAACACTCTACATTTTTTTTTAATAAGTTTCATTTTCCATATGCCAAGCGCTAATTTCCTAACAAAAAAAAATTCAACTATCCTTTAAATAAGCTTTTACCTTAATGTTATATGTATCATGTTTCAAACAAATCTTATTCTTATTCCTACTAAACTGATACTATATGTATTATCATGTTTCTTCTCATGTGGTTCTATAAATCTAGAAGAGTGTAGAAGATTTCTATTTGATCGCACACATCATTAGATACTCTTGTTCTGGAGTTATCGGTAACCGTAGTCAATGCGAAATTAGGATTGGTTGTGTTTTCTAACAGCACCTATCTGGCCACCAATCTGATTGATCTGAACTCCCGCAATCTTTCCGGCTAATGAGGAGATCGCATTGGTAGCACCTGCTCTGACAAGCTCATCGCTTTTTACGTCTTGCACGGCATAACCAAGTGCTTTCTTTTCGCGCGAAATACCCAAAGCCGTAACGACTACCTCGTCTATCAGCACCACATCGGGCTCTAAGATCACGTTGATACTGGTTTGATTGTCAAGGGTAACTTCCTGAGGTTTCATAGAAACATATGAAAAGACAAGCGTACGATGATCGGGGCGTACATTCAGTTCATAATACCCATCCAGATCGGTAATAGCTCCGATAGTAGTCCCCTTAATCCGCACCGTCACACCAGGAATACCCTCCCCGTCTTGTGAACTGGTAACCTTACCAGACACTGTTCTGGTTTGAGCTAAAGCACCTCCGATACCCGCAACAAACAAGAACACTAACATAAGTGTAAAATGTCTCATAATGATGAATTTTGGTTAGCAATTTGTTTGAAAATCAGTTAATTAGTAGAATAAAATCTATGATGGAGTTATTCTATGGGGCTAATTTACATATAACTGAATACAAAGCAACTTTAATTAAAGATTTTTTACTTTTTTTTACACTTTAATCCATCTTATTTACATCATTTAGTTTATAACATATACTATTCATCATTATATTAGCTGATAACTGACCAATATTCGCCCGCTATTCATATTATTTAAAGTAGAAGCCATACACTTAATCAAGGGAAGATATCCGGTTCGGCAGCAGGCTTATTCAAGCTGCAAAAAAAAGTTATCAACAATGCAACCTTTATGCTGACAAGCTTACCAAGCTGTTTATCAGCTGTTTATGGATAGCGCCTTAGAATATATTACTCCATCGTTTAGTTGAGCATGTCGGTTGCATTCACAAATAGCTATCTTTGCCCGTGCTTTTAAACAAAGGTATTCATTAATAAGTGAAGCATTGGAGACAATAAAAATCACTGAAATAAACGGTATTCAGCTTTATAACAGCTTTGTTGCCGGTGCACAGCGCATTTTTGAAAATCAACACTATCTTAATAAGATCAATGTATTTCCGGTTGCTGATGCGGATACCGGTACCAACTTAGCTTCAACCATGCGCAGTATTGTCAACACCGCTCAGGCACAGCCTAATCTAAAGCTCACTGCCGTTGCGTTAGCTGATGCAGCCCTTACAGGAGCCAGAGGTAATTCGGGTATCATATTCGCACAGTTTCTATATGGGTTCAGCAATGAGATACAGAATGAAGAAACTTTATCGGTCAGTGCCTTTGCAGAGTATATGCGCAACGCAGTGCAGTATGCCTATGAAGCTATTGCCAACCCGGTAGAAGGTACTATGATCTCGGTCATAAAAGATTGGGCTGACTGTATCTACAAACTCAAAGACCATATAGAAGACTTTCTTAAACTGCTACTTGACGGACTTCTGATAGCTATGGAATCGCTCAAAGCCACCACATCAAAAATGGCAGTTTTAGCCAAAGCCAATGTAGTTGATGCCGGTGCCAAAGGGTTTGTGGTATTCCTTGAAGGCATGTTTGACTATTTCAAGAACGGCCAGCAAGAAATTGAATTAGATACTGCAAATATTGAGATACTTGAATCAGTTGATGCCGTCACACATGATGAGATCACATTCAGATATTGCACCGAAGCTATGATACATGGCAAAAACCTGCAACGCGATCAATTAGCTCAGATTATGGCAAAACATGGTGATTCGATGGTGATAGCCGGATCGCCTGAAAAAATGCGAATCCATATACATACTGATCATCCATGGGAATTGTTTCATGATATAGCACAACACGCTACCATCTCGTTTCAAAAGGTTGACGATATGGTCATGCAAAACGAAATTGCTTCCAATCGCAAGTATCCTATTGCATTGGTTACCGACTCAACTAATGATCTGCCTGCCGAAATAATAGAAAAATATCAGATACAGGTAGTACCTCTTACCGTTCATTTTGGAGAAGAGTTTTATATTGACCGCATCACTATTCAGCCAGATCAATTTGTAAAAAAGCTTAAGACAACTGATACACATCCTACTTCAGCTCAACCGGCTTTCACCGAGTTTGTGAACAAATACAACTACTTAGCTACTCATTTTGATTCTATCATCAGCCTGCATATCAGTTCGGGTATGAGTGGCACCTGGCAAAACAGCCTCAATGCATCAAAACGTGTGATACAGGATACCGGTAAACAAATCAGTGTACTCGACAGTAAGCGCCTTACCTCAGCTTTAGGCTTAACCGTAATGCGGGCTGCCGAAGCTATATCAAATGGCCGGCAGCATGATGAATTAGTTCAGGCTATTGATAGCTGGACAGAAAAATCCCGCATCCTAGTCAGCTCTAAAAACATGAAGTTCATGGTGAAAAGCGGTAGAGTGAGCCATACCAAAGGATTGATAGGAAAAATCTTAGGTATCAAACCTATAGTAGAAGTTAAAAATCATGGAAAAACAGAAGTTTTCGGTAAGCCACTAAGCGAAAAAGCCAGCATGAAAATGATTATGAAAGAGATGGAAAGGTTTATTGGTGCCAACAAAGTGTGGGGATACGCTATTTCACACGCCGAAAACGAAACCTCAGCCCAATGGTATGCCGAACAAATGGAACTGCTGACCGGGCAAAAACCAAAATTTATCATGCAGGCATCACCGGTATTGATAGCAAATGTTGGTCCCGGAGTAGTTGCACTATCTGTCCTCTTAGAGTAAGTCATTTTACTTTTATACACATAGAAACTTAAAAGCAGGCTTATCAGGTCTGCTTTTTTGATTCATTCTAAATAAGCTATCAGAATTATAGACAGCACCGATTCTTTTTATCTTTGCCGCAAAATACTGATATATAAATTAATACAAATAAAAGTATGATTACAAGACAGTTGCTCCAACCTCAAAGTATAGTTGTAGTAGGTGCTTCTAACGACATCAGTAAACCGGGCGGAAAAGTGTTAAAAAATATCATTGACGGTAATTTTCAAGGCCGGTTGTATGTTGTAAATCCAAAAGAAGATGAGATACAAGGTGTTAAAAGTTATAGAAATGTGGCTGATCTACCAAAGACCGATTTGGCTGTCATTGCTATCGCAGCACGCTATACCCCAGACACGGTAGCTGTGTTGGCACAGCAGAAAGACACTAAAGCCTTTATCATATTATCAGCTGGATTTAGTGAAGAGAGTGAGGAAGGACGGCTGCTTGAGCAGCAGATTGTTCACACAATCAATGAAGCAGGTGGTTCGCTTATAGGACCAAATTGTGTGGGCATACTTACCCCAACACATCATAGTATTTTCACCCAACCTATTCCCAAACTTGACCCTAAAGGTTGTGATTTTATTTCCGGTTCTGGAGCAACTGCCTGCTTCATCATGGAAGCAGGTATTCCAAAAGGGCTTAGGTTTGCCAATGTTTTTTCGGTAGGTAACTCAGCACAGATGGGAGTTGAAGAGATTTTGGAACATATGGACTTGCACTATGATCCTATCCGCGATTCCAATATCAAGCTATTGTATATAGAACATATTGCCAAGCCGCAAAAGTTGCTCACGCATGCTTCCTCATTGATCAGGAAAGGGTGTAGGATTGCTGCTGTGAAAGCAGGTTCAAGCGATGCAGGCAGCCGTGCAGCATCCTCCCATACAGGTGCAATGGCCAGTCCGGACACAGCTGTTGATGCACTCTTCAAAAAAGCAGGTATAGTACGTTGCTACGGAAGAGAAGACCTGATAGCTGTAGCCTCCGTGTTTGCCCATCCCGAACTAAAAGGTGAAAATATTGCCATCATCACCCATGCAGGAGGGCCGGCAGTCATGCTAACCGATGCACTATCTGATGGCGGACTACAAGTACCACCTATCACAGGCGAAGCAGCCGAAACACTTAAAGATCAACTATTCCCTGGATCTTCAGTAGCTAACCCCATTGATTTTCTGGCAACAGGTACTGCTGAACAATTAGGGCTTATCATTGATACCGTTACCGATCAGTTTGACCACATAGATGCAATGGTAGTCATTTTTGGTACCCCTGGCCTGAGCCCAATCTTCGACGTGTATGAAGTATTGGATGAAAAAATGCAACATAGTAAAAAACCTATTTATCCGGTGCTGCCATCCGTGTTGACAGCAGCCTCAGAGATCGAGAGCTTTATCGCAAAAGGCAGAGTGATCTTTCCGGATGAAGTGATCTTAGCACAAGCTCTGACACGGGTATATCATACCCCAAAACCTGCTGACGATGAGCCCGATCAGATTGAAATACATTATCAGGATATAAGAAATAGCATAGAAAAAGCGGAAAACGGCTATTTATCACCCAACAAAGTACAGCAATTATTGGATGCTGCCGGAATAAACAGAGTAACAGAAGCAGTAGTGCATACTAGGGAAGAAGCTCTGAAATCAGCTGAAAAAACAGGCTTTCCTTTAGTGATGAAAGTAGTAGGACCGGTACATAAATCCGATGTAGGGGGTGTGGTTCTCAATGTAAAGGACAAAGAAACTCTGATAAAAGAGTTTGAGCGAATGATGCAAATACCGGATACTACTGCCATTTTATTACAACCCATGCTATCAGGTATGGAACTGTTTGCAGGTCTGAGCCGTGAAGGTGATTTTGGACATGTTTTGATGAGCGGCATGGGAGGTGTTGTAATCGAGATACTGAATGATGTATCCAAAGCTTTAGTTCCTGTTAGCTCAAAGGAAGCCAATAATATGATCAAAAACCTGAAGAGCTTCAAACTCCTGCAAGGATATCGCGGGCAAAAAGGAATTCATTTACCGGCTTTTGCGGACGTCATCCTACGTCTTTCCGCATTGGCACAAGCAGCCCCCGAAATAGCTGAACTTGACTTAAATCCGCTACTCGCCAACGAACAGACCCTGGTCGCCGTTGATGCACGCATACGCATTGAAAAATAAATAAAGGACACAAGTCTATGAAAAAGCATGATCTGATTGTCATTGCCATAGTGCTATTGACTGTATCAATGTTTTTATTACTCACACCCCTATCCTCAGCCTATACTTTTTTAAATGACACTCATGGTATGTGGATGAGCTTCTTCAAATTTGCCGTATTGGCAACTTTCGGTGAAAGCTTAGCACTGCGCATCCGCACAGGGAGATACGGTCATAAAGGGTTCGGTTGGTTTCCAAAAGCTGTGGTGTGGGGCTTATTAGGATTTACTATTAAATTAGCTTTCGTCATTTTTGCAAACGGTACTCCAGCCTTTTTGGCATATTTAGGATATACTTTCGCACCCACAGCGATACAGGATGCGTTTAGTTTTCAGAAAGTAATAGTAGCCTTTTGCATCAGTATGACCATGAACCTGATTTATGCACCGGTGATGATGACCCTGCACCGTATCACTGATGCACATATTTCGCAATGGAACGGAAGAGCCATTGCACTTGTCAGACCTATACAGCTACGAAAGATCTTTAATACGATGGACTGGGACAGCTTATGGAATTTTGTGTTTAAAAAATCCATTCCTCTTTTCTGGATACCCGCCCATACGATCACTTTTCTGCTTCCTGAAAGCTATCAGGTGTTGTTTGCCGCATTCCTTAGCCTTATTTTAGGTGTGATCCTGAGTTTTGCCATGCGTAAATAATGGGTCATAACCATTTTTACTAAAAAATGATTCAACATAAGATGTGTCAGGTATAGGTAGTCAAACCAAAACTGATAGGGTTTCAACCGCCGAACGGCTCACCTTCAATACTTTGGTCATACCGACATAAAAACAAGCTGAATAATTTCGCTCCTATCAAACTTTTAAGTATTCTTGCTGTTTGATTTACTGATGTGTATTCACACGGTTTATCAAGGTAAGTTGTCTGTAAAAATGTGTATGATCTCTGCTTTACGTAGTTGTACCGTTACAGACAATGCACTAAAAGTCAAATAAGTAACAACTAAAACACAAATAATATATGTATTCTATACTTGTCAAAAGTCATTCGGGGCTACGCTGGATTTTCATTATTGCCATGATCTTTGCTCTTGTCAGCTTGTATAAATCGGCATTTTCAGCTAAACAATCCGGCAGGGCACTGAATTACTCCAAGATCACTTTAGCTGCGGGGCATTTTCAATTCCTTTTAGGTCTGATTCTATATTTTATCAGTCCTAAGGTCATTTTTTCTGCCTCTTCCATGAAATATGCTTTGTCAAGATTTTATTTAATTGAACATATCAGCTTGATGATCATTGCATTAGTTATAATGACCATTTTTTATTCAAAGAATAAAAAGCTACTTCAACATGCTTCTAACAGTAGAAAGCTGTTTTTTGCTTATTTAGTTGCATTCCTTATCATTTTGATTTCCATCCCATGGCCTTTCCGTAATTTCGGGACAGGCTGGTTCTGATCCTAAAGTTTCAGCAAATAATGCAGGATTACTATTTCTGTCTGTCGTAAAAATACGCCTTTCAGCTTAGTCAAGGTAACTTTTCGTTTTGTAGAGGTATAGCAATTCATACTATACTGTTTTTCTGATGCTTAGCTCTATAAGTATAGAAGATTTATTTTGAATAACGAAAAAAAATTACTGTATTGTATAGTTATTGTAGTAGTGCTTTTCACATATAGTTCATCCGACACACCATATTTTTGCATCGAAATTTTCGCTCACTAGATGGTCTGAATACAATCGCATAAATGGTATGACGATGATCCAGGTTTTGAACAGGACTTACCTTAGTGGAAACTAAACTGAAATGAATCAATGACTCAAACTGAAATCTATTCTCTTATCCAACACTGTATCAAACGAGACCGACAGGCTGAATTTCAATTATATCATTACTTTGCTCCCCGGCTTTTACCTGTTTGCCGTAGATATGCCCGTTCGTTGGAAGATGCTGAGGATATCCTTCAGGAGGGCTTTATTAAGGTGTTTCGATATCTTGCTGATTTTTCATTCAAAGGCACTTTCGAGAGCTGGCTACGAAGGATAATGGTAACCACTGCCTTAAATTTCTATAAAAGAAAAAAAATCACTTATACAGAAAATGAGTTGACTTATTTGCCTGATAGTGTCGTTTCGGAGCATTCTGTCACCTCAGCTGTACATCATCAAGAAATTCAAGCATTGATCGAATTACTCCCATCAGGTTATAAGAGAGTTTTCCAACTTAATGTAATAGAGGGCTTTACTCACAAGGAAATAGGAAATATGCTGAATATCTCTGAAAATACTTCTAAATCACAGCTTACACGTGCAAGGGCCAGTTTGAGAAAAAGCTATTCACATCGCATGAAAGAACACATACCCAACAAATATTTTACTTGAGTTTTTCATCATAATTAACCATTAACATCAATTCTTATGAAAAGAAATCTACTACTTATTGTATGGGCACTTTTTTACCTTAGTGCTTTCTCACAGTCTTACCTGAATGAAGACTTTTCTGGTGCGTGGATGCCTGAGGGCTGGACTGCCGAAGGTGTTCCAAACCAATGGTCAAGGAGCAATTCGAATAATGCAGGAGGGCAAGCTCCCGAAGCTAAGTTTTCATGGGTTCAACAAAACACCACATCCCGGCTTATCTCTCCGGTGATGGATTTGACCGAGGCTTCTGACCTTATACTCAGCTTTCGCCATATGTACGACTTTTACTCCAATGGCCCTACCATAGGTGCGGCGTTTCGTGTTGGTGAAGGCGAATGGGAGGTGCTCTGGCAAAAAACACCTACTACCTCAGTAGGCCCTGAACAAATTATGGTAGAAATGGCCGGTGTCAACCAAAGCAATGTACAAATCTGTTTATTTATCAGCGGTAATCTTTATAATGTAAATTACTGGTATATAGATGATGTGAAGGTTGAAACACCTTTCGATGTAGATGTAGCTTTAGTCAAAGTGGATGTTTCACCTTATATTCCCATAAATTCCGCTTTCCAGCTAAAAGGTATGGTGGTCAACGAAGGGATAAACCCCATCACTTCTTTTGATGTGTTATACTCGATCAACGAAGGCGAAGCTGTTACATATCATGTAAGCGGAGTGAATATCACTATAGGACAGTCATATAGTTTTACTCATACTGAGGAAATCACACTAACGGAATTAGGAGCTTATGCTATTCTGACTACTATCGACAATGTCAACGGTACTATTGATCAAAACCCTGATAACAACAGTCTGGAAAGCTTAGTTAGTGTGGTATCTTTTATTCCGACCAAAAAAGTGTTAGCCGAAGAAGCTACCGGAACCTGGTGTGGATGGTGTACAAGGGGTATTTGTTTTATGGATTATATGGCTGATACCTATCCCGACACCTGGATTGGTGTAGCAGTTCACAATGGTGATCCTATGGTATATGCTCCTTATGATGCTGCGATACCTAATATTATTCCCGGATTTATGGGATATCCGCAGGTTACCACCGACCGGACTCCCGGTGATGATGATCCAAGTCTGCTGGAAGCCGGATATGAGCGCCGTATCAACACAATCAGCCCTGCAACTATCGACATAATAAACTTCCATTGGGACCCAGAAACACGTATGGTAAGCTTCGATCTGGAATCAGAGTTTGTAGCTCTTGTACAAGAAGAACTAAGGTTTGGAGTGATCATTACCGAAGATAGCTTATGGGGAACCAGCTCACAATGGAATCAGACTAATTTTTATGCAGGTGGCGCATACGGCCCAATGTGTGGATTTGAAAGCATGCCGCAATCTATACTAGCTTCCGAGATGCATTACGACCACGTGGCACGTCGAATATTGGATACCCCTTTTGGAACAGAAGGAAGCTTGCCAACACCTATAGAAAGTGGTAGCATTCATTCGTATTCATATACCATTGATATACCCGACACATGGAGATACGAGAAACTCAGCTTCATTGGTTTCATAGTGAACACTGTCACAGGCGAGATACTTAACGCCAACAATGTAATCAGCAACTACCTGAACGTACCCCAAAAGCAAGAAGAAATCGGCCTGAGTGTGTACCCTAATCCAGCCCAAAACGAAATAAATATTGCATTTGAAATGCCGAACGACGGAATTGTTGACATGTATCTGATAAACATGATGGGTAAAACGATGATCGAAAGAACAATCATAAATCATGGGTCAAAAAAACAGATCATCCGTCTGAATACCGACGAACTGATCAACGGAACTTATACACTAAAGATACAAAGCGCTGGACAACTACATGTTAAAAAGATAGTAATTAATAAATAATAATAGATGTTTTAAGTTTTTCGATAGAACCATCCGTCGGCCGGATGGTTCTATCGTTTTTTTATACACTATTGGAAAATGCATATACTCCGAATTATTCTTTAGTTCAAAAAGTCTTTCCCAATAAAACAAACATACCACACACAGAAAAACTGATTATTTTTGCCTACATACTTCAGAGATAGGATATAGAAAACATATCAGGTTGTTGGATAAACATCAAATCCAAAACAAAATGCCTATTGATAGTAAAATTAAGGTATCTATTTCAGTAAAGCTGTTGCAATGAAGGTCACTAAACTCATAGGTTGCGTGTTTTTTTTGAAATGTGTATGTGGTTTGGCACATGGCTTATTTGCTCAGGATCATTCGCATTATGTGGACAGTGTGATGATGCTTGTAGCAGATAATGAAGACAGCTTTGACAAACTTTCGTATCTGAACCAATTAGCAATCTATCTTAAAGAGCTTGACCCTGACAGAGCTTTGTACTTCTCAAGACAAGCTTTATCCTTAGCCAATCAAATTCAATCGGCGGAAGCTTGTGCGATCAGCAATCAGGTCATGGCCGAAATATTCGAGACCAAACGTAACTATCAGCCTTCAATTAACTACTATCTTATTAGTATCAAGCATTTTAAATCATTAGATAAGTTATTGGAGCTGTCGCGTCTTTACTTAAAATTAGGCCATATTTACATTGAGAATCAATTTGATTACCGGCAAGGGATGCAATATTTTGAGATGGCATTAGACTTTGCCAACCAAAGTGGCGATCAGCGTGAACGAGCTAATGCTCTGAACGCCATCGGAGGAATTTATTATGTACAACAAGAGTTTGATCTTGCATTCGATCACTTCCAAAAAGCTCTTAAAATTCGTCAGACTACAGGTAACGAAGTTGAATTGGCAGCATCGCTTAATAACGTGGGAGAGATATACCGTATTCGAGGAGAAATTGAAGAAGCAAACGAATATTATGATCGGGCAATTCGTATAAACGAGAAGTATCACAAACTGAACTATTTAGCTGTAAACTATCTGAATAAAGGATTAATTGCTTCGGCACAAAATCAAACAGAAAAAGCTCAAGAGTTCTTTGCTAAAAGCTTAGCTTTAAACACACAGATAGCCGACACTATCGCTATCATACGCGTGTTAACCGAATCAGGGCAACATTTCAATCAAGCAGAAAAATATGAGGAAGCCATACAAACTTTTGAACAATTAAAGGTATTGGCAATCAAGGCTGACCACCTTGAAGGGCAACAAAATGCCGACCACGGATTGAGCTTGGCCTATGAGCGAAAAAATGAAATAGGAAAAGCTCTCCGGCATTTTAAACAGTATTCATATTTGAAAGACTCGCTGTTCAATCAGAAAAAGACAGAACAGTTAAATGAGCTGCATACGCGCTTCAGTCTCAATCTGAAAGAAAAAGAATTAGAAATAAAAGACAGTGAAATCGCACTTTTGAAAAGTGAAAAAGAAATCTTTCGTAGCCGTCAGCTACTGCTTATACTCTCATTATTGCTGTTTGCTATCATAGCTGTCTTTATTTACTCCCGACTAAAACTGAAACATCGCAAAAAACGACTGCTTCTTGAGCAAGAAGCAACGCTTAGCAAAGCCAGACAAGAGTTGATGGAGAAAGAGTTACATCTAAAATCCAATGAACTAACTAATTACGCCATGCATTTAGTTGAGAAAAACAAGTTTTTGCATGAGCTGAAAGCAGAACTGAAGAAGCTGTTAAACACATCATCCGAAAAACGTGAGATACGATTAAAGGAGTTGACTATCAATGTGCAGCAAAACATAAACCTGATCAAAGACCTCAAAGAGTTTCAACAAAATATTGATATTGTCAATGCCGCATTTTTTGATAAACTCAAATCACAATTCCCACAACTCACAAAAAATGAAGGGCATTTATGTGCCCTGTTGCGTATGAACCTTTCTTCTAAGGAAATAGCCTCACTCAATAATATCAGCGTTCGGGCAGTAGAAATGGGTAGATACCGACTGCGTAAAAAGTTTAATCTGAGCTCCGAAAACAATCTTACCGAATTCCTGCAACAGTTTTAATAAATAATAGCATTGCACATAAACACAAGCCTGTTAAAACCTATAGGATGATGCAGTCAGCTCAAAAGCAAATATCTATTTACCTTAAAATAACTTCTGTAGAGGTATTGTAGTAGTATTTTTTTATACATTTATGATTCCTTCTTCTATCTTTGCGATAAATTAAAAACAGATGAAACCCAAAACCTTTTTCAAAAAAGCACAACGATGGGGTGTAATAATACTGTATGTGATTTTATCTGTCATGCTACTTTATTTTATCTTTGGACGATAGTAAAAAAATCTGATAACCAAATACTTTGAATTACAAAATAACCTAAACTTTTAATTGTATGAATAGAATTTTTACTTTAGCTATTATTTTTTTGGCGACTATATCATTAAGTGGCCAAACTATACTTACTGAGGACTTTAGCGGCAACCTTGTTCCACCAGCCGGTTGGACTGTTTCCGATCAGGCATTAAACTGGAAAATTTCCAATACTGCCAATGCCGGTGGTACAGCACCTGAAGGAAAACTAACATGGTCGCCACAGTTCAACACTATGACGCGACTTATCTCGCCAGCCCTTGACTTGTCGGGGAACAATACTGCAATTGTAAGCTTCAGGCATATGCTTGACCACTACGCTTCCAACTACCAGATTGGAATAGCTACCAGAGCCTCACAAACTGATGATTGGACTAATGTCTGGACACAAACAGTAAACTCTAATATTCCAGCACAAACAAAAACAGTCGTTATTGAAAACGAGGATGTGGATAGCCCTACTTTCCAGTTCTGCCTGTTTTTCAACGGAAACAGCTACAATATGAACGACTGGTATTTTGATGACTTTGAGCTGATCGTGCCAGTCGATTTAGATGCTGCTATGGGTTCTGTGAATGTTCCAGCCTATTTCTTAGACGAACAAACTGTAGCTGGGTCCATCATCAATAACGGATTGCAGAATATCCATTCATATGACATTAACTGGAGCGTAGATGATGGCGAAGTATTTACTACATCCTACACAGGGTTGAACCTTACTACTGGTACTACTCATAACTTTCAAAGCCAGCATTTACTGAATCCCGAACCCGGTATCTATAGCCTTAAGGTTTGGCTTTCCAATGTAAACGGGCAAGGACAAGACGATAACCCAGATAATGACTTGATTGAGTTGACTATCAGTATCCCTTATCAAACCTTACAACGCCGACCCTTATTTGAGGAGTTCACCAGCTCAACCTGCGGCCCTTGCTACACTTTTAACAGAAATATTTTTAATCCTTTTATTGATCAACACGGTGATGAAATAGGGCTGATCAAATACCAGATGAACTGGCCCGGAAACGGAGACCCATACTATACGGCCGAAGGTGGTATCAGGCGTATGTATTATGGAGTGAACGCCGTTCCCATGCTTTACGTAGAAGGTAAAAACGTGTCTACCAGCGCTTCAGCGGTAAACAACGCCTTTAATACTGCTATGGCTAATCCGGCTTTTGTGAAAATTGAAGCAGCGCACGTAGTGGATGGAGATGACTTTAGTGTGACAGCCCAAATCACTTCATATGCCGATCTGCAAAATGTAATACTTCATGTGGTGTTTATCGAACAAGTTACAACAGAAAACGTAGCCTCAAATGGTGAAACCGAATTTCACCACGTGATGATGAAAATGATGCCTGATGCCAATGGTGCTGCCATGAATTTCACGGCTAATGAAACCCAAACCATCACCTATACACATGATATGTCCACCACCAATGTAGAAGAGATGGAAGACCTGATCGCAGTAATATTCCTTCAGGATAATGCAACTAAATATGTGTTCCAATCGGCTTATTCAAGTGACATTAACACTATGCCTGCTATTGTATCCTTCGACCCAACCAATGGAACCATAGAGTTCCCAACCGAAGCTGATCTGCATATTCAGTTTAGTATGCCAGTATATCATGTTGGAGGACAAGAGATCACCAATGATAATGTAGCCGGATTGATCACACTTCAGGAGGTTGATGGTGATGAGTTTCCATTTACTGCCACTATTAATGAGGACAAAACCATTATAACTGTTTCGCCTGTAGGGCTGTTAGACAAATTAACCACCTATCTGTTTGGGATCAATGATGTAGAAAACGAATACGGCATTATAACCCCAGGATCATCGGTAACTTTTACTACCGGATTCCATGTAGGTATCCAAAGTCAAACCGCAACGATAAGTTCTGTAATACCTAATCCGGCTAAAGATCAAATTACCTTGAATTATCATCTGTCAAGCTCAGGGCCGGTGTTCATCAATTTAATCGATATCAACGGTAAGGAAGTTATGTTATTGGATTCAGGCAGTAAGCCATCTGGAAACCAACGTATCATACGCGATCTGAGCTCTCTGCCTAACGGTATGTATCTGATCCGCCTGAAAACGGATCAAAACGTTCACACATCAAAAATAGTTATCAGCCGATAAGACACACAGATGAAATCTGACAGAAAAAAGCCACTTGCCTGTTGCTAGTGGCTTTTTTTCTGTTTTGTTCGGAGCTGCTGATTGTCTAATTCGCTAAATTGCCGAAAAATTAAAAGCCTATTCCTATGCGCAAAAAACTTTTCATCACCTTAGCATTTGTACTCAGCTCTTTTACAATCCTTTTTTCGCAACAATGGGTTGATCAACTGAGCACGCTTGGTTTGGACAGCATCAAAGAGCTTCGGATTGATATCCGCCGTTATGAAAGTGCTATAGTAGCATACCTTCGTCAGCCGTTAAACCATCAGGAAGCTGAATCAGACACATTTCTGCAACGGATCATCATCCGGCACAGGGGGTTTGACAAGCCCGTGGTATTTGTAACAGAAGGATACGCAGCGCATTATGCCTTATGGCCAAGATATGATGAAGAATTAGCCGAGGCTTTGGATGCAAACCTCATTGTGGCTGAACATCGATTCTTTGGGAATAGCACTCCTTCAACTATTGAATGGGAACAACTGAACCTATACAATGCTACTGCCGACTTACACTCTATCAATCAGTTGCTTAAAACCTATTATACCGGACCCTGGGTAAGTACTGGTATCAGCAAAGGCGGTCAGACATGCCTGTACTACAGGTATTTCTATCCCGATGATGTGCAAGCTTCGGTACCTTATGTGGCACCACTAAATTTTTCAACAGCCGACAAACGTGTGTTTCGTTTTTTAAGATCAGTAGCTAATCCTGAGTGCAGAGATAAACTTCAAGCTCTGCAAAAAGATCTGTTAGAACGCAGATCGGTATTTTATCCTATGTTTGCTGATTCGGCCAAAGCCCGTAACTTCAGTTTTGATTGGGTAGGCGGGACCGAAAAAGCGTATGAGTATAACGTATTGGAATTGGGTTTTGCCTACTGGCAATGGTATCCAGTTTCGTGTGATGCCTTGCCGCTGCCGGGTTCAAATATCGATACAGTATTCAACACATTTATTGCGGCTGCAGGATATGATTTTTTCTCCGACCAAAGCATCGAAAACTTTCAGCCATTTTTCTATCAGGCACTTACCGAGATGGGATTTTATTCGTATGATATCAAGCCGTTTAAAAGGTTACTTCACTTAGTACATCATCCCAATTTCAATCATACCCTTCCTACAGGAATATCAGTCCGATACAGTCCGCAACTGAGCCGAAAAGTGGCCACATGGCTGAAGCGCCATGGAGATCGCATCTTATATGTGTATGGCGAATATGATGCGTGGTCGTCAACAGCTGTTAAACCCGGTACCAAGACTGATCACCTGAAACTCATCCTACCAGAAGGATCACATACTACCCGTCTGCGTCATTTTGATGAACACACAAGAAATGAAGCCATCAGTAAGCTTAAAAGCTGGATCAATTTATAAATACATAGTAATTTTCTCATAAAGAACTAAGATCATGCATTTAAATACTATTGATTGGATTTTTGTTGGATTGTTCTTTCTTGTTTTACTCACTATCGGTTTATTGGCCGCACGTGATGCCGGTAAAAATACCGCCAGTTATTTTCTATCTGGGCGTAATATGCCTTGGTGGCTCCTTGGAGTTTCAATGGTAGCCACTACTTTTTCGGCCGACACTCCCAATTTGGTTACCGATATGGTGCGTACGGGAGGGGTAGCAGCCAACTGGCTATGGTGGGCTTTTCTTTTAACCGGTATGCTGACCGTATTTATCTATGCCAAGCTCTGGAATCGCTCAAAAGTGATGACCGATCTTGAGTTTTACGAGTTACGCTATAGTGGTAAAATGGCTGCTTTCCTTCGGGGGTTCAGGGCTATTTATCTTGGATTCTTTTTCAATGTGTTAGTGATTGCAAGTGTTTCGCTTGCGTTTATCAAGATAGCAGGTGTCATGCTTGGTCTTCAACCGGCACCAGCACTGATTATTGCCGCAGTGGTAGTAGTGATCTACAGTGGATTAGGCGGATTGAAGTCTATCCTCTGGACTGATCTTTTTCAGTTTAGTTTCGCAATGGCTGGAGCTGTCATTGCTGCTGTATTTGTAGCCCGCTCGCCACAAGTAGGAGGATTGTCGGGTCTGTTTGCAAACCCCGCAGTAGCCGATAAGCTTAGGTTGATACCTGAGATATCTAATCCGGAACTATTTTTAAGTATCTTTTTAATTCCTATAGCCGTACAATGGTGGGCAGCATGGTATCCGGGTGCTGAGCCCGGTGGTGGTGGATATATCGCACAACGTATGTTATCGGCTAAAAACGAAAGTCACGCTGTGGGTGCTACACTGTTGTTTAACTTTTTTCATTATGCGCTTCGTCCATGGCCCTGGATAATAGTTGGTCTGGCTTCGCTCATTATTTTCCCCGATATTCAATCAATGGTAGATGCCTTCCCGGATGTGTCAACCCAATATATCAAGAACGACTTTGCCTATCCGGCCATGTTACGTGAATTTCTACCTGCCGGAATACTCGGATTGGTAGTGGCATCATTGATAGCAGCTTTCATGTCGACTGTAGCATCACAACTAAACTGGGGCTCTTCCTATTTAGTCAACGACTTTTATGCCAGGTTTTACAATCCACAAGCCACCGAAAAACAAAAGGTACGCTTTGGGAGAATAAGCACTATTAGCCTGATGATATTTTCTGTACTGTTGGCATTGGTGTTACAAAATGCCCTTCAGGCATTCCAGTATTTATTGATGATAGGTGCAGGCACCGGTCTAATTTATATTCTAAGATGGTTCTGGTGGCGTGTAAATGCGTATTCAGAACTATCAGCTATGATAGCAGCCGGATTTTTCTCGCTTATCTTCATTCTGATCGAAAACTTCAGCCTGATATATCTGCCTGATGATCAAGTGAAAGTGCTTGGTATATTGACTTCAGCAACGTACTGGGGTATGATTAAATTTGTCGGAGTAGTGTTATTAACCAGTATTTCCTGGCTGTTGGTCACTTATCTCACTCGTCCGGAAAATGATGAGACGCTCAGAAGCTTTTATCGCAAGATCAGGCCCGGAGGTCCGGGCTGGGAAGCTGTAGTAAAAAAAGCCGGACAACAAGGCGTTGACCTTATTAAAGAGAAAAATTTACGCTGGGATGTACCTACCGGAATTATATGTATGATCTTAGGCTGTATCATGATATACAGCACCTTGTTTGCCATTGGTCACTTCCTTTATTCAAACCATACCTTGGCTATGGTGTTGGTTGGTTTAGCCATTATTTCCGGCGCATTGCTCACTTTATTCTGGAAAAAACTACGGATGAATTAAAGATGAAGAGCCAACCATTCAAACCCAATATTCTTCTACTAACAGCAGCTCTGATCTGGGGTTTTGCCTTTGTTGCTCAGCGCAAGGGAATGGAGCATATCCATCCGTTAACCTTCAACGGCATCAGATTTTTATTGGGTGCAGTGGTGCTATTGCCGTTTCTGACGAGTAGTAAGCGTAAAAAGGCAACTGCTTCATGGTCTAATAAACGGCTTGGGTTTCATGGTATTTTAGCCGGATTTGCCCTGTTCGTTGCTGCCAGTTTCCAACAACTAGGGATTGTTTATACTACAGCCGGCAAAGCAGGTTTTATTACAAGCTTGTACATATTGTTTGTACCGGCATTTGGAATGATCACCGGCCATCGTTCCGGGCGCTCAGTCTGGTTAGCAGCCCTTTTAGCAACAGCAGGATTGTATTTGCTATCGGTACACGAACAAATAGAGCTGTCCATAGGTGATATACTCGTTTTGATCAGTGCTCTTTTCTGGGCTATGCATCTGATTGTGTTGTCATACATAGCACCTTTACACGATGCCAAATGGATTGCCTTCATACAATTTTTGTTTACCGGGTTGCTAAGCTTGCTACTTGCAATAGGTCTCGAATCTCCGAATTTATCGGCTATACTGCAGGCTGCTTATCCATTATTGTATGCTGGTATCATGTCGGCAGGAATAGGGTTCACCCTTCAGATAGCTGCTCAGGGCCGTGCACGCGCCGATCACGCAGCAATAATACTAAGTTTGGAGGCCGTATTTGCGGCTATAGGCGGATACATTATCCTTGGTGAAAAGATGAGTATAACTCAATTAACAGGTTGCCTGCTGATGCTGATAGCCGTTGTGTGGATACAGCTTAAACCGTCTGAGGTAAACCGAACATAAATTTATTTCCAATACTTTTTGTCAGGCTAATAAAAGTGGTTTACGAATCATAAATCAATAGGGATCCAAAGCAGATAGGCTCCACTTATCAGTCAGATTGTTAACGAATTGTATCAAACCCTATCCCATATACTCCCATTACCATCGAAAGGGAGAGAAAAGCTTCAGGGTCTTCTTCTTTAACTATTCTGAACACTTGTTGATACTCTGTTTTCCGGACTATGATCATCAAAATATCATTTTCCGTTTTGGTGTACCAGCCAACTCCTCTGATAAATGTAACCCCTCTACCTAATTCATTACCAATACGATCGGCTATTAAAGCAGCATGTTTTGAAAAAATAAACAATTGAACAGACTGTTTATTACCGGTGATGATCAGATCAATGGTATAAGAGGTGACGCCCATGACCACAAACCCGTACACCAACGGTTCTATACTCCGAAAAACAAGGTATGAGCTGGAGATGATGAACACATCCAATAGTAATATTACTCTTCCCGGGCTGATATTCTTATATTTGTTTACTATCAGAGCGATTATATCCGTACCTCCTGTGCTTCCACCTAAGGTGAATATAAATCCCATAGCTGATCCTGCCATACCAGCTCCTACTATACTGGCTAAAAATTTATCGGTAACAAAAGGCTCGCGTATATAATATTGCAGAAGTGCATAAAAGCCCGAGAGTACTACGATAGAGTATATTGTCTTGATCCCGAATCCTCTGCCAAGTATCCTTAAGCCAAAAACTAACAATACCGCATTGATCGCAAAAACCGATACACCCACCGGAAGTCCCGTTACCCAGAAGATAAGAGTTGAAATACCGCTAACCCCACCACCAAGTATCTCATTTGGGATCAAAAAAGCTGTCCAGCCTAAGGCCATGACAAAAAGTCCTAAAGTGATCACGGCATACGACCGGACTTCACGTAACAATGCGTTGTTCTTTTTCATCATCTGGTATGTTATACAAAGGTGCAAAGATAGAAAATCAAAATCAGACTATATATTTACATAACAATTTGCATTACAACATTATAGATCTAATTATTCGTTCATTATAGTGTTTAAATGGGGTTTGAAACAGATGTTACGTCTATTAGTATCTTCAAAAAAAATTCAATTTCATTCTTTGCTTTTCTTTTTTTTAGTTTTCTGGCAATGTTTTTGTCAGATCACTTCAAACTTTTAAAGTCTCATACAATGATTTGGATCATCTTTGGAATTTTCATGTTAGCTAGTTGGCTGATTGGCAATCAGCTACAGTCGAAGTTTAAGGCTTACAGTAAATTACCTGTCAATTACGGGCTCACTGGTCGTGAGGTAGCCGAAAAAATGTTGGCCGACAATGGGATATTTGATGTGGCTGTTCAGTCGGTATCTGGTGCGCTGACCGATCATTATAATCCCTTGAAAAAAACTATTAATTTAAGTGAGGTAGTATATAATAGCAGTTCGGTTGCTGCAGCTGCTGTTGCAGCTCATGAGTGTGGCCATGCCGTTCAACATGCAACAGCTTATCACTGGCTTCAGATGCGCAGCCAGATGGTTCCAATAGTAAGTTTCAGCTCCAAATGGGTACAATGGGTATTGTTAGCCGGCATTCTGACTTTGAATGTCTTCCCACAACTATTATTAGCCGGTATCATCCTGTTTGCCATTACTACTCTCTTCAGTCTGATTACTTTACCAGTAGAGATAGACGCCAGCCGTCGGGCATTGGTCTGGCTGAACGGAAGCGGTATTACCAATCAGACGACACAACCAAAAGCACAGGAAGCCCTCAGGTGGGCTGCTTATACCTATGTAGTCGCAGCATTGGCTTCTTTAGCTACCCTGTTTTACTATCTGATGATCTTCATGGGAAGAAGAGATTAGTTTATGAGAAGTCTGTCTTTGCCGCGAGAGTATGTTTTACATGCATCAGGACTCATGCAAATAGTGCTATTGCTCAGAAATCAATGAGTTCACCGGATGTGCCGGATACTCATATCCGGTCAGATGCACTTTGATACTTCCTACGATGATCCTGGCTTCTATCATTAATGGTAATCTGTTGGCATCGTCAGTGATCCAGACATAGATTTTTTCGCCTGCCTTAAACAAGCTACCTTTCTCTAACTCAGCACTGAATTTTATAGCCTTGAACTTTTTCTTTGCACGGGTCTCAACCACCTCGCGTCCGTGAAAGACTATAGGAAGACGAAAAGCAGCATCATCCATGATGGTTGAAATGTATAAGGTATCGCCTATAGTCAGGTGTTCAAAATTTAAACTTCGGGTCAAATAGGTGGCAGTAAGTACATCCGTAGTCTCAGGCGGTAGAGGCACTATACCGTAAAACGCATCTTTCTCGGTATCAGTTGTAAACATACGTACTTCACTTTTGTGCGGATGAAAATGATAGTCATTGAAAGTGATATGACTGCCTTCAAAGCAATGCCGTCGAAACTGTATTGGACGCAGATTGGCAGTTGTTGTCACCTCAAAAGTATCGCGCACTTTAAAAAACCAGTCAAACTTCCTGAACGACCTGCCTGTACTCAAAAAGTGCCAAGCAGCCACCTCATTGCCGGGTAGCTTGCTTGCCCGAAAATCCACACTACCGGCATCAATCCAAAGCCATCCCCAGTTATAAGAGACCGTAAACTCTAATAGCTCTCCATCACCAAAGGCATAAACTTCCAGATCGGCCTGCGAGTAGCATACAGGAACAACACCGCACAATAAAAATAGTACGATGAGAAGACAAAAACTATTTTTCATCAGCTGAAGCGTTGTAACTCCCAGTGTATAAATCAACTTTTATACTTAGCCAATAGACTCTTTCTATTTTTCCGAATATTGTCATCATCATATTTTGTGAATAATGGTTGATTTAAACAGCGTATAAACACTACATCCGATAAATGGGTCTACGATAATAGCTTCTGCATATAGGGACAAGCATGCTGATTGCTATCAATAGTTTCGTTCGCCAAAAATAGTACTTCCAATGCGTACTATGGTTGCTCCTTCTTCTAAAGCTATGAGATAATCGCCCGACATGCCCATCGAGATTTCTTTAAACGCATCATCATCTTTGAAATAGGTGTTTTTCAGATAATCAAAATATGTGCGTAGCTGTTTGAACTCTTTACGCACCTGAGTATGGTCTTCGGTAAAGGTAGCCATTCCCATTACTCCACACAAGCGGATGTGTGGTAGTGGTTCCTTGTTGAGCTCGTTGAGGAGTTCTTCAGCTTCGGCCATATCAAGTCCAAATTTAGTGCTTTCGTCGGCTATATGAAATTGCAACAGACAATAGATAATACGTTCATTTCGTTCACCTTGTTTATTGATTTCTTTTAACAATCTCAGGCTGTCCACCGCATGGATCATAGAAACAAACGGGGCAATGAACTTTACTTTGTTTCGCTGCAAATGTCCTACAAAGTGCCATTCAATATCCTTAGGCAGATGAGGCTGTTTTTCTATGATCTCCTGCACCTTATTCTCTCCAAAGAGTCGTTGACCGGCATTGTAAGCCTGCATAACGGTCTCTTCAGTCATGGTTTTTGATATAGCCACCAAACGTGTATCTGTCGGAAGTGTAGTTAATACCTGATGGAGATTTGTCTGTATGCTCATAAATTTTTTTATGGTAAAAATACATATTTCCATCCATACTTATCTTATGCATTTGAAGCGGGAAGCCAGTTTTACCACAAGGCTCCATCCATTTCCATGAGTAAACAACTTCTCCGGCAGCATCGTAGCTGATAGAATTCGTTTATTTTTGGCAAAAATTCAGCTATGCGTGCTATTCTCATCCATTTGTTTCGGTTTATTTTGTTCTGGCTGCTGTTTTTTACTTTTCATCGTGCCTTGTTCTTTGGTTTTTATTTCTCTTTAATACGTATAGAACATATTGGTTTTGTTGAAGTCCTACGAAGTTTTTATGCAGCTTTACCTTTAGATTTAGCCACTACTTGTTATTTCACCCTGATCCCATTCCTATTGTTGCTTGTCTGGAGGCATTTGCCTTATACCGTTTTTCAAAAAATCATACAGGTTTATGTTTTAGTATTGATTCTAGTATATAGTCTGACAGCCTTAGCCGAGATCGGTATTTATGGCGAATGGAAAACTAAGCTATCCTATAAGGCACTTGCATATCTTCGTCAACCATCGGAGATTGTTCAAACCGTACACCCCTTCATTTTATTTCTGCTTTTGTTGCTCCTGGCATTGATCACATGGGGAAGTTTTAAGATATATAATCGTTTTTTCTTTTATAGGATATCTCAAAGAGCCACTTCCTTTTGGCCTGGCTTGTTGCTGTTCTTTCTTGGTGTGCCATTACTGTTTTTAGGGGCAAGAGGCGGCATACAAGCTATCCCTATCAGTATCAGTTCGGCATATTTCAGCAAGCATCAGATAGTTAATTTAGCGGCTGTCAATCCATTTTACAACATTGTCTTCAGTGTGCTCAATTCGCAGAATATGTTGAAAGAGAATGTTTTTCAATCCATGCCGGAGGATGAAGCAATCGAGTTAGTTCAAGCCCTTCATCAGCTGAAAAAAGATACTACGGTTTCGGTTCTTACTACTGATCGTCCTAATATAGTGGTGTTATTGCTTGAGAGTTGGTCGGCTGATCTGATAGAGAGTCTTGGAGGTGTTGAAGGTATCACACCAAATTTTCGTGAATTAGAAAAGGAAGGGTTGCTTTTCACCCGTTTTTATGCCAGTGGCAACCGTTCGCAGCAGGCCATAGGATCACTTTACGCCGGGTTACCAGGCATACCGATCACTACCATCACCAATCATCCTGAAAAGTATGCTGCTTTGCCATCGCTTAGTAAAGACCTGAACAAAGCCGGTTATCACACTTCTTTCTACTTCGGCGGACAGTTAAATTACGGGAATATACTTTCATACCTGATATACAACGAATTAGATCATATTATAGAAGGGAAAGACTTGCCTGGCAGCATGCCACGCGGCAAGCTTGGAGTGCACGACGGGATTTTCCTGCCATGGGCTGCCGATCAGCTTTCCGAACTGCCAGAACCTTTCTTTAGCACTATATTTACCCTTAGCTCCCACTCGCCTTACGACTTCCCAATGGAATGGGTCATTCATTGGCCTGAAATTGAAAAGCCTTATGTCAACGGTGCATATTATACAGATATGGCTATAGGAACTTTTTTTGAAGCAGTAAAAACAACGGATTGGTACGAGCGTAGCCTGTTCATTTTAGTAGCCGATCACAGCAAAAACTCATATAAAAACCACCCTCTTGAGAGTTTTGAATATCATAAAATACCATTATTGTTGGTAGGTCCGGCATTGAAGCCCGAATACCGCAACAAGCAAATGGATATTATTTCGGGTAATACTGATTTACCAGCTACCCTGCTCCATCAGTTAGGATTAACTTCTGACAATTACTTTTGGAGCAAAAACTTATTCAATCCTTATACACCCCAATTTGCCTATTTCGAGCTGATAGAAGGATTAGGTTGGAAAAATACCGATGGTCACTTTGCATGGAACTGCTTTGCCGACAGATATTACCAAAAAGAAATACAAGACGGTAAGGAAGAGCAGGTACTCAAAGAAGGAAAAGCTTATCTGCAAGTGCTATTTAACGAGTTCATCGGTCTTTCCTGGAAGAAATCATCTTTCGATAAAGACAAATAATAAGATTGTTGTCTTACGTACATATATAGCTACAATAGCACATACAGCTCTATTTCAACAACTTAAAGCTCCATGCTCCCATCTTAAAGGGCGCTGCCTGCAGGTGAGTTGTATCATTGGTAAACAAATCGATATAACTTTTATAAAGATGTTCATCTTTCACCTGAACATCTTGTTCGATAGCTGTACAATTGATAAACACAAGTACTTCGTTATCATTTTTTTGCCTGATAAAGGAGAGTACTGCTTCTGGCTTATCGGTCTCAACGGCTATCATAGCACCACCTGAATCAGCATTCCACAGGCTTTCGTTAGATTTTTTTATTTGATTGAGCTTAGTATAAAAGTCAGTGTATATCGTTGCTGTATCCCAGTTGATTTCGTCTTTCTCAAAAAACTGTAGCCTATGGTTCAGAGCTACTTCCTGGCCGTTATAGATAAGGGGAAATCCCGGCACTGTATAGCTCATCACTGCAAAAGCCGGTGCGCCCTGACCTAATCGTTCAAACACTGTTCCATTCCATGAATTTTCGTCGTGATTAGAAGTAAACATCATTCTATATATGGAAGGTGCAAAGAGGGTATCCTGCCGGGCAAAATAATCCCATACATCGCTCGGATTTTTCTCACCTTTTGCCATACGATTCATCAGATGATGGAACTCCCATCCATAATTAGCATCGAAAGCCTTTTGCGTCAGATTGCGCTGTGCTTCATCTTCGGCCAGCATAAAGACAGGCTTTATGGCATCCAATTCCAGGCGGGCACGCTCCCAAAAAGCAGTAGGCACCATACCGGCCACATCACAACGATACCCGTCTATATTAGTCTCAATGACCCAGTATTTCATGGCATCTATCATGGCGTCCCATAAATCGGGATGCTGCTCGTAGTCGAGATGAGCCACATCAGTCCAATCGTAAGGCGAGACCAACTTACCATGTTCGTCTTTATAATACCATTCGGGATGCTGTAGTGTCCACTTGTGATCGAATGCAGTATGATTGGCCACCCAATCAATGATCACTTTAAAACCTGACTCATGCGCCTGATTGACTAAACTCTTAAAATCATCTATGCTCCCAAATTCCGGGTTGATCGCTTTATAATCTTGTACCGAATAATAGCTTCCAAGGCTACCTTTGCGGTTTAGCTGCCCGATCGGATGTATAGGCATCAACCATAGGATATCTACTCCAAGTTCTTTCAGTCGTGGCAGATGCCTTGCAAATGCATCAAAGCTGCCTTCGGGAGTATATTGACGTATATTTACTTCATAAATAACAGCATTTTTAGCCCATACCGGAGTAACAACCTCTGAATAAGGTTTCAGATTAGTCTGTTGCTCCTGCTTGGCATTGCCTGCACACGAAAAAAGTCCCAGCATGATCATCCAAATGGCTGAGACACTAAGTAATTGAAGAACAGTTTTTTTCATTATTAAGGATTTTGATTATTGTATTATCGGGCTTGTATTTCACTTGTCTGACCGTACCATACGACACGGATACGCCATCTTCCTTCCTGGTCTTTCCATACACCGGGTTCATTTTTGGGAGGCGCTGTCTTAGTGATTTCCATGACTTTATCGTCATGTGCCAACTGACGTAAATTTTTCTCTAACCCATAGAGCACAAATTCGATCATTCTGGCTTCGGGCATAGCTGCATACCCTTTTCCGCTTCGGCTGAGTTGCAAGCTCAGGCTTCCATTTTCCAATTTTCCATTTATCTGTATCAGCTCGTAAGCTCCTTTACCGTAGCTGTCAAACAGCTGTCCGTCATCTTCATACATCTGTCCGGAAAACTCACCATCATATCCCGGCAGATAAGTATGCAGTTCAAGATATCGGGAGCTGTACTGAGCGGTCGTATTCACAGCCTCCACTTTAGGAATGATGCTTGCCTCTCTCACAAACACCGGAATAGTTTCCAACGAGAGCTGTAACTGTATCTGCCTGCCTCCCACAACCTTATTACCAGACCAGAAGTGATACCACAAGCCTTTTGGCAGTTCAATATTCATCAGTCGGTTGCCTGCATGCGTAACCGGAGCAACTAATATATCGGGCCCGAAATAAAAGCTTTCAAAGCTGCTTGCAAAGCGTTCGTCATCCGGATGGTAGAAAAAAACAGGAGCCACTATAGGTCTTCCACTTATGCTGTTGTTCCAGCTAGCGGTATATAAATAAGGCAAAAGTTCGTATCGCAGCTTCATAAAACGCCTTACGATCTTTTGGGTGGTATCATTAAAAAACACCGGTTCCGAGGGTATGCCCGAGCCATGAGGGCGCAGCACAGGAGTAAATACGGCAAACTGTAGCCATCTGGTGTAAAGCTCCTCGTCTTTCACGCCCATGGCAAAACCTCCAGCATCGGAATGCATATAAGGCACACCCGAAAGGCTCATATTAAGCATAGCAGGCAATTGTGCCTGCAAGCCACCCCAACTACGACTTACATCACCACTCCACGGTACTATCCCATAACGTTGAGTGCCGGCAAATCCGCTGCGTGCTAAAAAGAACAAGCGTTTATCGGGAAACTCTTTTCTAAAATTCTCATACACAGCTTTTGTCCAGTAATGCCCGTATATATTATGCACCGCATCGGCTTTTCCCCAGCTATGAATAATATCAGCGGGGTGGCTTTCCGGCTCACCCAGATCGCCCCAAAGACCTTCTACTCCAATATCGAACTGCTTACGGTATTGACTCCAAAGCCATAAGCGGGCTTCAGGCTTGAAAATATCTATCAGGCTGCCATGACCAAAATAAAAATGCGTGTCAACATAGGATTTCCCGGCCGAATCGGTGACCAATATTCCCAACGAATCAGCTATGCGCCAGTTGTGTAGGCTATCTATGATATAAGGCTCCGATATAGTGATGGTTTGTATGCCTTTAGCCTTGAAGTCGGCAATCATTTTCCCGGGATCGGGCCATGCCTGATGCCACCAGTCAAACCGTCCCAAATGGCCTAAGATACTATCGCCAAACCAGTAGAAGTCAATAATGACGGCATCTATAGGAAAGTCGCCTGCTATCATTTGATCCACTATTCGAACGGTTTCATCCTGATTTCTGTATGCCATGCGCGATTGTAGGTTGCCAAAAGCCCAGCGGGGAAGCATGGGTTGCTTACCAGTCAATCGGCTGTACTGTTCTAAAATAGCGGTATACCTGTTCCCGCTAATCAGAAAATAGCGCATAGGACCTCCCTGGGCATTGAACTCCAATATATTATCCTCTTTGCTGTCCACATCAAGCCAGGCTTTATGCGGATTGTCAATCAGTAGTATATATTTTTTATCCGATACCAATAATGGGATCTGGTAATTCAGATTATCAGCCCCGATTTCATATCCATATTGAGGACGGTTATACAATTGAAGCTTTTTGCCGCGCTGGTTTAGTCCGCCGGCTCTGCCGCCACTCCCATACAGTTTCTCATCCTGTTCTAATCTGAAGCGCACACCCGAAGCATCATGCCTGGCAAAAAAACCTTTTTCCTCACTTAGTATGGTTTTTCCGTTATTGATATAGCTGATATGAAAAGGTTGCTTTTGTATCAGAACTTGAATACCGGGTAAATCGTAGATCAACTGATTTTCGGCTTCTGCAAGAAAGGTCTTCACCGGATCAGGAGACATTACTACAGCATGTGATACTTCAAAACCGGTAAAACCGGTAGGATGCCAACAAGTCTCAATGATACTATCGCTAAAAGGTCTGAAGGTTATGTCACCATGATCAGTTTGTAGCAACAGAAAAGATTCATGCTCTTCTATCCCTTGAAAAAGTAAATGGTCGAAAAGATCAACCTTAGTATGGGCAACAGGGGGCTGATAGCCAGCCACAGGAATAAAAATATCTTCTTCTGAGGCTGTTTTTCCCACCTTGGTTCCATCTTCGTTTCGAAAGACGAAAGCTATCTGCTGAACCTGAGTGCCTTCAGCTATTTGAAACAGCTGATCCGGGACAAAACTGGCAACATACAGATTGTCGGCAGCTTTTTGCATACGTACTCTGGCGTCTGCGGTTCCCCATTGACCTACAGAATTTCTCCAGTCATGCCCGTCAAGACTTTGCGTAGTGATAAGACCGGCATGAAAATATACTGTTCCATCATAATCAGCTAAAGCCCGGTTGCCCTGTGCAGCATCATAGGAAACAGTGATAGTATCAGTCATTTCGGGCGAAGTTGGCCGTACAACAATTTCCTGTGCAGAAGCTGAAAAAGCCAACAGGCATATCAGCGCTAAGAAAGTCAAAATATTTCCGATACTTTGATGTGCCCTCGTCCTCATTCTTAAGATCAGCAGCATGGCCTTATCTTTTAAGTTCGATAATACGTGCCGACATAGCCGGAACCGAAATGATTCTCAGTTGGTCGAAATAGGTTCTATGCAATACATCTGTTCCTGTACTATATCCTTTAAGATTCTCGGTATATCGCTCGGTTTTAAACGTCTTGCTTTCATTGTTATTATTTAACACTACCATGATGGATTCACCGTCAAGATGTCTGAAATACACATAAACACCTTCTTCAGGTATATAATGTGTCGTTTTCCCTTCGTGGATCACTTTTTTATTTTTTCGCCATTGCAGCAGTAGCCGCATATAAGTCCAGGCATCGTACTGATCAGCTGTTAGCCCTGTTTGTGTAAACGCATTCACACTGTCGTGCATCCATCCACCGGGAAAATCTTCCCGTATAAATCCATGTCCCTGATGTTCCCACCCTGTCATCAGAATCTCGGTACCATAGTATATCTGAGGAATCCCACGCACTGTCATCAAAAAGGCCATTGCCATTTTAAACTTTCGGGTATCGTGCTTCAAGACACTGAAGATACGATCGGTATCGTGGTTATCAGCAAAAACCACCAGCTGTTGCGGATAAGGATATAGAAAATCTAAACTTAGTGATTCATATAGTCGTGCAATGCCGCTACTCCAGCCGTTCTCTTCGTTGAATGCTTCTGCTAACGCATATTTCAAAGGGAAATCAAATACATAGTCCAGATACGAATTAAAGCTATCTGAATTATGAGCATCATTCATCCAATAGGCCACTTGTGGAGCGGTATTCAACCATACCTCACCCACCACCGAAAAATCAGGATATTCATTACGTATCCGTTGCATCCATTCGGCCATAAACCTCTTCCCCGAATACGGATAGGTATCCATGCGGATGCCATCCAATCCGGCATATTCAATCCACCAGATGCTGTTTTGGATCAGGTATTCAGCTACAAATGGGTTATCCTGATTCAAGTCGGCCATGCTATGGTCGAACCAACCTTTCAACATAAGGTCTTTATCCCATTGAGAGGCATACGGGTCTGTCAAGGTACCACTTCTGTAGTTTGAGCGGGTGAATTCGGGCCATTGATGTATCCAGTCGCTCATAGGCAGATCGTTCATCCACCAATGATTCGTGCCAAAATGATTGAAGACCATATCTTTTACTATGCGCAATCCTCTTTTATGTGCCAATTGTATCAACAAACGGTATTCTTCATTACTCCCCAGACGGGGATCAACTTTATAAAAATCGGTTATCGCATAGCCATGATAGGAATAGTCGGGCATATTATTTTCTAACACTGGATTGATCCATAAAGTTGTAACACCCAGCTCATTGAAATAGTCTAAATGGTCTATGATTCCATTGAGGTCGCCTCCATGACGTCCATCGGGTTTGGTTTTATCGGCCGTCTCAAGCATTCCTTTCGTATGATCATTATCAGGGTCTCCGTTGGCAAACCGATCGGGCATGAGCAGATAGATCACATCACTGGCAGTGAATCCTTGCCGCTGAGACGATCCTTCCTCCCTTTCCTTTAACTCATAGTTGATTATAGGTGCTTTTCTTTTGCCGGTCTCAAACCGGATTTGAAATATCGTAGGACCCGTTTCAGGAGTGATCTCAATCGTCAGGAACAAATAGTTTGGATTGTTAGAATAGGTAGTTTCTTTCAGGGTGATTCCCGGATGCTGTATCTGTGGTTTTGTCTTTACTAATTCTTTACCATAAACCATAAGCTGCAATTCGGAATGATTCATACCAGCCCACCAAAAAGGCGGTTCAACTGTTGTGATACTCTGCGGAAACGCATCAAAAGGCAGCAGAAATGCTAAGAGTAAAAACCATCCAGAAAAATGTTTTAAAAAAAATATATACCTCATATGCTGTCGTTTAATTTAGCTTGTCAAAAACTAAATGTATGAACCTGATTGTACTGAAAAGATTTATTTTGATGTAGAATAAATCAGATCCTTCAAGAAATAAAATGTTAAAAGTACGGTTTTCTGCACAAAAAGCGGTCAAAAAACTGAATGAATAACCAATTTAAACCAGAATGAAGCCTTGAAGTCGCATAGGAATCAAATACGTATTTGCTTTATCAATTGAACAGATGAGTACCGCAAAACTCTTTGGCTTCATTGTATATTCCAAATCTCTGATCAAAGGGAAAACAGCAGTTTTTTAAGGTGTTGACATAACCGATTAGGCAGCTTTTATTCAAACCCAATGGCTTTAAAGCTTGCAGCAGCTTCATGATCGGATGTATTCAGCCACAGACTTCCATCAATAATAGTATAGCTGACTACATTTTCCAAAACCTGAAAGAATAATTGTTCTGTCTCCATTTCAGGGCAGGCCATCATAGTAGATGCAAGAGGTCTCAGCTCAATACGCCCTTGTTCGGAACTGTGATAGCTTCCATGAAAAAGATTGCATCCCGCATTCCCATAAACCCTTTGCTCCTGCCGGTCGAATGCAATGAAGGCCTGTCTCCGATCATCCGAAATTTCAATGGCGTTATCTGACAGTTTAACTAATTGCCAGTGTATCCCATAAAGGGCAAATGATCCTTCACTTTTTGTCAGCCGATAATAAGGTGCCAACTCACCTTCTATTGCCCGCCCTTCTGTGTCCAACATAATCAACTGATTTTCACCGACCAAAAAGCTCATATGTATATCCTCACCATCCATCAACATTATGCTACTTTCATTCTGGCTCCAATTAAAACTTCCGGTTTCCACAAAACTGACATCAGCTTTTCCCTTATATACATTAGTGATTCGGTATTGATCCGGAGCTATCAGCTCAACAGTTATAGCAATTCCTTCGCAATCGGCACAAGGCAGAACCCCCTCATACCTACCTTCCCAATCCAATGATATTTTATTAGTATGCATATCAGGTGGAGTAAACTCTTTTTCTTTGGGTACTGTTGTTGACCGGCAGGCAGTACTTAATAAAACAAGGAAAAATAAAACAATTCTGAGTGGTCTCATACGAAAAATGAATGTGGTTTACTGACGGTTTTTAAAGCAGAGAAAATATTTACTATGCAAAAGTAATTTTAAAACTCAATGAAATGGCCATTTTAATCGTTGGGTAGTATTTTTTGAAATCCTGAAACAACCCTTAGGTTAGTGTTATCACCAATGTTTTCTTTGTGTTTTTATATTTGACTGAGGCAGCCTATTCCGCAAAGAATCACTATCACACGAATTATTTCTTTTTTTGCGTGGGAAAATATCTTTGACAACAGGTATAATTGTCTGATTACAATGATTACCCAGGCCGTAATTCGCTTATCCTATAAACGGTTGCTACACAGGACAAAGGGATTTTGGTCAGTCGAATCGACAGGATTACCATTTTATGGCTTATTTTTGCGTGTCCATACGACTTACCATGGGTCTAAAGAAATTATACGCTTATGTAGTCAGGTCTTATTTAGGTCCTTTAGTTCTGACCTTCTTCATTTCTTTATTCATCATTTTGCTGCAATTTTTGTGGAAATATATTGATGACTTAGTAGGTAAAGGTTTGGAGGCCACCGTTATACTACGCTTAATATTTTATGCCAGCACTACTTTTGTGCCTATGGCTCTACCTTTAGCCATCTTGCTGTCGTCGCTGATGACATTCGGGAACTTAGGCGAGCATTATGAGTTGGTAGCAATGAAAGCATCAGGCATATCAGTTTGGAAGATCATGCGCCCATTAGTTATTCTATCACTCTTTATCAGCGCATTGGCTTTTGTTTTTTCCAACAATGTATTACCTGTTGCCAACCTGAAGTTTCAGTCTCTATTATACGATATACGACAACAGAAATTGGCTTTCAACATCAACGAAGGCATGTTTTATAATGGTATCGAGAACTATATCATACGTGTAGGTCGTAAAGACAAAGACGGTCGGACTATTTATGATGTCAAAATTTATGATCACACCAACCGTATGGGTAATATCAAGGTTACTACTGCCCAGAAAGGCTATATGGAACTCAGTCCTGACCAACGTCATGTCATCTTCACCTTGTTCGACGGATATAATTACACCGATGTCATTAGCACACGAACATATCGCGACAACAGACCATTCGAGCGAACTATTTTTGAGCAGCAACGGTTGAAATTTGACTTAAGTGAGTTCGACCTGACCCGTACTGATGAAGTATTGTTCAAAAACCATTATGGGATGCTCAACACACGACAGCTTACTATCTTTATTGATTCATTGAACAACAACTTCGAGAATCGGAGCGAACGCTATGTACAAAACTTCTATAGTCGTTTTCAGTTCTTATCTACTTTAGATTCTGTCTCTCAGACCGAACTTGTCCCAATTCCCAAGAAATATCAAAAGAAGCAGCTTAACAGTGCGGCAACCGACACTATTCCCGACAGCCTGCAAACCTACGAGCTGCAATATCCACTGTTGAACAATTTTCAGGTAGCCGACCAGTTTAATATCATTGAGAATGCTTTGACAGTTGTCAGAAGCAACCGCAATAATATTACTGACAATAGAAAGTCATTGGTTTCATTAGCTGAAAATATTCGCAAGCATGAGATTGCCTGGCACAAAAAACATTCGCTTTCCATCGCCTGTTTGATTCTCTTTTTCATAGGTGCCCCGTTAGGAGCTATCGTTCGTAAAGGTGGGTTAGGACTGCCGGTAGTGATGGCGGTGATCCTATTTGTCATTTATCATATTTTGAGTATCACCGGCGAGAAGATGGCTATAGTTGGCGACCTCAAGACTTTTGAAGGGGTATGGCTGTCGAGTATAGTACTGCTGCCATTAGGGTTATTTCTTACCTTCAAATCTACAACTGATGCTGCACTATTGGATGCCGAGAGCTGGCAAAAATTTTTAAAGAAAGTGATACATCGTATTCATAAAAAAGCCAACACAGTATGAAACTGCTTTTTCTATGCAATAAATCACCTTATCCGGCTTTAGAAGGCGGGCCAATGGCTATGAACAGCATGATAGAAGGCATGATAGAAGCTGGGCATCAAGTCAAGGTGTTGGCAGTCAACTCCGAAAAATATCATATACAGGCACAAGATATCCCAAATGATTATCGCCAGAAGACAGGTATAGAGCTAATACATATAGATCTCCGTATTAAAGTGTGGGATGCTTTGATGACCATGTTAGCCGGACGATCGTATCATGTCGAACGGTTTATATCCGCTACTTTCAAAGAAAAGCTAATTCAGCTGCTACATAGCAGCTCATATGATGTGGTACAGTTAGAAACACTTTTCATGGCACCTTATATACCCGTCATTCGAAAACACAGTAAGGCAGTGATAGTGTTGCGAGCCCATAATATTGAACACCTGATATGGGAGCGCATAGCTGATCAAACCCGATTTTTCCCAAAACGATGGTATATCCGTCATTTAGCTACCACACTCAAACAATATGAGTTGAACAGCCTGAGAAGTATGGACGGGATAGCTGCCATTACACGTAAGGATGCACAGTTTTTCAGACAATACTCATCTTGTCCGGTCATTGATATACCTTTTGGTGTGTCGCCCGAAAAATATTTGCTATCTGATTCAACGCCAAGATATCCAGATACCATTTTTCATATTGGTGCGATGAACTGGATACCTAATGAAGAGGGGATCAGATGGTTTTTGGAGAATGTATGGCCATTGATACATCATCGGTTACCAAAGCTTCGGTTTGTACTGGCAGGCCGTTTTATGCCTTCATGGCTACTGCAACAATCTTTTCCTAAGGTTGAAGTTGTAGGCGAAGTACCGGATGCTCAGGAATTTATACGGGATCATGGAATAGCTGTAGTACCTTTACTCTCAGGAAGCGGGATACGTATCAAGATCATAGAGGCAATGGCATTAGCCAAAGCCGTCATTACTACAGAAGTAGGTGCCGAAGGTATTTTCTATACATCAGGAAAGCATCTGTTCATAGCTCATCAGCCGGAAGAATTTGCCGATGCCGTAGAACAACTGATCCGTCAGCCGGAAACAGCAAGTCAGATGGGTCATCAAGCCCGTTTATTAGTTGAGGAAATGTATGACCATCGCAGGATCATTGATCGTATGCTGCTTTTTTACAAGGAGTTGATCCGTAAACAAAGCAAACTAAAATAGTAGGACAAACCGCTCCTCTTGATATTGCCTGCATGTTTTTTCCTTGTTATCTTTGCCCCATATCACTGTATCAACTTTTGACCATTCGGGTATGAAGATTTTTGTGTTGCTGTCGCGCATCCCCTGGCCTCTTGAAAAGGGCGATAAGCTTCGGGCGTTTCATCAAATAAAAGAGCTGGCTTCCACACACGAGATAGTGTTATGTGCATTAAACTCCAAAGCCACAACAGATAAGGAAGCCGCTTTCAGGGCTTTGCAACCCTATTGTGTATCTATCAACTTTATTGATCTGCCTTTTACAGGTATTATGTTCAATGTATTTAAGGCGTGGATATCCGGCAAGCCGTTGCAGACAGGTTATTTTTATAACAAGCGTGCAGCATCTAAAACAGAAAAACTGATCAGCCTGCACAAACCTGATGTATTATACGGCCAACTCCTCAGAGTGGCTGAATACATCCGATACAGCAAGCTACCTAAGGCATTAGACTATCAGGATGTCTTTTCAAAAGGCGTGCAAAGGAGAAAAGAAATAGCAGCATTCTTTTTGAAGCCGTTCTTTCATATGGAGTACAAACGTCTGCTGCGTTACGAAGCTTCCATATTCGATGATTTTGACGTGAAAACCATTATCAGCATCCCAGACAGAGACCTGATACCACATCCCGACAACCAACAGATACTCATCATACCTAATGGGGTTGATCAGGAGTTTTTCCAGCCAAGAGATATACCCAAGAGATATGATATAGTGTTTATCGGTAATATGGCGTATCCGCCTAATGTGGATGCCGCTTTGTTTCTCGTACGTGAAATCATGCCTTACGTATGGAAGGAACTCCCACAAGCCACTGTGCTGATTGCCGGAGCTACACCGGATAAGCAAGTACGAGCCTTAGCTTCTGACAAGGTAATTATCAGCGGTTGGATAGACGACATACGCGATGCCTATGCAGCAGCCAAAGTGTTTATTGCACCTATGCGAATAGGTACAGGCCTGCAAAACAAACTATTAGAAGCTATGTCTATGCAGCTACCTTCTATAACAACACCATTGGCTCATAGTGCGTTAGGTGGAAGAATAGGGGAAGAAATATTAGTAGGCGACACAGCTGCTGAACTTGCCGACTCAGTCGTCCACCTGTTGACAGACACAGAATTCGCACAACGAATAGCTCGACAAGGACAAGATTTCGTAAAACAAGAATATCATTGGACTTCAAGTACGCAACTCCTCATAAAGGCCATGTCAAAAATGAAGGATGCACATACAAAATAAAACAAAACTATCTGGAAGGTCTGATTATAAATTCAGGGAACTTAACATGAATACTAGCACAAATATCAACGCAAATCTTATAAGAAATGTCGGACGATAAAAAAGTAATTTTTTCTATGGTAGGGGTCAGTAAGCTGATCCCTCCATCCCGTACCATACTAAAAGACATTTATTTATCATTCTTTTATGGTGCCAAGATAGGTATCATAGGATTGAATGGCTCAGGAAAATCAACCCTGCTGCGGATCATAGCCGGAAAAGACAAGTCGTATCAGGGCAAGCTAGCCTTTTCGCCTGGATATTCAGTAGGTATGTTAGACCAAGAGCCTGAGTTAGATGCAGATAAAACTGTCAGGCAAGTAGTGGAAGAAGGAGTACAAGAGGTAGTTGATATACTGAAAGCCTATGAAGAGGTGAACAACCGATTCATGGAGCCTATGTCGGATGATGAAATGAATCAGCTGATTGAAGAACAAGGTCGGCTGACTGATCTGATTGAACAAAAAAACGCCTGGGAGTTAGACAGCAAGTTAGAAAGAGCTATGGATGCCTTACGATGTCCCGAGCCTGACACTTCTATACGCACTCTCTCCGGTGGAGAGCGAAGAAGAGTGGCATTGTGTCGTCTCTTGCTCAGTGAACCGGATATCTTGCTGCTTGATGAGCCAACCAATCATTTAGATGCCGAATCGGTTGAGTGGCTTGAACAGCACCTACAACAATACAAAGGCACAGTGATAGCTGTTACACACGACCGCTATTTCTTAGACCATGTAGCAGGATGGATACTGGAGTTAGACAGAGGAGAAGGCATACCATGGAAAGGCAATTATTCGTCTTGGTTAGAACAAAAAGCCAGGCGATTAGAGATGGAAGAAAAAACTGAAAGTCGTCGAAGAAAGTCATTAGAGCGGGAATTAGAATGGGTCCGAATGGCTCCTAAGGCACGCCATGCCAAATCAAAGGCAAGGCTATCTTCCTACGAAAAAATGCTACAGGAAGACGTGAAACAAAAGGAGGAAAGACTTGAGCTGTTCATACCTGATGGCCCCCGACTTGGAAACAAAGTGATTGAATGTAAGAATCTACGTAAAGCATATGGCGACAAGCTGTTATTCGATGATCTCAGCTTCAGCCTGCCACCTGCCGGAATAGTGGGAGTGATAGGACCTAATGGAGCCGGAAAAACAACCTTGTTCCGACTGATAATGGGGCACGAACAACCCGATAGTGGCACTTTTGAACTGGGAGAGACCGTCAAATTAGGATATGTAGATCAAGCACATGCTAATATTGATCCTGAAAAAAATGTGTTCGAAGTAATTTCAGGCGGTCATGATGAGATCCGGCTTGGAAATCGTACTATCAACGCTAGAGCATATGTAGCCCGATTCAACTTCACGGGTAACGACCAAAATAAAAAAGCCGGTATCTTGTCGGGAGGTGAAAGAAACCGCATGCATTTAGCTCTCACCCTGCGTCAGGAAGCCAATGTGCTGCTACTTGACGAGCCTACCAACGACATAGACATCAACACCTTACGAGCATTGGAAGAAGGAATAGAAAACTTTGCCGGATGTGCCGTCATCATCTCGCACGACCGATGGTTTCTCGACCGAATCGCAACCCATATCCTCGCCTTTGAAGGCAATTCACAAGTCTATTTCTTTGAGGGTAGCTATACGGAATATGAGGAAAACAGAAAAAAACGGTTGGGCGATAAAGGCCCCACACGAATCAGATATAAAAAACTATACACATAGCAAACCTATGATCCGCATAGATGATTCTATCATTGACACACTGATCGCTCAGGCTCGGCAAAGCAAGCGCAAAAGGCAGATATTCAATTTCCATCCTAACCCCGATTCACTGATACAGCGTATGTTGAATGCGATGGAGCCCGAAACCTATATACAGCCACATAAACACGAACTACCCGACAAAACAGAAGTCTTTTTCTGTTTGAGAGGACGGATACTGGTGGTTGAATACACAAATCAAGGTGAGGTAGCAGACCATATAGTGTTGGATGCGGCAACCGGAAATTACGGCTGTGAGATAGCAGCAGGTCGATGGCACAGCATCATAAGCCTTCAGACAGGATCAGTAGCCTATGAAGTGAAAGACGGCCCATATGATCCTAAGACAGATAAAAAATTTGCTTCGTGGGCACCAGGTGAAGATGAACCCGAGGCCGGTATGTTCAACACAAAAATATTGCAGCAACTTGGACTAAGTTAGTCTGAAGACTGATAGAAAGACCAATATATAGTGTAACTACACAGCATAGTATTTCAAACAGTTTCTATCCACACAAATACTGTTATTGCCACAAAGCCCGTGTTTTTTCCTAATTTTGCAGCTCAAATAAATCATCATGGTGTTTAAACCTTCCATACCTAAAGGAACCCGCGATTTTGGTCCTATGGTCATGTCGCGACGAAACTATATCTTCGATGTCATACGTACGATGTTCAAGCGATACGGCTATATGCCCATCGAAACTCCAGCTATGGAAAACTTGTCAACTCTTTTAGGAAAATATGGGGATGAAGGAGATAAATTATTGTTCCGTATCCTGAACTCAGGCGATTTCCTCAAAGGAATCGATCCGGGTGAATCATTGGTTGCTGACAAATTAGCAGGCCGTATCAGTGAGAAAGGACTTAGGTACGACCTTACGGTTCCTTTTGCACGCTATATAGTACAAAATCGCCATGAGATCACCTTTCCGTTTAAGCGCTACCAGATTCAGCCCGTGTGGAGAGCCGACAGACCTCAAAAAGGCAGATACCGTGAGTTTTATCAGTGCGATGCCGATGTGATAGGAAGCGACTCATTGCTTAACGAAGCCGAATTAGTCAGTTTAGTGGACGATGTGTTCGGTGAACTCAATATCAATGTTGAGGTGAAGATCAACAACCGTAAAATACTATCAGGAATAGCAGAATATATAGGACATCCCGACAAGTTGATCCCAATCACCATAGCTATTGACAAATTAGATAAGATTGGATTAGAAGAAGTCACTAAGGAGCTGGTTGACAAAGGCATACCTCATGCAGCTATCCAAAAGCTACAACCAGTATTATTCATGGAGGGCAATAGCCGGGAAAAGCTCGGGAAGCTATCTTCTTTGATAGATGACTCATCTATAGGTCGCAAAGGAATTGAAGAAACAAATGAGCTGTTTGATTATTTAGATCAAATGAAGCTGAATCTTAATTGGGAATTAGACCTCACCCTTGCACGCGGACTGAACTATTATACTGGTGCTATCATAGAGGTTGAAGCAGTAGATGTGCAGATAGGAAGTATATGCGGTGGAGGACGCTACGACGACCTTACCGGAGTATTCGGATTAGAAGGTATCTCAGGCATAGGGATAAGCTTTGGTGCCGACAGGATATATGATGTGATGATGGAGAAAAATCTCTTCCCTCAGAAAACGTATCACACTACCCAAATACTCTTCCTCAACTTTGGCAAAAAAGAATCAGCATACTGCCTGCCTTATCTGCAAGAGTTACGAATGAAAAATCTGAGCGCAGAACTATATCCTGATGCCGACAAGATCAGAAAGCAACTGAAGTATGCCGATAACAAGCAAATACCTATAGTGGTTATGGCAGGTGAAAAGGAGATTCAACAACAACTTTTCAGCGTGAAATGGATGCAGTCAGGCGATCAGAAAGAGATACCCAGCACCGGGTTGATACAAGTGCTGGAGCATTATTATCAATCTATCAACGATATAGATATCAAGCTATAAAACACTTATAAATATTCTCCGACTCCAAATCGAACGTCAACAAAAATCACAATATCTCGTTTATGAACATACATCTGATCAGTTCCGACAAACTCACTTTCCAACGCATTTTTCAGATTATTACAGAAAATTACAAATTAGGTCTCAGCAACTCATCCAAAGAAAAGGTCATAGCTTGCCGCAGGTATTTAGACCAAAAGATGGCCAGACAGACCGAGCCGGTATATGGTATCACTACCGGATTTGGTTCGCTTTATGACACCAATATACCACCGACCGATTTAGGCATACTACAAAAGAATTTAGTCATGTCGCATGCGTGTGGCGTTGGGGAAGAAGTGCCGCAGGAGATAGTCAAACTGATGCTGTTGCTTAAAATACAAAGCCTCTCGTATGGGCATTCCGGCGTGCAGCTACAAACTGTCGAACGGCTGATTGAGATGTATAACCATGAGATATATCCGGTGGTGTATCAGCAAGGGTCGTTGGGTGCATCAGGCGATTTGGCACCTTTGGCACATCTGAGCCTGCCATTATTAGGTCTTGGCGAAGTAAACTATCAAGGCGAGCGATTCGCTGCACAAGCCGTAATGGATCGCTTAGGCTGGAAAGCAATCGAACTGCAATCAAAAGAAGGATTAGCTCTGCTCAACGGCACCCAGTTCATGAGCGCATATGGAGTATTTATACTATTGAAATCCATACGATTATCCATATTATCAGACATCATTGCGGCAATTTCATTAGATGCTTTTGACGGCAGGATAGAAGCCTTTTTTGAGCAAGTACACCTCATACGGCATCACAAAGGCCAGATTGATACTGCTGCACGCATACGCTATCTTTTAGAGGGTAGCGAGCTGATCGGCCAAAAGAAAATTCACGTACAAGATCCCTACAGTTTCCGATGCATCCCTCAGGTACATGGTGCTTCCAAAGATTCTATCAATCATGTGGCTAAGGTTTTCAGCAATGAGATCAATGCCGTCACTGACAATCCTACCATATTTCCCGAAGAAGACCTGATCATTTCAGCCGGCAACTTTCATGGACAGCCCTTAGCAATCGCATTTGATCTATTAGCGATAGCTTTATCGGAATTGGGCAATATCTCCGAACGCCGGACTTATCAGCTTATCAATGGGAAACGTGGTCTGCCATCGTTTTTAGTAGCAAACTCAGGCTTGAACTCCGGCTTTATGATCCCGCAATATACGGCAGCCAGTCTGGTCAGTCAAAACAAACAACTGTGTACTCCTGCCTCAACGGATTCCATCGTATCCTCACAAGGGCAGGAAGACCATGTCAGTATGGGAGCTAATGCTGCCACACGCACCTATAAAGTAGTGATGAACTTAGAACAGATATTAGCGATAGAGTTGCTGAATGCAGCACAGGCCCTTGATTTTCGTCGCCCTCTGCGATCTTCTCCATTTATAGAGGACTTTGTGGCAGACTATCGCAAACAGGTGGGATTCATGGGAGAAGATAAGATCATTTATACAGATATTGCTAAAACAGCAGAATTTATCCGATCGGTATCACTGAAGGTTAGCGATAGGTTGATAGAAGGAATATAAGAGACTTATTCGCTGAAAAGCAGTTGATAAGGCCGTGCAATTGCTTGCGACAGCTGTCCGATCGACACGTATTTGCTCCATCGTTGAAACTCTTTTCCTTGAAAATACAAAATAAAGGTTGGCAATGAAAACACCTGATAATAAGCCGACAGCTCGGGTAAAGCTTCTGAATCTATAAACAATAGCTCAATACTCAAGAACTCATCCCTGAGCAAGACTTGTATTTTAGGGCGCAAGCTGATACATGGAGCGCAATGGTCGCTAAAAAAATATACCATTAACGCATCAGAATGTTCAATTTTATATTGTAATTCCTGTATATCCATAAGCTCAAAAGTTTTGGCAAAGATATCAAGAATACACGCGTAAAAAAGTCGTAATTTTGGCCCATCAGCCCGTTGATCATTCAATAGGCAGTTTGATGGTATAATTCGGTCAAAGCCGTTTCACACATAGTCAAACGCTCTAAAACCTATTTTTTGTATGGATACACCTCAGATCAGTAACACCTCCGGAAAGCGACCTGCACTGTTAACGTTTTTATGTATTTTAAGTTTCATAGGGAGTGGATTATTGGCTTTCAGCAATCTTTTTGTGTATCTGAATTTCGACTTGGTCACCCATACAATTCAACAGATAGACTGGTCGGTATGGGATTTAGACCCTGCTATTATTTTATCTGTTGATAAGGTCTATTTCTTTCTGACCGGTTTGCTAAATATTATTTCTTTCATCGGGGTACGCTATTTATGGCAGCTTCGCAAATCGGGATTTCATGTCTATACCCTGTCACAGATACTATTGTTGATCGTCTCCACTATATATGTGTACAGGCCTTCAGGCCAATTTCCTACCTTTGATCTTTTACTCAGCTCGATGTTTATATTGCTATACCTCCGGTTGATCAATACTGCTACCAATCCTTCAGACCATGACAAATAAGCCGGTTAGCGACACACGCAAACGCCCTAAGCTGACATACAAGCTGATCTTTATCTTTTCATTTATTTATTACGCCATTACTGCCATCGGATTCTTTCTTGCATTAGTTTATAATGAATTTTTAACCTCTTTAGCCAATCAGTATTTAGATGGTTTTTCATTCTCGCAGTTTGGTTTTTTTCTGTTGATATTCATTTTGTTTGGAGTGTATCTTTTGCTTTTGGCCGGCCTGATACTTTTGTATAACAACTATTACAGATTAGGGTTGATCTTTTTTCTGACCGGATCAGTAATAATTCTGGCTGTTCAGGCCAGTATTATCAATGAAGCGGGTTTCCATAAGTTTTATATGGATTTATTTATGTTGGTTCTGATCGTTTTAGTTCATTGGTATCGACTAAAAAAACCCTCATCAAGTCGGGCTATTGAAAAATAGGCAATAGATTCGCTTGTTAATTTCAAAAGATTGTATAATTTTGCACTCCAAATTTTTAATTTTATTTTTTAATTAATCTTACACTTATGAACCAGTACGAAACCGTTTTCATTGTAACTCCCGTTTTGTCTGATGATCAGATGAAGGAAGCGGTAAAGAAGTATCAGGACTATCTGAAACAGCATGGTGCTGAGATCGTTCACGAAGAACACTGGGGGATGCGTAAATTAGCATATCCTATTCAAAAGAAGACCACCGGTTTGTATCATCTGATTGAGTACAAGGCCGAAGGCAGCTTGATAGCCGAGCTTGAGACACAACTTAAGCGTGATGAACGTATCATCCGCTTCCTTACTGTGAAACTCGATAAGCATGCGATTACTTATAACGAGAAGAAGCGTAAAAAAGCTCAGGAAGCTCAAACAGTAACTACAGAAGCTCAGGCATAAATTCAGTAACCATAAAACAAAGAAAAAATGGCACAAGGAACTTCAGAAATTAAATATTTAACTCCGATAGCAGTTGATACTAAGAGAAAAAAATACTGCCGGTTCAAGAAAAACCGAATCAAATATATCGACTATAAAGATGCCGATTTCCTGTTGAGGTTCGTCAACGAACAGGGCAAACTCTTGCCTCGTAGAATCACAGGAACATCAACCAAATACCAGAAAAAAGTTGCACAGGCTGTCAAACGTGCCCGTCACCTTGCTCTAATGCCTTATGTAGCCGATCTGTTGAAATAAAATAAAGAGGAGTAATACCATGGAAGTAATTTTAAAACAAGATATCGAGAAATTAGGCTTTACCAACGATATCGTAAGGGTAAAAGACGGATATGCCAGAAACTATTTAATACCTAAAGGATTAGCTATAATAGCCAACGACACAAACCGTAAAATTTTAGCTGAGCTAAAAAAACAGCAAGCTTTCAAAGCTGATAAAATCAAAAATGAAGCACTTACAATAGCTAAAGCATTGGAAGGACTAAGCTTACGCATTCCAGCCAAAGCAGGTACCTCAGGTAAGATATTTGGATCGGTCAACACCGTACAGATTGCCAATGCCATCAAAGAAGCCCGAAATATTGAAATAGACCGGAAAAAAATTCATCTTGATGAAGAAGCTATCAAAGAATTAGGAAATTATCAAGCTAAGATCAAGCTCCACAGAGAGGTACAACTTGAAATTGAATTCGAAGTTTTCGCTGAATAACTCAACAATACTGATTAGTAAAACCTGATTTTGTAAGCCAAAGTCAGGTTTTCTTTTTTTTGATATCTTCGCTTGGTATTTTATACAACACGCTTATGCTTAGTGCCAAACAGCTGAAATATATTAGAAGTCTGCGCATGAAAAAGTTTCGACTAAGCCGGCAGGAATTTATTATTGAAGGCACCAAGCTGCTAAGCGAAGCTATACGAAATGATATTCCACTGACAGAAATTTTTGTGACACAGCAGTGGCTGACAAGAAATGACAGTTTACTGACAGGACTGCATTACAAGGTGATCACCGACCAAGAAATGAAAACCCTCAGCCAACTCCATACCCCACCGGGAATTCTGGCTATAGCTCCTATAGTTCATCACGAAGCAGATGTTAAATGGCTTAAAGGGAAGACAATACTAGCACTTGACGGTATCAACGACCCGGGTAACTTAGGTAGCATCATTCGATCAGCCGATTGGTTTGGAGTAGCACATATTTTTTATAGCCCTGATACGGTTGACCCATACAACTCAAAAGTTGTGCAGGCAAGCATGGGTTCTATTTTCAGGGTACCATTGACTGAAACACCATTGGATATCTTATGCCATGAGCTGACGCAACATGCATTCAACATCACAGGTGCCACCCTCGAAGGTGAGAACGTATTTGAAGCCGGATTAAAGAGCACAAGCAATGTGTTAGTTGTTGGAAGCGAATCGCATGGAATAGGTGAATATTTATATCCTTTCCTCCAAAACCAAATTACCATCCCCTCCTATTCGGTTAGCGGCCAAACCGATTCATTAAATGCAGCCATCGCAACTTCTATCATATTAGCTGCATTTAAAATGAAAAATTGATTTTTTTTGAGGTGAACATTCTTTCATACGGCTTGTTGAAATGAAAAAGCTTACTTTTGCTTAAAATTTAAAAGCTCATGTATTTAAAACTTATCATACTCAGCGTATTCATTGTTGGCATTGCTTTCGCCGGTATAGCCATTAAAATGTTCGTTCAAAAGAACGGCGAATTCAAAAAGCATTGCAGCAGCAGTTTAGATGCACATGGTAAAAAGATTGGCTGCGCATGCAGCAGCGGATTAGTAAAACCATCCTGCGAACACAAACATTCTCTAATCAAAGATATATAGTTACTACAAAAAAACGCAGCTTGATCAAGCTGCGTTTTTTTGTTATCCTCAGGCATATCACTCAACCCCCGGCTATATTCTTGCTACGTTCTATAGATTGCAACGCCAAATAATGATCTCCAAATTTCACTAAGTTTTCCATTTCCACGTCAAACTGATCAAAATGACGTTCTTCATCATCCACTAACGACTCGAAAATCTTCTTGGTAGCTGCATCCGCATTCTGAGCACACTCATTAGCCCACATATTATAATCGTGCGCACTTTGCTGTTCCATCTCGGCCGCTAATTGCAGCATATCTTTTACCTCATGTACCGGTTTTACCTCTCCGGCCCACTTCATCTGCACATCACCTTTCAAAAACAAAATACGCTCGGCCAATGTTTCTACATGTACCATCTCCTCTATGGCAGTACGACGAAATAAACCAGCCAACAGATCATAACCCTGATCATCACAATGAAAATGAAAATACATATATTGATGAACGGCAGTTAATTCTTCAGAAATAGCCTTGTTAAGTAATTCAATGCTTCGTTTTGATTTTTCTTTCATCTTTTTAATTTTTTTGAGTGTGTACCCCTTCCTCCTGAAGGTGTATTGACTTAATTAAACGTAATTTATAAGTATGTAAAAGCTACGAAAACCATACAAAAGTAGCTATTTCAACCTAACTTATACTTAAAAAAAGAAAATTATTACCTTGGTTCGGCAGATGTTTCTGTAAGAATCTCATTCGATTGATTGCTGCATGCAGAGTCATGCACTATTTTTCAGAAACCGCCCAACTTAGTGATAGTTTTTGATTCACTTTTATCGCTATTTTATATCTTTGCTTTCAGTTTAATAAAGGGGTTGGACGCAAAACAAGCCAGCATGATATCATTTTTTCAACTTTCTGAAAGAGAATTTATTGTAGTAATCTCAGATCAAAAGCCAAGCGATATTGATTGTCCTAAGCTGTCATGGCTTTTTGGCAATGCCCCGTCGCTTAGACAAAGCCAGTTATCCGGCTATTTTTTAGGTCCCCGTAAGGAGATGATCAGCCCATGGAGCACCAATGCAGTTGAGATCACCAAAAACATGGGTGTAACCGGTATTCAACGGATCGAGCATTTCACCAAAGTAGGTGCCGATCATCCTTTTGATCCTATGCTTCAAATGCTTTATCATGGGCTTAAAGAAGCTGACTTTCAGACCTTCGGACTAACCCAGCCTCAGCAAGAGGTTGAAGATATTGCAGTATATAATCAGGCTCACGGCTTAGCTATGAGTGAAGATGAGGTAAGCTATTTAGAGAATCTCAGCCAGAAGCTTGGAAGGTTTTTGACCGACAGCGAGGTGTACGGGTTTGCTCAGGCCAACTCCGAGCATTGTCGTCATAAAATTTTCAACGGCAGTTTTATCATTAACGGAGAAACTATGCCTAAGACTCTTTTTAGCTTGATACGCCGTACCTCTGCTGTTAATCCCAACCGATTAGTCTCGGCTTATAGCGATAATGTAGCCTTTATTCAAGGACCGTCGGCCATACAGTTTGCTCCATTGAGGCACGACAGGGCTGATTTTTTTCATCTCAAAGATATCAAAACAGTGATCTCGCTTAAAGCAGAGACCCATAACTTCCCTACTACCGTAGAACCTTTTTATGGAGCTGCTACCGGATCAGGCGGTGAGATACGCGACCGTATGGCAGGTGGTAAAGGCAGCATCCCATTGGCCGGGACAGCAGTATATATGACCTCCTACCCCAGGATGAATAACCAACGCCTTTGGGAAGGAAAATATCTTCCCAGACCTTGGCTGTACCAATCACCACTTGATATACTCATCAAAGCATCCGATGGAGCATCCGACTACGGAAACAAGTTCGGGCAGCCACTGATCAACGGCAGTCTGCTTACCTTTGAGCATCAGGAAAACAACCAATTGTATGGATACGACAAGGTGATCATGCTGGCCGGAGGTGTTGGATATGCCAAAGTAGAGGACGCCATAAAGGAAAAACCTTTGGAAGGTGATACGATCATAGTCATGGGAGGTGATAATTATCGGATTGGAATGGGAGGAGGTGCTGTGTCAAGTGTGGATACCGGTCAACTCAGCAGCACTATTGAACTGAATGCGGTGCAACGGGCCAACCCCGAAATGCAGAAAAGCATTGCCAATGTGATACGAGCTATGGCCGAAGCCGATCACAACCCCATACGCTCCATACATGATCACGGAGCCGGTGGGCATTTCAACTGCCTTTCAGAACTAGTTGAAGCTACCGGAGGCATGGTTTATATGGACAAATTACCCGTAGGCGATCCTACCTTATCGGATAAAGAGATATTAGGAAACGAATCGCAGGAACGAATGGGATTGGTTATTGATGCCAATGATGCAGTGCTGCTGAAAAAGGTAGCCGAAAGAGAACGAGCACCACTTTTTGAGGTAGGCACTGTATACGACGACGGAATGCTGCGTATCAAACGAAGCGAAACCTTGTTCCCGGTTCATATGAAATTAAAAGACTTGTTGGGAAAACCTCCTATGACCCAGCTGACCGACCTGACAAGCTCTAACTCATATAAGCCTGTTAACATCCACGAACACCAGCTCCATAGCTATCTGAATGCAGTATTGAAGTTAGAGGCGGTAGCCTGTAAAGATTGGCTGACCAACAAGGCAGACAGATCGGTAAGTGGGCGTGTAGCCACCCAGCAAACCACAGGCCCCATACAGCTTCCGCTCAACAATCTAGGCGTTATAACCATTGATTACACAGGCAACCGAGGTATAGCCACTGCTATTGGGCATGCTCCGGCAGCTGCCTTGATCAATGCACAGATGGGTTCGCAACTGGCAGTAGCCGAAGCACTTACGAATATAGTTTGGACACCAATAGAAGGCGGGTTGAAAGGGGTTTCGCTCAGCGCTAACTGGATGTGGCCGGCAAAAAATACAGGTGAAAATGCAAGGCTGTATCAGGCTGTTGAAGCTTTAAGCGATATGTGCGTAAGCCTTGGAATCAACGTACCTACCGGAAAAGATTCACTCTCAATGACACAGCAATATCCTGACGGGACACGTGTATTAGCTCCAGGAACTGTCATAGTTACAGCAGTTGGAGAAGTGAAAGACATACGAAAAACCGTTACGCCTCGTCTCAAACCCGATCGGAACAGCCGCTTGCTGTATATTGACTTAGCCGGAGGTGGCTTTCATCTTGGTGGAAGCAGTCTGGCACAAACACTGAATCAGTTAGGAGACCAAAGCCCTGAAATAGAAGATATCAGCTATTTTGCTCAAGCATTTGAAACCCTGCAGCAATTGATCAACAAAGGGCTTATCCTAAGCGGACATGACGTATCGGCTGGCGGACTGATCACTACATTGTTGGAAATGAATTTCTCCAACCCGGATACTGGTATGCAGATTGACCTTAGCCACTGGGAAGGTATTCATATCGTTGATCTGCTGTTTTGTGAAAAACCTTCAGTTGTCATACAAGTTGAAAGCAACAGCAGTGCTTTTGCCATTCTGAAAAAAGCCGGCATTCGTTATCAGGATATTGGCCATGCCATTGAAAAAGCAGAGCTTCATATCAGCCATGGAGCACAAAAACACTTATTCGACATCCATGCCTTACGCGATCAGTGGTTCAGCACGTCGTATGAGTTCGATCGTCATCAGAGCGGCGAGCGGTATGCGCTTCAGCGATTTAAAAACTACAAAAGGCAAGAGCTCCGATTCAGCTTTGGGCATTTGTTTAGCGGTCAAGCTTCTCAGTTTCAAATTCAGTTCAATCGTAGAGTTTCCTCAGGGATACAAGCTGCCATTATTCGCGAGAAGGGTGTCAACGGCGACCGTGAGATGGCTTATGCCCTATACTTAGCTGGCTTCGACGTGAAAGACGTACATATGACCGATCTCATCAACGGGAGTGAAGACCTTTCGGATGTCCATATGATTGCTTTCGTAGGTGGTTTTTCCAACTCCGATGTATTGGGATCGGCCAAAGGCTGGGCCGGAGCTTTTCTGTATAACGAAAAAGCCAAAGAAGCACTGACCAACTTCTATAAACGACCCGATACCCTTAGTTTAGGAGTGTGTAATGGCTGTCAGCTGATGGTTGAGCTGAACCTGATCTACCCCGAGCATCCCGAGCAGGTGAAGATACTGCCCAATGATTCGCAGAAATTTGAATCTGCTTTTCTGACTGTTGAGATACCGTCTAACAATAGCATCATGTTAAGCAGTTTGGCCAGCAAACGGTTAGGTGTTTGGGTCTCGCATGGCGAGGGCAAGTTCAGCTTCCCTTGTTACAGAGATAAATACAATATTGCTATGACTTATGGCTATGAGGATTACCCGGGCAATCCAAACGGAAGCGACTGGGGTACTGCCGCCCTTTGTTCAAATAACGGACGCCATCTGGCGATGATGCCTCATATAGAGCGCGCATTCCTGCCTTGGCAATGGCCATACTACCCGGAGCAAAGAAGGCAGGATGAAGTCAGCCCATGGATGGAAGCCTTTGTAAATGCACGCGAATGGATAGTCGCACAAATTGACTGATTAAAGCTTAAACCATTTACCTTCAAGTAGCTGCGATCGTCTGATACAGCTATCTGCTTGAAGTGCAAGCATTATCTCATCTTCATGCAACTGAAATGAATAGATACCCGAAATATCGGCACATACAGAAGTAGACGCTCCTACTAATTCGATCCGGAAATCTGTGACAAGGATATTCCCTTTGAGAGGATCGGTATTCTCCACCGAAGGAACTTCCAAAGTATAGCCCCCTCTGTCAATAGTAAACAAGGCACCATTTTCGGTACTTACCCAGGTACCGTCTAAAACGGAAACTACAAACTGATTATTAGTAGGAGTACGGGATTCACTTGACATATCAGCATTTGAGGTATCGTCAGCCCTCAGCTCTTTTTTGGCAGGTGGTACGGTAGATGAGGAACGCAAAAAGACATAGCTTGCCACATAAGCTATGAACACAAGTATCAATACGACTACCAAAAAACGAAGAATCAGACGTAAATATCTGTCACTTGTTTTTTTCTTAGGTGCAGTAGAGCGTCGAACCGGTTTTTTCTTCTTCGCAGGTTTTTTCTTTGCCATGATAAACAG
>Ga0172377_10000024_pt1 | contig 115843 bp, 131 predicted proteins | sample Pumphouse3metaG_FD_119749 | JGI IMG/M metagenome (GOLD analysis project Ga0172377, IMG submission 119749) | Leachate microbial communities from a municipal landfill in Southern Ontario, Canada - Pumphouse #3 metaG | ecosystem: Engineered > Solid waste > Landfill > Unclassified | place...
AAGTTAGCAGATCCAGATAGAGATAAGAGGATCTATCTATTTCTTGATGAGGTGCAGATCTTTGCAAACTGGGAGGTTTTTCTAAAGTCAAAGTATGAAAATAGCAACATAAAGTTTATCATAACAGGCTCAAACTCATCTCTGCTTAGTAGTGATCTAGCAACAGTTCTAAGTGGCAGGGTGCTAAGGCTTACTATAACGAGCTTTAGTTTTAGCGAGTTTTTACTCTACAAAGGCATAGATCACGCTACAAAACTGCAGATGGTAGAGAACAGAGTTGCAATCTCTAGGGCGAAAGATGAGTACCTAAAGTGGGGAGGTTACTTTGATGTGATCTCGACAAATAGCGATATGCTAAGAAGAGATCTACTCAAAAACATCGTGGAGGATATCATACTAAAAGATATAGTGCCAAGATACAGCATAAAAAACTCCCAGCAGATACGAGATCTCTTCTACTATGTAGCTTCAAACGCTTCAAGCCTGCTAAACTACGCCACACTAGCTAGGAAAATAGGCATCGACGCTAAGAGTATAAAGGAGTATATAGAGTATTTTGAAGATAACTTTTTACTATATACTATACCAGCTTACCATCAAAAGCTAGCTACTCAGATACGCTCAACTAAGAAGATCTACCTAAGCGATACGGGCTTTTTAAACCTCGGAGTAAAAAGATCTCAAAACTTCGGAGCTATGCTAGAAAATGCAGTAGCCATAGATCTCAAAAGAGAGTGTGAAGATCTAGGTTATGTCAAAGAGAGGCTTGAGGTAGACTTTTTGTGTGATGATGAACTACTGCAAGTTAGCTATAACATAGATGATGAGAAGACAAGAGATAGAGAACTTAGGGCATTTAGTGCTTTTGATCCTGATAAGAAATACAGACATACTCTAGTCACATACGATAGATCTGCTAGTAGATCTACTTCGCTAGAGAGCGTGCTTAGCTATGAGGAGTTTGCTCTTTTGCCTAGATAATAACATTTCAATATACTATAATAGTCTGCAATATTAAATGCTAAAAGGATTTGTATGAATACTATTACATTAGCAGATCTTAGAAATCCCATAGAGTTTTTCAAAACTGATGAGATACTTCATATAGTAAATGGTAGAAAAAAGGAAGATATAGGCTTTTTTGTACCCATAGAGCTTAAGGCGGAGTTTTTGGAGTTTTTAGAGAAGATCGAGTCCAAAAAAAGAGCAAAACTGCTCAAAAAAATCGCAGAGGCTCAAAAAAAAGATCCCATAGATGATGGAGCGGTGGCAGATGGATTACACTAGAGGCGATATATGCTTGGTGGACTTCAACCCTGCTAAGGGTGGCGAGATGGGAAAACTAAGACCTGCCATACTGCTAAGCAGATCTGATGAACTAGAGGCACTAGCTACCGCGATAGTTATACCGCTCTCTAGTGTTGTGCTGAAAAATAGCTCTCCATATAGGTTCTTTTTGAAAAAACGAGAAGATCTTCTTGTCGATAGCGATGCTTGTATCTATGAGATCACGGCGTTAAGCAAGCAGAGGATCAAAAAACGAGTTGCAAAACTAAGCGATGATGAGCTTGCAAAGATCCAAGCGTCACTTTGCGAGATAGTGGGCTAACTACACCCCGATGATGATACTTTTTGGATCTACATAAAGACTTACTCTCTCGCCCGCCTTTAGGCTAGAAGCCTGACTAACAAGCACGAGATCTAAGCCACTTAGATCTACTGCGATCTCTTGTGAGTTTGTGCCATCTACGGTACTACTAACCACCCCGTCAAAGTGGTTTGGCTTGTCTGTTTGATCCACTATGATGACATCGTTTGACTTTATGAGTGCATAGACTTTTCTACCCTCTTTTAGTGCCATACTCTTAGCTGAGGCAGTTGTGATGGAGGCTAAAAGCGTTTTGCCATTTGGTAGCACAAGAGTGATATTGCACTCAATACCCTTTAGATCTAAGCTTTTTATAGTACATAGAAGCTGATTTCTAGCACTTGTGGTAAGAAATGCTCTGCTAAGTATCTGCTCTAGGTACTCCGCGTCACTTCCTGCTTTAGCAAACCGCTCAATAAAAGTGCGATGCACACTCTCAAGCCTCTCAAATGTCGCTATAAGCTCGTGTGCATAGGGTGTGAGCGTAGTTCCGCCACCTCGCTTGCCACCAACTGTTCGCACAAGAAGTTCCTCATCTGCGAGGCGGTTCATAATGTCGATGCGATCCCACGCCGCTTTGTAGCTCATACCAAGCTCTTTTGCTGCACTGTGGATCGAGCCTGTCTTGTCGATAGTCTTTAGAAGCACTACTCTGCCACGCCCTAAGAAGCTCTCGCCATTTTTATCTAACCAAAATCTACCATCTATTTTCATCATTTTGGCATTATAGCATAACTAAAAGTGTTACTTTTTTACATATATAAACAAAAATTGTTTATTAAAAATGCTTATTTTAAAAAATGCTATACTGATGCTATGTTAGTTAATTACTATTTACGCCAAAGGAGTATAGATGAAAGCAAAGTTGGCTTTAAGCTTGATGACACTGCTTGCCTTTAACACACTAGACGCCAAAGATGCGATCCTAACGGCGTTTGAGGGTGGTAAGGTGAGCGGTGAGATAAGATCTTTTTATATAAATAGAGAGTATAGAGGTCTTGATGTACACCGTGATGCTTTGGCGGTTGGTGGGTGGCTTAGGTATGAGACTGCTCCTATCTACGGGGTGAGTGCGGGAGCTGCACTATATACTACAAACAAGCTAAATCACAAACATAAAAACGACACAAGTAACGATAAAACCTTGCTAGGCAAAGATGGCAAGAGTATGAGCTACTTAGGCGAGGCGTACCTAAAGTATGTTTATGAGGGCATGGAGCTAAAGGCGGGTAGAGGGCGTTTTGACTCACCTATGATGGGTAGCGATGATGCAAGGGAGCTACCAAACCTCTTTGAGGGGGTGTTTTTGAGTAGCAAAGATTTTGCAGATACTACCATCACTCTAGCTCATGTGGGTAAGTTTGCAGCAGGGACATTCTCAAACGCCTATGTTCACACCGCATCGGCACTAGATAACAACCCGCTTGTCTCAAACCCAGCTTATCTCTCCATCACTTCTGGTTATAGCGGAGTAGCGGGGCTAATGGAGCACACGGGTGAGTTTACCAATATGGGTGAGTACGCTTTTGGTAGAAAAAATGGCGGTGTGAGCCTTGCGGGCGTGGAGTATGAAGGCATAGCAAACCTTAAGCTTACCCTTTGGGACTACTATGCACACAACCTTTTTAACACCATCTACGCAGATGCACTATATAGCATAAAAGTAGCTGATCTAGGGCTTTATGCGGGTGTGCAGTACATCAGACAAGATGGTGTTGGAAGCGAGTATGCAGGTAAGGTGGGTAGCGACTTTGTAGCAGGCAAAGTGGGTGCAAAGTATGAGGGGGTAGATCTATATGTTGCTACTTCGTACAACTCCAAAAAAGAGGGTAGAGTCATAAACGGTGGAACTATCACTCCGTGGGGTGGAATGCCTGCTTATACGCAAGGAATGGTGACAAGACATCAGTTTTTTGCTGGTACTGCTTCATACAAAGCTGCACTTAGTTACAACACAAAAACTCACCATACACTAGATCTAACCACCATAGCTTACTATGCGTGGTTTGATATGGACGCACTAAATGGCTACTCCACTACGCCAAATAGAGCTAGCGAGGTGGGGTGTGACTTCATCTACAAGCCACAAGATCTCAAAAACTTACAACTTAGGTTTCGTGCAAACTTCCCTAGGGATTATAGAGAGACTTTGGGGCAAAATCTAGGGTGGAACGAGTACCGTTTCATAGCAAACTACACTTTTTAAGGGGTGAAAATGAACAAAGAAGATATACAAAGAGTGCTACAAAATAGCGACTATCAAGAGCTGATTGCAACAAGAAATGCCTACGCGATCAAGCTCTCTATCATAATGCTTACGATCTATATATCGTTTATACTGCTCATCGCTTTTGCTCCTGAGGTGCTTGGTGCAAAGCTTGCCGAGGGGAGTGTGCTAACTGTTGGCATTCCTGTGGGACTTGGTGTGATCCTTTTTGCCATCGCTATCACAGGGGTCTATACCGCTAGGGCAAATAGGGAGTTTGATACTCTCATAGCAAGAGTAAAAAGCTCACTTAGGGAGCAAGATAATGAATAGGATCTTACTGTTTTTGTTTCTTGGATCTGGCACGCTTTTAGCTGTGGAGTCGCAAAAGAGCGGGCTTAACCTCTCTGCGATCGTTATGTTTTTGCTCTTTGTGCTTGCAACTCTTGGGATCACATTTTGGGCATCTAAGAAAACCAAATCGGCTAAGGATTTCTACACCGCAGGTGGTGGGATTACAGGCTTTCAAAACGGTATGGCGATCGCGGGAGACTATATGTCCGCAGCGTCATTTCTAGGGATCTCGGGGCTTGTATATATGAAAGGGTATGATGGACTCATCTACTCCATCGGCTTCTTGGTTGGGTGGCCGATCATACTATTTATGGTAGCTGAGCCTCTTAGAAACCTTGGCAAGTACACATTTGCCGATGTGGCATCATACAGGCTAGCTCAAAAACCCATCAGAAGTCTAGCTGCTAGTGGATCGATCGCTACTGTTATACTCTATCTCATTGCACAGATGGTGGGTTCAGGCAAGCTTATAGAGCTACTTTTTCACCTGCCATATGAGCTAGCAGTTGTGCTTGTGGGCGTGCTGATGATCCTCTATGTTACATTTGGTGGAATGCTTGCTACTACTTGGGTGCAGATCATCAAGGCGTTTTTGCTCCTTTTTGGTGCGTCGTTTATCGCTGTGGCGGTGCTTGCTCACACAAGTTTTAACCCCATCAAGATGTTTGAGATGGCAGTTGAGGTAAAAGGTGAGGCGATTATGGCTCCAGGGGGACTTGTGAGTGATCCTATCTCGGCTATCTCACTTGGGCTTGCTCTTATGTTTGGTACTGCGGGACTGCCTCACATACTTATGAGGTTTTTTACAGTAAGTGACGCTAAAGAGGCTAGAAAGTCGGTCTTTTATGCGACAGGTTTTATAGGTTATTTTTATATATTAACTTTTATCATCGGATTTGGTGCCATACTGATGGTCTATAAAAACCCAGAGTATCTTGACATGGCAAAGCACGCTATCAGCGGTGACTACCCAATCTTAGGTGGTGATAATATGGCAGCTATCCACCTAAGTCACGCAGTTGGTGGGGACTTCTTTTTGGGCTTCATCTCAGCGGTGGCGTTTGCAACCATACTTGCGGTTGTTTCGGGGCTTACGCTTGCGGGTGCTTCGGCGATTAGCCATGATCTTTATGTATCTGTCTATAAAAAAGGTGAAGTGGATCAAGCAACAGAGATGAGAGTCTCAAGGCTTGCTACCATCGCTCTTGGGATCATCGCTATCATCGTTGGGATCGCGTTTGAGAAACAAAACATCGCGTTTGTGGTGGGGCTAGCATTTGCCATCGCGGCATCTGCAAACTTCCCGATCCTCTTTTTATCAATGTACTGGAGAGGGCTAACTACCAAAGGTGCAGTGATTGGCGGTGCGGTAGGACTTGCTACGGCGGTGGGGCTTGTTATACTTAGCCCTGTTGTGTGGGTGGATATCTTCCATTTTGAAAAGGCTATCTTCCCTTACCAATACCCCGCACTATTTTCTATAACAGCGGCGTTTGTGGCGACTTATCTCTTCTCAAAACTAGATAGATCTAAACAAGCCGAGGCAGAAAAAGAGCTATTTGATGCACAGTATATCAGAGCCCAAACAGGCATCGGTGCAGAGGGTGCAGTGAGTCACTAAGATGAGTTTACTAGATCAAAGAAGGCTTATTGGCTCGATCCACCCATTTGGGTTGCTAAGCGAGGTTAGCCTAGATGCACTACTAAAAAAGATAGATATAGCCTACTATCCATCTGGTGTGACGCTCATCTCCAAAAGCCTTGAGAGCGTTGCTTTTTATATCATCATAAAAGGTAGCGTACAGGAGATACTAGATAGTGAGGTGCTAAATGTTTACTCTAGTGGCGATAGCTTTGATGCGGACTCACTCATCTACTCTAAAAGTCTCTCAGACTTTATAGTGAGTGAAGATCTCATCTGCTATGAGATCAAAAAAGATCACTTTTTAGATCTACTGCAAGAACCAAAGGTGAGTGCATACTTTTTGCAGGATTTTGCGACTCGTCATCAGCAACTAAAACAGCTCTCAATGCAGAGCGAAATGACACCATTTATAGTCTCTGGGGTGAGCGATATCTACTTGCACGCCCCGTGTGTGGTGGGTAGTAGCACTACTATCCATGAGGCACTTATGAAGCTAGAGGATCTAAGAAGCGGTGCTATCATAGTGCAAGAGGGCGAAAACTTTGGCATAGTAAGCGATAGTGATCTAAGACGCAGGGTGCTTTTGGCGGGGCTTAGCACAGATGAGAGGATAGGTAGCATCGCTACTTATGGGCTTATAAGTGTAGATATAAATGACTTTTTGTTCAACGCTCTACTCGTGATGACGCAAAATGAGATCAAACGGGTGGTGGTGCTTGATGATGGCAAGATTGTGGGGCTTTTAAACCAGCTAGATCTGCTTAGCTACTTCACAAGCCATTCACATCTTATCGCTCTAAAGATAGATAGAGCAAAGAGCATAGAGGATCTACAAGAGATCGAAGATGAGTTTAGAAGTCTCATAACGCTTCTTAGATCTAAGGGTGTTAAGGTTCGCTACATCGCCAAACTCATCTCATCGCTAAATGAGAAGATATATAAAAAACTCTTCTTTTTGTGTGTCGATGAGGAGTTAAGATCTAAGTGTGCACTCATGGTGATGGGGAGTGAAGGTAGAGAAGAACAGCTTCTAAAAAGTGATCAAGATAATGCCCTTATCATCGCAGATGATGCCGATGAGGCTATGTTTGTAGAGCCGATGAGAAGGCTAAATAGTGCTCTTAGCTCACTCGGGTACAAAGAGTGCAAGGGTGATATAATGGTCACAAACCCCCACTATCGCAAGAGGCTAAGCGAGTACAAAAAGGAGATAGAGAACTTTATGTATGACTTTAGCCAGCAGAGTGTACAAAACTTCACCATACTACTAGATGCTAAGTTTATGGCGGGTGATGAGACCCTTTTTAGCCTGCTTCGCTCCCACATAGAGCGAAACTTTGTCTTGCGAGATGATCTGCTAGCTCATATGGCAAAGGCGGTGCTCTCTTTTGAGACACCACTTTCGATCTTTTTGGGTTTTGTGGTAGAAAAAGATAGCCAGCTAGATCTCAAAAAGGGCGGGATCTTTGCCATTGTTCATGGTGTGAGAATGCTCTCTTTACAAAAGATGATCAAAGCCACAAACACCATAGAGCGGATCAAGGAGCTAAACAACATCGGTGTGCTAGACAAAGAGCTTGCCACTGAGCTTATAGAGAGTTTTGATACGCTTAGCTCCATAAGGCTTGGCTCAATGCTTGAGGGTAGGGGCAGTAGTGTAGATCCTGCTAAGCTTGATAAGATAGAGCGAGACTTGCTCAAAGATAGCTTTAAGGTGGTAAATCGCTTCAAGAAGTTTCTAAGCTACCACTTCAAGCTAAATATGGTCGTATAGAGGATAGATGTGTTTAGATCTATAAAGAAGCACTTCGCAAGAAAAGCTCTAAAAGATGAGAGTTATAGCTTTTTGTTTGATGATGTGAGTGATGAAGTGGTGGTGCTAGATACCGAAACTACGGGACTAGATCCAAAAAAAGATGAGATCATCTCCATCGGAGCAGTTAAGATAAAAGGTAGCAAGATCTTAACTAGCGAGGCACTTGATATCTATGTCAAAAACCACAAAGCCATAGATAGCAGTAGCATAAAAGTGCATCGTATCAGGGAGTGTGATCTGCTTAGTGCGAGGAGTTTAGATGAGGCGATGAGTGAGCTTTTGCATTTTATCGGGGGTCGAGCTATCGTTGGGTACTATCTTGAGTTTGATGTGGCGATCATCAACCGCTACATCAAGGAGCGACTAGGTATCGACTTGCCAAACAAGATGGTAGATGTGAGTTCGCTCTACTTTGATGCTAGGATTAAGTCGATTCCGCAAGGAAATATTGATCTAAGCTTTGATAAAATTTTGCGAGTGTGTGGAGTGCCACAAATGGGTCAGCACAACGCGTTAAATGACGCGATAATGACCGCAATGATATACTTAAAACTAACAAAAGGAGATATAAATGAGTAGAGAAGTTTTTTATCCAAATAGAGAGTTTAGTGCTCAAGCTAGAGTGAAAAATATGTGTGAGTACAATGAGCTTGTAGCAGAGGCAAACGAGGACTATGAGGCTTTTTGGGATAGATACGCAAAAGAGAAGATCGAGTGGTTTAAGCCTTATACAAAGGTGCTTGATGAGAGCAACTATCCATTTGTAAAGTGGTTTGAGGGCGGGCAGTTAAATGTAAGTGTGCAGTGCGTGGATCGCCATCTTGAACATAGAAAAAATAAAGCTGCGATCATATTTGAGGGTGATCGAGGTGATAATCAGATCATCACATACCTAGAGCTTTACTACCATGTAAACCGCTTTGCAAATCTGCTAAAAAATGAGTTTGGTGTAAAAAAGGGTGACCGCGTTGTCATCTATATGCCAATGATCCCAGAAGCTGCCTATGCGATGCTTGCGTGTGCAAGGATCGGGGCGATTCATAGCATAGTCTTTGGTGGGTTCTCAAGCGAAGCTCTAAAAGATCGCATCATCGATGCAGAGGCAAAAGTGGTCATTACCGCCGATGGTGCTTTTAGAAAAGCAAAACCTTATATGCTAAAACCAGTGGTCGATAAGGCACTAAGTGGCAACGATACGCCTGTAAAAAAGGTGCTTATAGTTGAGCGAAACAATGAGGAGATCAACTGGGTAGCGGGGCGTGACTACTCATACAATGAGCTTGTAAAGTCATGCAAAAGTGTCTGCGAACCAGAGATGATGGAGTCTGAAGATCCGCTATTTTTGCTCTATACTTCGGGAAGCACAGGCAAGCCAAAGGGGGTGAAGCATACTCAAGCAGGCTACATACTTTGGGCACAGATGACGATGGAGTGGGTGTTTGATGTCAAAGAAAACGACACCTATTGGTGTACGGCAGATATCGGTTGGATCACAGGACACACCTATATAGTCTATGGTCCACTTGCGATGGGTGCGACAACTATAATGTTTGAGGGTGTGCCAACCTATCCAGATGCGGGCAGACCGTGGCAGATGGTGCAAGACTATAAGATCAACCAGTTCTATACCGCTCCAACGGCGATTAGGGTGCTTCACAAAACGGGTGAGCATGAGCCTAAAAAGTATGATCTAAGTAGTCTAAAAGTGCTTGGAACAGTTGGTGAGCCTATCGATCCACCAGCATGGAAGTGGTACTATGAGGAGATTGGAGGGGGGCGATGTAGTATCGTTGATACCTACTGGCAAACTGAAAATGGTGGGCATCTAGTAGCTCCACTTCCAGGGGCAACGCCGATCAAACCAGCGTGTGCAACGCTTCCGCTCCCTGGGATCGTAGCTGAGATCTTAGATGAAAATGGTAACCGTCCGCCAGTTGGCGAGAAGGGCTTTTTGTGTGTGACAAAGCCGTGGCCATCGATGATAAGAGGTGTTTGGGGTGATGATGAACGCTTTATAAAGTCATACTTTGAAGATATCAAAAAAGATGGCAAAAGAGTTTACTTCACAGGTGATGGTGCCTACTACGATGAAGATGGCTACATCACAGTCACAGGCAGAACAGATGATGTGATCAATGTCTCAGGGCATAGAATGGGAACAGCGGAGATCGAAGCAGCGATCAAAAAGCATGATAATGTCGCTGAAGTGGCGGTTGTTGGTAAACCACATGACATCAAGGGCGAGAGTATCTTCGCTTATATCGTGCTAAAGTCTGATAGTGGCATCGCTGATGAGATGGAAGAGGTGAAGTCGATCAATGGCGTGATCAAGTCTGAGATCGGCAATATCGCACTTTGTGATGATGTGGTGTTTGTAAAGGGTCTGCCAAAGACAAGATCGGGTAAGATTATGAGACGCATACTTAGACTCATCGCACGAGGCGAGGAGATCACACAAGATACTTCAACGCTTGAAGATCCAGCAGTTGTTGAGGAGATTATCTCCACAGTCCAGAGCTGTATGCTTTAGACTTTTTTACACTTTTGCAGAGCAGATCTTGCTCTGCTTATATCACTTCGGAACTCTTTTTGCTTCTCTAGCACAAAGGAGCAGATATGCAGATCCAGCAAAACTACCCAAATATGATGCAAAACTATGAGGCACCACAAAGAGATATAGATGCTAAGGTATCACAGTTTTTGCAAGAGCTTAGAAGAGAGCCGCAGATGCCAGATGATGTGGCAAAAGCGTTTAAAGAGGCGTTAGATACGCTAGATGAGAGCGATAGACTAACTGCTATGAGCTTGACATTTTTAGGCGGTGGGACTCTTAACTATGCAGAGCTTAAGAGTAGAGTCGAATCAAGACTAAACCCAACTGATGGTGGCTACACAAGTGAAGAGGCAAAAGAGAGTCTGCGAGCATTTTGGAGTGCTTTTGATAAGATCTATGATGATAACAAAGGTGAACAAACAAAGCAAGAGAGTGAAGATGAGGAGCAGACAGATCTAGCCTTAGAGCAGTTTTTGCACGATCTAAGATCTAAGGGTGCTGCGAAGTTTTTAGCAGATCTAAACCAGAGCAAGATCGATAAGCTAGTAGAAGAGTATAAGCAAAAACTCATAGATGACATGGAAAAAGCGAGCGAAAATGGCATCAGCGAGGAGGATCTACTAGAGATCGACGCCCTTGTAGCTCAATATAGAGATAGCCTGCTAGAGCAGATGCGAGTGAGGCTTGAAGATGAGCTAAAGCATGATAAAAACGCGAATCCCATCAAGATAGACGCATTTGTTATGGGTATGCTTGAGGGTGGGAGTGAAGCAAGATCCTCTAAGCTAGAAGATCTGCTTCGCTAGCGGGCTAAAAATGAGGCAAACTCCGCTTCAAGCGGGCTTGTATTGTGTTTTAGTGCCTCTTTGATTTGCAACGCGAAATTATCTGTAAAGATCTCAAACTCCTTTTGCTCATAACCCTTTAGTATCGCCTCTGCTACGCTCTTAGGCGAGGCTTTTGGCATAGCTGATCCTGCTGTCATTTTGGTATCAATTGGTCCGGGGAGAGCCTCATAAACTTCAACGCCTACGAGCCTCATCTCTGCTCTTAAAGCTTGAGTAAGTGAGTGCAGAGCTGCTTTTGAGGCGGAGTAGCTCGCCATAAGCGGGAGATTGACTAGAGCTAGTGAAGATGTAACATTTACGATAGCATCTTTTATGTTATCTTTAAATGCTAAGCAGACATTTAGCGTGCCTTTGACATTTACCTCAAAGTCGATGAAACTCTCCATAGTCTCTTTGTCAAATAGCCTTGCAGAGCTATTTACTCCTGCGTTATTTATAAGCAGATCTAGTGTGCCAACCTCTTTTGCAACGCTTAAGATCTGATCTTTGTTGGTGATATCTAGTGCATAGATCTCTACTTTTTTCTCACTTTTTAGGTGCTCTAGCGAGGTTATATCTCTAGCGGTTGCTATGACTCTTGTAGAGCCATTTTTTAGTGCCTCGCTAACTAGTGCACCGCCTAGTCCTCCATTTGCACCTGTTATGAGTACGCTCTTGTTTGCTAGTATCATTATGTAGCCTTTAGTAAAAATATGCTAAGATTTTACAATTTTTTCAAAAACAAAGAAAGAGTAATCGATGAAACTTTGTGTAGCACTAGATCTAGACTCAAGGCAAAAGAGCCTAGAGCTAGTAAGAGAACTAAAGGAGTACCCTATCTGGCTAAAGGTGGGGCTTAGGAGTTTTATCCGCGATGGTAGCGGGTTTTTAGATGAGCTAAGAGCGACAAATCCACAGTTCAAAATATTTCTAGATCTTAAACTTCACGATATCCCAAACACTATGGCAGACGCGGCAGAGGCGATCGCTGATCTAGGTGTCGATATGCTAAATATCCATGCAAGTGCAGGTAGACGGGCTATGAATGAGGTGGTTCATAGACTAAAAGATCACAAAAACAGACCTCTTATCTTAGCAGTGACGGCTCTGACATCATTTAGTGATGATGAGTTTAGATCTATCTATGACACCTCTATCATCACAAAAGCTAGCGAATTTGCACGAGATGCTTATAGTTGCGGAGTTGATGGCGTGGTTTGCTCTGCTTATGAGAGCATAGAGATCAAAAACGCTACGCATAGAGACTTCATCACTCTTAGCCCTGGGATTCGCCCATTTAGCGAAGATAGTGGCGATCAAAGACGCGTCGCAGATGTGGCGTATGCCAAGAGTGCTCAGGTTGATTTTATCGTAGTTGGTCGCCCCATCTACAATAACCCAGATCCAAAAGGCGTAGTAGAGAAGATTTTAGAGCAATTTTAAGCTCTATATTATCTACTTGCCTATATAATTTCACTTCCACAACGGATAGGTGGGTGAGTGGCCGAAACCACATCCCTGCTAAGGATGCGCATGGGTAACCGTGCCGAGGGTTCAAATCCCTCCCTATCCACCAGCTATAAGTCCACATAAAACCTCATAAGTCCACACAGTGCCTACAATAACGATACTACAAAGGCTTTATCTTTACACATAAGTCCATATAAGTCCACACAATTACACCTTTTATGATGGTAGTTTTTATGGTAACATTTAGACCACTAAAAAGAGTTACCATCAAAAGGATCATTATGGCTATAATCATCAAACCCCTTACAGATACACAGATCAAAAATGCCAAACCTAAAGATAAAGACTATAAACTTAGTGATGGTGGTGGTATGTATGTTATAGTAAGACCAAATGGCTCTAAGTGGTGGAGGCTTAATTATAGGTATAACTCCAAACAAAAAACTCTCTCTTTAGGTGTTTATCCAGATGTAAGCTTAGCAGAGGCTAGAGAGCTTAGAGAGGAGTATAGAAAACTTCTAAGAGATGGGATAGATCCAAGTTCTACTAGACAAGAAGCTAAAGAGAGCAGCACTACAACATTTAAAGAGATAGCCAATCAATGGTTTTTGCTCAATGAGCAAAGGCTAAGCAGATCTTATGTTCAATCTGTTACTGGATATTTAGCAAACCATATAAATCCATATATAGGCGATAGAGATATAGCAACTCTGCACAGTAGCGATATAGTAGCACTAGCTAAGATAATGGAGCAAAAAGAGATACTAGAGACACTTAGAAGAGTACTCAATCTACTAAGCTCTATATTTAAGTATGCAGTAGGTATAGGAGCTATGAAGCACAATATCATAGCTGATGTTGATCGCAAAAATACCTTTAAAAGAGCACCAAAGCGTAACTACCCAACCATCATAGACTCCAAGCTCTTAGGTGAGCTACTTTGTGCCATAGAGAACTACCATGGCAATGTAGTCACCAAATATGCACTACTCTTTATAGCTCACACATTTGTTAGACCAGCAAATATACGATTTGCTAAGTGGAGTGAGATCGATCTTGAAGCTAAGATCTGGAGGATACCATCAGAGAAGATGAAAAGCAGTAGAGCTCATATAGTACCGTTATCATCTCAAGCCCTTGAGATACTTCATAACACACACGCTATTACAGGCGGTAGTAAATATATATTTCCATCATCTATGTCAAATAGTAGGGCTATGAGTGAGAACACAATGCTACAAGCTCTTAGAAGGCTTGACTACACCAAAGATGAGATAGTAGTGCATAGCTTTAGAGGCATAGCATCTACCATACTGCACGAAAATATACCCGCTCACAACATACACAGTGATGCCATAGAGAGACAGCTTGCACACTCAGATAAAAACAGTGTTAAAGCAGCGTACAATCATGCAGAGTATCTAAAAGAGAGAATAGAGCTTATGCAGTGGTACTCTAACTATCTGGAATCACTGCTCTAGTAGTAATATATATTTTTTATTTTATTTATTATTATATACACCATAAAAGAAAAGTCCCTATATTAGGGGTTCTCGGAGTTGTCGGACTTCTCCAAAGTATAATCAAACCTCTACAAAGCTCTATATTAGGGGTTCTCGGAGTTATCGGATATATTTATATACCATAAAACAAATTGACTTATTTGATCTAAATATATATAATAACTCTTGCGAATATAATTTCTTCATGTGAACAATGGAGCGACAAGATAGGTTAGGGGAAGTAATTAGCCTCTAACCTTTTTTTTTGTCCTCCAAGTTCACATTTGAGGGGGTTTTATGGATAAGCTTATATTCGCGATACTGCTTATGTGCATCTTTGCACCGTTACTTTTGTGACGCCAAGGGGTTCTCCCCTTGCCCCCAAACTGCGTTTATGCTTCTTAGATCCCTATATAACTTCTATAATATATTTTAAACATGATATACACCATAAAAGAATAAAGCCCTATATTAGAGGTTCTCGGTAACTTTTAGCTTTTACTTTGGAGTAAAACATCTCTCAAACTCCCATCACTACGGGTTCTCGGAGTTCTCTTGCTTCTCCAAAGTATAATCAAACCTCTATAAGCCCCTATATTAGGGGTTCTCGGAGTTATCGGATATATTTATACAAGCTGTTTTGAAGCCTATATTTACTCAAAATGTGTAATAATATATTAAGTTAAATATGTGTATAATGTGTACCATATTTAATATTGAAAGCTACTAAATGAACGCAAAAGAGATTATCAAAAAACTAGAAGATGCTGGTTACTATAAAAAATCTCAGCGTGGCTCTCATATTAAAATGACAAATGGTGATAAAACTACCATCGTTCCAGATCATGGCAAAAAAGATATAAAGATTGGCACGGTGAAGAGTATTGAAAAGCTAACAGGTGTAAGCCTTTTAAAATAGGAGAAAGTTATGAAGTATATTGCATTTATATACCCAGATGAGAGTGGAGATGGCTTTAATGCTACCATACCTGATCTAGAGGGGTGTTTTTCTTGTGGTGATACATTTGAGCAGACTGTCGAGATGATCAAAGAAGCAGGTGAACTCTACTGCGAAGATCTAAAAACTATACCAAAAGCCTCATCACTAAAAGAGCTTTTAGCAAATAAAGAGTTAGATATTCCATCAAACGCTACTCCTCAAGTAGTAGATCTAAAGGTGGAGAAGCTTGCACGCATCAATATTATGATCAAGAGCGATATCTTAGAGGCGATACCTCAAAGATTAGCAGAGTTTAATGGCAATAGAAGTGCCTACTTACAGAACTTAGTTATACAAGATCTGCAAGAGCATAATATAACCATATAAAGAGGGGGGCACTATGCGAAAGATACCAAATCTAAGTGAACTGAGTATCATTGAGAGAAATAGTATGTTTTCTACCCTTAGAGTTGAGATCACTCATCATAGCAACAAGATAGAGGGAACAACCCTAAGCTATGGAGAGACCAAGAAGCTCTTGGAAGATGGCATAACAGCACCCAACAAGCCATTAAGCGATCATCTGGTTATATTGGGGTTTGCAAACGCCTATGATGAGATAGTTAGAAGCTCGTACTCAACAAGCAAAATAACATCTAGCTTTATCAAGGATATTCATACCCTCATCTTCAATGAAGCTCTAAGAGTCTGCCCTGACAAAGTAGAGAGACCCGTTGGTGCATATAGACAAGATCATAGAGCCATCAAAGGGGTAGATATAGAGCTCTCAAGCCCTGTGATGATCCATCAAGATCTAGAAAATCTTCTCTTCAAAGACGCCCCTAAGAGCATAGATGAGATTGCTAAGTTTCATATAGAGTTTGAGAGGATCCACCCTTTTGCTGATGGTAATGGTAGGGTGGGACGACTGCTGATGACAAGGCAGTTTATCCAAAATGATCTAATCCCGCCACTTATAAAAGAGACCTTTAGAGCTAGCTACTTAGAGTCTATGAGTGATGAAAACAAACTTACGCAGCTTTTGCAAGCAGCACAGATGGAGAGTTATAATATAATCAACAGTGAGATCTAAACAAAGGAGAAGAGATGGCAACCATAATGGAAAAAGATCTGCTTTTGGAGTATGCAAGTGTGGGGCATCTGTTCGCAGGTGAGAGGACAGAGGAGATGAAAGAGGACTCAAAAGCTATGGGGCTACTTTGCCACAAGATCTCCACAATAAACTATGAAGAGATAGACTATAAGTCTATGCTAAATAAAATTAAAGAGATAAGGGGTAAATATGAGTAAGTTTGTAGAATATGAAGCAGGATTTGAGCTTATAAACAGTGTCAGAGGTGCGATAGTTAGAGCAGGCTATGTACAAGATGAACTAAGCCTTTCAAAAGAGAAAGTGGATATAGATAAACAAACACTACACAACCTAGAAGATGAGATGATGCAAACTGATTATTTAAACTTTGAGCTTGAGAAACTCAGAGTAGAGCTAGCTAAGATTGAAGCACCATATAAAAAGATACTATATAAAAGACAGGGTTTAGATGAGGGTAGGGCATGAATAAGATGGGTGAGTATTCTAATCAAGAGTTTATAAAAGCGATCAAGGAGGCTTGGAGTGTGCTGGTTATAGAAAAAAACGCCACGCCAGGGGTAAACCCTCAAGGTTTTGTTATAGGTGGACAACCAGGAGCTGGCAAATCTTCTCTAGTGAAAAAACTTTTAAAGGATAATAAAAATCTAGTCTCAATAGATGCTGATATACTAAAAACCTTTCACCCAAGATATGACACCATACAAGAGATATACCCTCAAGATGCTCATGATCTGCTCAAAAATTTTTCTGGAAAACTAAAAGATACGATAACAGATATGGCACTTGAGGGTAAATATAGTGTCATAATCGAAAGTACCTTTAGGGATCCGCAGGTACCTAAAAATATCTTGACGCAACTTAAAGAGGGTGGCTATGAGACAACTGTGTTGGTGCAAACTTGCTCTAGTGAGCTAAGCTGGAACTCTTGCTTAGCTAGAGAGAGGATAACAGGTAGAGCAGTAGATAAAGAGTTTCATGACAATGTAGTAAAGAACCTCTCTAAGCATATAAAGGAGGTCGCCCAAACAGGCTTAGCAGATCATATGCAAGTCTTTGCCCGTGTAGAGACTAGAGGCAAAGAGGGGCACTTTGAACAACAGGAGATCTACAACAACGCCACAAAAAAAGTCCCAAATAGTGCAACCATAGATAAGTATATCTTAGGTGAGAGACACAAGCGACAAGAGACTAGCTCTTATATGGGTAGGTAACTCTATAAGATCCTACTAGGATCTATGTTTTTACCTCTTAGTGGATCAAAGACTCTTTCGTGCTTTTGCATTCGCACGACTATTGGACCACTCTTTGGTTTTGTCTCTGCGTCCTCTTTTGCTACTGGCTCTGCTTCTTTTGCTGCCTCTTTAGCTTTTTGCTCTTTGGTTGCTTTTTCTATCTCATTTAGCTCATCATTAAAATATTTATTAAATTGAACATATTTCATCTTAAAATTTTTCTCCTCTACTGCTTTATCGTAGAGAAACTTTGCTACAACAAGCCCAGACTCATACTGCTCCCTTAACCATTTAAGATTTGCATAAAACTCTATTTTTGCTTCACCCCGTTTCATTTTGATACCTCTATATTACTTCTGAAATAGTTTGCTTGTTCCCAGTCTATTTTTTTAGGCAACCCTTTTGTTTGCTCAGCTTGCTTTACCTCTCTTTGGTTTAGCTCTTCGTTAAAATACTTAGTAAACTGCCAATACCCCATTTTAAACCCTCTCTCTTCAACTGCCTTTTCATAAAGTCGCTTAGCCACAACAAGCCCAGACTCATACTGTTCTCTTAGCCATTTAAGATTTGCATAAAACTCTATTGTGCCATCACCTTTTTTCAACTTTTCTCCCACTTTGGCTCCTTTCTGATAGCTTATATACGATAGCATATTTTAACATTATTTAGAATAATTTATCAAATTTTAGCGTAATCAACAATATTAGGCTAATAGGTGCATCAATACGCCTAAATACATCTAATTATGTTTGGTTTAGAGGACAGGATATGTAAATGTCGTACATTTACGAAGTTTTATCGCGGTACCGCTCTAAAATCCTGCTCTGCGAGGCTTAAAGTATGAATAGTAAATAAAGGAGTAAAAATGGCAAAAAGAACTACAAAGATAACCTCAAGACTTACGCCAAAGGAGCTAGATCTGATCAAAGCAAAAGCATCTGATCACGGCTTAAGTGTAAGTAGTTATATTAGAAATATCTCTCTGAACTACCCCACTAGATGCATAGTTGATCAGAAGGCGATTAGAGATGTGCTTGAGGTTGCAGCAGATATGGGGCGACTTGGAGGACTCTTTAAACACTGGCTTGCTAGAAATGAGGACAATAAGCCAGATCTTAGTAAAGAGCATAGCTACAAAGACATAGAGTCTTTGGTAGAGCAGATCATAGCAACACAGATACTACTAAAAGAGAGGGCTAGAGAGCTCATCTACTCTCTTTAGAGTAGCTTTGTAGTCTGCTTCATTTCTTATAGGTTTTATCATATCTTCCTCCTATCTCGGATTATCAATCAAAACCAGTCTATGCTTGATTCTCTATCTTTTGATTTGACAACTGGTCTCTGCTTCATTAGATCCTCTACCTTATAGAGAATCTTTTGTGCATAGTTGTCGGTTATGTCTATGCTTTGTTTTGATACAAGTTTATGCTTTTGTGCTTCATCTTTTAGTAGAAGATTTAGCTCATCTACTCCAGCGTATAAGATCTTTTCGTGTACCGCAAAAAGTGACTCTTTTGAAAACTCACTAGGATACTTCTCCAGCAAAAAACCAAGATCATAAAAATCTCTAATCTTGTCTCTACCACTAAATGCAACGGTTTTCATCTTGATAAGCTCATCTATGGAGTAGACATTTACTCCATCTATCTTATCGTAGCTCAATAGCCCTGCTTGCAACAAAGGTCTATTACGATTGCTTACTTCTATCTTTAGAGGATAGTCGCCAAGATGGGACTTATCCTTAAAATAGAGTTTCGTTAGCTCATGCCTCATAAAGTCTTCCACATCTTTATGTTTACGCATAACCAAAAGGTAGTCAAATAGCTCACAAGCTTCATCATCATCTAAGTAGTCATATACACAGTTTTTTAGCCCAATGGTATCATCATTATAGACTAGATCAGCGATCGCTCTTGCATAAGAAGCAACATACCCCTGAGCGTTGAGCATGGGGATAAAACGCTTCTGTATGCCACGATCTCCTAATATGCTGTTGTGATGGTAAAGCACTAGCTTCTTATCATCGCCAAAGTAGTGCTTAGGGTGCCAGTCAGCTACACTGCCATCGCTAGTTGGGATATTTAGAGCTTCCCAGCCTGAAATATAGCTTTGTATCGACACTTAATACCCCTTAACTGTTAATATCTTCATAAGTAGTATATCAAAAACAAACTAGCAAACATCTCATGCCTATACTCTGTATAGTCACTTTATAGCCCTAGCGATGCAGAGGCTCTCTGTGTAGTTCCTGTCTCTTGCCCTTTACCAGAGATGCTACCCTCTGTTGTTGTTTCAGTTTTTGTTGTTTCAGTTTTTGTTGCTTCAGCTTTAGCAGCACTATTTGCACTCTTTTCTCTCATCATTCTCGCATCAAGTCTCATGCTGTTCGCCATCGTGTGACTTGTTGCACCTCGCTTTGAGCTAGTGTTACCTGCAAAGCTTCCTGCCATAGTCTCTTTATAGGCATTTGCCATATTTTTAGCGGTACCTTTTACAGTACTTACAAAAGCTTTATCGCCACCTTGTGCATCATGTAAATCTCTAGCAGCTGCCATAGCCCTAGTTACTCCTACACTATTTGCAGCAGTTGTTGCGGCAGCTCCTGCTACACCACCCACAGCCATCGCAGCAACTTGTTTAAATCCACTAGAAGCTGCACTATTGTCGCCAATACTACCACTCATAACCGCTTCAACTACTGTTGGTACAAGTTTTGTTATGACCGCAAAAATCATGGACATTATTAAAATTTGTATTACAATTTCTAATGTTGCATTTTCTTTGAGTGTTGTAGAAGCATTTTCGACTGATGTGAGTGCAAGCCCCATGAGTGCTTGTATGACGAAAAGCTCTATACCTACCTTGATAGCGGTTAATATGGGGCTTAGTGCGGTTTGTCTAAAGTGCTCTAATCCTCCGAGGGCTAAAGCGAAGTAGATTACTACTTGCATAATATAAAATTTCACATAAACTATCACCAAGTCTATTGCCATCAAAACAAAAGCAAATATTGTCAATAAACCAACTAGCAATATAACTATGCTCTTTCCTGTATCAAATACTGAAAAACTTGTAGAGTCCCAAATTGACAGAAATATTTTATAAGCACCTGAAATAATACTATTAGGCTCCACGCTTGTACCACTCGCACTATGGGATAACATCGAAAAACTGCTTAAAAGATTGTTCAACCAATATGAAACATCAAAAAGATAAATTATCACACCGATGAACATTATCTTTTTGATAAGAGTTGCCAAAAACTCCCCAAGCTCAAAGCCACTAAGAGCCATCTTGCCAAATGTCCAAGTTAGATCAATGGCTACCAAAGTCCAAAAAACCCATAGGGTTGCTTGCTTAACATAGGGTACCCAAGAGCCAATCCCAGAACTGACTAAATTAAGTATGTCAGTAGAGTTTTCTATCGCATATATAGGGGTAGTAAAAGTAAGAAGAAAGATAAGTAGCCAAGGTAGGCTACTTCGTGAGGGGTTATTTTTCTGATGAAGAGCCGAGCTTAGCAAACCCTCTAGCATCACCTTTGGTGTCGTAGATATTAACCCCACTTGATCTGTTAGAGGTGAGTGCTCCATAGGCATTATCGCATTCTTGCTTTTGAGTTTCATCGAGCACTCCTGTTGCCGTTTGACACTCTTGCATCTTTGTTTTCGCCTCTTCTAGGTGGGCACTGTAATACTCTTTTGTCTTGATCTGATCTCCACAACCCACAAACAGCAGTGTTGCTGACACTGCAAATACCGTCTTGATAGCCAATCGTTTCATCTTTGAAACCTCCTTTATGGTTAAAACTAGTCATTATAAAACTATGCTCCTTTGCTTCTATTTAACTTTTGCAAAATCTCTAGCATCACCTTTAGTGTCGTAGATATTTGTTCTATTTGTTTTATTAGAAAACTTATCTAAGCTAGCTTTCCCTAGTATCTTCTCATTATTTTGAGCCGCCATAGCGGTGAGCATAGCGTTAGACTGATCCATTATTGTATAGCGAAGTTTGCGAAGCTCATCGGTGTTAAATGCTACTAGATCACTAAGGGCTTGTAAAACCTCTAGGTTACCCTCTGCATTTGCAGCACGAGATCTAAGATCGTTTAGATCTTCACTCTCGCTATCTAGCTGGTTATACTTAGCCTCTAGCTTTTGCAGGGTGCCATTTAGTGTGTTTTGGTTTGTTTGTGTAAGCTGGTTATATCTGTTGCTATAAAGAGTATTTCTTTGCTCTTCATTGCTCGCACTACCTAGCATCTGTGAGTACTCTGAGCTATCTTTAAAGATAGACTCAAACTGCCCACTAGCTCCTCCTAGGTCATAGCTTATAGCACCAACTCTAGACATTATATTGTGAGTGTCTTTTAAGACTCCCTTGATATCTTTAAAGCCAAAGCTATCAAGCTTGTTTAGGTTTTTTGCACTATCTTCTACCATCTGGATCTGTTGCTTTAGTTGCTCATACATTCGCTCATACTGTTGTACCTGCATAGCATAATCCTCTAACATCTGCATATACTGCATAGTGCTTTGAAGTATTGCAGCTACATCTACTGTTGGGATACCTGTTGCACTAGCAGATGAACTAAGCAAACACATAGATGCTAGGAGTGCTAAAGATCTCTTTTTCATAGCTCTTCCACCCTCTTTGTGATAATGCGAGAATTAAACTTACTGTTCATATATACTCCTTTAGTTGGTATATATGATATTCATACTTTTGTGATATAATTTTACTTGTAAGCAAATACGATATCTCCTTCCGCTTGATTAACGGATAGGAAACACTTAAAGCAGAGACTTCTTAGAGGTCTCTGCTTTTTTTTTGCCATTTTTTTGGTAGGCAGGGTGGAGTGGGAAGTTTTTCCGAAAGGAGATTAAGTTTTTGCTTCACAAACTGTTGATAATCTTTTTAGTGCTAATGGTGCTTGCACCAGCTTTACACTAATCAAAAACGAGGGCTTAATCACCCCTCGGATCATCAACTACAAAGATTTATGCTTCATCTTCTATTGCTTCTTCTACATCTTCAAAGTCAATAGCATCTTCTACAAATGCACCTAGTTCTTCTGCTTCTATTGGATCAACTTCATAACCAAAACCTAGTGTAATAGGTAGCTTATCTATCGATGTTGTATTGTTATCTGTGTTGTTAGTTTTCATTTTATCTCCTGTTTTATAAATATGTTTTTACCAAAAATGGACTGTTAAACAGCTCGTATCTACATTTTATATAGTTTTTTTGAAACAACTGATATGCCAATGGGGATACACTTTTTTGTTCTGCAATCGCATAAACGCAAACCACATTATCTCTATTTAAATTGTTATTGTCTATATAAAAGTTACAGCTACCATAGAATTCTTTTACCATAGACTGAGATATAGAGTGTTGTTTTTTCCAATACTTACACTGTATCAATACTGTTTTTCCATGTTTTCTAGCGAGCAGATCTATGCCTTGATCGTTATAGCCTAACTTCAAGCCTCTATATTCGACTTCATAACCGCTTGCCTCATAACTTTTACCAACAAGCATTTCAAACTCATCGCCATATTTTTTCATATTTTCTTTTTCTTCCTTAGAAAATACTGGTGGTAATTTTTTCTCTAGTTCTTTAATTTGATTTTTATACCTGCTAAACTTACTCTTTATAAAAAAGAATAAAATAATACTAGCAATGATTAGTATAGTTTTTATGTCCATTCTAGCTCCCTACTTAAAGTCACCATTAAATGCTTCTAGCGATCTCTTGAGTTTCTCTGTGATGTTTTGTATCCACGATCTTGGCACATCTTTTAGTAGCTCTAAAAGCTCTTTGATCTCATCACCATAGGTGTAGTCTTTGGTATTTATGGTCATAGTTCCATCTACTGCGATATCTTTTGTAAACATATCACCCTTGCCTAGAAGTAACCATTCAAAAGATACCCCATACTGTTCATTAAGCTTTAGTATAAACGAGTGTGGTATATTTTTAACTTGTCCCTGTTCATAGGTTTGATAAGTTCTAAAGCTTAAGCCTATGGCTTTTGCAAAATCCTCTTGTCTTTTAAAACCCAATCTCTCTCGAACCATCTTAATTCTGTCAAAAATCATAATAATGCTTCCTTGTAAACATAAAGCTGTTATATATTGACAAATAAACATAATATTGTATATAATACACATAATAGCGTTTATTGGTATATATTTTACATTTTCACATAAATAATACTAAATCAATGCTTAATCACAACTCTATACATAAGGATTCAACATGGGTTTGCTAGACGATGAAATAGTTATCAACCTGCAACTAATAGATGAGCTGGGCTTTAAGGACACACTCAACCTAAACCTAAGGCAGACTGCAAAGGTTATCGGCGTGACTGCACCGACCATTGACAACTGGAGAAAGCAGGGCTTCATAGAGGCTCTTGTTGTAGGCGGAAGGATACTTTACCCTAAGATCAAGATAGCAGAGTTTCAAGCTAGAAAAAAGCTTGAGCTACTAGAAGATGCTAAAGAAGCAGACTAAGGAGCAAGAGATGAGCTGGGACTGGCAGAGTGCACTTGCTAGTAGATATAGTGCACAAGATATTTTTAAAGATATGGCGAGTGAGGATAGTTTGCTTTTTGATTTGGCTAAAGAAGATGTAGCAAAGATCTTACAAAAGACAAACTTTAGGTTTGTGGTACAACAGATGAGCTTTGATGATATCTACCCTTTTGCGGTGAGTACTACGAGGGGGCAGTTGCAAAAAGCCATACATAGCGGGAAGATGTGGCTCAATTGCACTGCTACTTGTCAAGCTTCGGTTTTAAAGCTTATCAAAAAAATAGTAGTGCGGATCACCAACAATATCAAAAACCTTTTTGATGATAGATATAAAATTTGTATCAAAAAAGATCTGATACTGTTTGCAAACTCACTAGAGCAAAATTATACAGATGAAACAGATCCACTAGAGATATTACTAAATGAAGAGTTAGAAAGAGAGATGATGAGAAAGACTAAGAGTGAGCATGAGTTGCATATAGAATACTTAGCAACTCATCTCAGATTAGAGGCAAACGAACAGCTCGCACTCTGCTTTAACGACCCAAAGGAGGGATCAAAGTGAATTATAACACAAACATAGAAAAAACACTGCTAAGTAGCATCATCTACGATCCAAAGCTCCTAGATGAAGTAAAGCTACTTATAGACAAGAGTGACTTCTCTGCTCCATATAGAGACATATATGTAGCTATATTGCATCTTGATGATGCTCAAAAGCCCATAGATGAACATTTTATAGCTAAAGAGCTTGAGAGACAAAGGAAGTTTAACCCAGATCTACTAACAGATGTGATGATCGCAAACCCACTAAGTAGCTCTACTTTACAGTACTACGCCAAAGGGCTAAAGGTAGAGAGCCTAAAGGCGAAGATCACTAAAGCAACTCATAAGCTTATGGAGGGTGATCTAGGTGTTGTAGATGAGATCAGACTCTACAAAGAGAAGATCGATGAGATCGAGGGCATCAAGGTACTAAAAAACGATGCGTGGAGTGACTTTGCGAGATGGGATCTTGATGTTGAGGAGCTGGAGAGTTTAAAGTTTGAGTATCTACTGGACCACTTTATAGTCAAAAATGAGATCACTATGATCTCAGCTCGCCCTGGAACAGGCAAGAGCCTACTTGCCGTCTCACTCTCAAATATGCTGCTTATGCGAGGCAGTACTCAAAGGGTAATCTACCTAGATGGGGACAACTCGCTCTCTACTGTCTCAAGCAGAGGCATAGGAGATCTAAAGAGAAAGCATCAAGATAGGTTTATGTACTTTTGTGGTAGGAGCAAACGAGAGTTTGAGCACATCATCAGCAAGCTTAGACAGATGGATCTAAGCGAGTGCTTAGTGGTTTTTGACTCCATAAAGAACTTTATACAAGGCGATAGAGACAAAAACAAAGATGTAAGCGAAGCTATGGAGATCATCAAATCTCTACGCAACAACGGTGCAACAGTGCTACTACTTCATCACCAAAACAAGAAGCAAAAAGATCATAACTCAAACTACGCAGGAAGTTCTGCATTTGAAGAAGATGTAAGTAATGCTTTTGTGCTAGAGAGAAACGAAGATAAACAAGCTCTTATACTCAAACCATTTAAAGCTAGAAGTGGAGAACTCTTTGAGCAAGCATATAGATACAACAAAGACAATACTCTAACCAAGCTAGATCTAGAGTATGCGAAACAAAACAGAGAAGATGAGGAGATGATCGAAGAGACCCTAGAGTTTTTGCGAAGCTTTAGAGGTACTCCTATGTGGAGTGATCTATGGAAGAACTTAACAGAGCAAGGCTACGACAAAGAAAAAGCAAGTAATGTCATCAAAGCAGGTGTTGGTAAGCTATGGAACTTCTACAAAGGTGAACGCAACAATCAGAAGCTCTACTACCTACTAGAGAGCACAAATAGCAGTAGTGTACAAAATAGTACGAGAACTCCGAGAACCCCTAATATAGGGCTTTATGGGGGTGTCGAAGTGGTAGAGTACGATCCGAGAACTCCGAGAACCCATAGTGATGGTGGTTTAAGCAGTGTTAATGAGCAAGAAAGTAGCTTTGATAGCTCCGAGAAGTCGCAAAATAGGCATGATGATTTGCCCAGGGAGAAAGATATCGAGGCGGTGTACATATGAAAAGATATAAAGTGCTACAAAAACAGGGCTTTTGCTACAAAAGCATAAGTGAACATAAGCGTAAAGATGAAGCCATGCTCTACGCCAGAAGAGAGGAGAAGCCTTTTAACTATTGTGTAGTTTTAGATGGCAAAGGCTACTTGCCATTAGATGCAAGCCTTGAAGATTTACCATACGGAGTAGAGATACTAGCAGACGGGGTTGAGCTGACCATAGCAAAGCTCAAAGAGGAGAGCGATATATATCGTAGTAAAAAGCAAAGAGACACAATAATCCTGATAATGGCGTGGATTGCTGGAATTACTATTTTGGTGCTACCGCTATGGTAGCTGGTATAAAGCAAAGCTGATAGAGTATCTAAAACAGGAGAGAAAAATGAGCAAAAAAGTAGAACCAATGACAAAGATGGAGGTAGTTAAAATATTTTTTTCTATGTTTGTGAGAAAAGAGACAGTTTTTACCTCAAACCTAATGGTTCTTTATGTGGTTATGAAGACATTACAACCAACTTGGTATGGTGAACAACTTGAAAATATTCATATTTTATTGATGTCGATGGGTTTTTTTCATTTTACCATTACCCATGTTTTGAGATGGAGAGATTGAGAAAAAGTATAAGGAGCAGAAGATGACAAAACAACAAGCCAGAAAGATAGCAAAGCTACATATGTACTCATTTTTCTATCTATCAAATGGTTTCAGTTCGGAGGTACTAAGCGAAGAAGATGACCAGAAAGTAACTGATGAAATTAAAGCTATCTGTAAAAAAGAGATAGAAAAGTTAGGCTTAGATAGTCAAACAGAAAGTAATCAATGTGCAGCAGCAGTTTTGGAGCAATGATATGGAAGATCTAGCGAATGTAATCGCAAAAGCAAGCGACGAGGTAGCAGATGAACAAAGAAAATAAACTATTACGAATTAATGATGTTTTGGATATAGTGGGTGTCTCAAAAAGCCAATGGTATAAACTTATGGCGGAGGGTAAAGCTCCACAGAGTGTTAAGATCTCACATAGATGGGTGTGCTGGGACTATCAAGAGATAATCAAATGGATAGAGGATATAAAAAAGCAGTATAACTCAGAGTAGTCCAAGAACTCCGATAACTCCGAGAACCCGTGATATAGGGGCTTATAGAGGTTTTATTACATTTGGTAACATTTTTAGCCAAATATCTACTTGGTGGTAGCTTTGATGGTAACTTTTTATTTTTATGGCTTAAAAGTGCCTAAAATAGGCAATTTTATAATCCCTCCCTATCCACCATTTAACATTTTCTAATCATTTCTTAAGCTTTCAAATTCTTTCAGATCCTTTCATCAAAACTACACAGAATAGGGCTTTTAAGCGTTTAATTTGCTTTCAATAGCTAACATTTCTTTTCAAATTATTTCAGTTGCAATCAAATACTATTGGGGTGCGGAACTCATTTTTGTAGCTATTTTTAAAATGCGTACCCCCCCATTATCTCTTAAAAGGCCGCGTAAATGGCAATGTACAAACTCCAAGTGTTGCAACAATAACAGAAAAGCTTCTAGGTTATATTTGTGTAGAGGTTAATGCAGGTAGTATCAAGAAGATTGTAAATATATGCGAGGGTGATCAAGAAGTGTTTTGGAGCAAATTAAACAGTCTGTCGCGTATCTGCTAAGTGCTTATTAAAGATAGATATAGAGATTTTAGACTTTGACAATCGCTAATACATTAGCTATACTATCTAAAATATATAGTTTAGGAATAATATGTTAGCTATAAATACACCAAACTCTACCATGCAAACCATAAGAGATAACTTCAAAGCAAAGAGACTATCGCTAAACCTCACTCAAGAGGGACTATCTAGTAGAAGTGGAGTAAGCTTAGGGAGTTTAAAAAGGTTTGAAAGTACTGGACAAATATCACTAGAGTCACTTTTAAAGATAGCCTTTATACTAGACTCTTTAGATGATTTTTTAGATATTGCAAAAGTTAAAGATGATGAGCCTCAAACTATGCAAGAGCTACTAAGACCTAAAAAAGAGAGACAAAGAGGAGCTTTGAAGTGATAAATAGTGTAGATGTCTTCTTGAACCATTCAGACAAGCGATACCTTGTTGGCAAACTAGCTCTAAACAATAGAAAGATATATTTTGAATATGACGAGGAGTTTATAAAAACAGGAATAGAGATCTCTCCATACAAGTTGCCTCTAAAAAAGGATCTGCAAGTTTGCGACGATAGAGTATTTGATGGGCTTTTTGGTGTTTTTGCAGATAGCTTGCCTGATGGTTGGGGTAAGCTACTTCTTGATAGACACTTGATGTCAAAAGGCGTAAACTTTAAGAGCATTAGTCAGATAGATAGGCTCTGCTATGTGGGAAAATATGGGATCGGAGCTTTAGAGTATGAGCCGATCTTAGCCAAATACGAAGATATAAACAGTCTAGTCATCTTAGATGATATAGCAGACTCCTCGATAGATATACTAGAAGGCAGTAGCTATGAGATGCTAGAAACATTACTAGCTATTGGGGGAAGTAGTGCAGGTGCAAGACCAAAGATCATGGCTCAGATTGATGAGCAAGACAACATTATTCACGGAAGTCAAAGTCTAAAAGATGGATTTGAGCACTACATCATCAAGTTTGCAAACTCAAGCGATGCAAAAAACAGTGGAAAAATAGAGTATATATACTCACAGATGGCAAGAGAAGCTAAGATAGAGATGCCTAAAACTAAGCTACTAGAGGGGCAAAAGAGTAGTTATTTTGCTATCAAAAGATTTGATAGAGAGGGTGATAGTAGAGTCCATATACACAGTGTTGCAGGGCTTGTTCATAGTGACTTTAGGATACCAGTTTTAGATTATGACGATCTGCTGAGTCTCTGTTTTTATATTACCAAAGATATAAATGAGGTTATAAAGCTATATAGACTCGCAGTTTTTAACCTATTTGCTCACAACCGTGATGATCATGCAAAGAACTTCTCTTTTTTGCTTGGTAGTGACAACTCGTGGAGGCTAGCCCCAGCTTATGATCTGACCTACTCATTTGGAGTTGGAGTTGAGCATAGCACTACATATATGAACGAGGGGAAAACCCCAACCATACGCCATCTGGAAGTTTTAGCAAAAAAGCATGGCATAAGAGAGCACAAGAGCATAATAGATGAGATAAAAAGTGCAGTTATGAGGTTTGGTAGCTTCGCTAAAGATGTGGATCTTGATAAAAAAGAGGCAGATAAGCTAGATGGGATATTTAGAGACCTAATGAGGGTGATTATGGTAACTTGATGGTTATACAAGAGCATAATATAACTGTGTAGTCAAAACTGTCAGGGGGGGGGGTGAAGATGGCAACTATAATGGAAAAAGATCTGCTTTTGGAGTATGCAAGTGTGGGGCATCTGTTCGCAGGTGAGAGGACAGAGGAGATGAAAGAGGACTCAAAAGCTATGGGGCTACTTTACCACAAGATCTCCACAATAAACTATGAAGAGATAGACTATAAGTCTATGCTAAATAAGATTAAAGAGATAAGGGGTAAATATGAGTAGTATATCCACTAAAACATACTACAATCAATTTTTTCATCAAACATAAACTCATCAGCGTAGATCCCATAAAAGTAGGCAGACTCATCGCAGATGGTTTGTCTCTCTCTTACCTCATCACCAAGTATGTAGGCGTAGATCTTAATCCCCTCATTTGTTAGCTCTTGAGCTACAAGTTTGTCCATATTGCGGTTTGAGACAACATACTCTATGCCTAGATCTTTTAGGTGTTTTGCTTTGTTGGTGCTTGATGGTAGCCGTTTTACTAGCCCAAAAGTAGCCATCGGAGTGATCTTATCAACGCTAGTTGCCTCCTTTAGGGCGTCCCAGCTAAATAGCTCCATATATAGCCTAGATGGATCTACAAACTTGCTCGCAAAAAGAGCGGGAGTGTTGATCTTATCAGTTACTAAAATAGCGTCGCTATGGGCTTCAAACCAGCGGTTTATATCATCTAGATCCATTGGGGTGTATCTGCCCAAGATCTTATGAGACTTAAACTCAGCTAGTGTTGGCGGTAGTTTGCCCTTGTAGCCACTCTGCTGTGGGTATTTTTTCCACTCATGCAGAGCCACGATGTGTCCATCAGAGGTCTCTACTAGATCTAGCTCAAAAAGCTTGAAGCCTTTTGCGTAGTTTTCATCTAGTGCCTCAAGGCTATTTGTGTAGATGTTACCATTGATAGCTCCGCCAGCATGGGCTATAAAGCGGTGTTTGTCTTTTGCAAACTCATTTGCTTTTTGGCTCATATACTCTTTGTCAAAACAGAGATTTTGATACACCAAAGCGGGGTCACTCGGTAGTGTTTTTAAGTACTTATCGTAGCCATAGTCATCATCATCACCGCTAGCAAATAGATCATAGTTAGGATCTAGATCTGCAGAGCTGATACCTAGCCAATTTGCTAGTGCATTGGTGAAGTTTAGGGGTGATTTGTAGCTACTGATGAGCGTATGTTTTGTATCATCACTTGAGAGTTTAAAGAGCGGGATCATAAACTGCTCTTTGGTTTCAAAGTGCCCTAAGATCAGCTCTTTTCCACGGTATTTGTGTGACAAACCATGATCGCTAAAGTAGATCATAGAGTAGCCCTTAGCATCTTTGTCTAACTGTTTTTGTAGCTCATCGTTTAGTTTGGAGAGCAAAAAGTCAGTTTTTTCTATGCTAGCGAGGTAGCAACTTAAGTTTGTGTAGTTTGGATCTGGTATGATGAAGTTGTTGCTAAAGCCTTGAAGTCTCTCACAAGTTGAGGTGTGTGAACCATATAGATGCAAAACTATGAGGCGTGGTTTTGTGCTTTTTTTTGCTAGTTCATCTGCAAATATTGGCAAAAGATCCATATCATCGGTATTTTCGGAGCTATATTTGCCCGATTTTAAAAAGTGCTTAGCATGGCTTGCATCTGCTATGGCGGTTATGGGTGTGTCATGCTTGCCAAGATAGCTCTGGTTTGAGATCCAGATCGTCTCAAAGCCTGCACTATTGGCTAGCGATATGAGATCTTGCTCGTAGTTTGGCTCACCTCCGAAGCGTTTTTGTGCATTTGTAAGCATCACTCTAAGCGATGAGACAGTGTTAAAACCACCCGCTATAAGCCCATCTACAAGCACTCCGTTGCTACTGCTCATAAATGGCGTGGTATCTACGCTATATCCATATGCTCCCATGTAGTCCTGCCTCGCACTCTCGCCGATAACAAGGACATATGTGTCATACTTTGGTGAGCTTGCTACTTCGCTCCATGAGCTATTTTGCTTGAGATTGTGCAGTAGTCTCTGCTCTTTTAGGATCATTTTCATCGACTCCAAAGCCTCTCGCGGGTGCTGAAGAGGTGCTTGAGATGACATAGCGATCATAACTAGCAGTATGAGCAAGAACCTATTTTTGGCGAAGTTTATATTATATCTTTTTGTTATAAATCTATACGCCACAAGAGCTACGATCATAAGGATAGAGATGAGTATATATTTGCCCTCTAAAAGCTTAAAAAACTCCCTTGTTTCGCGTAGATTTGTGTCATTGATGGAGGCTATATACTCATAGTTGATCCTACCAAATATAATCGCAACAGGCAGGTAGATGGCGTGAAGCAGGGTGATGGGAAATGCTAGAAGCCAAAACGCTTTTCTTGATAGCCCCAAGATGATGATCAAAAATGCCACAAGTGCGAAATTTTTGCTCTTCATATCGGCCGAGGCAGCTACAAGTGTGAAGTATGAGATGAAGAGTAGAAGCACCAAAGATATAAGAGTAAATATTATCTTTGTTATGTTTTCTTTGTTGCTAAGCTGGCTTTTGACTTTGGTGAAAAAGTGTTGCAAGGTTATGCCTTAGTTGAAGTTTTGGCAAATTTTAGCATAGTTATGTAAAGGGTTTTTAATTTGTTGTATAATTGTTTTTACTGTTTTTAAGGAGAGGCGATGAGGTTTTTAGTGGGTGTGCTTCTTAGTGTTAGTCTGCTTTTTTCGCTTGATTGGCCAAGTGATTATGATGATGCTCTCACAGAGGCTAAAAGCGAAAAAAAGGAGATCTATCTCTTTGTAAGCTCGCAGTACTGCCCATACTGTGAAAGGTTCAAAAAAGAGGTACTAAGTCAAAAAGAGGTGATCGATCGCCTTAAGAGAAGCTATGTTTTACTGCATCTCTCACGGGATTTTGACGACATACCAGAGCATATAGAGACAAAACCAGTGCCTAGACACTACTTTTTAGATGAAGATGGCAATGTGATATATACAACCATTGGTGCTCGAAGTGTTGAGGGGTTTTATGAGATGTTAGATGAAGTAGATGAACTAAAGGAGGATAGATGAGATTTGTAACTACAAACAAGGCACCATCAGCGATAGGACCATACTCGCAGGCGGTTGTGGCAAATGGTATGGTTTTTACATCAGGGCAGATCGCTCTTACGCCAGATGGCGTGATGCTTGATGATGATGTGGTGGCTCAAACCAAGCAGGTGCTAGCAAATCTTAGCGAGGTGCTAAAAGAGAGTGGATCGAGTCTTGAGAGTGTTGTCAAAACTACTATATTTTTAGCTTCGATGGAAGATTTTGCAGTGGTAAATGAGATCTACGCCGAGGCGTTTGGAGATCACAAACCTGCACGAAGCACAGTTGCGGTAAAGACACTACCAAAAAATGCACTCGTAGAGATAGATGCCATAGCGTTGGTGGGGTAGTTTGCTAAGGGTAGTTTTGCTGATTTTGCCACTTGTTTTGGGTGGAGAAGATCTAAAAACTTTGCTAGAAGCTACCTCTAAACATAGTGACTTGCTAAAGGCAAAAAGTGCCATCACTAAGTCAAAAGAGTATGAGCTAGAGTCCAAAAAGAGTAGTTTTTATCCTACCATAGATCTAGGTGCAAGCTATGAAAATAGCTCAAATGTCTCGCTTATGCAAACTAGAGATCGTTACAGCGTAAGTGCCACAGCTTCGCTAGATCTATATGATGGGGGTGCTAAGATCTCCGCCAAAGATGCAGCACTAAACCTACTTAGATCATCACAAAAAGATGAGTCATTTTTCGCAAACTCACTCTCTTTGGAGATTGCTAAACTATTTTTTGCCATAAAAAGCAAAGATGCAAAACTTGATGCTCTAAGAGCTAAAAGAGAGGCTATCTCTAAACAGCTTGAGAGGCTAGAGAGCTTTTTTGATGCAGGGCTAGCCTCCAAAGATGAGCTTTTGAGGCTTCGCTCATCTTATGAGAGTACGCTCTATGAGCTAGAGTTTGTGCTCTATGAGAGAGTAGAGCTTGTAAAACAGCTAGAGCTAAAGAGTGGCTATGAGCCAAAAAGCTTTGATGAGTCGCACTTTATAAAAGATGCTACGCTAGAGTTTGAGATCTCAGATGAGATAAGCTCACTTGAGCACAAAAGCAGTGCTATAAGGCTTCAAGCTAGAGAGATAGAGAGCATCTACTACCCGCGTCTTAGTCTGCAAAATCGCTACTCACGGTTTTGGTACGCTCCAAAACGGGAGTTTAGCTTGCCAAATATGCCAGAGTTTAAAGTAGATCTTGAGTATCAAAATACACTGATGCTAAACCTAAATATGCGACTTTTTGACTTTGGGAGTGTAAGCAGTAGCAAAAAAGCACTGCTTTTAAACTCGCAAGCAATGGCGTATGAGAGAGAGTTTAAAACCAAAGAGCAAAAGCAAAACTATGAGCTTGCAAAAGATAAGATAGCAAGCACAAAGAGGCTCATAGCAAGCTCACAAAGTGCCTATGATGCGGCGGAGTCCACATTTGTGCTAGTGAGCAAAAAGTATGAAGCAAGGCTTGTAGACTATGTAGCGTACTTAGATGCACTTAGTACAAAAGCTGAAGCAGAGGCGATGCTAAGTGCTTCAAAGTATGAGCTAGAGTCAGCTTATGCTCTGTTATATTTTTACGCCAACAAAGAGATTGGAGAGTTTTTGAAATGAAAATAGTATGGATAATGATGATCTTCTTAGCCCTAAAAGCCGATGAGATCTACGCTACTTATGAGATCACTGCTATGCAAGATGCGAGCCTATCCTTTGAGATAGGTGGGGTGATTGAGGAGATCTTTGTTGATGTTGGGAGTGTAGTAAAAAAGGGTGATCTGCTAGCAAAACTTGCTGATGATGAGCTAGAGCGACTGCTTGAAGTTGCTAAAAATGAGCAAGAGCTAGCAAGAGTAACCTATGAGTTTGCCCTTAGAGAGCACGCTAGACAGGCAAAAGTGAAGTATCTGCTTGATGAATCGACATTTGATCGAGTTGAAGAGGCTCTTAGAAGATCTAAAGCACAACTAGATCTTGCTAGATCAAATGTTGCTCTAAGAGAGGTGCAACTTGCCAAAAGCCGTATGGTAGCACCTTTTGATGGTGTGATCTATGCTAAAAATGTGGAGAGAGGAGATGCTCTTAGCGTGGCGGCGTCAAAGAGTGTGCTTCGCATAGAGAGTGCGGGTAGCAAGAAGATGCTTATAAGCTTTGATCAGAGCTATTGGAGTAGGGTAAACGCGGGTGATCGCTTTGTTTTTGCAGTAGATGGTAGTGATGAGAAAAGAGGTGTTGTGCTAGATAAGATCTACCCACAAGCTGATAAAAATAGCAGAAAAATCACTGCAGAAGCGAGGGTTGATGGACTCAAAGTTGGGCTTTTTGGTGATGGGTTTATAGAGGTAAAATAGTGTATAAAATAGCCATAAACCGCCCCATCGCCACGCTTATGTATGTTATGGTGCTTACGATCTTTGGGCTACTTAGCTTTAGATCTATGAGTGTGGCACTCTTTCCTAATGTAGACTTTCCCATAGTTAGTATCAGAACAATTTACTCTGGTGCGGAGGCTAGCTCCATCGAGTCAGAAGTGACGCAAAAGATCGAAGAGGCGGTAAGTGGGATCAGCGGAGTTGATACTATCTTCTCAAATAGTGCCGATGGGATCAGCGTCGTAACGGTGAAGTTTTTCCTAGAGCGAGATATAAACGAAGCGGCAAATGATGTGCGAGATAAGGTTTTAGCTACCAGTCTGCCACTAGGTGCAAAAACACCGCTTGTGAGCAAGCTAGATATCGGATCTGCTCCTGTTGTAAATCTGTTTTTGAGTGCAAAAAAGGGTGGTCTGCAAGATCTGATGCTTTTTGCTGATGAGCAGGCAAAGCCGATGCTAGAGCGTCTAAATGATGTTGGTGCTGTAAATATTATAGGTTATAGAGATAGAGAGATAAAGATCTTTGCAGATATAGGAAGACTCAATCGTTATGGCGTAACCATTAGCGAGCTAAATGATATAGTAAAAGCTGAAAATATCAAGCTAGGCGGGGCTAAGTTTATAACAAATGAGTCAGAGCTTATCATAAAGGTTAAAGCTGATGCACTCACACTTGATGAGCTAAGAGAGATCAGGATCAAAGATGGCGTGAGGCTTGCTGATGTGGCTAGTGTAGAGGATAGCTTGAGTGATGCTAATAGCTACTCATCGTATGATGGGCTAGAGGGAGTTATGCTTGAGGTGCAAAAGATCTCTGGATCTAACACTCTTAGTATAGTAGATGATGTGAAAAAGACTCTACCTAGACTTCAGCAGTTAGCGGGCGAGAAGTTTGGTGTTGAGGTGCTAAATGACACCTCTGTTTTTATAAGACAGTCGCTAAATGATGTAGAGTTTGATCTTATCTATGGCTCAATACTGGCTTCGATCATTGTTTTTGTCTTTTTGCGAAACTTTACCATCACGGTAGTATCAGCACTTAGTATCCCAGCTAGTATTATTGGGACATTTGCGATGATGGATTATATGGGGTATGATCTAAACAAGATGACGCTCATCGGACTTACTCTCGCTATTGGGATCATCATAGATGATGCGATCGTGGTGGTGGAGAACATCTACAAAAAAATAGAGTCTGGAATGCCTCGCTATGAGGCAGCGTTTGAGGGGACTAAAGAGGTTTCTTTTACCATACTTGCCATCTCGGCGATGCTACTTGCGGTGTTTATACCTGTTAGTTTTATGGACGGGATTGTGGGCAAGTTTTTTGAGAGTTTTGCCATGACGGTGGGCTTTGCCATCATCATCTCATACACCATCGCACTAACTTTCATACCATCTCTAAGCGCTAGGGTGCTTAGTGTAAAAAGAGGCTCATTTTATGATCTAAGTGAGCCATTTTTTGCTAAGCTAGATCTTGCTTATAGAAGATCTATCGAGCTTATACTAAGGCATAAGTTTAAGTTTTTGCTCTTTTTTCTTCTGCTAGTAGTGCTCTCTTTTAGGCTATTTGGCGTAGTTGGAATGGACTTTATGCCCAAAGAGGATAAGGGTGAGTTTGAGGTGAAACTAAAAGCAGAGAGTGGGATCTCGCTAGAGCATATGGTGAGTAGATCTAAAAAGATAGAAGATCTCATAAGATCTCAAAGTGTGGTTGAGTACACGACGCTAAGTGTGGCGTATAACACCGCTAGAGATAAGCATAAGGCGGTGATCTATGTGAAGCTTGTGCCAAAAAATCAGCGAGATCTAAAGCAAGAGATGATAGTTGAAGAGTTGCGTCAAAAACTAAAAGCAGACAGTAATGGCATGCAAATAACTGCTTCAGCTATACCAAATATCCGTGGTGCAGGTGCAACTGTACCATTTCAAATGATACTAAAGTCAAACTCATTTGAGGATCTAAGTGTTGCAAAAGATGCCATGCTAGATCATCTTGCCAAAAAAGAGGGCTTTGTGGATCTAGATACCGATCTTGATGATGCAAAACCGCAGATAGAAGTGAAGATCAAGAGGCAAAATAGTGCAAAATATGGCATAAGTGCTTCGCGTATCGCAGAGGCGATCGCTACGGCGTTTTCGAGCGATCAAGAGATCTCATACTTTGAGGATAGATCTAAACAGTACCATATAACACTCCGTTTTGATGATGCAAACAGGGTAGGCATAGAGGATCTAAAGAAGATCCAGCTTAGATCTAGTAGTGGCGAGTTGGTCTATCTTGATGGGCTTGTGGAGTTTAGTAGCTCACTTACGCAAGCCACTATCAACCGCTTTGATAGGGAGCGAGAAGTGATGATACTCTCTGATCTTTATGATCTAGATCTAGGGAGTGCGTTGGCGTATGTCAAAGATGAGATAGAGACTATTTTGCCCTCAAGTGTGAGTTATCGCTTTAGTGGATTTGCAGAGGAGATGCAAAAAACAGCGGCGGCATTTGGCTTTGCCATAGCACTTAGTATGGTGCTTATGTATATCATACTTGCCATACTTTATGAGTCGCTAATCCAACCCATCATCATAATGGTGTCACTCCCTCTAAGCGTGCTTGGCGTGGTTGTTGCACTCTATATGGCGGGCTTGCAGTTTAGCTTGTTTGTGATGATCGGCTTTATGCTACTGATGGGAATGGTTGGTAAAAATGCAGTGCTTTTGGTGGACTTTGCAAACCACTATGTAAGCAGTGGTAAGAGCGTAGATGAGGCACTAGCAGAGGCGGGAGGGAGGCGACTTCGCCCCATACTTATGACGACAATTGCTATGATCTTTGCTATGCTTCCGCTTGCTATCTCTGGTGGAATGGGGAGTGAGACAAAAGCCCCAATGGCGATCTCAGTTATCGGCGGACTAACAAGCTCTATGTTTTTGACACTATTTGTTGTGCCGATCATCTACAAGCTTATGTTTCCACTAGATCTACGGCTAAAGAGTTTTTATGAGAGAAAAAATGATGCTTAAACTACTACTGTTGCTACTGCCTGCTATACTGTTTGCTACTTTGCCACCAAGCTTCTCGCACAAGTCTGGGTTTTATGAAGATAGCTTTTTACTCACTATAACCCATACAGATCCTAACGCTACCATATACTATACACTTGATGGATCTAACCCAGATCCAGCAAACCTTGATGGCAAAAGTTTTGAGTATAAAAACAGCTACTCATCACCACCATTTGGCAAGAGTGAAGATAAGTTTGAGCACTTTACATATAAAACACTCACCTATAAAGAGCCTATACTTATAGAAGATCTAAGATACTCTCCAGATAGGATTTCGCAGGTTTCAACAACCATCAGCTTCCCAAATCCGCCTGAGTATCTTCCAAAGCCAAAGCTAAAAGATAGCTTGTCTAATAGGCTAAAGAGTATCTATAATGATCTAGCAAATGAGGTTAATCTCCTCATCAATAGAGGCATAAAAAATGTGATCAAATTTATTTATAGTGCAAAGACCAAAGTGGGCAATAGGGAGTTTTTGCCACTTTTGGATCTAGAGTATGAAGAGCCAAGAGAGTATACAAAAAAGGGCGTGGTGCTAAAAGCTATGGCACTAGGTGATGATGGGGTAGCTTCACAAGTGGTTGCTAAGAGCTACTTTGTGGGGTTTGAGAAGTATGATCTGCCCGCTGTTAGCTTGATAGTAGATCCGCAAGAGCTTTTCAACTACGATGATGGTGTTTTGGTTGCAGGTAGGGCTTATGATGAGTGGGTTGAAGCGGGCAAAAAAGATAAAAAACTAAGAGGTGGGAATGCGGGTGCAAACTGGGACTCCAAGCGAGAGATCCAAGCAGTAGTTGAGCTTTTTGATAAGGCGGAGTATAGAGAGTTTGAGGCAAACATAAGCCCGCATGGAGGATCTTCTAGGGAGTATGCTCAAAAGTCGCTTAAGCTCAAGCTAGCGGATAAGAAGAGGAGCATAAAGGTTTTTGATGATGGCGTAGAGGTAAACCGCTTTATGCTAAGAAACGCAGGCAACCACAACTACAAGACATTTCTAGCAGATGGCGTGATGCACAGGGCATTTGCTGATCTAAGCTTTGGTACTCAGAGGTATAAGCCGTTTGTGGTTTTTATAAATGGCGAGTATAACGGCATACTAAACGCACGAGATAGAAGAGACTCAGCTTATATAAGAGATCTTTATGCTTTACCTAGTAAAAAGATAGATGAGATAAAGAAAAATCGCATAGCCGATAAGGGTGATCTAGTCCAGTTTAACAAGCTTGTACGGACTATTGAGAGCAAAAAAGATGACTCCTACTACGATAGAGTTGCGACGCTTATGGATCTAGGTAGCTTTTATGACTACTTTGCTGTTGAGATATTTCTAGCAAATAGCGACTGGGCAGATAACAATATGGCGGTGTGGCGATATAGAGGCAAAGGTGCCAAAGAGGGTAGTTTCGCAGATGGTAGATGGCGATGGTTTTTGTATGATGCAGATCATCTAGCACACGCATTTAGAGCTGGATTTATGGAGTATGATATACTAAAAGATCGCCTAAATGCAGATAGTGTTGCGACTAAGATGTTTCAAAACCTTATGAGCGATGATAGGATAAGAGAGGAGTTTTTGACCCGTTTTTTTGATCTGCTAAACACTCACTTTATGCCAGATAGGCTAAGTGCTTTTGTCAAAGAGGCGAGAGATCATATAGCTTCAGAGATGCCAAGACAGATAGAGAGATGGGGCTCACCTGAGAGTATGAGTGAGTGGAGTAGCTATGTAGATAAGCTTTTAGAGTTTGTAGAGCATAGAAGAGAGCGTCAGTTTGAGCAACTACAAAAACACTTTAAGCTTAGTAGCTACTATGATCTTGATATTGAGATACCAGAGGGTGCAAGCATAGGTGTAAATACTTTACAGTTAAATGGGAGCAGTTGGAGTGGGATTTACACCACAGATCTACCTATAAAGCTAAAAGCTAGCATAGATGATGGCTATGAGTTTGTTGCATGGAGTGGGGTGAGTGAGGATCTAGCACACTCTAAAGAGATAGTGCTTAGTCCCAGCAGTGATATTAAAGTGGGGTTGGTGGTAAAAAAGATCACTCATTAAACAATACTTAAAAAACTTTTAGGTACAATTGCAAACTTTTTATGTGGGTTAGCCACAAAAATCAAGGATTTATAGCATGTACGCAATTATAAAAAATGGTGGCAAGCAGTATAGAGTTCAAGAGGGCGATATACTAAAGCTTGACAATATGTCACTAGAGCCAAAGAGTAAAGTTGAGATCAAAGAGGTTCTAGCAGTAAATAGTGGTGAGCTAAAAGTTGGCAAGCCGTTTGTTGATGGTGCAGTTGTAACTGCTGAGGTTGTTAGAGAGGGAAGAGATAAAAAAGTTATCACTTTCAAGAAAAGACGCAGAAAAGACTCTAAAACAAAAAGAGGCTTTAGAAGAGATTTTACTTGCGTTCGCATAGTAAGCATCGCTGCATAATATAAGGAGTAGAAAATGGCACACAAAAAAGGTCAAGGTAGTACACAAAATAACCGCGATTCGGCAGGGCGTCGTTTAGGTGTTAAGAAGTTTGGTGGTCAAGTTGTAAGAGCTGGAAATATCATCATCAGACAAAGAGGAACAAAAGTTCACCCAGGGCAAAATGTAGGTATGGGTAAAGATCATACTATATTTGCTCTTGTTGATGGTGTGGTATCTTTTCACAGAAAAGATAAAAAACGCCAACAAGTCTCTATTATCCCCGCTGCATAAGTTGCACAACACACTCTCTAGATCTCTTTAGATCTAGAGAACTTCAAAATATTTAACAATTTATTTTATAGACAGTATGAATTTTTAAGTGTTTTACTTTTTTACTCCACCAGCTAAGCAAGCTAGAGTCTAGCAACTTGTGTGGCAAGATAGATCTAGGCAAAGCTACAAAAGTTTGCTTATTGCAAATCGAGTAGTTTTAACGACGAGCTATGAAGTCACACAGTTGCCCTTCGGGAGCCTTTTTTACTTTAGATCTAGATCTTAAAAAACTCTTGAGCTACAATAAGTAGCCCTGCGAGTTTTTTTAAGCCAATCTCTTTTGTAAAAAATGGCTCTAGAATTAACTTGTTTAGTTGGTGGAGTAATAAGGAGTTGTAATGTTTGCAGATAGTATAGAGATAAAAGTTAGCTCTGGCAAGGGCGGTGCGGGTTGTGTTGCATTTAGAAGAGAGAAGTTTGTCATCAAGGGTGGCCCAAATGGTGGCGATGGCGGAAGAGGTGGAGATCTATACTTTCGCTGTGATAACAACACTCACACTCTCTCAAAGTTTCACAAAAATATGCACATAAAAGCACAAAATGGTGTAGCGGGTGAGGGGAGCAACAAGACAGGCAAAAGCGGTGCAAAAGAGGTTGTGATCGTCCCACCTGGTACACTTGTATATGATGCCGAGAGTGGCGAGCTACTACTAGATCTAGTAGAAGATGGCAAAGAGGTTCTGTTTCTAAAGGGTGGAAGAGGTGGACTTGGAAATGTCCACTTCAAATCCTCTACAAACCAACGCCCAACTCATGCCCAACCTGGCGAAGCTGGTGAGACTAAAAGCATAAGACTAGAGCTAAAACTGATCGCTGATGTGGGTCTTGTTGGCTTTCCAAATGTTGGCAAATCAACGCTCATCTCAACTCTCTCAAATGCTACTCCAGAGATCGCAAACTATGAGTTTACAACCTTGACGCCTAAGCTTGGTCAAGTAGATGTTGGAGAGTTTGACTCATTTGTGATGGCGGATATCCCTGGTATCATCGGCGGTGCAAGCGAGGGCAAGGGTCTTGGACTAGAGTTTTTAAAGCATATTGAGCGAACAAAGATCCTTCTTTATATGATCGATGTGGCGGGTTATAGAGATATGAGCGAGCAGTATGAAACACTTAGATCTGAAGTGCAGAGCTACTCGCTAGATCTAAGCAAAAACTACTTTGCCATCGCACTTACAAGATGTGATGCGATCGGGGAAGAGGAGCTTGATGCTAAGCTTGCAGAGTTTAAAGCTAGCACTAGCTTAGATCTACTCAAACAAGATCTGGACACTCTTGATAATACAAAACCATACTTTGTGCTAGATATCTCATCAGCTACACATCACAACATAGATAGACTAAAAAACTACCTTTTTGAGTTAGTTTTGCATACAAGAGGTAGTGTGTGAGACGAGTAGTTGTCAAGGTTGGAAGCGGTGTTTTAAGCGAAGATGATGGCATCGCAGTAGTTAGAATGCAAAATCTAGTGGAGTTTTTGGTAAGACTTCGCACAAGTTATGAGGTGGTGCTCGTCTCATCAGGTGCTGTGGCGGCGGGCTTTAGTGCTTTGCCACTAGATCGAAGCGAGGTCAAAAACAAGCAGGCTCTAGCATCAATTGGTCAGCCGATACTAATGGCAAGGTATGCCAAAAAGTTCGACAAACACGATGTTTTGGTGGCTCAAGTGCTTCTTAGTGCTGCTAACTTTTGTAACGCCGAAGAGACGGGACGCATACGAGATACGATAGATACTCTACTACAAAATGGCGTGATGCCCATCATCAACGAAAACGATGCAACAACCACCAAAGAGCTAGTTCTCGGCGATAACGATCAGCTCTCGGCGTATGTTACAAACCACATAGATGCAGATCTGCTTATAATCCTCTCAGATATAGACGCCTACTACAACAAAGATCCTAGATCTTTTGATGATGCGATCTCTCTTGCAGAGGTTAGTAGTATCAATCAAAGTGAGCTTGAACAGAGTGTAACACCAAATCACAAATTTGCAACAGGCGGGATTGTTACTAAGTTAAAAGCTGCTGCGTATCTTCTACAAAATAGCAAAAAGATGTTTCTAGCAAGTGGCTATAACCTCGGCGATGTGGAGTCGTTTATGTTTGATGGCGTGCAGATTGGTGGTACGCTTTTTAAAAAGGGTGAGTCGTGAGAGTGATCTTTATGGGTACACCTGAGTATGCGAGGGTGATTTTAGAGGCTCTTATAAAAAGCGAGGATATCAAGGTAGTAGCACTCTTTACCCAAGAGGATCGCCCCGTTGGAAGAAAGCAGATACTCACTCCACCTGCTGTAAAAACTTTGGCACTAGATCATGGTATCGAGGTTTTTCAGCCAAAAAAACTGCGAGATGCTATAAGCGAGGTGCTAGCAATAGAGTGCGACTATATAGTCGTTGCAGCGTATGGACAGATGCTACCCTCTGAGATCTTAGATCACGCTCCTTGTATAAATCTGCACGCCTCACTGCTTCCTAGTTATAGAGGAGCTAGCCCCATACAGCACGCACTTTTAAATGGCGATAGTGTTACGGGAGTAACTGCTATGCTGATGGACGAGACGCTTGACACTGGCGATATACTGCGTATTTCAACTTTAGAGATAGATAAAGATGAGATGCAAGAGAGTCTCTTTGCTAGACTCTCGGTTGTAGCAGCAGATCTAAGTTTAAGCGTACTTAGAGACTTTGGAGATCTACTGCCCTATAAACAAGATGACTCCAAGGCGTCATACTGCAAAAAAATAGCTAGATCTGATGGGCTTGTCACCTTTAGTAATGCAAAAGATCTCTACAATAGATATAGAGCTTTTACGCCGTGGCCAAGCGTGTTTTTGTCAAGTGGCTTGAAGCTCGCAAGAATCAAACTGCATGAAGATAGTTCGCAAAATAGGGCGGGCGAGATAGTGGGTATTGAAAAAGATCATATAGTAGTGGGTTGTGAAGTGGGAAGTTTGGAGATCTATGAGCTTCAACCAGAGTCTAAAAAGCAGATGAGCTCACTCTCTTATATAAATGGCAAGAGGCTAAAGAGTGGAGATACTCTACTTTAAGAGCCTGCCCTCAACTCATCTAAGGGCAAAAGAGTTGCTACTAGGCGGTAAAAAAGCACCTTTTGCGGTGGTTTGCGATGAGCAAACTAATGGCATTGGGAGCAGATCTAATGTTTGGAGTGGACTAAGCGGTAACCTTTTTGTCTCATTTTGTCTGCATAGATCAAGCTTGCCAAAAGATCTAAAACTTGAGTCCGCTTCTATATATTTTGCTTATATATTAAAAGATCTACTAAGTAGATCTGGATCTAGCGTTTGGCTCAAGTGGCCAAATGATTTTTATCTGCACAACAAGAAGTGTGGCGGTGTTATTACAACCTTAGTGGGTGAGACTCTGTTGTGTGGGATTGGGCTAAATCTCGTAGATTCGCCAGATGGTTTTGGGGTGTTAGATGTGAGATCTAGTAGAGATGATCTGCTAAGAGACTATTTTTTATCGCTAGAAAAAAGCGAGTCATGGAAGCTAGTTTTTAGTAACTATGAGATAGAATTTTACAAAAATCAAAACTACTTTACCAACTATAAAGATAAAAAATATTCATTAAAAGAGTCCATTTTGCAAGATGATGGCTCGGTTGTAGTTGATGGTGAGAGGTTATATAGTCTAAGATGAGTGAAGTAATAGTAATTGCAAACCAAAAGGGTGGCGTAGGCAAAACCACCACTGCTGTCAATCTTGCAGCCTCTCTTGCAGTAGCAGAAAAAAGAGTGCTTCTTATAGACTCAGATCCGCAGGCAAATGCTACAACTTCGCTTGGGTTTCATAGGAATGACTATGAGTTTAACATCTACCATGTACTAATTGGCACTAAAAAACTAAAAGAGATCATACTAAAAACTGAGATCTCTACGCTTCATCTTGCACCATCAAATATAGGGCTTGTGGGGATCGAAAAAGAGTACTATGAAAATGCAAAAGGTAGAGAGCTAGTTCTTAAAAAAGCACTAGTTGGCGTATTAAAAGATTATGACTATATCATCATAGACTCACCCCCAGCACTAGGTCCTATGACGATCAACGCACTATCGGCTTCAAACTCGGTTATCATTCCTATACAGTGTGAGTTTTTTGCACTAGAGGGGCTTGCACAACTACTAAATACCGTCAAGCTTGTACGCAAATCGATCAATAAAGGACTTACTATCAAGGGCTTTTTACCAACTATGTATAGTTTGCAAAACAACCTTTCAAAACAGGTTTTAGCAGATCTAAAACAGCACTTTGATAGCAAACTCTTTAAAGATGAGAGTGGCGAGATCATCGTTGTTCCTCGTAATGTTAAACTCGCAGAGTCACCATCATTTGGCAAACCTGTCATACTCTATGATGTCAAGTCAAGTGGTAGCGAGTCCTACCAAAATCTAGCTCAAGCGATCGTTACAGTATGAAAGCTCAAAAACTAGGTCGAGGTCTTGGTGCCTTACTTGGCGAGATTGATGAGGCTTATGAAAATGAGCTATCATCACGAGATAGCGTAGTTGAGCTAAGCATCAAAGATATAAGACCAAACCCATATCAACCTAGACGCCACTTTGATGAAGAGTCTCTTTTGGAGCTTAGTGAATCGATACTGCATGATGGACTAATACAACCCATAGTTGTCACCGAAGATATAGATGGCTATATCCTAATAGCGGGTGAGAGGCGTCTTAGAGCATCTAAGATAGCAAAGCTAAAGAGCATAAAGGCGATCGTTGTTGGTAAAGATGATCGCAAAATGCGTCAGTTTGCACTTATAGAAAATATACAAAGAGAGGATCTAAACCCCATAGATCTAGCTCTTGCATACTCTGAGCTTATCAAGCTTCATGAGATCACACAAGATGAGCTATCTTCGCGTATCAACAAAAGTAGATCACACATAGCAAACACCCTAAGACTGATGAGTTTAAGCCAAAAAACGCAAAGAGCCATAGTTGAGAAGAAGATCTCAGCAGGGCATGCAAAGGTGCTTGTAGGACTTAGTGAAAAAGAGCAACAAGTGATGGTAGATACTATCATAGGACAAAAACTAAGTGTTCGAGATGTAGAGAGTGCTGTGCAAAATCTAAAGAGTAAAGAGCAGAAAACTCCTACAAAGCAGGAGATAGAGAAGCTTGATCTTGAAACACTCTCAAACTACCTTCGCAGTGATGGTTTTAGCATAAAGTGTGGTGCAAAAAAAGTCACGATTGAGTTTGATTCACAAGATGATATCCAGAGGCTTATAAAGTTTTTTGAGTAGTTTTTGCATACTTAGTTTTGCATTAAAGCAAAAGAGTAGAGTTTTAATCTTATTTAACCAATATTTCAATTTTTAGAGTGTATAATCACGCAACTTTTAGGAGGTGCTATGTTAGATATAAGTCCAGAGCTACTTATTGCTACACTAGTTGTATTTCTCACACTTATCGCAATACTCAATAGTTGGCTTTATAGACCGCTATTTGCATATATCAACAAGAGAGAAGAAGATATCAAAAATGATCTAGATCATGCTGGATCAAATGATGATGAGATATCTACTCTTGAGTTGAAGGCAAATGCGATCATAGAAGAAGCTAAGCAAGAGGCAGCTGTGCTTAGGGAGAGAGTTGTTGGGGAAGCAAGTGCGTTAGCAAAGAGCAAGATCGAAGTAAAAAGAGCAGAGTTGGCTAAGCAGTATGCGGAGTTTGAGGTGTCGTTAGCAAAGACAAAAGAGCAGTTAAGAGATGAGCTAAAGTCTCAGCTACCTATCTTTCAAGATGCTATTAAAGCTAAGCTTAGCACAATATAGGGGAGAGTATGAAAAAGATTATATTTTTACTAATTGCCATATCATCTTCTGTTTTTGCTTCAGGCGGTGAGACGGATATAGTTCAAAGAACGGTAAACTTCTTACTATTTGCTGGGATTATTTACTATTTGGTATCTGAGCCGATAAAGGGCTTTTTTGCATCAAGAAGCAAAAGTATTGCAGATGAGATGAAAAAAGTGCAAGATAGACTAAGAGAGTCAGCGGAGCTTAAAAAAGAGGCTATGGCAAAAAATGCAGATGCATTAAAATTTGCAGAAGATCTAGCTATTACTTCTAAGAAAGAGAATAAACTGCTAAGCGATGGCATACTGGCACAGTGCGAGCAAGATATGCAAAATATGGCAAAACAGCAAGCATCTTTGATCGATTTTGAGCAAAGAAAGATGGTTAGAGAAGTTGTTGAGTCTATACTAGCTGAAGCAGTAGATGGTGCTAGTGCGAGCTTTGATCGTGAAGCGATGGCAAATCTAATTCTTAAGAAGGTGGCATAATGGAAGAGTTGATAGCAAAAAGATATGTAAAAGCTCTAAAAGCCCAAGATGATGTAAATGTTGATGAGATAATATCTATTTTTGATGCTTTGGCAGAGGCGTTTAAAGATAGCTCACTTCGCACCATGATAGACAATCCTAGCATCTCAAAGAGCCAAAAAGCAGATATGATTGTGGCATCTTTGCAGAGTGCAAAAAATAGCCATGTAGAAAATCTTATAAAACTACTTGCACAAAATGCAAGACTAGGTATTATCCCTTATATCTCAAAAGTGCTCAAAAAAGATCTAGCACACTCACAAAAAAGATATGTAGGCGTAGTGCATAGTGACACAGAGATCGCACAAACTACACTCGATAGTTTGGGTGCAGGACTAGGCAAAAAGTTTGACTCTGATATATCTTTGGAGTATAGAAAAGATAACTTTGAGGGCATAAAAGTAAGCGTTGAAGATCTAGGTATTGAGATAAGTTTTTCTAAAACACGCATAAGTAACCAGATCGTAGATCATATATTAAAAGCAATTTAATTTGAGAGGAGTGAAGTAGTGGTATCTAAAATACAAGCTGATGAGATCAGCTCTATAATCAAGGAGCGTATCAACAACTTTGAGTTGAGTGTTGATATAAATGAGACTGGAAAAGTTATATCTTTTGCTGATGGTGTTGCACAGGTTTATGGACTAAGCAATGTTATGGCAGGTGAGATGGTTGAGTTTGAAGATGGTACTAACGGGTTGGTTATGAACCTTGAGGAGAGCAGTGTTGGTGTTGTTATCCTTGGAGGTGGTGCAAACCTAAAAGAGGGCGTTTCTGTAAAAAGACTAGGAAAGCTTCTAAGAGTTCCAGTTGGCGATGCACTTCTTGGAAGAGTTGTCAATGCACTAGGTGAGCCAATCGATGGCAAAGGGCCAATCGAAGCTAGTGAGCATAGATTTGTTGAGGAGAAAGCTCCTGGGATCATGCAAAGAAAGTCTGTTCATGAGCCAATGGCAACAGGTATTAAAGCTATTGATGCACTTGTTCCAATCGGACGAGGTCAAAGAGAGCTTATCATCGGCGATAGACAAACAGGTAAAACTACGGTTGCAATCGATACTATCATCAACCAAAAAGGTAACGGTGTTGTATGTATATATGTAGCTATTGGTCAAAAAGAATCAACCATCGCTCAAATTGTTCGTCGTTTAGAAGATCATGGTGCTATGGAGTACACCATAGTTGTTTCTGCGACAGGTTCTGAAGCTGCTGCAATGCAATTTTTGGCACCATACACAGGTGTGACAATGGGTGAATATTTTAGAGACAATGCAAAACATGGTCTAATCGTATATGATGATTTATCAAAACATGCAGTTGCTTATCGTGAGATGTCACTAATCCTTCGTCGCCCTCCAGGTCGTGAAGCTTACCCAGGAGATGTTTTTTATCTTCACTCAAGACTACTTGAGAGAGCTGCTAAGCTTTCAGATGAAAAAGGTGCAGGTAGCTTAACAGCACTTCCAATCATCGAGACTCAAGCGGGAGATGTTGCTGCATATATTCCTACAAATGTTATCTCTATCACTGATGGTCAGATCTTTTTGGAGACTGAGCTATTTAACTCAGGTATCCGCCCTGCGATCAATGTGGGACTATCAGTTTCTCGTGTTGGTGGTGCTGCTCAGATCAAAGCTACTAAACAAGTTGCAGGTACTCTAAGACTTGATCTTGCACAATACCGTGAGCTTCAAGCGTTTGCACAGTTTGCATCAGATCTAGATGAGAGCTCAAGAAAACAGCTAGAGCGTGGTCAGAGAATGGTTGAGGTTCTAAAGCAACCTCCTTTTTCTCCGCTAACAGCTGAAAAACAAGCACTTATCATTTTCGCAGGAAATGAGGGCTTCTTTGATGATATGGCTCCATCTTCGGTCAATAAATTTGAAGCTGAGCTATACCCATTTGTTGAGGCAAACTACTCTTCTATACTAGAGACTATTAGAGAGAAAAAAAGCATCGACGATGAGACAAAAGAGCTAATGAAAAAAGCACTAGGTGAGTTCAAATCATCTTTCGTAGCTGCATAAGGATACTTAGATGGCAAACTTGAAGGAGATTCAAAGACAGATCAAGAGTGTGTCAAATACTCAAAAAACTACTAGAGCTATGAAGCTGGTATCAACTGCTAAGCTTCGTAGAGCTGAGGAGTTGGCAAAGAGATCTCGTCAGTATGCACACAAGATGCATCAGGTTATTGCCGAAATAGCAACTCGCATAAAATGTAATAAAATTGGCGGGCTTGATAATAGATGTTTTAATGAGATCAGCTCACCAAAATGCGTAGATATAGTTTTTGTAACAGCAGATAAAGGTTTGTGCGGTGGCTTTAACATACAGACACTAAAAGCTACAAGAAAACTAATAAATGAGTACACCTCAAAAGGTGTAAAGGTACGCTTGCGAGGCATCGGTAAAAAAGGTGTTGAGTTTTTCAAATTTAATGGTACTGAACTTATGGATCATCTAAATGATCTAAGCTCAAAACCAGATAAAAAAAGATCAGATAAGTTTATAAGATCCTCAATTGAGGATTTTAAAAATGGCGTAACTGATGGTTTGCATGTTGTCTATAATGGCTATAAAAATATGATAACTCAAGAGCTTCACTCATATAAGCTTCTGCCGGTTGATTCATCTATGCTTGATTGTGAAGATGCAAGAAAATCAACCCTAGAGGTGGAGTCAGACGATGAGGAGAAGATGCTTGATTCACTAGTAGATAGATATGTTGAGTACTCGATCTACTACGCACTTATAGACTCTGTTGCGGCGGAGCATAGTGCTAGAATGCAGGCGATGGACGCAGCAACAAACAACGCAAAAGAGATGGTAAGCTCATTGCAGATTCAGTTCAATAAAGCAAGACAAGCAGCGATTACGACAGAGCTAATTGAGATAATTAGCGGTGTTGAATCTATGAAATAATGGAGATAAAAATGGTTGGAAAAATAAGTCAAGTTATGGGTCCAGTTGTTGATGTTGATTATAATGGTTACCTACCAGCAATCAACGAAGCAATTGAGGTAAATGTTGATGTTGAGGGCAACAAACAGAGGCTTGTCCTTGAGGTTGCTGCTCACCTTGGTGATGGAAGAGTTAGAACTATTGCTATGGATATGAGTGAGGGTCTTGTTCGTGGTATGGACGCAAGAGCAACTGGAGCTCCTATTAAAGTTCCAGTTGGTGAAAAAGTACTTGGTCGTATCTTTAATGTTATTGGTGAGACAATCGATGATGGCGATCAAATCACTGATGCACCAACATGGTCGATCCATAGAGATCCACCAAAGCTAGTAGATCAATCAACTGCTACTGAGATGTTTGAGACGGGGATCAAAGTTGTTGATCTTCTAGCTCCATACTCAAAAGGTGGTAAAGTTGGTCTATTTGGTGGTGCTGGTGTTGGTAAAACAGTTATCATTATGGAGCTTATCCACAATGTCGCGATGGGTCATGATGGACTATCAGTTTTTGCAGGCGTTGGTGAGAGAACTCGTGAGGGAAATGACCTTTACCATGAGATGAAAGAGTCAAATGTTTTGGATAAAGTTGCACTCTGCTACGGTCAAATGAGTGAACCGCCAGGGGCAAGAAACCGTATCGCACTAACAGGTCTTACAATGGCTGAGTACTTTAGAGATGAAAAAGGGCTAGATGTTCTTATGTTTATAGATAACATCTTCCGTTTTGCTCAGTCAGGTTCAGAGATGTCAGCACTACTTGGTCGTATCCCATCAGCTGTTGGGTATCAACCAACACTTTATCGTGAGATGTCAGCTCTTCAAGATCGTATCACTTCAACTAAAAATGGCTCAATCACATCAGTTCAAGCTGTTTATGTTCCAGCTGATGACTTGACTGACCCAGCTCCAGCATCTGTTTTTGCTCACCTTGATGCAACAACAGTACTTAACCGTAAGATCGCAGAAAAAGGTATCTATCCAGCAGTAGATCCACTTGACTCAACCTCAAGACTTCTAGATCCACAAATCATTGGCGAAGAGCACTATGCAGTTGCAAGAGGTGTTCAACAAACTCTTCAAAAGTATAAAGATCTTCAAGATATTATCGCGATCCTTGGTATGGATGAGCTTAGTGAAGATGATAAAAAAGTTGTTGAGAGAGCTAGAAAGATTGAGAGATTTTTATCGCAACCATTCTTTGTTGCAGAGGTCTTTACAGGAAGCCCAGGAAAGTATGTCTCACTTGCAGATAACATCAAAGGCTTTAAAATGATCCTTGATGGTGAGTGTGATGATATGCCAGAAAACTCATTTTATATGGTTGGCGGAATTGATGAGGCTATCGAAAAAGCTCAAAAAATGAAGTAATTCATAAAGGAAAAGATGTGAATTTACTAAAACTTGAAATCTTAACTCCAGATGGAGTGATTTTCAACTCAAGCGTAAAGAGTGTTACTCTACCTGGTAAAGAGGGTGAGTTTGGAGTGCTTCCAGAGCACTCAAGTCTCACTACTCTTCTTGAGGCGGGTGTTATTGATGTTGAAAAAGAGGACGCAAGTGTTGAGTCCATACTTATAAACTGGGGTATGGTACAAGTTGATGAGACTAAGGTTGTTGTTTTAGTAGAGGGTGCTGTTGCCATTAGAGGTAAGAGTGAAGGTGAGATCTCAAAGGCACTAGGAAGTGCTAAAGAGCTTCTTGACTCTATCAAAAACAACAACCCTGCCATAGCTTCTGTTGCTTCAAGACTTGAAGTTGCAGCTCAAAAACTGATGTAAAAATGTTTAATGAACTTGCCGATTTTTATATAAAGTCACACCCCGTTACACTGGGTGTGTTGGCACTACTCGCACTATATTTTATCATACTAAATTGGATCTACTTCTATCGATACTTCACTCTTGGTGCTTGGCTAAAGTCTGAACTATCAGCACTAGAGTCTCTTATGATGGGATCAACTGAGATCTCGTCCCAATCATTTTTGTATAACTTTACCAAAAATAGCACAAATAAAAATCGAGAACTTTTTATGCTTGGGCTTCTAGCTGCAACAAAAGATGCGACAAAAGGGCTAAGTACACTCTCTATATTTGCTTCTACTACACCTTTTATAGGGCTTTTTGGTACAGTTGTGTCGATTCTTGATACCTTCACGCATATTGGTCAAAGTGGTACAAGTATGTCACACATTGCTACGGGTGTATCTGATGCTCTTGTTGCAACAGCAGCGGGGATTTTTGTGGCGATTTTTGCTTACACTTACCATCAAGTACTTAAGCGAAAGTCGTATGAGATCATCAACCTTTTAGAGATGCAACGAGATGCGATCATAGCTAGAGGTGCATAAATGGCATATGATTTTGAGGAGAAACCAGAGTTAAACATCACTCCGCTTGTTGATGTTATGCTTGTGCTTCTTGCTATTATGATGGTCATTGCACCTACTATCATCTATGAAGAGCAGATCAATCTACCACAAAGCTCAAAAACCAAAGAGCTATCTAAAATCCCGCCTGTGCACATCACCATCGATAAAAATCGCAATCTAAGCGTCAATAAAGATCGCTTTGATCTAGGAGCTGCGTTTAGCGATAACTTTTATCAATACTCAAAGAAGCTAGATCTAAAAGCAAGTGTGCTTATAAGTGCAGATCGAAGTCTGGATTATGGTGTGGTAATGTCAGTGCTTGGTGCGGTTAAACAAGCAGGATTTACGCAGGTCTCTTTAGCGACAAATGAGTAACAACAACCACTATTTCTATCTAGGCGGACTTTTTTCGTTTAGTTTTTTTGCCCTAGTCATTTTACTTTTTGCAATGCTACTTTACAACAAACAAGATCAGATAACTTATGCACTAACAAAAGATAACTTCGTCTCTATCTCCCTTGATGCCATTCAAAGCTCAGAGCTTATAAAGCCAAAAAGCGATACAAAAAGCAGTGAAGAGAAGCCAAAAGAGAGTGCTTTGCCAAAAGCAAAACCCGTAGAGACAAAAAATAAAAAGATGGATATAAACGATCTCTTTAGTAGCGTAAAGACGCAAGATATCAAAAAAGAGACAAAAAAAGAGGAGATAAAAAAGGAGCAAAAGCGAGTCACTGAAGAGCCAAAAAGTAAGCCAAAAAGCGATGATACCACTAGAAGTGAGTCGCTCCAAAGCAAGCTAGAGAAGTTAAGTAGCGATACAAAAAGCAGTGAAGCTAAAAAGGTTTCAAGCGGTAGCGAGATTAACGAATATAATGCTAAAATTCAGGCACTTGTTTATGAGCATTTTTACCCACCATCAAACTCTGAGGGCAGAAGGGTAAGGGTGGTTGTGGTGCTCAATCCGCTTGGGAAGATGACAGATTTTAGAGTACTAGAGTATAGCGATCATGAGGGGCTTAATGAAGAGATAAGATCCCTCAAAAGTAGACTCGAATCATTAGTATTTCCTAAAAGCCCAAATGGTAAGTCCCAGCAGTTAATCTTAGTTCTTATTCCAGAGGAGAAGTTTTGAAGTTTTTGCTAGCGTTTTTATTTAGTGTGGTTACTCTTTTTGCAAGTGATGCAACTATTGAGATAGTTAAAAAGGTTGATTCTCTACCAAGCTTAGCCATAGAAGATAGCTCTACTGTTGATGATGGCACATTTAGAATGAAGTTTTTTAAGATGCTCTCATCTGATCTTAATGTGCTATCTATCTTCAATGTTGAAAAGCGTTATGCCACTGTAAGCTTCGATGCTTCAAGTGTTTTAGTGGAGAACAAAGATATAAACTATGTCCTAAGATATAAGATCGAAGATGCGATAGGTGGCAAGTACAACATATATGTAAAGATGATCTCAAAAGATGAGGTGGTTTTTAGCAAAAAGTATGAGCTAAATAGCCAAAAGATCTTTATGTTTAGTGCTCACGCCATCGCGTATGATATAAATGAGTTTATGGGTGAAGATAGTGTAGAGTGGATAAAAAGAAGAGTGATCTTCTCTAAGCTTGTGAGTGCACACAATAGCCAGCTTGTTATATCAGACTACACTCTTTCATACCAGCATGTGATAGTCTCTGGAGGGTTTAATGTCTTTCCAAAGTGGGCGAACAAAGAGCAAAATGCGTTTTACTATACATCACTAGATGGTGCTACTCCTGTTTTGAAGCATCTTGATCTAAAAAGCTCCAAGATTACCAATATTAAAGCGGTTGATGGTATGATCATCTGTTCAGATGTAAGCGAAGATGGCTCGAAGCTTCTTCTCTCTATGGCTCCAACAGGGCAACCAGATGTCTATGAGTATGATGTAAAGAGTAAAAAATATAAACAGCTAACAAGCTTCGGTGGCATCGATGTAAATGCACAATATATGAGTGATGGCAAGATCGCCTTTGTCTCGGATCGCATGGGCAATCCTAACATCTTCTCACTCAATCCAAAGACAGGATCGGTGGAGCAGATGGTCTATTATGGTAAAAATAACTCCACTTGTTCAACACATGGAAACTATCTTGTATATAAGTCAAGAGAGAGCTCTGAGCTTTTTGATCAAAATACTTTCAACTTGCACTTGATGTCCACAAAAACAGATGCCATCAGACGCTTAACGGCAGTTGGAGTCAATGAGTTTCCTCGCTTTAGCATAGATGGTGATGCGATTATTTTTATCAAAAACTACCAAACACAAAGCTCTATCGGGGTTATAAGAGTTCATCACAATAAGAACTTTTTGTTTCCACTTGCAAAAGGAAAGATACAGTCGCTTGATTGGTGAGTTTATGTCCGTTTAAATAATGTGTGATATAATTGCAAAATTCTAAAATAGAGGTATACTGTAATGAAAAGTATATTGTTTTCTGGTGTTGTAGCGGCAGCGTTATTGTTTAGTGGATGTAGTAGTAAGGACCCAAAAGTAGAAGACGATAGCGGTGCGTCAGCAGCGAGTAGCTACTCTACTACAAGCAGTACTCCATCATCATCTTCTGAGAGTGTTTCGGGTGGGCTAAGTGAAGCTGAGCTAAAAGCTCAACTCATAACAAGACTTGAGGGTGAGTTGCAAACTATCAATTTTGACTTTGACAAGTTCAATATCAATGCTCAAAATAGAAGTAAAGTCCCAGCAAACGCAGGCATACTAAAAGGTGAGGCAAGAGGTCTTACTACAAAGCTTGAGGGTAACTGTGATGAGTGGGGAAGCGATGAGTACAACATGGCTCTTGGACTAAAAAGAGCAAATGAAGTTAAAAAAGCACTTGTAGCAGAGGGTGTTGATGGATCATCTATCACTATGGTAAGCTACGGTGAAAACAGCCCACTATGTACAGAAAAAACAAGAGAGTGTTGGGCAAAAAATCGTAGAGTAGATTTTAAACTATTACCATAAAAAATGGTGTTTAAACTATTTTACTTAAGCATAACTAGTGCTATCCTGCTAGCTTCAGAGCCTTCGGCTTTTGGAGCAGGGGATCTTGATCAGCCAAACCCTTATGGTTTAACTAAGGCTGAGAGCACGATCCTTCAAACAAAAAAAGATCTTCAAAAAATCAGTGCAAAAAGCAACGATCAAGCCAATCAAGTAGATACCCTAAGAGAGAGAATTGATGGTGTACAAACAATCATAGAGAGTTTGGCAACAAAGAGTCATGAAAATAGGATTTCGCTCAAAAATCTTGAAGAGCAGAGCTTAAAAGATCGCTCAAATAGTAACGAGTTTAACAACCGCTTAGCAGAAGCTCTTGGTGAACAGAGCAAGATTGCAGAAGAAAATAGTGATCAGATTGCAAAAATTAACGCATTTTTGCAAGAGATCACTAAAAAGATAGATCTACTTGAGAAGCGTTTTGCTACAAAAGATGAGCTTAAGAAGCTCTCACAAGAGGTAGCATCTATAAAAAAAACTGCTTCAAACCCCGAGCCAAAACCACAAAGCAACTCAGCTATATCTAAAGATAACGCACAAAATGATACCGAAGCTTCAAAGGCATTTAGATCTAGTGATTATGCAAAAGCTAAGATACTATATGAACATCTAGTAAAAGAGAACTATAAGCCTGCGAAGTCAAACTATATGCTAGGAGAGATAAGCTATTATAGTAAAAATTATAGTGAAGCGATCGCATACTTCAAAAAGAGTGCGTCACTATATGACAAGGCAGAGTATATGCCTACTCTGCTTTTGCATACCGCAATATCTATGCAAAAAAGCGGAGATGAAAGCAGTGCAACTAGCTTTTACAATGCACTTATAAACAACTATCCAGACTCAAAAGAGGCTGGAATAGCAAAGAGCAATATTAAAAATTAAGGAAAAAAATGTCAATAGTCAAAAATCAGATAGTCTCCATAGAGTATGAGGTAAGTGATGGCGTAAGCGTCATAGATAGCAATGTTGGTGCTGAACCGCTTGTGTTTATGTTTGGTAGAGATCAGATAATCCCAGGCTTGGAGAGTGCACTCTCAACTATGAGTGTAGGTCAAAAAAGCGAGGTTTTCATAAAAGCTGGTGACGCGTATGGTGAGTATATGGAAGATGCGACTGATGAGGTGCCAGTTGATCAGTTTGCTGGGATAGATCTAGAGGTTGGTATGACACTTTATGGTCAAGGTGAAAACGGTGAGACTGTTCAAGTTGTAGTAAAAGAGATAGGTGGTGAGTCGGTTGTGATTGACTACAATCACCCACTTGCTGGTAAGGATCTAACTTTTATGGTTACGCTTAACAATATTAGAGAGGCTTCGGCTGATGAGATACTAAGTGGTGTGCCAATCGAGAATGAGAGCAGTTGTGGCACAAACCATGGCGGTGGATGTGGGTGCTAAGATGAGAAAGATCGCAGCTATTTTTGCTGGACAAGGCTCACAAACCATCGGTATGGGTAGAGAGTTTTATGAAAACTCTGAAGTAGCACGAGAGATGTTTGAAGAGGCTGGTAAACGCATAGGCGTTCACTTTGATGAGCTACTCTTTAATGAAAATGATCTGCTAAACCAGACTGCATATACTCAACCTGCTATACTTTTGGTGCAGATGGTAGCGTTTAGGCTCTTTCGTGAGGCTTGCCCTGATGTAGAGTTTAGCTACTTTTTGGGTCACTCTTTGGGTGAGTTTTCAGCACTCTGTGCGAGTGGTGCGATCGACTTCGTAGATGCGGTAGAGCTTGTGCATAGACGAGGTCAGCTTATGCAAGATGCTTGTAGCGACATAGACGCAGGTATGATGGTGATTTTAGGGCTGGCAGATGATGTGGTTGAACAGATAGCATCAGATGCAAGAAAAGAGGGTAAAAAAGTTTGGGCGGCTAACTATAACCAAGACTCACAGATAGTTGTAGCTGGGATCAAGTCTGATCTTGTGGCGTTAGAGAGTGTTTTTAAAGAAGCTGGTGCCAAAAGAGCAATGCTACTCAATATGTCAGTTGCAAGTCACTGTCCACTACTCTCTAGTGCTGGTGAGCCACTAGGTATGCTTATGGAGTCGATGATTGAAGATAGCTTTAGCTCGCCAATCATCTCAAATGTTACAGCTCTTCCATACTCAAGCAAAGCTGAAGCACTAGATCTGCTAACAAAACAGCTTGTAGAGGGTGTTAAGTATAAGCACTCCATAGTTGCCATAGAAGATGAGGTAGATCTATTTGTTGAGTTTGGAAATGGCACAGTGCTAAAGGGGCTAAACAAAAAGATCACTCAAAAAGAGACGCTAAATGTTTTAGATCTAGCATCTCTTGAAGCGGTAAAAAGTGAGATCTGCTAGATGAAGATAGCGATCTTAGGAGCTATGAGCGAGGAGATTGAGCCTATACTTGAGGCTGTGGGAGAGTATAAAACCACTCGCTATGCTGACAACAACTACTATGAAGCAAGCTACAAAGGCTTAGATCTAGTCATCGCCTACTCTAAGATTGGAAAGGTTTTCTCCTCTCTTAGTGCAGCGGTGCTAATCGAGCATTTTGGGTGTGAAAAGCTACTTTTTAGTGGTGTTGCAGGAGCAATTACACCTACACTAAAGATAGGCGATATCGTGATTGCTTCAAAGCTTGCACAGCATGATCTAGATATTACAGTATTTGGGCACCCTTATGGCTATGTGCCAGAGGGGAGCGTTTTTGTTGAGGCAGATCGTGAGCTAAACCTGCTTGCTCATAGTATAGCAAAAGATCTAGGCATCGAAGTGGTGGAGGGTGTCATCGCAACAGGTGATCAGTTTGTAGCAGATGAGACTCGCAGAAGCTTTATAGAGCGGACATTTAAAGCAGATGCTCTTGAGATGGAGGGAGCAAGTGTAGCGGTAGTTTGTCACTCTCTTGGCGTGCCATTTTTTATACTTAGATCTATCAGTGATGCAGCTGATATGGAGGCGGGCTTTAGTTTCGATGAGTTTTTAAAAAGTAGTGCAGAGGTGAGTGCTAAGTTTGTGCTTGCAATGGTAGATAGGCTTGGGCGTTAAGATCTCCAAAAAGATCATGAGTCAGCTTGGCAAAACAAACGCCGAGTATGGCTTAGTAGAGGAGGGTGATCGCATACTTGTCGCTTTTAGTGGCGGTAAAGATTCGCTCACACTTTTGCATGCTCTTAGAGAGCAACAACGCCGTGCACCATTTGGCTTTGAGATGATCGCAGTTACTGTTAGCTACGGTATGGGCGAAGATCTAAGCTCTTTAGCCAAGCACTGTAAAGAGCATGGCATCACTCATCATATCTATGACACTTCGGTTTATGAGGTGGCTCAAGAGAAGATTAGAAAAAATTCATCATTTTGTAGCTTTTTTTCTCGTATGCGTAGGGGAAGCCTATATAGTGCAGCTATAAAGTTTGGGTGTAATAAGGTAGCTCTAGGGCACCATTTAGATGATGCTGCGGAGAGCTTTTTTATGAACTTTACCTACAATGGACAGCTTCGCACTCTTGCTCCAAAGTACACATCAGATCGTGGTATCGTGGTGATTCGCCCACTCATACAACTTCGCGAGAGACAGCTAGCGGCATTTGCAAAAGATAATGACTTTGCTACTATTGGTGATGAGGCTTGCCCATCGATGAGGTTTGATATAAAAATGCCTCACGCAAGGGCGAAAACAAAGGCGATGCTAGCTGATCTTGAAGAGCAGTTTCCAAAGCTCTTTGTGTCATTAAATGCAGCATTTAAAAATATATCTACTGAGAGTTTTTTTGATAAAAAGTTTCTAAAGTAGCTATAATTTCACAATTTATTTAAAGGATTTGCTAGATGGGTAGAGCGTTTGAGTATAGAAAAGCAGCTAAGTTAAAGAGATGGGGAGCGATGTCTAAGCTTTTTCCAAAGCTTGCAAAGATCATTACACATGCCGCCAAAGAGGGCGGAGGTGATCCAGATATGAACTCTAAACTTCGCACCGCCATACTAAATGCTAAAGCTGAAAATATGCCAAAAGAGAATATCGAAGCAGCAATCAAGCGTGCCACTTCAAAAGATATGGCAAATATGCAAGAGGTGAACTTTGAGGGCAAACTGCCTCATGGTGTGCAGGTTTTTATAGAGTGTATGACAGATAATAACACTAGAACCGTTGCAAGCGTAAAGAGTATACTCTCCAAAAATGGTGGTGAGATGCTAACTAAAGGCTCGCTTGATTTTATATTTGATAGAAAGGCGATCTTTGAGTTTGTGCCTAGCGAGGGAGCAGATCTTGAGGAGCTTGAACTTGAGCTAATAGACGCTGGACTTGAAGAGCTTGAGCTTGTAGAGGGTATGGCTTATGCTACTGCTGATTATGCAAGTTTTGGAAGCCTAAACTCTGCACTAGAGGCGATGGGAGTAGAGATCAAAAAAGCAACCCTAGAGAGGCTCGCAAATACACCTATAAACATCAGTGATGAACAACAAGAGCAGATAGATAGGGTGCTAGAGCGACTAGATGATGATGAAGATGTACAAAAGGTCTACACTAACATAGCGTAGGCTTATCTTTGGGAGGTTTTAGCCTCCCATAACCGCGTTGCCCATATCCCACATAGGTACAAAAATACCAAGAGCAAGTAGTAAAACCATAGCAGCAAGTATAAATAGCATAATCGGCTCAATAGCCTCGCTAAGTCCATCTATGATGGCATCAAAACGCATTTTGTAGTATTGTGCTACCTTATTCATCATCGAATCAAGCGTACCACTATCCTCGCCAGCTCGAACCATCTGTATGATCATATTTTCAAAGAGTTGTGTCTCGTTTAGTCCGCTACTAAGGCTTGATCCCTTCTCGACAGACTGCCTTACATTTAGCAGTTTTGCCTTTAGTGGAAGTGCATCTATCATACTAACAGTTGTGTCAAGTGCTTCAGCTACTGGGATCCCAGCTCTAATCAGCTCAGAAAAAACCAGTGTAAAACGACTAAGATTTGCGTTTAGCATGATGTTTTTGATGAGATAAGTTTTGAGCAAAAACTGATGCCAGCCATATCTAAAGTTGGTGGAGGTGTTTAGCATATAGCGAAAGATGATGATAAAAATGATGATGCCACCTAAGAGATATAGCCCATAGTTGTTAAAAAGATGCTCTAGTTTTAGTAGTATAAGCGTAGGTAGGGGCAGCTCTGCTCCTAGTTTTTCAAACATATTTTTAAAGTTTGGTACAACATATGAGATGAGGATCGTAAAAGCTACCGCCATAGCGATCATAACATTTCGTGGGTACGCCATCGCTTTTTTGAACTTTAAGATGTTTGCTCTAATCTCCTCTAGCATATCAGCAAGCGAAACTAGTGCAGTATCGAGGTTACCTGTTTTTTCACCTAGGGCTACCATTGCAATGGTTAGATGCCCAACCTCATACCTAAACTGCTCAAGCGATTTGGATAGTGAAGATCCTTGGTTTATATCATCAGCTAGCTTTGCAAATACGCCCTTGAGTGCAGAGTCAGTAGATGATCTAGAGATCTCACTTAGTGCATCATATATGGAGATGCCCGCATTTACCATAACCGCAAGCTGTCTTATAGCACCTATGAGAGCATCTTGTTTTAGTTTTTTCTTTCTAAGTGAGGAGGCAAAAGATGCCTGAAACTTTTTAAATTTTAGATCAAGTGGCTCTTCGCTTGGAGCTACTTTGATCAAAATGCCTGTATACTTTAGCTTTGCTAGCTCGTTAGCGTGTTTTCTATCTTGTGCGTAGAAGCTAAAATTCTCTCTTTTACCTTTTGTTATTACTGTTGCTGTGAAGTATTGCATTATCTTGCCACCTTTAAGACTTCATCTAGGCTTGTTTTGCCCTCTAGTGCCTTGTCTATGCCGTTTTTTAGCATACCAACAAAGCCCTCTTTTAACGCCTGCTCTTTGATCTGATCTATCAAAGCACCTTTGGCTATAAGACTACTGATCTCCTCGGAGATGCTTAGCACCTCACTTATCATCTCTCGACCTATATAGCCACTCATATTGCACTCCTTGCAACCACTTCCTTTGTAGAATTTACTGTTTGGTGGTATGAGATCTCCTAGCTCACCAAGTGCAGTTGCGGGAGCTTCTGTTTCAACTTTGCAGTGAGGGCAGATCTTGCGAACAAGCCTTTGAGCCTGTATGGCAACTACTGCACTACTGATGAGATACTCTGGGATCCCCATATCTGACATACGAGTTATGGCACTAATAGAGTCATTTGTGTGTAGAGTTGAGATGACTAAATGCCCAGTTAGAGCTGCTTTTATAGCGATCTCTAGTGTCTCTTGATCCCTTATCTCCCCGATCATTATCTTGTCTGGATCTTGACGAAGTATAGATCTAAGAGCTGCTGCAAATGTTAGACCGATCTTTGGGTTTACTTGCACTTGTTGGATAAGATTCATTCTATACTCAACGGGATCTTCGACTGTGATTACCTTATCTTCGGTGTTTCTAAGCTCATTTAGAGCACCATAGAGCGTAGTTGTTTTACCACTTCCTGTTGGACCAGTTACTAGTATGATCCCATAAGGCACATGAAGAGCTTTGATAAACTTAGCGTAGTTTGCCTCGTCCATACCAGCTTCTTCTAGCTTAACAAGAGCTTTTTGTTTGTCAAGTATCCTCATAACGATAGACTCACCATAGAGTGTTGGCAGAGTTGAGATACGGTAGTCAAACTCTCTATCTCCTACCATGGAGCTAAACCGCCCATCTTGAGGCTTTCGTCTCTCGGCTATATCGAGGTTTGCAAGTAGTTTTAGACGCGATGAGAGGGGCGGGAAGATGTCATTATCAAAGATAAACATTTCAGCTAGCCTGCCATCAACTCTGGCTCTAACCTTACAGTTTTTCTCGCACGCTTCTATATGGACATCGCTTGCTCTGTTTTTTATACAAGCACTAAGGATCACATCTATGAGCTGAAGGATCGAGGAGGCTTGCTGTTGTTCTTCTAGCGAGGCGATGGAGTTTAGCTCATCTCGGATCTTTTTGATAAGCTCTTTTATGCTATCTTTGATCTCAATTTTGTATATATGTGCTTCGATCTGCTTTTGCGTAGCAACTGCGATCTTGATCGGTTTTTTGGGAAAAAATCTCTGTATATTTTCTCTAGCATCAATGTCGAGAGGATCTTTGATCGCTACCATGATAGCTAGATCATCTTCAAGCACAGGGATAGCACCACATCTTTTTAACTGGTTTAGTGGTACTTTTTCGCTTAGTTTAAAGTCTAAGTCGATAGAGTCAAGATCTAAAAATGCTATGTTTTGTCTCTTTGCAAGCTCTTGAAGTACCTTTTTTTTGTCTATAAAGTCATACTCATCTGCTAGATCTATGGTGTACTCGCCTGCTATGATGCGTTCTACTATATATCTAGCGAGTCTATCTGTTGTCATAAATCCAGATAGCACTAGATCTCTAAGAGCTACTTTAGATGATAGCCCTCTTGAGACAAGCCTATCAACCTGAGACTGCATAATATAGCCATCTTTAAGTAGATGAGTTGTTAAAATATCCATATTTGCTCCTACCAATAGATGTGACGCTCTACAAAAGTAGAGTCTTTATATTTTTCTATGATCATTTTGTTTAGTTTTGGATCATGTTCAAGATAGAGCTTGTAGGTTATGCTATCATCTATGTTATCTACTAGGCTAAAGGACTCTTTGCCTTTTGTGTATGGCTCTTTGGTGTAGAGATCAAACACTTTTGAGAGTATATACTCAGTCGTTGGCATATTTAGCCCAGAGATATCATAGCCATCGTTTATGCTATAAAAGAGGAGCTTTTTTTGCATAAGTACTATGGAGAAGTATGAAGCGTTTGCTCTACCCTCTTTAGTAAACTTTAGCGAGGCTATGGGCACTGCTAGGCGATCTATGTAGTCAGCATAGAGGCACCCATAAGCATAAAGGCTCAAAAACTCCTCATCTTTTAGGTTTTGGTTAAATGCGTTAAAACCCTTTTTGCACACCTGCTCATACTCTTTTTTGTTATAGAGATCTGCTAGCTCCTCTTTGATGTTTGATCCAAAGAGTGCTATACTAAGAAGTAAAAAAAGTAAGCTTTTCATTTGAACTTTCCTGAGTGTATATCGCCTAGTAGCTGTTTTGCTGCTTGTGAATTGCTATGCGAGATGTAGCGTTTTAGCGTCTGAGCAGCATCATCTTTTTTGCCTAGCTTCACTTGAGATTTTGCAAAAATTAGCCAACTATCTTCGATATCATTTTTTATATTGTTGGTGATGAGTGCGTAGTCATAGGCACTCTCCCACTCCTCTAGTTGATAATATTTTTTAGCAACAAATAGGCTAAGAGCGGGGTTGTTGCTGTTTTTAAATCGCTCTATGACCGAGGAGAGATTTTGTCTCTCATCGGTTTTGGTTATAGTGATCTTTGGCTCCTCTTTTGGTGCTTCTTGTGGTAGTGTCTCTTGCGATAGCATCTCTTGCTTAGCCTGCTCTTGTTTGATCTGCTCTTGTTTGGCTATCTCTGGCTCTTCTAGCAGGGTGGGCTTTGATAAGATAGGCTTTGGCATAGGTTTTGGAGTGTACTCATCTATGTGCTCTAAAAAGCCAAGAGATGGAGTAAGTAGCACTTGTGCCTGATTTTTGCTCGGCTCATCTGCTACTATCTGCACTATCTCTTGCTTCGCCATCTCTTGCGATGCCTCTTTTGGTGCTATCTCTTGCTTGATAGGCTCTACTACTACTTTCTCGGAGTTGTAAGGCACTAGCATAAATAGACCAACTACAACTACTAATATGATCACGCCAGCATAAGGAGCTCTCTTTTTTAGCGTATATTTTTTATGCCTTGACTCTAGTTCATATAGATCAATCATTTAAAAACCCTGTATGAAGAGCCGCCATCTCCACCATTTTTAGTGGTATTTTGCCCTTAAAAGCCCTTTTGGGCAAAGTCTGCTCATATAGATGACAGATCTCAAATAGGCAAAAAAGTAGCTTGTTTGTGTTGCGATAGTTCCCATCTGTGAGCCTGTGTATAAGCTTAATGGTTGATGGGTTAAACATAGTAACTACATCTAGCAGGTTGTTTTGGATAAGTTTTTTCTGTACATAGATAGAGATCTCCTCCATAGATGCGTTTTGCATCTCAAAACTCTCCCAGATGCGTGTTTGAAAGTGCTCTTTTGCTATCAAATCCTCTTCAGCTGTTTTATGTAAAGAGATGACAAACTTTATATTTCTAGTATCTGATAAAAGTCTGATCTTCTCCATAGCAGTTGGACTATATAGCTGTGCCTCATCTAGCATCACAATAGGTGTTGGCTCATCGCCTAGATCTTTAGATCTAACTATCTTTATGAACTGTGTGAAGTTAAGCTCACCATCATACTCTATGCCATATAGATCTTGAGCCAAAAGTTTATAAAACTCATTCTCATCTAGTATGGGTGTGGCGTAGATGAGTGCTTTTTGAGTCTGCAAAAGCTTAGCATGTAGCTTAGCTAGAAGCATACTTTTGCCCGTTCCTGGCTTGCCATATAGCAAAACCATCTTAAGAGGCTTTGCAACAGAGCCAAGCAGGGCATCAAAAAGCATAGAAGCTCTATCTATATTTACATATCCATTTACATCAACAGTGTCTAAAAAAGAGTCTCGAGCCGCTTCGTACATGTCGCATTATTCTTTATCTTCTTGCATTATCTTAACAGCTTTTGAGGCACTATCCATAAGATCATCTGATAGCTCTTCATAACCTAGATCTGCTAGTGAGAGACCCTTTTTATCTTTTGATATGATGTGTGGCTCTATGATGATAACTAGCTCATGTGTGTTTTTTGTCTTGTTTTCAAACTTGAAAAAATAGTCAAGAACAGGTATGTCACCAAGGATAGGTACCTTTTTTACATCTAGTCCATTTGTGGTGTTGATGAGACCACCTAAGATGATCCTCTCTCCATCGTGAACTTTTACCACAGATGATAGCTGTCTGCGACTTAGATCTGGTGGCATTTTTCTATCTTGTCCAAGTACTATGGACATATCGGAGGTTGTCTCTGATAGAGATGGGTTAATCTTTAGCGTAATGGCGTCATTATCAGAGATCTCAGGAGTGATATCTAAAAGTACCCCAGCAAAAACTGACTGAAGATCCTCATTTTGAGTAGTGAGTGAGCCTGCAGTCCCAGCAGTAGAGAGTGACTCAGACATTATCTTGTAGAAGTACTCTGTACCAGCGGAGATAAGGGCAGGTTGGTTGTTTAGCGTTAGTACTTTTGGGTTTGATATGGAGGTTACATCGCCTTGAGTTTTCAAAAACTTGATCACCTCATTTAGGTTACCTTTTGATGACATCTGAAATATGTGACCATTGTTAGCACCCGCATCTTTTGTCATAGATCCAAAGTCGGTCATACCAGAGATGATGCCCCCTTCGTTTGTAAAGTCTAGGACATTTTTTTTGCCTACGAGGTTAAAGGACATATCTATGTCTTGAAGCTTATATAGTTGGCTCCAGTCGATCCCTGTCTGTTTGTTATCATTGAGGTTTACCGATAGTAACTGTACATCGATGAGTACTTGGAGTTGAACCTTATCTTGTAGATCTTTTAGGTACTTCTCAAGTCTTTGCATCTGTCTTGTGGTCGCCGATACAGTTATGAGACCCGCGTTTTTGTTTATGATAGGAGCTTCAGCTTGGTATCTATCTTCTGGGCGATTTAGCACACTTTTAAGCTCTTCATCAAGAGCCCCCCAGAAGTCTAGCTCATCTTCGCTTGTGATCTTTGTGCCAGATTTGCCAGCACCTCCCCCGCCTGCTTCTTCATCACTGCTTGTAGATCTGTTTCTACTGTTTTGCGAGCCCATTCCAGCACCCTCAGAACTAAGCGTGATGTTTGTGTTTGACTCACTCTTTCTTTGTGAGAGTATGTAGTCGATTGAGAATACTCTTGTCTCAAGATATGCGATGCGAAGGAGATTGTTTACATAGCTATAAGAGATGTTGTTCTCTTTTAGTATGATATCTAGCACCTCATTTAGCGTGAGGTTGTTGAAGTTGGTTTTGTTTAGTTTTTTCTCCAAAAACTCCTCTGCATGAGGGTCTGTTACGACTATACTAAAGTCACACTCATCGCTAAGTTGCTCTATAAAGTCGATAATCTTCGTCTCTTTTGTAGAGCTTATACTAAAAAGCTCATAGGAGCAGTCGCCAGCTATTAAGCTACTACTAAGTAGTGTGGCTAGCAGGCTTAAGTAGATTTTTCTTATAGGTTTCATGATTGTACCGTCCTATCTGTTTTTAAATTTTATTTTGTTGGTAGTAGCAGTTGTGAGTGCTTTTGTGCTATCTTTACTGTGCAGAGTTGCACCCGATTTGCTGATCGCTATAACTCTATATTGGTCGATCTTATCACCTTCTGCATACCATGCGTCATTTATGAGAGCTTTTTCGTTCATCACCATGCTAAGGGTATAAACCTTTGGTGGTTTTGGTGGCTCTACTGGTTTGGCAACGCCCTGTTTAGATCCATCGCTTTTTGGTCTATTTAGAAAGACAAAAGGATCGCTAATGCCCACGATATTCACAGCTTCTCTTTTTGGCTTGATCGCTTCGATCTGTGTATCGATCCACTCTAGTTCATCACTTGCATAGACAACTACTATTAGTAGTGTAAGTATAGTAAATATCTTTTTCATCTGTAAGTTATCCCCCATACTGAGATGTTTAGCTTAGACTCTAGCTTATCTTTAGCATTGATGCTAAAGTTATGCAGATCCACTACTAGCTCGCTCTGCTCAAGAGAGTTGATAAACCCTAGTGTATCTGTGTAGCTTGCTACGATATCTAGATCAATATCAAGCACATGCCCAAACGCCTCTTTGCTCTCAACTAGCTTGTTGCTAAAGGTGTTGATCTTGACATTGTGCTTTTGGGCATTTTTCGAGATAGAGTCAAGGTAAGCTCCCCACAGCTTCTCATCATAAACAAGCGAGTCGATCGCCATGATCCTATCTTTGATGATGCGGTTTGCCTCACTGGTTTTTACAAGCTCTTCATTTGCCTTTAAGATCTCCTGATTTAGAAGTGCAACTTTTTGTGCTGAGTTTGCTTGTAAGTAGGCTTTGTCGCCATTTATCTTGCCTTGGATTTCGCTCACTTTTTTAGACTCTGCTGTAAAGTCATCAAGGGAGAGATCATAAAATGGGTAAGCAACACCAAAGGCTAAAGCTACGATCATTATATAGACCATATTTTTATCTTTTTGTGACTTGCCCGCAAAGAAGCGATCCACCGCTTGAAGCAGGTTTTCTAATTGTAGTCTCATACTCATAGCAGACTCACTTTCAGCTGGCTAAAATAGAGCTGTTGGTTGGTTTCAAAAGAGATCTTCTCTAGTGCAAAACTAAACTGACCCTCATAGCTTTTTGTTAGATCTTCTAGTAGCTTTGTGATGTTGATATTGCTTTTTGAGACAAGCTCAAGTGCAAGCTCTTTTTTGCTCTTAGACTCCCCATCTTCTGTGTAGTTTAGAGCACCTACTTTTATGTTGTGTTTTGCTAGCTCTTTTGATAGCGTGTTTACAAAAGAGGCTTTCATAGGGTAGTTTACCTTGACATCGTGGATCTTAACAAGAGTATTTTTCTTCTCATCATACTCTGCAAGCTCCTCATTTAGCTTTTTGTTTATGGCTAGTTTCTCATCTGTTTTAGTCTTGATCTCAGCTTCTCTTATTATACGCTGACCATGTAGATCGTTGTACTCATTTTGTAGCATGTTGTACTGCATACTTTGTGCATATGAGAGTGTATAGTAGCTAAGTGGGTACAAAAACGCTAGCAGAAGCGAGGCTGCAACAAGGAAGAGAGCTTTTGCACTCTCTCGTTTGATAAACTTTGGCGGTCTATGGAAGATGCTAAAGTTACACTCATAGCGTTCACTCTCTCTTGTGATGGTAAAGAGGTGCATAAGTGTATGGATAGGAGATATAAACGAGCTACTTTTGAAAAATGAGTACTCAAACTCAAGTGAGCTGCTTTTGATGCCTAGCTCAACTTCACATATCTCATCTAGGCGTGAAGCTGCTTGGATCTCAAAGTCTATGTAGATCTTGTTTATCTTCTCTATATCAAAAGCCCGCTTAGCGTATGTCAAGATATCGCTCACACTAGCAAACATCTCTTTGTATAGCTTGAGTAGCTCAAGCTTGTGCGGGTTTTGTGAGTGCTTGAGATTTTCATCTCTTATCATCGCTACAAAAGAGCCGTAGCTGATATTTTCGCCAATTAGCTCACAAAACCTCTCATGTAGCTCTGCTAAAGAGTGGTTGAGAGACTTTGTATATATAAACTCACTCTGTCTATATAGTGTAAAAGAGGCGTCATTTCGCTCTATATATATAAACGCCTCAACTTGCGAGTCACTAATAATATCTCTGGTGTAGAGAGGCTTATATAGCAGAGGTAGTGGTGTAATGTAGTCTATGTACTTGATCTTACCAAGAGCGTTGCCAAAAGCAGTCTCCAATGATTGTGGCTCAACTACAAAGACATTAAAGACTCTAAGAGTGTTATCTTTTCTGTTGTGAACTTCTGTGTACTCTATGGAGTACTCAATAGCTTGATCGAGCCCTAGCTCGTCGTAAGCCTTACTATATATGGCATCGTAGATGTCATCGTCTGGGATATTTTTGCTCAAAGAGACTTGGGTAACTATAAAGTTCTTTGTGCTCAGATATGAAATATTGTACCAATTTTTGTCATATAGCGGGTTTTCTATCGGCTCTAGCAAGTTAGCTTGAGAGCCTGCGTAAGAGTTGCTATAAGGATCAATGGACAATACACTGGCTAAAGAGTGCTGTCTTTTTTTACTCATTGTTACTAATCCTGTATAAAGTGAACCTTTGACATAAAGCAAAAATCACTGTTTTTGTAAAACTCAACTCTGTAAACTAGCCCATCATTATCTAGCGAAAATCTATGTTCAAAATCCTTGAGACCTATCTCAAAGTCACTCTCATCAACATAGCCTTTTGCTGTAAAGCCGATCAGGTTTACACGGTAGTCACTATCTTTTACGATCTTAATACTGTTTTTGACAAAAATATCTTCCGAGGCCTTAAAACTTCTAAGCTCGCCATCTACTTCTGCTTCAAAACTATCTTTGCACTCCTCTACACTTGTAAAGGTTTGTGTGCCAAGAGTGGCTATTTTTTTGTTACCAATATAAACAGTATAAAAAGAACCCTCTCTTGCAATACTCCCTAGCGTATGTGAAAAGCTAAAAATATTGTCAGATGATTTTATCGGAATATAGCTTAAAGTTTTTTTGATATTGTTTAGATCTAAGAAAAAGTTATTATTTATACTCAGTTTGCCATAATTATTTATTATTTTCTCTAAGCTTGCCTCATTTAGCTCAAACTCCCTTGTGTAAGCAATACCGATGTTTATCATAAACTCCTCTATGGCTAGTAGATGGTAGAATACTTTTTGCTCAAGAGTAGGCAAATTTTTGCTACTCTCTAGTGCAAAGGCGGGTTTGTTGTGAGTTACGGCAAAATATGTCAAAGAGAGTTGCATCGCCTCATCTTCATATCTTGTTTTTGTATTTTTGACATTATAAGCGTGGTGATCTTGAAGTAGTTTTTTATTTACCCCATCTCGCACACTTGTGGCTATCTCGCCTAGGTTTGCAAAGGGTAGATCTGCTCCTATCTCGCACTGGTCGATGACACAAGATTGTCCCCACGCATTTGGGTTAAAGATGCTTCCATGGCTCTCTTGTCTATAAAATCCTGAACCATCGTGAAGGTTTAGCACCAGAGATACTTTTGGATCTAAGATCACTTTTTTGATCTGCTCAATCACCTCCTTATCTTTGTCACCCTCTTTTATAAATGAGAATTTTCGATTCATATCGCCATAGATACCACGGGAGTTTTTCTGTATGCTATAACTGTTGAGGTTGGGGACGATCCAGAGATTGTTGGACTCTATATCATAGTATTTTGCTAGTATAGAAGCTGCAAAGTAGCTACCCTCTTCATCACCGTGGATACCGCCGATGACTAGCAGGGTGGTGTTTGAGTCGCTATTTTCTTTTTTGACTAGCTGTATAGTAGATGCACTCAGAGTCACAGCTAAGAGCAGGGCTATTGTTGCAAATACCCTCAGCAAACTATTTCTCAGCTATGATTTTTAGTCTATTTTGTTCATCAAGCTTTGCTACAAGAGTTTTGTTGCCATTAAATGAGAATGAGTCTGATCTATACTGCTCATAAAAAGAGATATAAAATATACCATCATCATTTGGGTATGCAACAACTGTTAGATCTTTAAAAACTATGCTTTTTCTCTCATTTTTGCTAAAAACTCTCTTTTTGTACTCTTTAAACTTTGCTATCTCCATACCATCAAATCGCTTGAAAGTCTCATCGTAAAATGATAGATAGCTCTCAAGTTCATCATATTTCCAAGCATATCGCCACTTATATAGTTGTGCTAGGATCGATGAGTAGATCTCTTTTGGCAGATCTGTTTTGACTTTTTGTTCATCTACTATAAGTATGGTGTTATCTATATGTATGTTTTTGTTTAGGCACTCTATATTGTCGTTGCCAACGGCGATACAACCTCTTGTAAACTCATCTCTGCTCTCTTGCTCTGGCAAACCATGGATCCAGATCCCATTGCCATCTTTGCCACGATAGCGATCATATAGGTTTGGATATGATGTCACAAATGCGATAGGGCCATAGAATGGATCTAGCTTTGTATCTTTTGAGAGTTTTTGTGTTAGCTCATAGACACCCACGGGAGTCTTAAGATCGCCCTGTTTTAGTTTGTCACCTTTTACTTTTCCTATAAAAGCTTTGTGCTGTTTTTTGAAGTAGTATGTGCCATTTTCATCAAGCGTATAAAAATCAAGTGTCGATAGCGATTTGTCGCACGCTAAGATGTTATCGTATGACTCAAAGTAGCCAAATTTGGTGTCGCTTTTTGCCACCACTCCTTGCCAATACTCACTCTTTGTAAGCTCAATATCTAGCTCTTTTTCGATGTTTGCTATACCATTTAGCCTATAACTTGTAAGTATATCGTTTGCGTAAATATTTGCCACTATAAGAAGTGCCAATATAAGTCTCATTGCGTGTAACCTGCCTCTTTTAAGTACTCTTTATCTTTGCTCCAGTTCTTTTTAACTACAACCTCTAGGTCTAAAAAGCACTGTTTTTCACTAAGCTCTTCTATCTTTGCTCTAGCATATTTGCCGATGCGTTTGATACTCTCACCACCTTTGCCGATGACTATTGGTTTTTGTGACTCTTTTTGTAGGATTATTTTAGCAAATATTTTATCAACTTTGCCCTCTTCGATGATCTTTTCGATCAAAACATCGCTCTCATAGGGTACTTCGTCACTAACTTTTGCAAAAATCGCCTCTTGAATGAAGCCAGCATATATATCTCTAACAAGCTCGCTTGTTAGATCATCTGGATCATAGAGATATGGTGAGTTTGGTAAAAGCGATGCCACAACATCTAAAAGGTGTGTGTGTGAGAGTTTTTTGGGGATCGCAACAGGTATGAGTGCCTCGAAGTGATCACTTAGGTGGTTGTATAAAGAGATCTTTTTTAGTAGCTTCTCTTGTGAGACTTGATCTACCTTTGTGAGTGCTACTATGTGCTTTACTTTGCCATCATTAAGAGCCAAAAACCGCTCATAGTTTTCTATACTATCTGTTACAGGAGCAAGATAGAGGATCAGATCTGCATCTCCCATCGCTCGCATCGCCTCTTCTAGCATAAACTTGTTGAGCAGTTTCTCTCTCTCATGAAGCCCTGGGGTATCTACAAATATGATCTGAGCTTTACCGTGCATCACAATAGCGTTTGATCGTTTGCGAGTGGCGTTTGCTTTTTGACTAACCATGGCTATCTTCTCGCCTAGTAGGGAGTTTAGTAGAGTGCTTTTGCCTGCATTTGGGCGACCGATAAGTGCTACAAAACCCGCTTTGGTATTGGTTTGTGTCATAGTATGTACCTTGAGAGATCGCTATTGCTTACCACTTCGCCAAGCTTGCAGTAGACATACTCCGCACTAATAGTGTAGGTTTTGCCACTATACTCGCTTGCTTCAAAGCTGATCTCCTCAAGCAGCTTCTCAAGTACAGTATGCAGACGCCTTGCTCCTATATCTTCGGTGTTTTGGTTTGCTAAATGAGCTAGTCGTGCGATCGCATCTATGGCATCTTCGCTAAACTCTAGATCTACCCCCTCAACCGCCAAAAGTGCTTTGTATTGGGTTAGAAGTGAGTTTTTGGTTTGAGTTAGTATAGATCTAAGCACCTCTTCGCTAAGTGGTTCAAGCTCTACGCGGATAGGAAAACGCCCTTGAAGCTCAGGGATTAGATCACTTGGTTTACTTAGATGAAATGCCCCCGCAGCGATAAAGAGTATATGATCTGTTTTTATAACGCCATATTTGGTAGTGACGCTACTGCCCTCAACGATAGGAAGCAGATCTCTTTGAACTCCCTCTTTGCTTGGGTCATTTCGTGAGCTACTTTTTGCACTCACTGCTATCTTGTCGATCTCATCTAAAAATATAATGCCCCCATCTTCAGCACGCCTAAGTGCTTCTGCGTTGATGCTTGAGCTATCTATGAGCTTAGAGCTTGCTTCGAGGCGGAGCAGATCTTTTGCCTCCTTGATGCTCACGCTTCGCTTGTTCTCCTCTTTGTTTAGCTGGGTAAATAGCCTTGTGATGCTCTCTTGAGCCTTTTGCATCTCAGGCGGAAGAGTGGAGTCTGCTAGCTCAAAATGCACCTTTTGGATCTCAATCTCTATGATCTTGTCGTCCATCTCGCCACTAAGTACCCGCTCTTCCATGCTTTTTAGTAGTTTTTGGTAGGAGGCTTGTTTCTCCTCGCTACTGCCTGAAGGTAGTGGCGGGACAAGTTTTTCTACGATCCTATTTACTATATAGTTCTCTATCTCTTTAGCAAACTGCTCCTCTTTTTGCTCTCTTATCATCGAGATAGACGCAGTTACTAGATCTCTTACCATCGACTCTACATCTCGCCCCACAAAGCCAACTTCGGTATATTTGCTAGCTTCAACTTTTATAAATGGCACACTCATCATCTTAGCAAGTCTGCGTGAGATCTCAGTTTTTCCAACCCCTGTTGAGCCGATCATAAGGATATTTTTAGGAGTGATCTCCTCTTGAAGCTCTCTGCTAAGCTGTTTGCGTCTATGTCTTGTTCTAAGTGCAACTGCGATGGATCTTTTGGCACTATCTTGCCCGATGATATATCTATCAAGATACTGGACTATCTCTTGTGGAGTCAAATTATTCACCTAATGTTAAGATTTTGATGTTGTCGTTGGTATAAACACATAGATCAGCTGCTACTTTTAAGCTCTCTTTGACAAGCTCACTCGCACTTAGATCTGCATGTTTTGCCAACGCTCTAGCAGCACTTATGGCGTAGTTGCCACCACTGCCAATCGCTGCGATAGCTCCATCTTCTGGCTCAACCACATCGCCATTGCCTGTTAGTATAAATATATGTTCTAGATCTAGAACTATCATCATCGCTTCTAGCCTGCGAAGTACGCGATCTTTTCGCCATGCTTTACTAAACTCCACGACAGACTTTAGCAGATCTCCTTTTTTGTCTTCTAGGTGCGTCTCAAACATATCAAATAGGTTAAACGCATCGGCGGTGCTTCCCGCAAAACCAGCGAGTATCTTGCCATTATAAAGAGATCTGATCTTTGTAGCGTTACCCTTTAGCACAGTTGAGCCAAAAGTGACCTGCCCATCTCCGCCTATAACTGCTTGGTTTTTGCCTCTAAAGGCTAAGATCGTTGTGGCTTCAAGCATTACTCGGCTACTACTTCTATGTGAAGTTTTGCATGGATCGCGTGACCTAGCTTTAGATCTAGTGTATGGCTTCCTAGCTCTTTTATGGCACTCTTATCAGTGATGCTCTTTTTGTCTATCTCGATGCCATGCTTTTCAAGTAGCTCTTTTGCAACATCATCTTTGGTTATAGCTCCAAAGAGTGCACCATTTTCGCCCGCTTTTTTGGCTATGACAACCTTTAGATCTTCTAGCTTTTTAGCAGTAGCCTTTAGATCTGCTATCTCTTGAGCAAGTGCTATTTTGGCGTTTTTCTCATCTTCTGCGTGCTGAGCTAACACCTCAGTGGTTGCTGGTTTTGCAAACCCTTTGGCTATTAGGAAGTTTTTGCCATAACCATCTTTTACCTCTTTTACCTCACCCACTTTGCCAAGGGATTTTACATCTTTTATAAGTAGAACTTTCATTTTTACCTCACTATGTCAGATCTGTACGATACTATGCCGTATGTTAGGTTTGCGATCTTGTACCCTTGTTCACGCAGGATCCTAGCGACATAAGCACTCCTACTACCTACATGGCAGTAGAGTATGATGCTATCTTCTTGCGTAAGACCCGCTTCCTCAAATGAGGCGAAAAAACTGCTCGTTGGCACAAGTGCGTCCGCACCTTTGATATGTCCACGATCCCACTCCATAGGCTCTCTCACATCTATAAGCTTGAAGCCAACCATACCAATCTCTCTAGCTTCAAGAAGCGAGACTAGATCATCACCATCTAGCTCTTGTTGAGCCAAAAGTGCCTCTGCTTCAGCTTTGCTTAGACCTCTTGAGTGTGAGTAGATCACCTCTGTTGTCTCAAGCTCAGCTCGCTTTGCCTCGGCATACTCTGGCGTACAGTAGATCCCGCAGTGACATACACCATCTTCTGGGATCTCCTTTTCTATGGCAGGCTTACAAGGGCAGATGCGATCATCTACGCTTCTTGCTTTGCCACTCTCGTCCTCTTCTACCATAAAGCATGGGCAGAAATATTTGCCATATAGAAACTTGTTTCTAGCAAGCCCTAGTTGAACGCCCTCGTTGATCTCCGCATGTGGGTTATATACCCACCCAAACTGGGCATTTACTTTGTCGGTAAACTTGATGGTTTTGGCGAGTTCTGTTTGAAACTCGCTTGAGTTTATATCTACTTTTTTCATTCTCTAGCCTCTAGCTTTGCCCGCTATTATCATACGAAGAGCGTTTAGTCTTATAAAGCCCTCTGCATCGCTTTGGTTGTAAACTTCATCTTGTTCAAATGTTGAGTACTCTGGGTTAAATAGGCTTTTTGGTGAGGTTCTACCAACCACACTTACACTACCTTTGTAGAGTTTTAGTCTAACGCTCCCCTCTACACTCTCTTGAGTCTTGTCAATCGCAGCTTGGAGCATCTCGCGTTCAGGTGAGAACCAATATCCTTGATAGATCAGCTTTGCATAACGAGGCATAAGCTCATCTTTTAGGTGCATCGCTTCGCGATCTAGCGTGATAGACTCAATTGCACGATGTGCTTTTAGCATTATAGTTCCCCCTGGAGTCTCATAACAACCTCTAGCTTTCATACCAACATAGCGGTTTTCTACTATATCAGCTCGTCCGATGCCGTGTTTGTTGCCATACTCATTTAGAGTTTTTAGCAGTGTTGCTGGAGTCATAGCTTGAGCATTTATGGCGATTGGATCACCATTTTTGTACTCTATGGTTATATACTCTGGAGTATCTGGTGCATCTTCTGGCGAAGTAGTCCATAGCCACATAGACTCCTCAGGCTCAGCGTTTGGATCTTCAAGGTGGAGTCCCTCATAAGAGATGTGGAGTAGGTTTGCGTCCATTGAGTAAGGGGAAGCTTTGGGGCTTCCATCGGCATTTATATGTTTTTGTGAAATCTCGATGCCGTGATTTTTGGCATACTCCAAAAGTGACTCTCTTGAGCTTAGATCCCACTCTCTCCATGGAGCGATAACTGTTATATCTGGACTAAGTGCAAGATAGCCTAGCTCAAAACGCACTTGATCGTTACCTTTACCTGTTGCACCGTGGCTTACTGCGTCAGCTCCAACTTGTTTTGCGATCTCGATCTGCTTTTTAGCAATGAGTGGTCTTGCTATACTTGTGCCTAGTAGGTATTCGCCCTCATAGATGGTGTTTGCTCTAAACATTGGAAAAACGAAGTCTTTAACAAACTCTTCACGGATATCAAGTATGAAGATGTTTTCACTTTTGATCCCCATTGCAAGGGCTTTTGCTCTTGCTGGTTCAACCTCTTCGCCTTGACCTAGATCTGCAGTAAATGTTACAACTTCAGCGTTGTAAGTATCTTGTAGCCATTTGAGTATAATGCTTGTGTCTAACCCGCCAGAGTAGGCAAGAACTACCTTTTTTACATCTTTTTTCATAAAAAACCTTTGCCAAATAAGTGAGGGATTTTACTATAAAAAAGATTAAATATCAGTTAGTGGGTGCTATTTTGGGGTATTTGACCCAAAAGGCTCTAGCCTCTTGAGTCAAAAAGTAGTCCAGAGACTTCTCTCATTTTTGGGAGTAGTGCTGCTGCATCTTCGGCTGGGAAGCGTCTAATTGTTTTACTTGATTTGGTATCGATAACTGAAACATAAAATATATCTTGCTGATCCACACCAAACTTTAGCGATGTGTTGAGTGGACTAATCGCTGCATTTAGATCTTTAACTAGATCTTCTGCTTTTTCTAGCGAGTCTATCCTAGCTTGCTTTATACCCTCTTTGGTTGCTTCGGCCATCTGCTCTTGAGGTGGCTCATGTGTTTGTACACTCGTGCTACCTCCTTGAGTGTTAAGAAGAGCTGGTTGCTGTGAAGCCACACTTGCTATGCCATCCATGACTTGCTCCTTTTTTATATTTGAATACTATTCATACTCCTTACATCGTCAAAAAAATCTACTACTTTAGCTATAATGTCACAAATGCAACAATATCTTAAACTTATATCAAACAACAGCTCCATAAAGACCCTCTCAAGTGTTCAGTTTTTAGTCTATTTTGGTGCATGGTTTAGCAATGTTGCTATCTTTACACTGCTTTTAGATCTAGGAGCAAATGCCCACACCATCGCAGTTGTAGCGATGCTTCAGTTTCTCTCAGGTGTGATCCAAGCACCATTTAGCGGAGTAGTGATCGATAAGTTTAAACCAAAAAAACTTCTGCTAATCCTTATAGCCATAGAGTTTTTCTCTACTATATCTCTGCTTGCTATAAACACTCTAGCAGATCTCTTTTTGCTATATACTCTTGTTGTTATAAAGATGGCGGCGGCGAGCTTTTACTTTACAACAGAGATGTCACTTTTGCCCAAAATCCTCTCAAAAGAGGATCTAAAAACTGCAAATGAGCTTCACTCCATCATCTGGTCGGCTTCATATACGCTAGGTATGACTATTGGCGGTTTTGCAGTCTTTTACTTTGGTATAAAGATGGCATTTGTATTAGATGCTTTTATGTTTGTTGTGGCGTTTTTACTGCTACTTAGGCTAAATGCTTTGGTAGAACAAGCAGTCATCAAAGAGAGCTTTTTTGCGATGATGAGATCTACTATAAGGTATGTTAGATCTAACAAAAAGATCCTGCATCTTATGCTTCTTCACGCATTTGTGGGTCTTACTGTTTATGACTCACTTATCGCTTTGATGGTAGATAGTTTTTATGCAGGAGTAATTGCCACTTCACTTGCTATTGGGCTACTAAACGCTGCAAGGGCGATCGGGCTTGTTTTTGGCTCATCGATCCTTAGCAAGTTTGCAAATGAGACTACTCTGCACTACATCTTTATAGCTCAAGGGGTGGCGATCTACATCTGGGCTATGATGATAGAGAATTTTTACCTCTCACTTAGTGCGAGTGTGCTAGTAGGGCTTTTTACCACAACGCTATGGTCATACACATACACTATGCTTCAAAACAACACCGACCCCGCATTTTATGGGCGTATAGTGGCATATAACGATATGCTGTTTTTGCTTGCTGCCTCATTTGCTTCTTATATAGTAGGCGTTTTGGTTGCTTTTGGTATGAGCATAAAGGTTGTTATGCTACTCTTTGGCTCGCTTTTTGTTATAGCTGGGATCTACTTCGTGTGGGTTGTAAAAGAGTTTAGTATCAAAGGAGATAGGTGTGATCTATAAAAGAGATGGTTTTAGCGTAGATCTAGAAACGGTGGTGCGGATCTACCCCGCTGTGCTTGTGGAGCATGAAGGTGAGAGTAGTGAGATGAGCTTAGAGTGGGTTGATGTTTATGGATCTAAGGTGAAGATCTTAAGTTTTGTTTTGGTTTTTGACAACACAAAGCAGGGTGATGAAGAGAGGCATAAACAAGAGCTTCATTTTGATAGCAAAGAGGAGCTTTTAGAAGCCATGAGCGAGGTGGCGACATTTTTTTAGTCTCAAAAGATACTAAACGGGTCGTAAATCTCGCATTTCCTGCGGCACTAAAACATCTAGTCGATATACTTCAGATACTCACAGATATGATCATGGTGGGTTATATCGGTGTGGCATCGCTTGCTGCTGTTGGGCTTAGTATGCAGTTTTTGATGATCATAAATGTGATCATCACCCTTTTTGTGGTGGGATCAAACGCCCTTATAGCTCGCTTTAGCGGGCAGAGGCGTTACCATAGATCTGGAGCGTTACTGTTTTTTCTAACCATACTTCTACTAGCTAGCTCTCTTGTAGTAAGCGTGCTTGGCTACTTTTATAGTGGTGATTTTTATGCACTTATGGGTTCAAGTAGCGAAGTTATAGCTGAGGGTGAAGCCTACTTTAGCATACTCTCTCTTGGTATGGCGTTTATATTTTTAGATACCTACTTTTACAATGCCCTTAGCTCCACGGGAGACACCAAAAACCCGCTATATATAAAGCTCTTTTCAGCACTTATAAACGCTGTGTTAAATTATGCTCTTATCTTTGGACACTTTGGGTTTAGCGAACATGGGATTAGAGGTGCTGCGATTGCTACTGTGATCTCTTATATTGTCGCTACTATGCTCTATTTTTATCTACTAAGACGCAGTAAAAAAGTGCGATTTGTGCCTATTTTTGTAAAAAGTGATGCTCTTAGAGCACTTCGCATCGGTTGGAGTGGGGCACTAGATCGAGGCATCTCTAGTATGTCGTTTCTGCTTTTTGTCTCTATCATCGCAGCGTATGGAACAGTGGAGCTTGCGGGTTATCAAGTGGGGCTTCGTATTGAGGGCATCGCGTTTATGCCAGGGTTTGGCTTTGCTATTGCAGCTTCAGCTCTAGTTGGGCAGAGCTTAGGGGCAAAAAACTACGATCTTGCATTTAAGTTTGGGATTATCAGTTCAAGAGTGGCTTACTTGTTTATGGGGAGTGTCGGCGTGGTAATGATCCTCTTTCCAGAGTTTTTGATCAGCTTTTTTACAGACGATCCATTTACCATTGCCATCGCTTCATACTATCTCATCTTTGTAGGGCTTGTGCAGATCCCACTTGCGATGGTGTTTGTTTACTCCGCGGCACTCAGAGGTGCAGGAGCTACCAAAACCACACTTCGCATCAATGTCGCCTCACTATGGCTCTTTCGCGTCATACCATCATATATAGCCTACAAAATGGGCTATGGTATTGAGGTTATTTTTATTATTATGAATGTTGAAACACTTATAAAAGCTCTGATTTATGGCTATATTTACAACAAAAAAGAGTGGCTATATACTAAAATATAGTAAAATATAATTATGATTGATTATGAAGAGTATAAAAAAGCCGTAGATCTACTATCTTTGTATGCACACCACTACTATGTGCTAGATGCACCCATCGCAACCGATGATGAGTATGATAGACTTTATCATAAAGTGGTGGATTTTGAGGCAAAAAACCCACTTCTGGCACTAGAGCACTCACCCACAAAAAGGGTTGGTTTCTCTTTGCTAGATGTCTTTAGTAAGGCAGGGCATCTAAGCCGAATGTGGAGTTTAGAAGATGTTTTTGACTATGAAGATCTAAAGAAGTGGCTAAAAAAAACATACAAACTAGATCCAGATGTTACATTTTACTGTGAGCCAAAGTATGATGGTGCATCACTAAACCTTATATATAGAGATGGCATTCTGGCTCAAGCGATCACTCGTGGAGATGGCGAAGTGGGCGAAGATGTGACGCAAAATGCCAAAACCATCAGATCGATCCCGCTAAGCATAGATCACAAAGGCACACTTGAGATCAGAGGTGAAGTGGTGATCTACAAAGATGACTTTGATAGCATAAACCGCTCAAGGCTTGAAGCTGGCGAGATGGTTTTTGCAAACCCTAGAAATGCAGCTGCTGGGAGCCTTCGTCAGCTAGATAGCTCCATTACAGCTTCAAGAAGACTCGTCTTTTTGCCTTATGGTGTGGGCGAGAACACACTTCCTCATAAGCTACTAAGTGATCTGATGGAGCAGATCTACTCTTTTGGTTTCAAACGACCTATGATTAGCGGAGTTTGTAGGGGTGCTGATGAGATAGAGGCGATCTATGCTCAGATGGCATCAAGAAGAGATGATTTTGCGATGATGCTTGATGGTATGGTGGTTAAGGTAAATGAGATCGCTTCACACCAAGAGATGGGCTACACGGTCAAAAACCCTCGCTTTTTTGTGGCGTATAAGTTCAAAGCGGTAGAGAAGAACACCAAACTTTTAGATGTTGTGCTTCAAGTGGGGCGAAGTGGGGTGGTAACTCCTGTTGCAGTTGTAGAGCCAACCCAGATCGATGGCGTGGTGGTTGAGAGAGCAACTCTGCACAACTTTGATGAGATAGAGCGAAAAGATCTTCGCATAGGTGATAGCGTCATCATACTTAGAAGTGGCGATGTGATCCCAAAGATTACAACGGTTTTGGTAGATAGGCGAGATGGATCTGAAGTGGAGATCACGCGACCTACCAACTGCCCTGTGTGTGGTGGTGAGCTACTAGATGAGGGGGTGCTTCTAAAGTGCCAAAACCTAGCGTGCGATGCAAGAGTTATAAACTCCATCATCTACTTTGCATCAAAACAGTGTCTAAACATCGATGGGCTAGGGGTTAAGATAGTCGAGCTACTTCATAAAAACTCACTTATTAGAAGCGTGCTAGATCTATTTAGCCTCACAAAAGAGGATCTGCTTACACTTGAGGGCTTTAAAGAGAAAAAAGCTCAAAATTTGCTAGACGCCATAGCCTCAACTAGGGGCGTGGATCTGTGGAGGTTTATAAATGCTCTAGGCATCGAGCATATAGGTGAGGTGGCGTCAAAGTCGCTTAGCGAGGCGTTTGGAGTAGGGTTTTTGAGTGCTACGAGGGAGCAGATCTTAGCACTTGATGGCTTTGGAGAGCAGATGAGCAACTCGCTTGAGGAGTTTGCAAGGGTCAATAGTGAGCTTGTTCTAAAGCTTATGGAGACTCTAGTTCCAAAAGAGCCTACTAGAACAAGCAAGCTAGACTCGCCACTAAGTGGCAAGAGTGTGGTACTAACTGGTACTATGAGTAAGAGCCGCGATGAGATGAAGGCACTTTTGGAGAGTTTTGGTGCTAGAGTAGTTGGGAGTGTGAGTAAAAAAACAGACTTTGTTATATATGGAGACGATGCGGGAAGCAAGCTAGATAGGGCGATAGAGCTAGGTGTAGCAACATTAAATGAAGATGAGTTAAGGAGTATGATGCAAGGGTTTTTAGATGTTTGAGATAGTCTCAGTTGTGATTTTTTCTTTGGCGATTGTGCATGTTTTTTCGGTGAGGTATTTTGAGCATTTAGCTACTAAAAACCCACGGCATGCTGGACTTTTTCACCTCATAGGTGAGATCGAGGTTGTCTTTGGGTTTTGGGCGATGGTGCTAGTACTTCTTATGTTTATCATTGTGGGTAAAGAGCAGACCATCGCATATATGGACTCAAGAGACTACGACGAGGCGATGTTTGTCTTTGTCATCATGGTTATAGCAGCGACTAGACCGATCTTACAAAGTGTCGTACTTCTAGTAAAAAGACTCTCAAACTCACTTCCACGAAAGGGTGCAACAGCGTTTTATTTTGTGGTTTTATTTTTTGTGCCACTTCTTGGATCGCTCATCACAGAACCCGCTGCAATGACGCTAGCTGCACTTATACTAAGCGATAAACTCTTCTCTCGTGGCATCTCACAAAAGCTTAAGTACGCAACTCTTGGCACGCTATTTTTAAACATATCCATCGGTGGAGCACTTACAAACTTCGCAGCACCTCCTATACTAATGGTGGCTAAAACTTGGGAGTGGGACACGCTCTTTATGTTTAGTAACTTTGGTTGGAAAGCAGTTATCGCCATAACCATAAACACGCTTTTGATGATCGCCATCTTCTATAAAGAGCTATCAAGCATCGAGATCAAAACCGCCACTTCAGAGAGAGAGCCGATCCCATTTCTCATCACTTTTACGCACTATCTGTTTCTATTTTTAGTGATCTATTTTGCTCACTATCCACCGCTTTTTATGAGCGTGTTTTTGTTCTTTTTGGGTATCACTTATGCTTACCAGCAGTATCAAGATCGCCTTATCCTTCGTGAGGGGCTTTTGGTCGCGTTTTTTATCTCTGGGCTTGTGATCCTTGGTGGGCAGCAGGAGTGGTGGCTAAAGGGGATCATCAGCTCGCTTGGTAATATGGAGGCGTTTTTTGGCTCCATTGTGCTTGGGGCATTTACCGATAACGCTGCCATAACATACCTTGCATCACTTGTTGATGGGCTAAGCGAAGAGTTTAAGTACTATATAGTTGCGGGTGCGGTAACAAGTGGCGGTACGACGGTGATCGCAAACGCTCCAAACCCAGCGGGTGTTTCGATACTTAAGCACCACTTTGAAGATGGGGCGGTTGATTTTAGGTATCTATTTTTAGGGGCACTTTTGCCAACTGCAGTCGCAGCGACTTGCTTTTTGGTGCTTTAGTGAGACTAGATAACTACCTTTTAGAGCATGGTTTTGCTCATAGTCGTAACAAAGCTCAAGAGCTTATAGCAAGCGGGCTTGTCAGTATCGATGGCGTGGTGTGTCTGAAAAACTCCACAAAGGTACAAGATGAGAGAGTTAGAGTAAAGGAGCATAGAGATTATGTCTCTAGATCTGCTTATAAACTTGATGCCTTTTTAGATGAGATCTCTCTTAGTGTAGAGGGCAGACTTGCACTTGATGTTGGATCTAGCACGGGTGGTTTTACGCAGGTGCTTTTGGAGCGAGGTGCTAGCGAGATCTACGCCGTAGATGTGGGTAGAGATCAGCTTCACTCAACCCTTAGATCTGATAATCGCATCAAGCTTTTTGAGGGTTGTGATATAAGAAATTTTGATGCTAAAAGTGGCTTTGATCTAGTAGTTAGTGATGTCTCATTTATCTCACTTCATCACATACTATCTAAGGTTGATGAGCTCTCATGTGATGATATAGTGCTACTTTTTAAGCCTCAGTATGAGGTGGGCAAGGAGATTAAGCGAGATAGAAATGGTGTAGTTCAGGACAAAAAAGCAGTAGAGATGGCAATGCTAAAGTTTGAAGATAGTGCGTTTTTGCTGGGTTGGGAACTTGTGAAGTGCTCCGCATCTAAGCTTAGTGGAAAAGAGGGCAACTTAGAGTACTGCTACTACTTTAAAAAGGTTAAGCCGTGATAGATACAGTTGCTATCGGCGGTTTTGATGGAATGCACAGAGGGCATCAAGAGCTTTTTGCTCGCCTTGGCAAAAATGGTGCTATCGTAGCGATCGAGACGGGTTATGCCAACTTAACGCCACAAAAGTATAGGCAGATCTACTCCACTCACCCCATACACTATCTTGAGCTTGATGCCATTAGAGAGCTTGAGGGGCGGGAGTTTGTGGAGTTTTTATCACGCAAATTTAGATCTCTAAAGAGGATAGTTGTCGGTTATGACTTCTGTTTTGGTAAAGATCGCAAATACTGCATAGAAGATTTGCGAGAGTTTTTTGATGGCGATGTTGAGGTGGTTGATGAGGTTTGTATCAATGGTGAAGCAGTGCACTCAAGGGTTATAAGAGAGTATATAAGAAGTGGCGATATCAAGAGGGCAAATACTCTTTTGGCTCACAACTATACCATCTGGGGTGAGCTTGTAAAGGGGCAGGGGCTTGGCAAAAAGGAGCTATATGCGACGCTAAACCTTAGCACGGAGGGTTTTTTGCTACCACATGAGGGGGTTTATGCAACACTCACTAGGGTTGATGAGATCTTATATCCATCTGTGAGTTTTGTGGGCAAAAGAGTCTCAACTGATGGGAGTTTTGCCATAGAGAGTCACATACTAGATCATGAGATCTCATGTCAAAATGGAGTGGCGGTGAGTTTTGTTGCATTTATCAGAGAAAATAGAAAGTTTGATGATCTAAATCTGCTTAAAAAAGCGATAGGAGAAGATATAAAAATGGCTAAAAAAGAGCTGGGAGCATTTAGGTTATGAGAGAGTATTTTCATAGCGTAGCAGATGCAAAATTCTCATTTTACCAAAATAGAGATGACTTTAAAGTCTTTGAGCTAGCACACAAAGAGTTTGATGGAAGTGGCAACTTTTTGATTCTTGAGGTGCAAAAGATCGATCTTACCACTTGGGAGATGGTGGAGATAGTTGCTTCATATCTTCGCATACCGCCCCAAAAGGTGGGCTATGCAGGGCTAAAAGATAAGCATGCTACAACTACGCAGTTTATTTCAGTGCAGAAGATGTATGAAAAAGAGATCTCAAGATTTTCACACCCAAACATAAGCATACTGCAAACCTTTAGAGACAAAAACTCGCTTAGGCTTGGAGATCTTGGTGCAAATAGGTTTAGTATAAATCTCTATAAGGTGGATAATATCTTAGCAGGCAGGATCCAAAAGTGTGCCACTAAGATACTAAAATATGGTCTGCCAAACTACTTTGGCTACCAACGCTTTGGGCATGATGAAAGCTCGATCGCTCAGGCAAAAGAGCTGGTTGCGGGTGAGCTTTTTGTCAAAGATGGCAAGCTGAAGAGTTTTTTGTACTCTATCTATCAGAGTGAGCTTTTCAACAAGTGGCTTTTGCACCGTGTTTTGGACTCTAAGGCAAAAGGTTTTGAGACACTAGAGCTTTTAAGAGGCGATATTTTAGCTCACAGTAGGCACTATAACCTAGAAAAAAGTGCAAAACCAATGGAGATCTGCGGTCTTTTGTGCGGTAGAGATCTCTTAAGAGCAAAACATGAAGCAAGGGAGATAGAGAGGCTTTATGATGATGAGTTTTTTGCTCAAAAAGGCTCTTTGAGAGACGCTCTTGTTGAGCCAAAAGATCTACAAACAAAATATTTTGCAGATCAGAGCGTGTTAAATATCTCATTTACTATGCCACGAGGCTCTTACGCCACGGTCTTTTTGGAGTCGATCGCGGGTAAAAATTATAGTGCTCAGATGGTAAAAAACAAAAACCACTCCGCTATAAACTCACTTTAATCAAAGCTTTTGTACAATTGCACAATTTAAAAAAGAGGGAGTGACACCTATGGGTGAATTGTTTACTTTTTTTGGGCTTATTTCTCACGATAAGACCTTCATATATCTTTCGCACATGCTTTTAGCAGCGGGGATCATCATAGTTCTTGTTAGAATGACGATGGCAAACTTAAAAGTGGTTCCAACAGGGGCACAAAATGTGATGGAAGCTTATATCTTAGGTGTGCTTAAGATGGGAAGCGATGTTATGGGCAAAGAGGCGGCTATGCGTTATCTGCCACTTGTTGCTACTATCGGGCTTTTTGTAGGTGTAGCTAACCTTATAGGTGTTTTTCCAGGATTTGAAGCTCCAACAGCATTTTTGGAGTTTGCTTTTACTCTAGCGATCGCGGTTTTTGTCTACTACAACTTTGAGGGGATTCGTCGTCAAGGTATCATAAACTACTTCAAGCACTTTTTAGGGCCTGTTTGGTGGTTATATTGGTTGATGCTACCAATTGAGATCGTATCTCACTTCTCAAGACTTGTTTCACTAAGCTTCCGTCTTTTTGGAAATGTTAAGGGCGATGATATGTTCCTTATGGTTATTCTTATGCTTGCACCGTGGATTCTTCCTATGATCCCATTTGCACTCTTAACATTTATGGCATTTTTACAAGCGTTTATATTTATGATGCTAACTTATGTCTATCTAGGTAGTGCCATAGCGGTTGAAGAGCACTAAAACTTGATCTCAAGAGAGCGTTTTGATACCCTAGTAAGCTTTTTACTAGGGGCTTCCTCAGCGATTGTTATATTTGGTGCTATCATAGTTTTTAAACTCTTCTCTTTTTTGGGCTTTGCTCTTGCTCTATTTATCACGGTTGCTTTTGTTATTGTCACACTCTTTATGATACTCGCTCTTGATGCGTTTAGTGTAAATAGAGCTAGATTAGATGAGGCACAAAAGCAGACTCTACTCCTAGAGGAGCTTGTTAAAGAGAGCTAGTCATAGCTCTTTTAAAGCAACTTTTTGCTAAAATCATCTACTTTAATATTTTCAAGGAAACTTATGTTTGAAGTAGTTATAGGACTAGAGGTTCATGTCCAGCTAAACACAAAATCCAAACTTTTTTGCTCATGCCCAACAACATTTAACAGCAGACAAAATGCCAATACCTGCCCAACTTGTCTAGCACTCCCAGGGGCACTTCCTGTGCTAAACAAAGAGGCACTTCAAAAAGCGATCATGCTCTCATCTGCGGTAGATGCGAAACTAAATCGCACCTCATACTTTGATCGCAAAAGCTACTTCTACCCAGATAATCCGCTAGCTTATCAGATCTCACAGCTCTACACTCCAGTGCTTGAGCATGGCAAGCTCCGTATCGATTTTGAAGATGGATCTAGCAAGACTGTTCGCATCAACCGTGCTCACATCGAAGCAGATGCGGGCAAAAATATACATGAGGGTGCTATATCTAAGGTAGATCTCAACCGTGCAGGTATGCCACTGCTTGAGATCGTAAGTGAGCCAGATATGCGAAGTGCCGAAGAGGCGGTGCTTTACCTCAAAAAACTTCACTCTATACTTCGTTTCATAAACATAAGCGATGCAAATATGCAAGAGGGATCTTTTAGAGTCGATGTCAATGTCTCTATTCGTCCAAAAGGCGATGAGAAGCTCTACACAAGAGTTGAGATCAAGAACATCAACAGCTTTAGATTTATCCAAAAAGCGATCGAGATCGAGGTTGAGAGACAGATTGATGCGTGGGAAGATGGCACTTATGCGAGCGAAATAGTGCAAGAGACTAGACTCTTTGATCAAACAAAGCAAGAGACTAGATCTATGCGTGGTAAAGAAGAAGCTGCGGATTATCGCTACTTCCCAGAGCCAGATCTGCTAAAAGCGGTGATTGATGATGAGATGTTTGAGCTTTACTCAAAGATCCCAGAGCTTCCAGATGCAAAGATGGAGCGTTTTGTAGATGAGTTTGGCATAAGTGCTTATAATGCAAGCGTGCTTACCGCCACGCCTGAGATGGCAGTGTTTTTTGAGACTATGGTCTCTGAGGGAGCAGGTGCGAAAAACGCCACAACTTGGCTAAGTGTGGAGCTACTAGGTCGCTTTAAGGGTGATGTAAATATCACCAACTCTCCAGTAGATGCTAAGACTTTAGCACTTCTAGTTAGACGCATCGAAGATGGTACTATCAGTGGAAAAGCGGGTAAAGATGTACTAGATCACTTGATGGAAAATGAGATCTCAGTTGATGATGCGATCGATAAGCTTGGGCTAAAACAGGTGAGCGATATGGGAGCACTAGAGGCGATCTGCGATGAGATCATCGCTACAAATGGTGAAAAAGTTGCAGAGTACAAAAGTGGCAAAGATAAGCTATTTGGCTTCTTTGTAGGTCAAGCGATGAAAGCTTCAAAAGGGAGTGCCAACCCTCAAGTGCTAAATGATATACTAAAGGCGAAGCTAGGCTAAGCATGAAGATTGGAGTCGTAGGTGCTGGTAAATGGGGCAGTGCATTAAGCTTTGCACTCTCACAAAAAAACGAGACTCTCATCACCTCAAAAACGAAGCGAGATCTACCAAATTTTGTCTCGCTTAGCGAGGTTTTGGAGCTTGATTATCTAGTTGTAACTGTGCCAGCTCAGAGTGCTTCGGCATGGCTAAGAGATCATTTTGTCTATAATGGACAAAAAGTGCTTGTAGCGTCGAAGGGGATTGAAGCAGTTAGTGGACGGTTTTTAAATGAGATCTACGCTGAGTTTATACCATCAGATAATATCGCATTTCTCTCTGGTCCATCGTTTGCTGATGAGGTAGAGGCTTCGCTTCCTACCGCACTTGTTGTGAACTCCACTGCAAAAACAACCGCAGATGAGTTTGCATCATTTTTCCCTAGTTATATAAAAAGCTATGTGAGCGATGATGTCATAGGTGCTGAGATCGCAGGGGCTTACAAAAATGTGATCGCTATCGCAGCAGGAGTTTGTGAAGGGCTTGCTCTTGGCAAAAATGCCGCCGCCGCACTCATTGCTAGAGGTCTAGTTGAGATGCACCGCTTTGGAGTGGCTTATGGTGCTAAAGATGAGACATTTTTAGGACTTAGCGGGGCGGGAGATCTATTTTTGAGTGCATCATCACAAAAGAGTCGCAACTTTAGAGTGGGACTTGCGTTAGCAGGTGGTAAAAAGCTTGATGAGATACTTGAAGATCTTGGCGAAGTAGCAGAGGGGGTAGGTACTGCTAGGGCACTTCAGAAGATAGCAAGCAAAAAATCGCTCTACTTGCCCATAGCCAAAGAGGTTTATGAGTTGCTAAATGGTAAAGATCCGCTTTGCTCTCTTAGAGATCTGCTATCAAGTTGATGAGTAAAAATGCAACTGTGGGACTATTTGCCTCTTTGGCGTTAGCTCTACTTTTCTACCTAGTAGCACTACCATTTTTTAGCCAAACTCACGCCCAACTCATTGCTATCATCGTACTTTTGGTCTCTTTGTGGACAAATGAGGCTCTTCCGCTTGGCGTAGTCTCGCTTCTGCCTATCATACTTTTTCCCGCTTTTGGCATACTTGGTGTAAAAGAGAGCACTATAAACTATGCAAACCCTATCATCTTTTTGTTTTTTGGTGGGTTTTTGATCTCTATCGCACTAGAGAAGGTGGAGCTTCATCGCTACATAGCTCAAAAGATCCTTAGCCGTTTTGTAAGCTCATCGCACTCACTGCTACTTGCCATTATGAGTATATCTGCACTTCTAAGCTCTGTTCTTTCCAACACTACAACTGCACTGCTTTTGATGCCCATGGCTATGCATATCACAAAAGATGCTACCACAAAAGCAAGGCTTGCTCTTGGTGTCGCTTATGGTGCAAGTATTGGTGGCGTACTCACCCCCATAGGTACAGCACCAAATCTCATATATCTGGGGTTTATGCAGGATCGAGGTGGTGTGGGCATCGGGTTTTTACAGTGGGTTATGATGCTTTTACCTCTTGTTGTTTTTATGCTCTATTTTGGCTCAAAACTGCTCAGCTTGGGTATGAAAAAGCTTCATTTTGAGCTTAGCGACGACTCGAAAGAGCTAGATCTAAAACAGAAAAAGGTGCTTTATCTTATAGTTGCTCTAGCACTGCTACTGCTTTTAAACTCCTCTATCGAGCCTATTTGGAGTGGGTTGGGGCTAGATGAAAACCTCATACTACTAGGCTTTGGGCTTGTACTATTTACGCCATTTTTTGGTGTGCTTGAGTGGAGCAAAGATCGAGGCAAGATCCCACTAGAGATTATGTTTTTGTTTGGTGCAGGCTTTAGTATCGCTGCGGCGTTTGCCTCTACGGGGCTAGATGTGCAAGTAGCGTCGCACTTAGATATACTAGCAGATCTTCCGCCGTTTTTGCTACTTTTGAGTGTAGCTTTGCTAGTTACTTTTGCCACAGAGGTGACATCAAACACCGCACTCATATCTATCATGTTGCCTATTGTCTTCTCTTTGTGTCAAAGCATAGGAGTAGATCCAACGCTTGTGATGATGGTGGCTACGATTGGTGCAAGTTTTGCGTTTATGCTCCCCATCGCTACTCCGCCAAACGCCATAGCTATGAGTAGTGGAGCACTTAAGATCTCGCAGATGGCGAAGTATGGGATCATCTTCAACCTAGTTGGATCAGTAATGATCACCTCTTTTGCTTATCTTTTCTGGTCTTTACTAATCTGATGAGATCTTTTACTATAAGAGCAACGCAGTAGAGCCATAGTAGATCTAGGATTGGGTTGCTATCTAGCCCCATTAGGTAGAGGTATGGGAAAAACAGCACGAATGGCCACTTAAAGAAGTAAAAAAATAGTATGCCCGAGCCATAAAGCTCTTTTAAGAGTCGTTTCATAAAGTGCATTTTAGCTAAAATGATGCAAAAAAAGGGATTAAATATGGTTGTTCATATAGTTTTGTTTCGTTTTCATGATGAGAACAAAGACTCAAATCTAAAAGAGGCAAAGGGGCTTTTGGAGGGTCTGCTTGGCAGAGTGCCAACTCTAAAGAGTATGGAGGTTGGGATCAACTTTTGTGATGAGGCAAGAGCGTTTGATCTAAGTATCTACTCCACTTTTGACTCAAAAGAGGCTCTAAGAGAGTACGCCACACACCCAGAGCATCTAAGGGTGGTGGAGTTTTTTAAGGTTGCTAGTGCAGGCTCAAAGGTTGTGGACTACGAGGTGTAGTTATCTGCACCCTCTGCCACCTCTGCGGTCGTTGTAGTAGTTGCGAGAGTTAGATCTTTTGAGTTGGGCTTCAAGTAGCTCCTCTTTTGAGATCTTGCCATCTTTGTTGGTGTCGATATCTTCAAATCTCATACCATAACCACGCTCACGACGCTCCTCCATGATGCGTCTAATCTTCTCCTCTTCAGCTTTGCTAAACTCCTCTTTTGTTACAAAGCCATCTTTGTTTGCATCAAAGATCTCAAATGCATTTACGCGATCATTGTTGTAGCCACCTCTATAACCATCTCTGTATCTATCGTACGCTTGAAGCGTTGCAAGACTCGCGATTAGTGCTAGTAGTATAAACTTTTTCATCTTTTTTCCTTTTAGTTAAGATGTTAAAATATTAACTAAGTTTTGTGCAGTTAGTGTGTAGTATAATTATAGAAAAATAGGAGCAAAAATGCTGATGTTGGTTGTCTTTATCTATACTATATATGTGCTTATAAGCGTCTATGTAAGCGTAATGCAGATAGGTTTTATAAACAGTGCAAAAAACTCAACTGCTGTGCTACTTCCTCAAAGGGAGTTTGTTGATGCGGCAAAATATAGTATAGCTAGGCAGAGATTGAGCATCGTGCAGAGTTTTGTGGACTATATGCTCTTTTTGTTTTGGCTTGGTTTTGGACTTAGAGTGCTTGAGAGCGTTGTGCTTATCCAAAATGAGGCGATGCTAAATATAGTAGCAGTGCTGATCTTTGTGCTTGTTGGGGTGGTGCTTCACATACCATTTAGCTACTATGAGAAGTTTGTGCTTGATGAGCAGGCGGGGTTTAACAAGAGTACAAAAGCTCAGTGGGTTAAAGATACGATCATCTCATTTGCTATGACTATGCTAATTGGCGGGGTGATTATCTGGGGAGTTTATCTTATCATCTCATCATTTACGCTCTGGTGGCTTTGGAGTTTTGCATTTTTGTTTGTGGTACTTGTGGCGGTGATGATGCTATTTCCAACATTTAGAGCACTATTTTTTGACAAGATGAAACCGCTTGAAGATGCAGAGCTTGCAAAAAGTATAGCAGATCTGATGGATCGCACAGGTTTTGTGAGTAGCGGGGTCTTTGTGAGTGACGCTAGCAAGCGAGATAGCAGGCTAAATGCCTACTTCGGTGGGCTTGGTAAGAGCAAGCGAGTGGTGCTTTATGACACACTTATGCAAAAGCTCTCTAAAGAGGAGATCTTAGCAGTTCTAGCTCATGAACTAGGGCACTTCGCACATGGCGATATATATAAAAACATAGCGATGAGTGGAGCTGTGCTTTTTGGGGCGTTTGCACTCTTTGGTAACCTGCCTCAATCGCTATATATGGAGCTAGGCATCTCTAGTTCTGCGTGGGCGATTATGATACTTTTTATGCTCTTTATGACGCCACTTGGCTTTTTTATGACGCCACTTATGGGTTTTGTGAGCAGACACAATGAGTATGAAGCAGATAAGATGTCTTGTAAGCTTGGCGGAGTAGGGGGCGAAGTGGAGCTTGCAAACGCACTCATAAAGCTAGTAAAAGAGAACAAAAGCTTCCCTCTCTCACACCCGATCTATATATTTTTCCACTACACTCACCCACCAGTACTAGAGAGGCTAAAGGCTCTTGGCGTGGATCTGAAAAATATATGAAGCTTGAAGTAGCAGATCTCTTAAGCGAAGTTGCAAGCAGACTAAAGCATATAGATAGCCCTCGCAAAGAGGCGATGCTACTCTTGGCTCACTATTTGGCTAAAGATCAACTCTGGGTGGCGACAAATCTTAGAAGCAGTGTTGAGGTGGGTGAGGAGTTTTTTGCTCTTGTAAAAAGACGCGAAGAGTATGAACCACTAGAGTATATAACTAAAAAAGTAAGCTTCTACTCAAGAGAGTTTTTTGTAGATAAGGGTGTGCTTATCCCTCGCCCTGAAACTGAACTCCTTATAGATGAGGTGCTAAAAAACTTACCAGATCTTGATGCAAAAGTGAGGTTTTGTGAGGTTGGAGTTGGTAGTGGGATAGTGAGTGTGATGCTAGCACTTTTATATAAAAATGCTACTATATTAGCAGTAGATCTCTCAAATGAGGCGTTAAAAATCGCTAAAAAAAATGCAAAAAAGTTTGGCGTAGAGGATAGAGTGGAGTTTAGACACTCAGATCTGCTTAGTGAGGTTGGTGAAAAGATCGACTATCTCGTCTCAAACCCGCCCTATATAGCTGATGATTTTGAGTTAGAGCCAAATCTCTCTTATGAGCCTAGAGAGGCACTTTTTGGGGGTGAGGTGGGCGATGAGATGATCAAAAAACTACTTGATGAAGTCTTAAGACGCGATATTAATTTGTTTAGTTGTGAGATGGGTTATGATCAAAAAGATAAAATAGCGACATACATAAACACGAAACCACATAAAAATATATCATTTTATAGAGATTATAGTGGTTTTGATCGTGGATTTACATTGAGGTTATCTTGAGAAACAACATCTACTTAGACTTTGCGTATTTGATCTTGCTTGCTGCTAGCTTTGGTGCTGTGGTGGTTTTGGGTGCTTTTGCTGCACCTGTTATTTTTCATACTGACTTGCTAGCGTTTGATCTTGGCATCGATAGCTACACCGCTGGCATTGTGATGACAGAGATCTTTAGACGCTTTGGCTATTGGCTCTATCTGCTTGCATTTTTTACGCTCTTTTATGAGCTTTATGCCTACAAAAGGGGCTTTAGAGACGCCGTAGTTTTTGGTAGTTCCGCGACTGTTATATTTAGCTCACTGATGTTTAGTGGTGTATATACTCCTCGCATTGTAGCGATGCAACTTCTTGGTGGTGAGGCGACTAAGAGCGACACCTTTAAGAGTGTTCACTACGCTAGCGAGCTAGATTTTAAGATACTAGCTATCGCACTGATTATCCTTTTTATCCGCCGTTTGATGCTTCTTCGTCTCAGTTAGATGTGATACAATATTAAAATCAATTTTTAAAGGTTTCAAATGATACTTCTACGCCGATTTCTTATACTACTACTATTTTTAGTTGCTCTAGCTAGTGCAGATGAGTTTACCAAAAGAGCCACTGTGCCACCAGAGCTTGTTATGGAGGGTGCCAAAAAGGAGTGGTGCGGGGTGTGTGGAATGAAGATCGAGGAGTTTTACAAAACCTCTCACACTGCAAAAGCAAAAGATGGCAAGATGCGTCAATACTGCTCTATGAGATGCCTCGCAGTAGATCTAGCTGATGGTGAGATAGAGAGTGATAGCTACGGCGTAGTCGATAGTGCTTCACAGAAGATAATAGACGCCAAAAGTGCCCACTATGTGGTAGATAGTGATGTTCAAGGTACAATGAGTAGAGTTAGTAAGATCGCATTTGCTTCTAAAGACGATGCAGAGGATTTTAACATCGAGCATGGTGGAATGATGATGAGCTTTGATGAGGCGTTTAACATGGCTAAGAGTTCGCTAGAGGGCGATGTAGAGATGTTGCAGGCTAGAAAAACAAAGCAGATCTACCCGATGGGTAAAAAGATATATGAAAAAAAGTGCAAAGATCTAACTCTTGATCAGTTGAGCCTAAATGAGCTAAAGGCTAAGCTTGCCCATAGTGGGGTTTGTGGTGAGCTAAAAGAGAGTGAGCTTCAACCACTTAGCCTCTATCTTTGGGAAGTGGCAAGATTTGAAAATAGTACGACTAGCAATAGAATAGTAGTCTCTAAAGATGAGAAGTGCCCAGTTTGTGGAATGTTTGTATATAAGTACCCAGCGTGGGCAACACAGATCTACTATAAGGATCGCCACTACTCATTTGATGGTGTAAAAGATATGATGAAGTACTATTTCAAACATCAAGAAGGGGTTGTTAAGATGCTAGTTAGTGACTACTACTCTCAAAAAGCTATTGATGCTAGAGAGGCGTTTTTTGTCGTAGGTAGCGATGTCTATGGCCCTATGGGAGATGAGCTTATCGCCTTTAAAAGCAAGATGGAAGCTAGAAGCTTCAGACTAGATCATAAAGGCAAAAAGGTTCTTAGCTTTAGCGAGATCACGCCTGATCTGCTAAAGGGTTTGTAAGTTTTAGAAGGTGTATCTAGCACTTACAAATAGGTTTCTACTTGCTGGTTTGTTGTTGTGCTCTTTGTAGCGGTTTGTAGTTCCTACTCGCTCTACGAAGCTATACTTTAGGTAATCTTTGTCAAATAGGTTATTGATCCTACCTATAAGAGAGAAGTTTTCGCTAAATTTGTAAGTAGCACCTAGGTTGAAGATGGAGAAATCTTTATAGTATAGATCTCTATACTTACCTGCACCATCTAGGTAGCGAGTGTTGAACCTATCGATCTCACCAGAGTGTTGCAAGTATGCACTAAGTTGTGGCGTTGCTTTGTACTCTATGGTTGCGTTGTACTGATGTTTTGGGCTACTTCTAAGAGGCTTGCCGTTGGTGGCTGGGTTGTCTGAGTCGATCTCTGAGTCTAGGTATGTCCAGTTACCACTAAGAGCTAGATCGTCTAGCAAGTAGATCCTTGTAGCTAGCTCAACACCTCTGATGGTTGCTTTGCCCACATTTTGTTTCTGGCTTAGATCCCCATAGCTTGCACTAAGTAGTGCCCACTCTGCTCCTGCACTCCCTTTTAGATCTGTTGAGGAGTCTATCTTATCTTTAAAGTCGTTTTGGAAAACTGTGATGTTGAAGTTATCACCACGGTTGCTCTCATAGTATAGGGCAGCTTCATAGCTGATCGATTTTTCTGGTTTTAGATCTGGGTTACCGATCCATGGCGAAGTTCCTTGACCTCCAAAGCCTGTGATACCCTCTTGTAGATCTGATGCTTTTGGTGCTTTGTATCCCGTAGCTACCCCGCCTTTGATCGTCCAGCTATCACCTATGGAGTAAGCTGCGTACGCACGAGGTGAGATCTGCTTACCAAAATCCTCATGTTTGTCATATCTAGCACCAAATGTGATAACTAATGGATCTATAATGTTATAGTTATCTTCTACAAATATACCATATTGGTAGTAGGCTTTTTTACCGCCTCTTTTGCCCTCGCTCATACCATAAACACCATCTTTTAGCTCTACATCTTGGTACTCAACACCCGCTACGATATAGTGTTCATCTAGTGGAAGCTCATATTTGGCATAGTAGATGGTGTTTGATGAGCTAAGCTCGCGGTTTGCGATTGGCATATATGCTAAAAAGTCTGGATCTGCCATAGCAAGAGCCAGTGTGCTCCAGTCAGCTGTGTGGTATGGCGATGCAGCGTTGTTTGCTTTGTTGGCAGCGATTTTTAGTCTATCTGACGCATCAAGGGGCATACTTCGCCCATCGTTGTCACTTTGTATGTGGTGAACCCACGCAGTACTTTTACCCAAAGCCCACTCAGCGTCCCATGAGAGTGAGTACTGCTCCCTCTCCATCACAAGTTTGTCTGCGTAGCCAACTCTTTGGTTTGTCCATATAGTCTCTAGTGAGTCGCCTGTTCCAAGTGGGTGAACTTTAGTGCCACTTTTGGTTAGATATGGGTTGTTGTCAAAACTTTGGTTTGCTAGATCATAGTCAAGTCTGATGGTGTGATCTGAGTTTGGTGTGAGAGTAAGCCCAGCACCTAGTGTATATGTTTCACTCTGCACATTGCCCTTACCAGCTCCAAAGCTATCGTTTGACTTGCTTCGATCTACGCCACCTTGATCATATACTTTTGCATAAGTTGGATTTGATTTTGCTGCATTAAATAGACTACCTCTTACGCTTACACCTAGTAGATCTTTGATGATTGGCCCCATAACAGATAGATCTAGTTTGTCATCGTTGCCATAAGCATCTTTGCTCTGAATAGTTTTGGCATACCCCATGCCACCAACCCACTCATTTGAGATCTTTTTGGTGATGATATTTACAACCCCACCCATAGCATCAGAGCCATAAAGCGTGGACATTGGTCCTCTGATCACCTCTATGCGTTCTATCATTGAAAGAGGCGGTATGCTTGCTAGCTGTGCACCCTCAAAGCTGTTTGGATAGATATCGCCACTGTTGTTTTGGCGTTTGCCATCTATGAGGATCAGCGTGTAGTCTGAACCCATACCCCTGATGCTTACTGTACCATTGTTGGTCTTATCGTTAGTCTCACCTATATCGATCCCCTCGATATATCTGAGTGCATCTACAAGGTTGTTGTATGGTTTTTTCTCTAGATCTTCTTTTGTGATAACACTGATGGAAGCGGGTGCATCTGCTAGTTTTTGCTCAAAACCAGCGGCCGAGACGACGGAGACTTTTTGAAGCTCTTGCGTGTTTTCTGCTTGTAGCAGTGTAGCACAAAGAAGTGCAGCTAGCGTGATTGATGTCGATTTGTAACTCAAAACTCGATCCTTTTTATTTTGGTATTGATAATGAATATCGAATAATAGTAAGTTATTTCTTATAGGATTATTAAAATGATAATAATTATCAATAAGTTGTTGAGTGTTTTTGTATGTTACAAAGTGTGGTTATAATGTCACAAAAAAAGGTCAAAAAGTTGCTAAAAAAAGTAGTGTTTGCTTTTGGTGCGTTGCTATTTATGCTTGTTTTTGAGCTTGCTTATATATCGCAAAAGAGTGCTTCGCAAGATCTAAAGAGGGAGTTTGTAGCACTTAGTACACTTAGTGATCTAGCCATCTCAAATGAGGCTTCGTATATTCGCCATAGAAGTTTAAGCAACTTTTTTGCCGTGTATAGCGAAGATCCAACACTTCGCGACTACTTCGCTTCAAGTTTTGTTTATAGGGAGGCTCGCAAATGATCAACTTGCATATGGTAGAGTTTGCACTAAAGAGCTTAAAAAACCAAAAGCACAAGAGCATCTACACCGTGGTGGTACTCACTACGCTTGTGTTTTTACTCTCAAGTATATTTTTTATATCTAGCTCCATCAAAAGAGAGCTTGAATTAACTGTCGATGCCCTGCCAAGCATCATAGTACAAAACATAAAGGGCGGAAAGCACTACGACATCGATGTTAGCGTAGTTGATGATCTGCTCTCTATCAACGGAGTAAACTCTGCAAATGCTAGAGTTTGGGGGTACTATTACTTTGAAAATGCTGGAGTAAACTTTAGTCTTGTAGGCATCGATGAGTATGAGTTGCAGTATAAGAAAAGTTTATCTAGCATAGCTGATAAGCTAGAGTTTGACGCTAACTCTATGATGGTGGGTCGTGGCGTTTACGAGGTGCTAAAGAGAAGCCATTATGATGAGTATTTTAACTTTATAAAGAGCGATGGAAGCTTCAAAAAAGTGAGCATCGGCGGGGTCTTTAAGGGTGAGACTAGCTTAGAGTCAAACGATATGATCGTTCTAAGCAAAGATGATCTGCGTGAGATCTTTGATATGAGCGAAGAGAAGGCGACTGACATAGTTCTTAGCGTGCCAAATGTAGATGAGATCCAAACCATCGCAGAGAAGATCAAGCTAGCGTACCCAACTTTTAGAGTTATAACCTCAAATGATCTCAAAATCGGTTATCAAAACATATTTGACTACAAAAGTGGGCTATTTTTGGCACTTTTTATAGTTAGTATATTTACATTTTTTATCATTATATATGATAGATCTAGCTCCATTAGCAGTGAGCAAAAAAGAGAGGTGGCTATTCTTAGAGCCATAGGGTGGGGGATTGGTGATGTGCTAAGAGTGCGGTTTTATGAGGCACTTTTAGTAAGTCTGTTTGCCTACCTTTTAGGCGTTACACTCTCGCTGGGGTTTGTCTATATAGCAGGTGCTCCGCTTCTAAGAGATATTTTTAGTGGTTACTCACAGCTAAAAGTGCCATTTGATCTAGTTTTTGTGTGGGACTTTAAACTGCTTGCACTTCTGTTTTTCCTCTCGATCCCCATCTATGTCGCTTCGATCATTATCCCCTCATGGAGAAGTGCGACACTTGAGGTTGATGAGGTGCTAAGATGATAAAGCTTCAAGGTGTGCATAAGAGCTTTACAAACTTTGATGGAAGTGTGAGCGAAGTTCTGCATGACATAAACTTTAGTGTGGACCCAGGCGAGCTTGTGGTACTTAAGGGTGCTAGTGGAAGTGGCAAAAGCACTATACTCTCGCTGATTGCTTCACTAAATAAGCCAACAAGTGGTGAGGTTATAGTTGATGGCAAGCGGGTCTCAAAGCTAGTGGATCGCTTTGCAAGTGAGTTTAGATCTAGCTCCATCGGCTTTGTTTTTCAGCGTTATAACCTGCTACCAAATCTAAGTGTGCTAGATAATGTCACTCTGCCACTTCTACCATCAGATCCAAGCAGTGATGAGTTGAAAGAAAGAGCGATGAGTTCGCTAAAGATGTTTGATATGCAAGATAAGGCGATGCAAGATACAAAAACGCTCTCAGGTGGCGAGCAACAAAGAGTCGCCATCGCTAGAGCGTTAGTAAAAGATCCCGCCATCATCATAGCAGATGAGCCAACAGCCAACCTAGATGAGGAGCTTTCACGATCGTTTATAGAGATACTTCGTATCTTGAAGCTAAAGCAAAAAACAGTGGTTGTAGCGACTCACGATCCGCTATTTTTTGATCTAGATCTTGTAGATCGTATCATTTCAGTGGAGAAGGGCAAAATTATCTAATGCTACTTATGAGCGAAGTATTAGCCATACTGCTTTTAGATCTGCTCTTTTTGGGCTTTGGTGTAGTGGCGTTTGTACTAAGTGCCAAGATCTACAAAAAGTGGGACATAGACGCCTCGTCACAGGCTCAATACACGCTTGAGAAGCAGAGCTACTTAGCAAATACTATCATCAAGTTTATATTTAGTATCAAGCTACCGCTTCTGCTATTTTTTATATTTACACTCGATAAGATCTCAAGCGTTATCAAAGGTGCGATGTGTGCAGCAGGCGTTGTTGATGCGACTGACTATGGTGTCTATCTGCTAGCTTTAAAGATACTAAATATCTACCTCTTTGCCATCTGGCTAAAGATGAATGAGCTAGATCTAAAAAGTGAGATACTCCCATATACAAAGCGAAAATCGCTCCTTTTTATGGTTATATTTGCTCTGCTTGTTCTTGAGATAGCACTAGAGTTTATGACATTTAATGCCATCGACATAGACAAGATAGTGAGTTGCTGTGGTAACATCTACTCATCGAGTGCATCTAGCATCATCTCTGCGGCATTTAGTATAGATCCATCTTACCTCTACGCCTCATTTTATGCTCTATTTGCTTTGTTGTGGATCTTTTACTTCACCAAAAGTAGGGAGTTTTTTGCTACTGTGAACCTGCTTTTTATCCCCATTTCGCTAGTGGCGATCATCACAAACTTTAGCCCGTACATATATGAACTCCCTACGCATCACTGCCCATTTTGCATCATGCAAGCGGAGTACTACTATGTGGGATATGCCATTTATACACTCGGGTTTTTGGGTACGCTTTATGGTGTAATGGTGCCTATCTTTAGCGACTATGAGAAAAGCTTGAAAAGATCACTTCTTTTTAACTCTCTTTATGTAATACTGCTAAGTAGTTATATAGTTATCTATTATCTTAAAAATGGAGTTTTTCTATGAGAGTTGTTTACGCATTTGTAGCGTTTGTGATGGTGCTGTTGTTTGCTGGGTGTGGCGAGGAGAACAAGGGCGGAGCTTCTAAGATCCATTGGGATCGTGATATGTGTGATCGCTGTGCGATGGTGCTAAGTGATCGCAAAAACTCTACGCAACTGCGAGATCCCCACACCAATCGCGTGCGAAAGTTTGATGATATAGGGTGTATGGTGCTCTGGTTTGATGAGGAGGGCATAGAGTATAAAGATAGTGTGAAGATCTACACAACCGATGCTAAAAGTGGCGAGTGGATCGATGCTAGAAGTGCATTTTATACAACCCAAAACATAACACCAATGGCGTTTGGCTTTAGCTCGTATGAGAGTCGTGATGGTTTAGAGGGCGAAGTTATAGACTACGATGAGGTCTATAAGAGAGTTTTGCAGAGTCAAAAGTAGGGGTGAGTTATGTTTAGATCTATACTATTTATATCTGTTACTATTTTGCTTTTGGGTGCTGAGGTTATCAAAAATGAGGAGCTATCTGGCGAAGAGTTTAAAGCTCAAAATAGACAAATCGCCGAGCTTGCAGCAGGTGAGATGAACAAAAACACTCCACAGCAGGTGGATAGCTACACCACTTTAGCAAGTGTTAGATCTAGTGGTACTACTATCATCTACAACTATGAGCTAGATGTTGATGGCAAAAGCGATGATGAGCTAAGAGAAGATGCCTCAAAGAAAATGGCACAAGGCATCATAGATGGGAGTTGTGCCTCCTCAAGACGCTTCTTAGAAGCAGATATAGATCTGCACTACATCTACACAAGCAAAAAGAGTAAAAGCCTACTTTTTGAGGTAAAAGTGACAAAAAGAAGTTGTAAGAGTTGAAGCCTAGCTCTTTAAAAGAGGAGATCTCACAAGTGGGGTTTTTCTCCTCTTTAGATGATGATCAGCTACTAGCCTTGGTTGAGATCTCTTCGGTGAGCACGCTAAATGCCGAGTATGTGCTCTACTATGAAAAAGAGGTTTCAGATAAGCTATACTTTCTCATAGATGGCTTTGCAAGAGCCTACAAGATCGATAAGTTTGGCAATGAGATCAACCTATACTATATATATGCAGATAGTATTATCTCAGATATCAAAGATCTCTCAAGTACGATGATAACATCATTTGCAAATGTAAAAATCGTAGAGACCTCTAGGGTGCTAGCTATTGGTTATGAGAGGTTTAAAGAGCAGTTTTTGGATCAAAAGGTGCTTTGTGGTGAGTTTGCTTCGCAGATGATAAGAAGTGCTAACAATATGCGTAGTCTCATAAGTCGTGAGTTTGTTTTCAATGCAGTTGCAAAGGTTAGCATAATGCTAGATCGTGAGCTTGGTATCTTCAACAAGCTCAAAAGATCTGAAGCTTCACTAATGCTAAATATACAACCAGAAACACTCTCAAGAGTGCTAAATAGGCTAAGACGAGATGGGATCATAGCGGTGCACTCAGGTGTGATAGAAGTGCTAGATAGTGAAGCACTAAGAGGACTTTATGAAGAGTAAAATATGCGAAAGATAAAGATAGTTCTGTTTGTTGTGTTTTTGTTAGCGATAGCTTTGGTGCTTAACTCACAAAGAGTTGATAGGGTAACAGATAAGTACCATCAAGAGATCAAGACGCTTGATGAGCAGAAGGATTTTACGCAAGAGATCTTAAAGACTATACTATATCTATACCAAAACAAAGAGAGTTCATCAGCACCTTTGAGTGCGATGGTAAAGGAGTTTGTACACAAGGTAGATAGAGCCTCAGTAGAGCTTACGCAGAGTCCATATGCAAGAGATCTGTGGAACCGTTTTTACCTGCAGGTGCAGGTTTTTAAAGATAGCTATAAAAGCCCATCACCATATGTAAGCTTGACTGTGCAAAAGAGTGTCAAGGAGATATATAGCACAAACCTTGCACTTATATTTGAGTTTAACAAGCTTATAGAGCAGAAGCAACATAGGTTTAAGCTAGAGATGCGAACCTACAAGCTTGTTGAGTATATGCTCATACTCTTTTTTAGCATACTGCTTGTCTATCTCTTCTTTCAGCTTCGTGGTATGGTGGAGTTTGTGCAGAGGTTTTTGCTCATCTCAAAAAGAGTTATGGCGGAGTCGAGCATAAGCGAGCTTGAGCCATTAAAACTAAAGGTTGTCGATGAGCCAAGCAAAGAGGCTCAAGATAGCTACAACGCCATCATAGCAAAGGTGCAAAACTCCATCGTGGAGTACGCCTCTTCCATCGAGCACTCGGAGAGACTGCTTGCTAGAGTAGAAGAGGATATAGATAGTGTGGTAGATCTCTTTTATGAGGTTGGTGGCAAGAAGCGAGATAGAGAGCTGATAAAAAAAGAGGACGCCATTATACACTCGCTAGAGGAGCTAGCAGGCTATAAAAAGCGAGTAGCAGATCTAAAACGCGAGCTAAGTGAGCTTGTAAAAACGCAAAAGTAACAAACAAACTTAAACATTTTTTAATTTTTACTATTAGTAGTATAATTTGACCTAGGTCAAATTATGGCTCACTATTTTTTTATATTATTTTTTGGTAATAAGATGAAGGAGATAATATGAAAAAACATATTAACAAGTTCGCTTATGCAACTATTTGTGCTTCACTACTTACTGGACACGCATCTGCAAATGATGAGCTCCAAAAAGTTATGAAGGCTAGAGGCTTAAGTGAGATTGATGTTGTTCGTGCTGCAAAGACCTACAACCCTAGTGGCGTCAAAGATGACTACTATGTATTTAGTTCAGGCGGACAGAGTGGTCAAGTGATCGTCTATGGTGTTCCATCGATGAGAATCTTAAAGTACATTGGTGTATTTACGCCAGAGCCGTGGCAAGGGTATGGGTACGATGAGAACTCTAAGACGATCCTAAGACAAGGTAATATAAATGGTAAAGAGATCAACTGGGGTGACACACACCACCCTGCGGTATCTGAGACAAACGGTGAGTATGATGGTAAATACCTTTTCATAAATGACAAAGCAAACCCTCGTATAGCTGTTATTCACCTAGATGATTTTGAGACAAAACAGATCGTTGTAAACCCTGTGTTTAAATCATCTCACGGTGGAAGCTTTGTTACTCCAAATACAGAGTTTATCATCGATGCTGCACAGTACGCTGCACCATTTGATAAGAACTACCACTCCATAGAGGACTATAAAGAGTCATACCGTGGCGGTGTAACTTTGTGGCCGTTTGATACTAAAAAAGGGCTTATCAATGAGAAAGAGGCATTTACTATCGAGTTTCCTCCATATATGCAAGATCTAAGTGACTCTGGTAAACGCATCTCTGATGGTTGGGGCTTTACTAACTCATTTAACTCTGAGATGTACACAGGTGGTATTGAAGTTGGTCTTCCTCCATTTGAGGCGGGTATGAGTAGAAATGATACTGACTACTTGCATGTTTACAACTGGAAAAAGCTAGCTGAAGTTGCAAAAGATCCTAAAAATGTCAAAATGGTAAATGGCCACAAAGTTGTTCCAATCGATGTAGCTGTTAAAAACGATGCACTATTTTTGATCCCAGAGCCAAAATCACCACACGGTGTTGATGTGGATCCATCGGGTCAATATATAGTTGTTTGTGGTAAACTTGATACTCATGCGTCTGTTTATGACTTCAAAAAGATTCAAGCTCTTATCAAAAACAAAGATTATGCAGGAAAAGATCCATACGGTATTCCAATTCTTGATATGAAAAAATCACTTCATGGTCAAGCTGAACTTGGTCTTGGGCCATTGCACTCACAGTTTTCACCAGTTGATGGTGAGATCTACACATCTCTATATGTAGATAGTCAAGTGGTAAAATGGAACTACAAAACTCTTAAAATCGTAGATAAACAAGAGGTTCACTACAACATAGGACACCTTTGTGGTATGGAGAGTGATAGTGTTGATCCACAAGGAAAATATATCATCGCTCTAAACAAACTATCAATCGATAGATTCCTACCAGTTGGGCCACTTCATCCACAAAACCACCAGTTGATCGATATCACTGGTAAAAAAATGGATATGCTTGTAGATATGCCAATTGGTCTAGGTGAGCCTCACAACGCAGTTGCGATCAGAGCTTCTAAGATCAAAACGCACATCAGATACCCAATGGGTACAAACGCTGCAACAGGCGAGCCACATGAGGGTAAAACTCTAGCAGGTCAAGAGAGAGTTGAGCGAAATGGCAACAAAGTTACAGTTTATGCGACTATGGTTAGATCACACATCAACCCAGAGCGTATCACGGTAAATATAGGTGATGAGGTAACTTTCCACCTAACTAACCTTGAGAGAGCTCAAGATGAGACACACGGATTTACTATATTTGGTCATGATGTCCACGCTTCACTAGAGCCTGGTAAAACATCAACTATCAAGATAAAAGCTGACAAAGAGGGAGTTTACCCTTACTACTGTACAGAGTTCTGTTCAGCACTTCACCTTGAGATGATGGGTTATTTGATGGTAAAAGATCCAAACAAAAAGTACGAAAGTGCTAAAAAGCTTCAAATGGCTACTATGAGTAAAGATCAGCTTGAGGCGGAGTATAAAAAAGTTGTTGCGACAAATGACGCAACAGACGCTGTTATCCAAAGTGTTGTTAAGTTCTTACAAGACAACAAATACGAAAAACATAAAGCAGTTGCAGAGCTTGTAACTGATGCTATGGATCAGTATGGCAAGATAGCAGATGAGAAAGCAAAAGCAGATGCAGCTTACAAAAAAGGCGACATCGACACAGCGATCCTTCATGAGGGTATGATCTGGCAACTAATGGTAAAAACCGCAGATGTTGGGATCAGAGCAAAAGATACTCTAGTAAGAGAGATAGCTACTAAACAGTCCGACGCAGCAACAGCTGGTGAGAGAGCGTTTGGTGAGTATGGTTGTGGTGGTTGCCATGTGGTTGGTAAAGTTTCATCTGGTCCAGACCTAACAGGTGCACTTCTAAGACACGAAACTGGTGCTAAATGGGTAAAAGACTTTATTATGAACCCAGATAAAATGTATGAAGATCCATATGTAAAAGGTATGATCGAGTACTTTAAGCTTAGAATGCCAAACAATGGTGTTAATAGCAAAGATGCTGATAACATCATCGAATATATGAAATGGATTGACGATAACGCAAATCTGTTCTAATCCTACCTACTCGCACTTTTTGTGCGAGTGGTTCTTTCTTTGACAAAATTAGTCAATATAAACATAATTAAAGCAAATAAGTTTTATAATATTTTATTAAGATTACCTCTAAAGATTTAGATCCTATTTTTTTAGAGGTGTTCTTACACTATCAAAACAAACAAAAGGTTTATCATGCATCAAAGTTTGAAAAAATCAAAGATTTTTGCAACCATAGCTCTACTGATCCTAACAGTAGCTTTTACCTTTCCAATGGTCGCTTTTCACTCTACGCTAAACAAGATAGATGATGGCAAAAACCAAGAGGTCTCTTCTCTTGCTAAAAGTGTCTGGAATGCCTACAACAAGGGTCGTTATAAGAGTCAATCAACTCCAAAAAGTGCCCACGACAACTTAGATGAGATGATTGCCACCTCATCTGAGATTGGTGTAGCTTCTACACCTATTTGGGCAGTTTCGCTTGAGGCTCCAAACTATCCAAAAGATGCTTTTCCTGATGGGATTCCTGTCTTTTTTCACTTTGATGGCTTTAGTGGTGAGGTGCATGAGATGAACACTATCAACCACTATGTAGGTATGGATCCTATGTGGGTTGGTGGTGTGATCGAGCGAGAGATCGGCATTTATGCTCTACTTATCCTTAGTCTTGCGATGGTCTATTTTATAGCATATGACAAAAAGATACTCTCTTATGTGATGCTCATACCTGCGGCTTTGCCTCTACTTTTTATAGCAGACTACTCATATTGGCTCTACTGGTTTGGGCACAACTTGCATGACTGGGGAGCATTTACCATCAAGCCGTTTATGCCAACAGTTTTTGGTGATGGCAAGATAGCACAGTTTACTACGCATTCATACCCTGCTATGGGTTTTTACCTGCTTGTTGCTATTAGTGTATTTAGCTTGCTAGCTTACCTTGCAAGAGCTAAAGCACTACAAGAGATGGCGGAAAAATAGTATGTTAAGAGGCCTCTTGCTTATCTTTTGTGCTACAACTCTCTTTGGGGCAAACCTGCTTCAAGAGGCGATAGATGGTGCACAAAATGGTGATGTGATAAGGCTCAAAGCTGGTCTATACAAGGGTGCTATCAAGATAGATAAACCCATAACCATCGAAGGAGTAGAAGAGGGCGTTATCATAGATGGTGGTGGCGAGGGAACAGTCGTTACCATAAATAGCTCTTTTGTAACTCTAAAAAATCTCACCATAGTTGGTAGTGGTGATAGGCACGAAAAGATCGATGCTGGCGTGCTTTTAGAGGGCGTAGAGCAGTGTGAAGTTAGCCACTGCACTATTGATGATTGTCTCTTTGGTATAGATGTGATTATGACTAAAAATAGCATCATCGCCAACAACACCATAACATCAAAAAAGCTTGATCTAGGGCTTAGAGGTGATGGGATTAGGCTTTGGTATGCACATGATAATATCATCAAAGAAAATAGGCTCATCGACTCAAGAGATATGGTGATCTGGTACTCTCATGGTAATGAGATACTCAAAAATTACTCAAGAGGGTGTCGATACTCGCTTCACTTTATGTATGCGGGTAAAAATCTAGTAGAGGATAACTTCTATGAGCAAAATAGTGTTGGGATCTTTTTTATGTACTCAAAAGATACCATCGCTCGCAACAACACCATTAGAAGCTCTCTAGGTGCAACAGGAATGGGGATTGGACTACAAGAGATCTCCAACTTTACCATAGAGGGTAACACTGTGATCTACTGTGCTCAAGGTATGTATATAAACAGATCTCCCTTTGAGCCAGAGAGTACAAACTACATACTAAATAACAATATCTTATATAACGCAGAGGCTATCCACTTTCACTCCATCAGCGAAGATAACACATTTATAGGTAACACTATACTTGGCAACATCGATGATATAGTAAATGATAGCAGAGGCTCAAGGACTAGTAAAAATAGGTTTGAGCACAACTATTGGGATAACTATGAGGGGTTTGATAGAGATGGTGACAATGTAGGTGACACTTCACACAGAGTTTATCAGTATGCAGATCAGCTCTGGGCTTACAACCCTGATGTGAAGTACTTCTATGCTTCACCTGTCATCTCGCTACTAAACTTTTTAGCAAAGCTCGCTCCATTCACAGAGCCGATCTTTCTCATAGAAGATCCAAAACCAAAGATAAGAGGCTAAAATGTCAAAATTTAGAGCTGACAAAAGAGAGTTTATAAAGTTTTCTACTATTGGCATCATTGGGCTTGCTCTGGGTGCTGGTGGGTATGTTGCCACTCCACATCTTGTGCGTCACGAGACGCGTCTAAGACCCCCTGGGGCGGTAGATGAAGATAAGTTTTTAGCACTTTGCATCAAGTGCGGGCAGTGCTTGCAGGTGTGTCCCTACCACTCCATAAAGCTCTCAGACTTTACGATGGGTATGGGTGTGGGTACGCCATATATAGATGCAAATGAGAGAGGGTGTTATGCGTGTGATGCAGTGCCTTGTGTGCTTGCATGCCCAACTGATGCACTTGATAGCTCATGCGAGAGAGCAACAGATATCGATATGGGTATAGCAGTGCTTCAAAACCCACAAACTTGTCTAGGGATACTTAAAACTCCCGTGCCAAAAGGGTTTAACGACAAGATGCACCATTTCATAAAAAACACACGAAATGTGACTGAAATGGAGCTTGAAGTTCTTGAGAGGTTTGATGCGTTTGAGGGTGAAGCGTGTACGCTCTGTGCCGATATGTGTCCAATGCCAAACCCTCTAAGTGCCATAGCGATGGTGAGTGATGAGGGTGGTGGACAAAGACCAGAGATCTATGAGGGGTGTACAGGGTGTGGGGTTTGCCAAGAGGTTTGCCCTACAAAGGAGCCATCTATTGTGGTTCTGCCTCGTAAAAGTTATGATGATGTTTATAGAGCATAAGGAGAGATGATGAGAAATTTTAAGCTTTTGAGTTTGGTTGCAGTTATGGTGTTAGCGTTTGGTGGTTGTAGCGATGATGGTGAGGCGAAAAAAAGCACCGCTTCAAGTAGTGCAGAGGTAGCAAAAAGTGGATCTATTGAGATAGCAAAAGGTGATGCTAACGAGATCAAAGTCGCTCCAAAAGAGCACGATGGATCTAACAAAGCCTACTACGCAGACTATGCGAGTGATGCTAAAGAGCCAGAGCGTTCCGTGCTAGACGCAAACCTGCATGTTAGAAGCCCTTATGAGAGGATACAAATCGAGCTACTCTCAAAACAGCTTAGCAAAAACTTTATACAAAAGTGTTCTGCGTGTCACGATAACTATGCAAATGGAATCGTTGGACCATCGCTTCTAGGCAAGAGTGTAGAGCATATAGAAGAGAAGATCGCAGAGTTTAGAAAAGATCGAAGTGCCAATGTTTTGATGAGTGATCTGGTTACAAATATGCAAGATGATGAGATCAGATCACTTGCTAAAGAGATATTTGACTTCAATGAAGAAGTTCAAAAAATGAGGGGTAACTAATGAGTACGAAAAATATAGTAGTTGCGGGCATAAGCCTAGTAGTTGTTGCACTTATGGCACTTACAGCTTCACGAGGTGGGGCTTACCAAGGTGGTGAGCATCACAAGGTGATTGGTAACTTAGTTTCTCAAGTTCAAGAGAGTAGCGATGAGGGCAAAACCTATGGATCTGCAACCCTTACGCAAGGTACAAGTAGTGATGAGCATGATGAGGAGCTAGATGCACTAAAGAAAAAAGCTAGCAATATTGGAGCTGTTAAGATCAGTGCGGAGTATAGAAGCAGATGTGCGGCGTGTCATGGGATTGATGGAAGTGGCGAGCAAGATGGAAGAGTGCTTATGGGGCCAGCTCTTTATGGTCAAAGTAGCGAGAAGATCTACAAAGATCTCATAGACTTCAAAGATGGCAGAAAGGAAAATGTCGTCATGAAGGGGCTTCTTATAAACACTAGCACCGAGGAGCTTAGAAGATTCGCCGATGAGATAGGTGCGTTTGCAACTCAAGGTAACTAAAGAAGTATAAGATGGATAAATATAACAACCGAGAGACGATAAAAAACTCCACATTTTTATCAACATTTTTTAGCACATCAAAAGATGGCAAAAAGACTCTTAGCATCAGAGCAAAGCGATGGATTGTGGTTATTGCAGTGCATCTGCTATTTTTTCTCTCATTTCACATCGATATACAAACGCTTGAGGGAACGCTCAATGGCTCTCGCTTTTTGGGCTTTCACCTCATAGATATCTTTACTGCTATCGAGGTATTTTTAGCAACTTATGAGGTGCATACAAATGTGCTTATAGGGACTATTACTATTGCTATATTTTATATATTTATCGGTGGGCGAACATACTGCTCGTGGGTCTGTCCTTATGGCATACTAAGTGAGATCGGCGAGAAGTGGCACAACACCTTGGTGGCCAAAAAGATCATAAAAGAGCGAAAGTTTGATCATAGAGTTAGACATGTTTTTTTAGCAGTTTTTCTCTTTTTGGCACTTACGACGGGCTATTTGGTATTTGAGACATTTAGCGTGGTTGGGATCCTTAGCCGTTTCATCGCTTATGGGTGGAGTTTAGCACTTGTATGGGTGCTTGCAGTGTTTCTCATAGAGGTCTTTTACTCCCGTAGAGCGTGGTGTACTTATATCTGTCCTATCGGTACTACTTATGGTTACATAGGTAAGATCTCAGCTCTTAGGGTGGAGTGGAACGACAACTGCGATCACTGTATGGTGTGTCATGATGTCTGTTTTGAGAACCAAGTTTTGGAACTCACCAAGGCGAAGTACGCCGATGAGAAAAAGGCTAAAGGTATAGAGCGAGAGTATGTCACAGGGGCGGATTGTACGCTTTGTGGTCGTTGTATTGATGTGTGCCATGTTGATGCACTCAACTTTGACTTTAGATTAAAGAGCTTAGTATGATAAAAGTAGAAAATTTAACCAAAAAGTTTGCTTCTCACATCTCCTTAGATGCGATTAGTTGTACATTTAAGCGGGGTGAGAGTGTCGCACTTATGGGGGCAAATGGAGCTGGTAAGACGACGCTAATCAGATCGATCCTTGGCTACTATCACCCAAATAGTGGAAGCGTAAAGGTAGCTGGATCTGATCCCATAAAAAATAGAGTTGAGGTGCTAAGACATATAAGTTTTGTGCCACAGCTCCCACCTCCTATCAAGCTAAGTGTCTCAGAGCTACTCGATTTTGCTTCCAAAAGTTCAGATATAGATAGATCTAGCATCGTGGAGTATGCTTCGCAGATGAAACTTGATGTCCAGAGTAATGCTAACAAGTCATTTTTCAAGTTGAGTGGCGGTATGAAGCAGAAGCTTCTCATCGCTATCGCACTTGCAAAAGATAGTGACATAATGATCTTTGATGAGCCAACAGCAAACCTAGATCCAGAGGCTAGAGGTGACTTTTATAGACTACTGCAAAAAGATAGCTCAAACAAAGTTATGCTCTTTGTAACCCACCGTTTTGAAGAGGTGGAGGGGTTTGTAAACCGCGAGATCTATATGGATCTAGGAAAGATTACAGTTGATAAAGCTATTTAGCTCCATCATCTTAGCCCTTTTTTTTGCGGGGTGTGGTGCAGAGGATAAACAGGCTTGTCCACAGTGCCATATGGCGATAGAAGAGGGCAGTCCCTACATCTGCTCAAGTGGCAAACTGCACTTTGATGAGTTTGGTTGTATGGTGCTTTATGCTGACAAAAATGGGCTAGATCTAGCTAGTTTGATGGTAAAAACCAAAGATACTCTAAAGGCTATACCTGCAACCAAGGCTTATTATAGTAGAGTAGATAAAACTCCTATGAGTTATGGTTTTGCGGCGTATGAAGAGACAAAAGAGGGTTTTGTAAGTTTTGATGAAGCACAAAAAATGATGCTTCGAGGCGAACATATGGCAAACCCAAAGATAAAAAAACAGCTCCTAGGAGATAGATGATGAAAAATTTAGCACTCATAGCATACTTAGATCTAAAAGAGTCGTTTAGATCTAAATGGTTTTTGATCTATATGCTTGTTTTTGGTGGCATGATTGCACTATTTTTTATAGCGGGTGTAACTGAGTCACAAGTGATGGGCTTTAGCGGACTTAGCAGACTGCTACTTATGTATATACAGATCACCATCGTGATACTGCCTATTTTCATACTCATAACCACCGTTAGATCCATCTCGGGGGATCGCGATAGCAACATCTTAGAGTATATGCTCTCATTTGCTATTTCGCTTAAGCAGTACTATTGGGGCAAGCTCATAGGTCGCTTTGTGACAGTCTTTTTGCCTGTCTTTTTTGCGATGATTCTTGCGGTGATCTTTGGGCTTTTCAAAGGTGCTAGTATCCCGTGGAGTATATTTTTGCTCTACTCAGCACTGATAGTAGCTATGAGTATGGCGTTTTTGGGCATCGCATTTTTTGTCTCAAGTGTGGTCAAATCAAGTGAAATCGCTCTTGGGATCTCATTTTTTATCTGGATTGCACTCTTAGCGTTTATAGATATAGCTCTCATCTCGCTAATGATGCAACACCGCTTTCCAACAGGCGTTATCATCGGTATATCGCTACTAAATCCCATCGAGATCTTTCGTGTTGCTGCTATCTCGCTTTTTGATCCAGAGCTTACCGTTATGGGGCCAGTGGCTTACTACTTGCTAGATAGTTTGGGTAGAAATCTACTCATCTTGCTTTCGTTTATATATCCCATAGTGCTTGGACTACTCTTTGCATTTGGTGGATTTGTAGTGTTTAAGAAAAAAGATTTGGTATAAGGAGAGATTATGAAACTACTGATTTCACTACTTTTTGCGTTTGTGTTGGCGTTTTCAAATGAGCTTGGATATAAGGACGACACAACTTGCTTCGTGCGAAACTTTAAAGTTGCACAGTACCCTGAATGGGCTTCAAAGATAGTGATGAGTGATAAAAAAGAGTACTTTTTTAGCTCACCAAAGTCGATGTTTGAGTTCTACTTGCACCCTGCTAGATGGGAGAGTTTGGGCATAACTAGTGAAGATGAGTTTGGCAAGATCTATGTTACTGACTATGAGAGTGGCAAGGTGCTTGATGCTAGAGGAGCATTTTTTGTGTATGGATCTCGTGGTATCTCGCCAGCGGGAGATGATCTGCCTGCTTTTGAGAGCTACCAAAAAGCAGAAGAGTTTGCAAAACAGTATAGTGGCAAGAGAGTTTTTGGCTTCAAGGAGGTCTCACTCGCACTCATAAACTTGCTAAATGGACGCATATAGACTAGTTTAAAAAACTCACTTAATTTTAACCCTCTTTATGATATATTGTTACAAATACCTATAAAGAGGCTACTAGGTGAAGATGAAGATAGGCAGTGCCATACTGTTTGAGAATGTCGATGATGATACTATCAAAAAGATTGAGCAGTTTACAACTATACAAAGGGTTGCAAAAGAGAGTATCCTATTTTACGAGGGTGAAGAGCCTAAGTTTTTGTACCTACTAACTAAGGGCGTCATAAAGCTCTATAAAACTTCATCAAACCACAAAGAGATCGTGCTAAAGTACTTTCAAGATAACGAGCTAATAGGCGAAGTGGCAAACTTTGAAAATATGCCATACCCTGCTACTGCAAAGGCTTATAGTGATATCGAGGTGCTAAAGATCGACTTTGATAAGCTAAAAGGGATTATTCTAAATGATCCAAACCTCTCATTTAACATACAGAGATCTCTTATAAAAAAGATCAAAAACCTAGAAAACATCATCTCTACTAACCTAGTTCTTGACTCAAAACAGAGAGTCGCTAAGTATATATATGATCATAGTGATGACTTCTTTGCCACTAAAAATATTGAGATAGCTGAGATACTCGGTGTTTCGCCCGAAACACTCTCAAGAACACTAAAGTTTTTCAAAGATAGCGGTATAGTAGATACTAAAAATAAAAGCATCGACAAAGATGCACTGCTTGAGCATTTTGAGTATTAGGTAACAGAAAACGGACAACTAAAAACCGATCCGTTTTCCGTTTTCTGTTGTCAGTTTTCCGTCATGTTCTAAAGATCTCTAGCTTTGAGTGGAGCGTGTTAGTCATTGAGTTTAGATGCTCAGCAGCTGAAGCTATCTCCTCAACACTTCTAGCATTTTGAGCTGAAACTGTGTTGATCTGCTCTACTTGTTCTACTATAAGCCCTATATCTTTTGCGGTGTTTTCAAAGTCGCCCACGCTCTTTTCGGTTGCAATAACCGCACTATTTACGATCTCAACACTTGAGCCGATCTCGCTCTCAACTGTTGTAGCACTTCTTGAGAGCTTCTCAACCTCTTTTGAGTTTTGGCTCATCTGCGTGCTTATATCCATAATGGACTGCACTATTACATTGATAGTCGCATTGATCTCGCTTAAGCTTCTTTGTGTTCGCTCTGCAAGTTTTCGCACCTCATCAGCTACCACCGCAAAGCCCCTGCCGTGCTCACCCGCTCTTGCTGCTTCGATCGCGGCATTAAGGGCTAGAAGGTTTGTCTGATCGGCGATATCTGCGATGATGTCAAGTATATTTTTGACCTCATTGGCGTCGTGCGAGAGTTGCTCCATCTTGTGAGCTAGCTCGATCTCAAGCTCAGCGGAGTTTTGTACCTGATGTGTTAGCGAGATGATGAGTGTTTTTGCGTTTTGTAGGTTCTCATTTGCTCTTAATATCTCAGCTTTGTTGGTGTTTGCTTCTCTTATAGCTTCATCTATATTTTTTTGTGTCTCTAGTGCTCGTTTGGTTGCTTCCTCGATCGCAAATGAGCTTTTTTCGACATTTTCACCAACACTTAGCGATGTGGTCGATAGCTGATGCGATATGGACGCATTCTCGCTTGAGCTGATCTTAGATGTATCTATAAGCTCTCGTATGTTTGAGATGAGCGAGTTGAAGCTACGAGCCATCAGGTTTATCTCCTTTGGGGTATTTTCATTTGCCTTTATGGTGAGATTTTTATCAGTTGAGATCTTGAGCATGATCTCCTCAAACTCGACAATAGGTCGTACCACACTGCGGTTTATCATAAATAGAGCCACCGCTAGGATCATAAGCAAAAGCACAAGTGAGATGATCGCGATGCTATCTCTTAGAGCATTTGCTCTCTCAACTACCTCATCGTAGTCTATGCGTGAGATAAAGCCCCACTGTATATCATCAGAGATCTTAAGCGGTGCGTAGGCAAATATGGCAAGTTTACCACCAAAGCCCTCTACTGTAATATTGCCCGTTTTGCCCTCTAGTGCAAGAAGAGGTGCTTCCCAGTTTAGCTCCGCTTTGTTAGCAAATGAGTTTACTACTTTGTACTTCTCTTGAAGCGATGTGTCACTTCTAGTAAATCTATCTTGACCCACTAGATAGTCATCTTGCGTCTTACCATAGCCATCTCGTTTGGTCATGATCGTGTTTATGAGGTTATATGAGATCTTAAAGACCACCACCGCTTTTGTCTCACCATCTATCTTGATGGGATCGGCTAAAAACATTAGTGGCTCATTGTCGCTTAGTGCGTATGGAGCCATATCGGAGTATGATGGTTTACCACTTTGAAGTGCTCTCTCAAAAGCTATGCCAAGACCAGACTGTTTTAGATCACTCGCAAGGACATTTGCACCATAATCTTTCTCTTTTGCAGTGCTATAAAGCACATGCCCATGCTTAGCACACAGTATCATAAAGTCTTTATAGCCGTATTTGGTAGCATAGCTTTGAAAAAACTCCTCATGGGGTTTGGTAGCTATGCCCACATCTGGGTGTGTAACAGGGTAGGCATCTTTTGCTCCAACGCCCAGCTCTTCATGGATATGAAGCATATCTTCAACAAGCTTAGCAATGTTGCCAGATCTGCTTATGGCATCTATATTTGTCACATTTGACTTAAAAAAAGCATCTATTTGTGCCATTTTTCCGTTTCTAACTAGCGTCATTCGGACATCATTTGCCGTTATAAGTGCCTCTTTGCTCTTGGTAGCTGATATGTAGGCGCTCAGTGTTGCCAAAAAGATGAGAGAAAACGCAACTAATGCGATGGTCTGAAACTTGATTGAGGATCTATTCAATGCCTCTCCTTTGTTAGATCTTGATATATTTTAACACTCACTAACGAGTGAACGAGCCATTATAGCAAGGCTTTGTGACAAATGACAAAATATCAATCAATTTTATAGTTCGGGGGGGGGGGGGGGGGGGTTTTTTTTTTTTTTTTTTACACTTTTTAAAAAAAAAAAAAAGGGGCGAAAATAACAAAAAGATTTATTTTTGTTTTGGTAGGGGAGGGAAATGTTCCCCATTTTTTTTTCTA